>Ga0302326_10027048_pt1 | contig 11577 bp, 10 predicted proteins | sample Palsa_T0_3_FD_202264 | JGI IMG/M metagenome (GOLD analysis project Ga0302326, IMG submission 202264) | Peat permafrost microbial communities from Stordalen Mire near Abisko, Sweden - Palsa_T0_3 | ecosystem: Environmental > Terrestrial > Soil > Palsa > Peat permafrost | place: Sweden: Abisko...
GCTCATCGAACCGGACATGCGCTGCTCACGCATCCGGCTCTTGGACAGAACTTCAAATCAGGATCACTGCTTCAGCGCGTTCGATATAGCCGCCCTAGGCCAGTTCATGGATCTCGGTGGCGCGGATCTGGGGTGCCTCGGAGAAGTCGAACTCATCCAGAGTCTTGGTCCTTGGCAGTCGCGCATCCTTATGCGTCGTGCGATGGTGTTGCGCTCGCGCTCTTCCAACTCAACCGCCAGCAACGCCTCCAGGTATCGCAGAACTGCCGCCGCAGAACGAGACGCCCTAAACATCTGAAAAACTCACCAAACGTCTATTTATCCGGCGAAACCCATCGCTCAGACCGCCGGTAATATTCATCGCTTGCCGCCGGCGAAACTCGTCGCTTTGGCACTCAGGCCGGCAGTTGGAATGATGAACGCGTCTCCCCGCGAGAACGCGAAGGAGCTGCACAAGGCGTGCTCTCTCCACTTGTGCTGAAAGACGCGCTTGTGCAGGTTGCTCGTGACTCCGATGTAGAGCGTGTGGCTGCGGCTGGCCATGATGCAGGCGAAGCAGAGGTGCTCCCGCATGGTGCGAATGATAGCGCGGCTGTGGGTGAACCGGCGAATTCGAAAAGCAACCGCAGATCCCCATTCGACTTCGCTCAGGGCAGGCTTTCGACTCCCTTCGGTCGCTCAGGATGACAGTGCTTGTTTTGATGCGGGCCTGCGACTCCCTGCGCTGTACTTGGGATGACAGTGTGTTGGTTGGATGTGGGTCGCGTGGTCGGCCTTCGGTATAATTCACGGGACTTTCTGAAAAGGGTTGAGAGGTTGACTTTGAAGAATGGGAAAGCCGCGGGCGGAGCGGGCGGGCGGGGATTGCGGGAGGGGTTTGGGATGACTCCGGCGAGCTTGCGGACGCTGCGCGGGCTGAAGACGCCGAAGCGGATTCAGCAGTTTATCGATGGGCTGACTTATCAGTATGCGGATACGGCGGGGTCTCCGCAACGGACGCTGCGGGAGCGCAAGGGGCACTGCCTGGAGGGGGCGCTGGTGGCGGCTGCGGCGCTGCGGCTCAAGGGACATCCGCCGCTGCTGATGGACCTGGAGGGCGAGCACGACGACGATCACGTGCTGGCTGTCTATCGGGAAAAGGGGTTGTGGGGCAGCCTTGCCAAGTCGAACTTTGCCGGGCTGCGGTCGCGCAAGCCGGTGTATCGCACGCTGCGCGAGTTGGCGATGAGCTACTTTGAGCACTACTACAACCTGAGGGGCGAACACACGCTGCGGTCCTACTCGCGGCCGGTGAATTTGGCGCGGCTGGATGGGCGGCAGTGGATGACGGCGGAGGAAGACGTGTGGTGCGTGGCGGAGCTGCTGATTGCGGCGCGGCATTACGCGGTGGCTCCGGACAAAGTGGTGCGCGCGCTGCCGCGGCTGGACAAGCGCAGCTTTGAGGCGGGGATGCACGGGTGGACGAGGCATTGAGCCGACGCGCGGTCCTTGGATCAAGTGTCCAGCAACGCGACTTGCCGGGCGCCCATGTCTGCGCCACTGAGCCATACTGAACAGCCGCAGTGGCGGGACTTCCACTAGGGTTGTGCAATGGGCATTGATCTCTTATCCGCGGCCGCGCATCCATCTCACGCAGATGCCGAGGCAGTTGCCGATGCGCCCGCGCTGGCCAGAATTCTATTGGTGGACGACGACGCGATGATGTGCGGTCTGCTGAAACATGTGCTGGAGGTTAGCCAGTTTCACGTGACGACATCTGCCAGTGTGTCGGAAGCTATTCATCGCATCGACACAGAGCCGTTCGATGCGCTGATCTCGGATTTGCACATGCCGGGAGCAGGCGACGGGTTCACGGTAATCAGCGCGATGCGCCACAAGCACCCGAATGCGGTTACGCTGCTGTTTACCGGCTATCCGGCCTTGAAAGAGGCTATGGATGCGATCCTGCTGCAAGCGGATGAAATCCTGGTGAAGCCGATGCCGCCGGCCGATTTGGTCGAGGTGATTCGCACGCGATTGGCGAAGCGTGGGACGCGGCGTGAAACAAGCAAGGACCGAGTGGCATCCATCCTGGAACGTGACGCCACGGCCACCATCGCCAACTGGCTCTACCGGGTCGAAAGCGATGCGGAGTTGACGCGCGTGCCTCTCAGCGATGCGCAACGCACCGGACATCTTCCGCAGTTGATTCGCGAGCTTGTTGAGCGATTGCGCGTGCCGCGCGGGCTGGGAACAAACCAGGCGTCGGAGGGTGCCGTGAAGCACGGCCTGGTCCGCCGCTCGCAGGGCTATACCATTCCGATGATTATCGAGGAATCGCGCATGTTGCAGGTGAGCTTGTTCCACACCTTGCAGGTGAATCTGAACAGTGTGGACTTCAGCCTGCTGCTCACGGATGTCATGACCATCGCGGATGAAGTTGACTTGCAACTGAAGCAGACGATCGTGAGCTTTTCAGGAGCTGAGGCTAGCATTGCGGCATAGGATCGAGCTGCAGTTGGGCGCGGCACTCAGCAGGGGACAGGGACGCTGTCTGATGTTTCAAAGGCCGGAAATGGGGCACCGGGCTGACCGGCAACCGATACCGGCGATTCAATCGCCAACTTCAGCCGGTCGTGGAGGGTCATTCCTTTTCGCGCACGAGAAGGTAGCGCAATTGCACCTGGGCGCCACCGGAGATTTGTTGCAGCCAGACTTCGAAGTTGCCTTCCCGAGTCGCGCGAGTCACGGTGAGAAAGGGACTGTGCTGGCAGGTGCTTGCGGTGGTCAGGCCGCCTGCATATCCTACACCGGCTTTCCAATGCGAACCGGCAGCCCACTCGATCTTTGAACGGTCTATGTCGATTCCCCATCCCAGCGCGCGATCGAGCGGAATGGTTGGGTAGGCGACGAACTCTGCGGTCAGTCGACGGCGAAATCGAAAGTCGAGCACCGGCCATATCCAGAGGAAGCGCTTGTTGCGGGATTCTGAACCGGCCTCCTGCAGGAAATAGAGTTCCTGCTGCCAATCAAAGTGCTTGCTGTGGACAACGTCGGCGCCGGCGCCGGCGAACCATATCTGGTCCTTTCCGTAGCCCGTATCGTAGTAGCCCACATCGGGAAATATCCAGCGGCCCCTCATTTGCTCCCATTCGGCCACTCGATACGTTACAACGTGGGGGGATTGCATCTGCTCACCCATGCGCAAAACGTATATGTCGACAACGGGGCGCCGATCGTCTGCCTGGGCCGATAAATTGCGCGCAAAGGACGGCAGAAAAACGATCAAGAAACACAAGTACCGCATCATAAGAACCCTTACTGAATCGATCCCTCGCTGAATCTATGCCGTATTTCGGACGGAGTCTGTGAGATAGGCCACATCCATGCGCCCGGCGAAGAACCTGGGAAACGGATGGTCTTCCCTGGCTACTGTGATTTATCGCTCAACTTGACGGGGATCTTTAATTGCCTGGTTTGTTGGCGACGGCCAGCAGGGTTTGGAACTGCGGCGGTTCGGGGTCTTTGTGGACGATGGACGTCTGGATTTCGGTGAATGCGGCTTTCTCCAGGATGGATTCCAACTCTGATTCGCTGAAGCCCAGCCACTCGTCGGCGTAAAGCTCTCTTGCTTCCTCGAATCGGTGCTTGACGAGGTCGAGGATGACGATGCGGCCGCCGGGGACGAGAATCCTGTTGGCTTCGCTTACGGCGCGCTCGGGGTGCAGGGCGTGGTGCAGGGATTGCGAGAAAAAGACCAGGTCGGCGGAGGCGGAGTCGATGGGGAGCTCTTCCATGTCGCCGAGACGGTATTCGACGTTCTCTATGCCGTGGCGGAGGGCTTGCTCGCGGCCGACTTCAATCATTTTGGCACTGGTGTCGACGGCGATCACTTTTTTGGCACGCTGGGCGAGGAGCAGGGCAAACGCTCCCTCGCCGGCGCCGAGGTCGGCGATTACCATGGGGGGCATGAGGCGCAGGAGGGCTTCGGCCATGCTTTTCCAGGATTTGCCGGGGACGTAATCCTTGCCGAGGCGGCCGGCTACGGAGTCAAAGAAGCTGCGCATTTTATCCTGGCGTTTTCTTACGACGCGGCGCATGGCGGCCTGGTCGGCGGGGGCTTCGGGGATCTCCTGTCGGGCCTGGTTGAAGAGATGGTTGAGAAAGCGGTCGCTATCGGATGAGCTTCCCTCAGGGCCTAAAGGCCTGGATTCTTTGGTGGCATTATTGGCACGACTGAAGTCGTGCCCTTTCAAAACATCTTGCCGTTTCAAAGCATCGAGATCGTCGGCGGTCGTGGGGGCCATTCTGTAGAGGTTGCTTTTGCCGGTGCGGCGGTCTTCGACGAGGCCGGCTTGCTTGAGCTGGGAGAGATGGGTGGAGATGGTGCTCTGGCCCATGGTCAGGATTTCCTGCAACTCAGCCACCGAGAGCTCTTCGCCGCGAAGGAGCAGGAGGATGCGGAGGCGGTTGGGGTCGGCTACCACGCGAAGAGTTTTCAGGATGGACGGCATTTTGGCTTGACGGCCTCATGGGATTCTGATACATATCAACATATCACGATTTGACGATGTGATGTCGTTCGGAATGGTGAGTATTCCCTCGGGGGCTATACAGATTGCGGAAAAAGGCGCAAGTGGATTCGATAGAGCGGGAGACATCGCGCAGGGGCTAAAGCCCGACGCTCTATTTTGCAGCGTTTGCGGCCCGGCTGAAGCCGTGCCCTTGTTACAAAGAGGTCGAGAGCTTTGCGGAAGGAGAGTTTTTCCGCAGCCCGTAAAGCCCACATCATTTCTTCTGCGATTTCGGCACGACTGAAGTCGTGCCCTTTCAAAACAGTTTTCACCTGGTACTTCAATAAAGGAGAACACGCATGGCAAGCTCAACACTCGAAATTACGGAACTGGCCTACAAGGTGGCGGATATGTCGCTGGCCGATTGGGGCCGCAAGGAAATTACCATCGCCGAGCACGAGATGCCGGGGCTGGTCTCCATCCGCAACAAGTACGCGGCGGGCAAGCCGCTTGCCGGGGTGCGCATTACCGGCTCGCTGCATATGACGATTCAGACGGCGGTCTTGATTGAGACGCTGGTAAGCCTGGGCGCGGACGTGCGCTGGGCGAGCTGCAACATTTTTTCAACGCAGGACCACGCGGCTGCCGCCATCGCGGCGACGGGCGTGCCGGTGTTTGCGTGGAAGGGTGAGTCGCTGGAGGATTACTGGTGGTGCACGTACCAGGCGCTGGCGCATACGGGCGGCAAGGGGCCGCAACTGGTGGTGGACGACGGCGGCGATGTAACGCTGCTGATCCATAAAGGCTTTGAACTGGAGAACGGCGACGGGTGGGTGAATACGCCGAGTGGGAATCATGAAGAAGCGGTGATCAAGGACCTGCTGAAGAAGGTTTACGCGGACGATCCGCAGCACTGGCACAAGGTGGCGGCGGAGTGGCGCGGGGTTTCAGAAGAGACGACCACGGGCGTGCACAGGCTTTACAAGATGCTGGAGCAGGGCAAGCTGTTGGTGCCGGCGATCAACGTGAATGACTCTGTGACCAAGTCGAAGTTCGACAACCTGTACGGCTGCCGCGAATCGCTGGCGGACGGAATCAAGCGCGCTACGGATGTGATGGTGGCGGGCAAGGTGGCTGTGATCTGCGGGTATGGCGATGTGGGCAAGGGCTGCGCGCAATCGCTGCGCGGGATGGGCGCGCGCTGCGTTATCACCGAGATCGATCCGATCAACGCGCTGCAGGCGGCGATGGAAGGCTACGAGGTCACCACGGTTGAAGACACGCTGGGACGCGGCGACATCTACGTGACCACGACAGGGAACGTGGACATCATCACGCTGGACCACATGAAGAAAATGAAAAACCAGGCGATTGTCTGCAACATTGGTCACTTCGATAACGAAATTCAAGTGGACCCGCTCAACGCTGAGCCAGGCGTAACCAAGGTCAACATCAAGCCGCAGGTGGACAAGTACATCTTCCCCGACGGGCATGAGATCTTCATGCTGGCCGAAGGGCGGCTGGTGAACCTGGGCTGCGCCACGGGGCATCCGAGCTTTGTGATGAGCAACAGCTTCGCCAACCAGACGCTGGCGCAGCTTGATCTGTGGGCCAACAAGGACACCTACAAGATCGGCGTCTATGTGCTGCCCAAGAAGCTGGACGAAGAAGTGGCGCGGCTGCACCTGGAGAAGATCGGGGTGAAGCTCAGCAAGCTCACGGCCAAGCAGGCCGAGTATCTGGGCGTGCCGGTGGAAGGGCCTTACAAGGCGGAGAATTACAGGTACTAGTGAACAGGGAACAGGGGTTAGGGATTAGGGATTAGTTTTGATCCGTGACGCACTGACCTTCAAGGGCGGCTTCCTGCAAAGGGGAGCCGCTCTTGTGCGCTTGGGCTTAGGCGAATGGGATTGCAACCTGAGGACGCCGAGTTTCTTCAGGGTTTGTGGCGGAGCAGGCGGCTCCACAGTCGCCAAAGCGCGTTGTGCAACAGGCGGGTCTGCTCCCTTTTGAGAGCCTGGTAGGAGTGGCGGACGTAGACATCGAACTCCGGGGGCCAGCCGATGGTGGAGCGGCGCTCGGAGTAGTCGCCTTCGGCCCACTTCGACAGCACGGCCTTATAACCCACCACGTGGGTGACGAAGTCGAGCAGGCACTGCGGCATCTGCTCTTCGACGATCAGGTGGGCCTTCTCGATAATGACCTTCTCGCGGACGTCATTGAGGGGCATGAAGATGGTGCGCATCCACAACATCCACTCCTTCATGTCTTGGTCGCGGATGGGCTCGCTCTGGGTTTTGCCCTGCTTCTTGAGCAGGGAGCGGTAGGCGATGTTGCCGGCCTGCGAGGCGACGTAGAGGGGGCCGTAGAACTCATTGAGCCGCATGTTGACGAGGCGCAGTTTGTCCTGACGGCGGGCTAACATGCGGGTGCTCATGAAGGTGACCAGGTAACCGGCGAAGGCCAGCACAATGGTCAGCATGGCGGCATTCTGCACCAGGCTGGTGAGACTGAGCGAGGATGGGTCTGAAAGTTGCATCGACCCGGAGTATAGCGCGGGGACGCAGCGGAAGAAGTGATTTGCGTTACGCGATCGGAGGGGAGGCGGCTCGGATTGATGCGTCCTTACTCAAGCATCCTGACTCAAGTCAAGCATCCTGACTCAGGCGTCCTGGGCTGAATCCGCATCCTTGCGGCGCTTCTCAAGGCGTCGAGCCTTCTCCACGCCGCGCAGCCTCAGGGCGCTGAAGATGTTGGCGAAATACCGCTCCTCGCAACTCCGGCAGCGCATCGGGTATTGCAGCGTAAACAGACGCGGCAGGTCTGCCATCCGCAAGCGCGAACTGCGAACGCTCGGTGATCCGCACCAACGGCAATTCATGCGCAATCCATGGCTCCAAGGCTTAGGCTGTTTTTACAGTTCGCGTTTTGGGGACGGAAAGTGAATCAGTTACAAAAGTGTTGGATCGAACTTTGGTAACACTATAGTAACTATTCTAAGGGACAGAATCGAAGGAATCAAGCAGGAAATGGACGCTTTTCTCCATTTTGGGAAGAATCCAACCGCATTGGTGCAATGGGCTATTTGTGCGAAGGAACGGGTAGGACCGGTTTCGGCGCGGGAATGACTTTGATCTCAAACAGCCTGGGCCACAGTTTGCCAGTGACGAAGAGGCGGTCGTGGACGGGGTCCCAGGCAATGCCGTTGAGGACGGCTTCCGGGCTGGAGTGCTCCGCTTGCGGAAGGAGTCCGGCGAGGTCGATCCAGCCGAGCACCTTTCCGGTGGCGGGCGAGATGCGGGCGATGCGGTCCGAGTGCCAGATGTTGGCGTAGATTTGGCCGTGGACGTATTCGAGCTCATTGAGTTCTTTGACCGGGACGCCGTGGTCTTTGACGGTGATGCGGCGAACTTCGCGGAAGGTTGCCGGATCGAAAAAGCGCAGGTGGGCGGTTCCGTCGGAGAGGATGAGGTGCGCGCCGTCCTGAGTGAGGCCCCAGCCCTCGCCGGGGTAGGAGAAAGTGCGCAGTAGATGGAAGCTGAAGCGGTCGTAAACCAGCGCGGTGTGGTCTTGCCAAGTGAGTTGGATGAGGGTGCTGCCCCAGTTGGTGAGGCCTTCGGCGAAGTACTTGCTGGGCACATCCTGGAATTGCTGGATCCGGCCGGTCTCCAGGTCCTCCATGCGCAGGGAGGAGTGGCCGTTGATCCCGGTGCTCTCGTAGAGGTGGCCGTCGAGGTAGATGAGGCCCTGGGTAAAGGCCTGGGCGTCGTGGGGATAGGTGCGGACGACCTGGTAGGTGTCGGCGGGCTGGGCGGTGGCGATGGCCGCGGTAACGAGAACGAGAATGGCCGCGGCGCGGAAGGTGATTGATTTGAGCATTGGTTTATGGGCGGCTGGCGGCTGGGGTGGCGCAGCCGGGGGGTCTCCCACCCATTCGCAAAAAACGCGAATGGATGGGGCACGGAGAGCTGGGTCGCGCACGCTAGTTTACGTCGTTGGCGACGAAGACTTCGACGGGCGGGTTGCTGGTGAGCTGGGTGTCGACGATGAGCACGGTTCGGACTTCGCCGCCGGTCAGATTCAGGGCTGTGGATGAGTACCTGGGCGGGAGTACGCCGGTGGGCGTGATGACCATGGTGACGGTTTGCGAGGTGAAGCTGACGTATCCGGCGGTGGCGCCGACGGGCAGTGCTGTGACCAGGGGAACGGAATCGGCCAGGGTGCTGCCGCTGGGGACCATGTACACGTCGACGGCGCCGGTTTTGGGAGCCTGGTTGAGGAAGCGAAAGGCGGAGTGGCCGCTGGCGGCGGGCACCTGCTGGTCTTCAAGGACGGTGACTTCGTAGCTGGCGGGGGCGGCGCCGTTGTCGGTGAGAAAGACGGAGTGCTGGTGGCCGGCGAGCAGGGTGCCGCTGGTGTTCACGAGGGATTTGCCGCCGGTGGCCGCGGTGATATCGATGGGCGCTGCGGCGGAGGCAGGCACGGTGCCGTAGGGGGTGATGGTTCCCTGGCCGATGTTGCCGGCGATCAGGATGCCTTCCACCTGGACGCTGACGGCGGGAGCGATGTACGAGGCGTCGATGAAACGGACCAGGCTGGGCTGGGTGTAGCTGGCGACGTTTTCACAGGCGGCAAGGCCGAGGGAGATGGCCAGGGCGGCGAGCGCTGTGGCGGCGAGGCTGGGCGAGGGCATCCGGCGCGCTGTCTTGTGGCGCAAACTCCGTGCTTTCCTGGTAAACAGCATTCTGTGCGAGTGGACTCGGGCCTTGCACCCATAGTACAGGGGTTCGGCGGGATGAGATTCGGGCAATTTGCGATACGCGCCGTCCATGGTTCAAGGGCGGCTCGGAAATGGGACCGTTGTGCCTTCTTTAGAAGGGACGGGCGGGAATGGGAGGGCCCGCGACTCAAGCCGGCGACCCATACCGGCTCGACCCAGGGGCCTGAAGGCCCCTGTTCCCTCCGACGGCGTTTCTGAAACACGCCACGGAAACCTTAACTTGCTCCGAGGTAGATGAAGCGTGCCAGAAACAGGGCGGCGAGGATGTAGAGCAGCCAGTCCTGGCGGCGAAAGCGGCCGGTGGCGATGTGCAGGACGGCCCAGGCGATGATGCCGAAGCCGAGGCCGTTGGCGATGGAGTAGGTGAGCGGGATCAGGATTAATGTGAGGAAGGAGGGAACGGCGACGAGTGGATCGGTCCAGCGGATCTCAGTGATGGTGGCGAGCATGAGCGAACCGACAAGAATCAGCGCGGGAGCAGTTGCTGCGGCGGGCACGATGCCGACGAAGGGCGCGGCGCCGATGGCTCCAAGAAACAAGAGGCCGGTGACAATGGCGGTGACGCCGCTGCGGCCGCCGGCCATGACGCCTGCGGTTGATTCGACGTAACTGGTGACGGTGGAGGTTCCGGTGAGCGAGCCGAAGACGGTGGCGGTGGCGTCGGCGAGCAGGATTTTATTGAGGCGGGGGATGGAGTGGTCGGCGGCGATGAGCCCGGCGCGCTTGGTGACGGCGACCAGGGTGCCGAGGTTGTCGAACAGGTCGACGAAGAAGAAGACGAAGACGATTTCCAGCAGGCCCTTGTTGAGGGCGCCGCGGATATCGAGCTGGAAGACGGTGGCGGAGAGCGCGTGGAAGCCGCCGGGAGCGGGGGTCCAGTGGACCAGGCTCTGCGCCCAGGAGAGCGAAGTTGCGGATAGAAATCCGCTGGGGGAGTTGCCGCCGTGGAGGAAGAGAAGAGCAAGCGCCCAGGCGACGGCGGTGGTGGTGAGCACGCCGAGAAGGATGGCGCCGCGGACCTTCTTTACTTCCAGGGCCACCATGAGGATGAGTCCGAAAAGGGCAAGGTAGGTGGTGGGATTGCGCAGGTTGCCGAGGCCGACAAGGGTCTCAGGATCGGCGACGACGAGACCGGAGTTGCGGAAGCCGATGAAGGCGATGAACAGGCCGATGCCGCTGGCCACGGCGGCGTAAAGCTCATGAGGAATGGAGCGCAGAATCATCTGGCGGATGCCGGCGGCGGTGAGGGCGAGAAAAATGACTCCGGAGAGAAAGACCGCGCCCAGCGCTGTTTGCCAGGGGATGTGCATCTTGAGGCAGACGGTGTACGTGAAGTAGGCGTTGAGGCCCATGCCGGGCGCCAGCGCAATGGGATAGCGGGCGACGATGCCCATGAGGATGGAGCCGAATGCGGCCGACAGGCAGGTGGCTGCGGTGACCGCGGCCAGAGGCATGCCGGAAGCCGAGAGGATGGCCGGGTTGACCAGGACAATGTAGGCCATGGTCAGGAAGGTGGTGACGCCGGCCAGGATCTCGGTACGCCAGTTGGTCCCCAGGCGCGTGAATTCAAAATAGGATTCAAGTTGCTTGAGCATAGGCGGGTTTCAATAGAAGAGCACAGACTGCGCGCAACGCAAAGCGATTTCCACCTGCGGTGGGGCGGACGCCGCTTCGCGGCCAACCCAGATGCGGGCTTTCCAGCGGTGCGATCCTACGAATCGGCAACGATGGGAAACAGGGATTGTAGTATCCCAAGTATCAAAATCGCGACCTGCGACACCCGGCAGGTTATAGGGGAAAAGGGATACAAGTGGATAAAGTTTGTATAAGCTCGGCGCGGCGAGAATGACTCAGGCAAGCAGCCTGGCGGCATCCTTGGCGAAGTAGGTTACGGCGAAGTCGGCGCCGGCGCGGCGGATGCCTAAGAGCGATTCAAGGATGGCGCGGTCGCGGTCGAGCCAGCCTTTTTCGAAGGCGGCTTGCAGCATGGAGTACTCGCCGGAGACCTGGTAGGCGCCGATGGGGACGTCTACGCGCTGGCGCGCCGCGCGGATGACGTCGAGGTAGGGCATGGCGGGCTTCATCAGGATCATGTCCGCGCCTTCCTGGAGATCGAGGTCGATTTCGCGCATGGCTTCGCGGAGGTTGGCGCCGTCCATTTGATAGGAGCGGCGGTCGCCGAATTGGGGCGCGGAGTCGGCGGCTTCGCGGAAGGGGCCGTAGAAAGCCGAAGCAAATTTCGAGGCGTAGCTGAGGATGGGCGTGTCGGCACAGCCGGCTTTATCGAGGGACTGGCGAATGGCG
>Ga0302326_10027049_pt1 | contig 11577 bp, 9 predicted proteins | sample Palsa_T0_3_FD_202264 | JGI IMG/M metagenome (GOLD analysis project Ga0302326, IMG submission 202264) | Peat permafrost microbial communities from Stordalen Mire near Abisko, Sweden - Palsa_T0_3 | ecosystem: Environmental > Terrestrial > Soil > Palsa > Peat permafrost | place: Sweden: Abisko...
CGGCAACCCCATGGCCGAACGCAGCGCCGGCCGGATGAACACCTCGAAGGACACCAGCGCGCTGACCGGGTTGCCGGGCACGGTGACGATCGGCGTCCCGGCCACCCGGCCCGCGCCCTGCGGCATCCCTGGCTGCATGGCTACCTTGACGAACTCCACCCCTTGGCTGCCGGCGCGCCCGAACGCATCCTTGACCACCTCGTAAGCTCCAGCGCTGACGCCGCCGCTGGTGATGATCAGATCCGACTCGGCCGCGTACCGATTCAGTACTGAGATGAACTGTGCGACATCATCATTGGTGATCACTGTGGCGACCACGTCGGCTCCGGCCTCACGGACGGCGGAGGCAAGCATCATCGAGTTCGACTCGTAGATTTGCCCGGCCTGCAGCGGCCGACCTGGGGTGACGAGCTCTGATCCGGTAGAAATCACCAGCACCCGCTGCCGCGGCAACACTTTCAGCTCGTGCAGCCCCAGCGCCGCAGCCAGTCCGACGACCGCCGGAGTGACCACCTGCCCTGCGCGCAACACAGTGGTGCCCGCGCGGACGTCTTCGCCGGCGCAGCGGATGTAGCGTCCCTCTGCGCTGGGTTCGTTGATCGTGACGACGTCGGTGTGCCCGTCGGTGGCCTCGACGGGAACTACCGCAGTCGCCCCGGCGGGAATCGGCGCGCCGGTCATGATGCGGTGCGCCGTGCCCGGCTCGTGCACGGGGATGTCGATGCGACCGGCCGGAATATCTTCGGCCACAACCATTTTCACCGGGTTCGCTGCCGTCGCCGCGGCCACCTCTTCGGCGCGGACCGCGTAGCCGTCCATCGCGGAGTTGTCGAAGATCGGCAGCGATACCGTTGCAATCACATCGTCGGCCAACACCAGACTGGCTGCATCAGCCACTGCGACGGGAGCAGCGGGCCGGGCGGCGATGAGTCCGTCGACAACGCGCTGATGCTCCTCAACCGATCGCATGCCCTCAATCGTCCATCATCGGTGCATAGTTCACGGCTGCGCCCCCGGGGGGCCGAGTCCGTCGGTAGGTCAACGAAAGCGCAACGTCGGGGTCTATGTTTGGAATTCATGAACCTGAGGTCGGTTTCGCTGCACCTCGTGCCAGGCCGATTCGACCACGACGACGACCGACGATGACACTGGTAGCGCGGGCTGCGATAACCGATCAACCGATTCTGTTGACCGAACTCGAAGAACTTGTGAGCGATCAGGCAGCGGGAGCCGTCGTCGGATTTGCGGGCGTGATTCGCGACCACGATGGTGGCCGTCAGGTGATGAGCCTCGAATATTCGGCGCACCCTTCGGCCGCCGATGTCATCGCAAAGATCGTGACCGAGGTCGCCGCACAGTCTCACGGGGTGCGGGCTGTCGCAGCCACCCATCGGGTCGGCGCCTTGCAGATCGGCGAACCAGCCCTGGTCGTCGCGGTCGCTGCCGATCACCGCCGTGCGGCATTCGAGACCTGCGCGCAACTGGTGGACGCCATCAAGGCGCGGTTACCGGTGTGGAAGCGGCAGCTGTTCGCCGACGGAAGCGACGAGTGGGTCGGCTCGACATAGCCGCCTACATTCATCCACCGGCAAACGGCGGCAATACGTCGACCGTGTTTCCCGTCCGCAGCAGCTGAGCCCGATCCCGGACCGCCACACCGTCGCAGAGAAACGAGCAACGGAGCAGCACACCCGCCAATTTCGGGCTGCGGCGCGCAAGACCGTCAACGAGCTCGTCGACACTGGCGCCGGAGCGGATGGCCAACTGCTCGGCATCGGACCCTGCGGCGGCCAGCGCAGCACCGAAGTACCGGACGGTGATGTGGACCGGAGGGGCCTTTTCATCTGCCACCTCAGCCGCCGATTGCGCTCATCGGGCGCGGCGGTTGCACGAAGTTGGGGTTGTGGATGCCGTGACCCGATGCTTTGCCCCACATCACCGCCCGCCATGCCGCCTCGATCGCGCTGTCGTCAGCTCCCTCGCGCAGCAAACCGCGCAAATCGGTCTCCTCGACGCTGAACAGACAACTGCGGAGCTGGCCGTCGGCGGTCAACCGGGTGCGGTCGCAACTCGAGCAGAAGGGTTTCGACACCGAGGCGATGAAACCGATCATTCCGGTACGGCGGGTCGTGGGATCGGTAATCCGCCACAACTCTGCCGTCGCTGAACCGCGGTGCTTCGGATCGGGTTTCACGATGAAGAGCTGGCGCCGCAGCTCTGCCAGCACTTGGACTGTGGTGATCGTCGCGTCAAGGCTCCACTGATGGCCGGCGTCCAGCGGCATCTGCTCGATGATCCGCAGCTGGTAATCGTGGTCAAGACAGAAGCGAGTCAGTGATATCGCGTCGTCGAGCCCAGTCCGAGCATCTAGCACAGCGTTCACCTTCACCGGGCGCAGCCCGGCTGCATGCGCGGCGGCTAAACCGGCCAGCACGTCATCGAGCCGGTCGCGACGGGTGATCGCCGCGAAATGTGCACGATCGACGCTGTCCAGCGACACACTCACGCGGTCCAAGCCGGCTCGGGCCAACGCCTCCGCACGCTGGGCGAGCGAAACACCGTTCGTGGTGAGTGCGATTTCCGGCCGCGGCCGTAGTTCCGCCGTTGCGGCGATGACCTCTTCAAGGTGCTTGGCCAACAACGGTTCTCCACCGGTCAGTCGCACTTTGGTTATGCCGAGACGGGTGACGCCGATGCGCGTCAGCCGGATGAGCTCGTCGGGTTGGAGCAACTGCGTAGCGGGCAACCATGGCACGCCCTCGGCCGGCATGCAGTAGGTGCACCGAAGATTGCAGCGGTCGGTCAACGACACCCGCAGATCCGTCGCGACACGTCCGTAGGTGTCGATCAGCGGGCCGCTGGCCGGAGCCCGGGTGTCGGTGTCGCGCGGTCGGGCCGGCACCACCGGAACGCCCAGCGGCGTGCTCATCATGGCTCCGCCCGGACGCGGTTGCGAGCGGTGAGGTCGTTAATCATCGGGCTCGGCAACAGTCGGGCGGCGTCGGTGAAATGTGGCCCGCCGCAAGGCATACATCAGCGCGCTGGCACCGAACATTGCGGCGGTCAGCAGCAGCCAGCGGCCCAGGAAGGGTTGCTGTGTCAGGCCGGTGTCCTCGTGGAACAATCGCGCGCCCTGCTTGATGATGCCCGGGAAGAAGATGAGCAGGATCAGCCCCGATCCAAGCGTTGGCACCCGCAGATAGTTGCGTGCCGAGACAGCAGACTCAAGCCGACGGCGCCGCGACGAGGTCAAAAGCCCTAGAATCCGGTCGGCCAAGGCGTAGATCGGGAACAGGACGAGGTCGTGGGCAATGAATGCCGCGACGAACCACACCAACACCGATTGCCACCAGGCGCCTTCGGGCTTCCACAGCGTCGACGGCTTGGCGACTACCACGACGTAGCCCAACAACGCGAAGCCGGACAGCATCGCCAACAAATGCAGCGGAGTGGATCCATAAGCCTTCCGGAAGCTGATCAGTAGCTTTGACATCTCAACTCGCCTTGAAGTCAATGGATTTGACCCATTTGGTGTTGTGCACACCGTTGATCGCGGGGACGATGATGCGCGCCGGATAGCCGTGGTCAAGAGACAGATCGGCGCCGTTGACTCGGAGCGCCAGCAATGCATCCGGATCGCTGATCTGGTTGTGTTCCAGCGTTGCCTTATTGAATTTTCCCTTGCGCCCCAGCGAAGCGACGGCCGCCGAGCGCGGCGCCGGAACACCGGCCAGATCGGCCAGATCGGCCAGCCGAACTCCGCTCCAGACTTGGACCGTGGACCAGCCCTGGACGCAGGCGATGGGCAACCGAGCGCTGTGTTGGGGCATTGCGGTCAGCATGGCCCGATCGAGCACCACGGGCGCCGGACCGCCACGCAGCGTCAGGCGCCAGCTGTCGCCGGTGCTGGCTGGATCGAGCGCGACTCCTTCGGCCGTTTTGTTGATCCTGAAATCGTTCGGGCCTTTACCGGTCGTGTCGCCGGTGGGGAGCATCAGTGGCAGGTGGCGGGCAATGCCGCCGATTGTCTGCCCGACAGTGACCAGGGCGGTCAGCAGCATGCCGCCGCCAACCAGCGCGAGTGCGCCGCGGCGGCTCACAGTCGCAGGTCCCGGGTCACCAGCGACTAATCCATGCGAGCCCGCCGGCTCCGGTTCGGTGTCAGCGGTATTGGTGCGCAACACCTCTCGCAGCGAGCGGGATCGCAAACCCTCCACCATGTGGGGGATTTTGAGGCTGATGTGGATGAGGAAGCCGGCGATGAACACCCACGCGCCGAAATAGTGAGCCGCAAAGAAACTGAAGCCGTAGATGTAATCGTACTGGATGTAGAGCACACCCGTGGCGATCTCGAACAGGATCCCGCCGACAAGCATCGTTATCGACAGCCGTTCCAGAAACTGGGCGATCGAGCGGGCGGGCGGCCAGATGAACAGCTTCGGGATCACCGACCACAGCTTGGCCAGTACCACCGGGATCAAGACCATGCCCAGTCCGACGTGTAAGCCCTGGCTGAGTCGATACAGCCATACCGGCCGAGTCGGCCAATCAAAAGTCGGTAACTTCAGCCATCCCACATCGGCCGGCACCGACGTGCCGAATTGAGGCGCGTACACGATGTAGGACACCAAGCCGGTGAGGATGACGATAGGCAACGCGACCAGTAGAACGGAGCCGAACACCGACGTCAGCCACAGTCCGCGCAGCGGGCTACGCCACCGATTCAGCCGGTCCACCCCGCGCGGGCGATGCCGATCCAGTGCGCGCCACAACGGCGCGGGAAAGCCGTAACCTCCCGAAGCCGTCGGCAATTCCGGTTCTGTCTCCGGTTGGCCGTCGGGCAGGTCAGGGCTGCTCACGGCACCGTCCGCGGGCGGACGTGGGCTTCACTGCCGATCCGGTGCAATGTCGAACCCCCGTTTGTGCAACTGTCGCGACAGTAGTGATCGCTCGAGTATCCCTTCGTCATTCGGAACAAACCGGTCGCCGGACAGGCTCATTTCGTCAGGCGGAGCTAGTCCTCCGGAACTTCGCGGTCGATCTCGTCGAGCCAGGCCCGCGCCGACATGTCCGATGGAGCGCGCCAGTCACCGCGTGGCGACAGCGAACCGCCGTGGGACACCTTGGGGCCGTTGGGTAATGCGGAGCGCTTGAACTGACTGAACGAGTAGAACCGCCGCACGAAGATCTGCAGCCAGTGCCGAATCTCTTTGATGGAGTAGACCGGTCGCTTGTTCTCCGGGAACCCCGGCGGCCAGTTCCCGTAGTCTGGGTCGCTCCACGCGTGCCACGCCAAGAAGGCGACCTTCGACGGCCGGAATCCGTAGCGCAGAATGTGGAACAGCGAGAAGTCTTGCAGGGCAAATGGCCCCACCTTCGCTTCGCTGCTCTGCAACTCTTCTTCTTCGCCGGTGGGGATGAGCTCGGGAGTGATCTCGGTCTCCAGCACCGACTGCAGCACCCGGGCGACCTCGGACTCGAACTGCCGGGATGAGATCACCCAGCGGATCAGGTGCTGGATCAGTGTTTTCGGGACACCGGCGTTGACGTTGTAGTGCGACATCTGATCGCCGACACCGTAGGTGGACCATCCGAGCCCGAGCTCGGAAAGGTCACCGGTGCCCAGCACGATGCCGCCATGCTGATTGGCCAACCGGAACAGGTAATCGGTGCGCAGCCCGGCCTGGACGTTCTCGAACGTGACGTCGTAGAGCTTCTCGCCGCGGGAAAAGGGATGACCCATCTCCGTGAACATCAGCATCGCGGTCTCGGTGATGTCGATCTCGGCGAATGTCACCCCGAGGGCGCAGCAGAGTTCGACTGCGTTGCGTTTGGTGTGTTCACCGGTCGCGAAGCCCGGCAGGGTGAAGGCCAGAATGTCGCTGCGCGGCCGGCTCTCCCGGTCCATCGCGCGCGCCGCGACGATCAGCGCGTGCGTCGAGTCGAGCCCACCGGACACTCCGATGACGACCTTCGGAAAGTCCAACGCCCGCAACCGCTGTTCGAGTCCGGCGACCTGAATGCTGTAGCCCTCGTAACAATCTTGCTGCAGCCGCTGCGGGTCGGCGGGCACGAACGGGAAGCGTTCGATCTGCCGGCGCAGGCCGATGTCGCCGGCCGGCGGGTCCAACCGAAATGCGACGCGCCGGAACGAGTCCGTCGAATCCCGGTGGTGGCGCCGGTTGTCGTCGAAGGTGCCCATCCGCAGCCGCTCTGACCGCAGGAGTTCGGTATCGACGTCCGCGACGCTGCGTCGCTCGCTCTTGGGGAATCGCTCGGATTCGGCGAGCAGGACACCGTTTTCCCAGATCATCGTCTGGCCGTCCCACGCCAGATCAGTCGTCGACTCGCCTTCCCCCGCAGCGGCATACACATAGGCGGCCAGGCACCGCAGCGAGGCCGAGCGGGCAAGCAACGACCGGTCGTCGGCGCGACCGATGGTGATCGGGCTGCCAGACATGTTGGCCAGCACCGTCGCACCGGCGAGTGCCGCTTGGGCGCTGGGCGGAATCGGCACGAACATGTCCTCGCAGATTTCGACGTGCAGGACGAAGCCGGGTAGGTCGGTCGCCGTGAACAGCAGGTCCGGGCCGAACGGCGCCTCGGTCCCGGCGATCCGGATGGTGCCGCGTTCGTCGTCACCCGCTGCGACTTGACGACTCTCGTAGAACTCGCGGTAGGTGGGCAGGTACGACTTGGGCGCCACTCCGAGCACCACGCCACGGTGGATGACGACCGCGGTGTTGTAGATGCGGTGCCGATGGCGCAGCGGGGCGCCGACCACCAGCACCGGCAGCAGGTCGGTCGACGCGGCGACGACCGCGGCCACGGCGTTCTCCACGGCGTCAAGCAGCACGTCTTGCAGCAGGATGTCGTCGATCGAGTAGCCCGACAACGTCAACTCGGGGAAGACGGCCAGCGCGACCCCGTCGTCGTGGCACTGCCGGGCCAGCCGCAGCACCGACTCGGCGTTCGTCGCCGGGTCGCCGATCGCGGCGTGATGCGTGCACGCGGCGACTCGGGCAAAGCCCTGGCTGTAGGCGTTGTAGAAGTCCATTGCCCCTCTATTCTCGCCCAACCCGCACCAATCGAGGCAGATAGCCCGATCTTCTGGACATCTCGTCCGCCGGACAGCCAATATTGCACATGTATCAGTAGCCTCGAAAAGGAGCACGATTATGACTTTTCAACGATGTTTAGCCGCCACCGCACTATTCACCGGCCTCGCGACGGCACTCGCGGCTCCCGCCTACAGCGACATGAACGGGCACTACACATTCACCGAAACGGACGCGGGCGGTCAGGCTGCCACCAGCGACTGGTACGTCGCGCCCTGTGGTGACGGGTGCATCGAGGTGGCTCTCACTCCTGGTGGGCCCACCAAAGAGGCTCATCTCGTCGCCGGGCAATGGGTCCTGGACAGCACCGACAGTCTGGAGTGCGAGGACGGCACCCACACTCCCGACGCCACCACCGCGCACTTCAGCTGGGATCCCAACACCCTTGCCGGGACCGTGGTTTCCACCGACGTCGTCCCCGTCTGCGGCGAGCAACCCGGCCACCAGGAGACCAACACCATGACCCTCAAGCAAGTCCCCTGACGCGCCTTCATCAGCCCGAGTGCGCGCGCCGGTACGTACTCTCGAATAGGTGACGACTGCGCCTGCAGAATCCCCCGAGCTGGTCGCTTTGTTGACCGGCCGCCGCGTCGCCGTGCTGACCGGCGCCGGACTTTCCACCGACTCCGGCATTCCCGACTACCGCGGTCCCGATTCACCGCCGAGCAATCCGATGACAATCCGCCAATTCACCTCGGATCCGGTATTCCGACAGCGCTATTGGGCGCGCAACCACGTCGGCTGGCGGCACATGGACTACACCCGCCCCAACGCCGGGCACCGGGCGGTGGCCGCACTCGAACACGCCGGTGTTGCCTGCGGCGTCATCACTCAGAACGTGGATCTGCTGCACACCAAGGCCGGCAGCCGGAATGTGATCAACCTGCACGGCACCTATGCGCGGGTGGTCTGCCTGAGCTGTGGTCGGTCGATGAGCCGTGCGGCGCTTGCCGAACAACTCGGTGTGCTCAACCCGGGTTTCACCGAACAGGTCGAGGCGGCCGGCGGGTTGGCGGTGGCGCCGGACGCCGATGCCGTGATCGCCGACACCGCGTCGTTTCGCTACCTCGACTGTCCGGCCTGTGGCGGCATGTTCAAACCCGACATCGTGTACTTCGGCGAGAGTGTGCCCGAAGCAATTGTCCAGCAAGCATTTTCGATGGTCAACGACGCTGACGCGCTGCTGGTCGCCGGTTCGTCATTGACGGTGTTCTCCGGCTACCGGTTTGTCCGGCACGCCGCGGCACGAGGCATCCCGGTCGCCATCGTCAATCGCGGACCTACTCGCGGTGACGAGTTGGCGACGATCAAGGTCGAGGGCGGCTGCTCGGAATTACTGACACTGCTGGCCGAAGAGCTATCCCCGGTATCGGCCCGCTAGAAGGTGCACGGCATGCTGCGGATGCCGTGAATGAAGTTGCCGGCGAGATACTCCGGGTCGCCTGCCTCGATGTCCGGCAATTGGTGCAGTACTTCGCCGATGATCGCGCGCAGTTGCGCCCTCGCCACGTGCGCGCCCAGACAGAAATGCACGCCGCCACCGCCGAAACCGACATGCGGGTTGGGGCTGCGGCTCAAGTCCAGGCGGTCGGGATGCTCGAACACGTCGGTGTCCCAGTTGCCGGACGGGTAGAACATCACCACCTTCTCGCCGGCGTTGATGGGGTGCCCGCCGATCTCCACATCCTTTGTCGCGGTGCGGCGGAACGTCATCACCGGCGTCGCCCAGCGAATGAACTCCTCGACCGCGCCGCCGATACGGTTGTCGAAATCCTCGAGGAGCCAGGCGCGCTGGTCGGGAAAGTCGGTCAGGGCCTTCAACGCATGGCTGGTGGTCTGGCGGGTGGTGTCGTTACCGGCGACGGTGAGCAACACGAAGAACGCGGCGACGTCCGCGTCCGCCAGCCGGTCACCGTCCACCTCGGCGTTCACCAGGCCGCTGAGCAAATCCTCGCCCGGATTTCGACGCCGATCCGCGGCAAGGCCGAAGGCCACCTGGTGGATGTACATCTGCGATTCGAAGAGCACCTCCAACGGTTGCCGTCCGTCGAGGTACACCGGGTCGGCCCACGAGACCATGGCATCGGCGGCATGCGCGACATTTTGGCGCTCTTCTTCGGGTATGCCGACCATGTCCGACAGCGTGCGAATGGGCATTTCTTTGGCGCAGCGCTCGACGAAGTCGACACCGCTGCCTGCGGCTTTGAGTTCGTCGACGATGGTCTTGGCGTTCGCCTGGATCGAGTCCTCGATACGCCTGACCTGCCGTGGCGTAAACGCCGCGCTGACCAATTTGCGCAGGAATGTGTGCCGTGGCGGATCCATCGCCAGGAACGACTGCGACGCCTCGAGCAACTCCTCGGGCACATTCTCGAAAAGGACGCCCTTGCCGGAGCGGAACAGCTCGTTGTCGCGGCTCACCGCGACGATGTCGTCGCGGCGGGTCACCGCCCAATAGCCCGGATCGTCGGGGTCGGACATCAAGGCGTCTTCGACGGGCGGATGCCAGCTCACCGGTCGCTCCGCGCGCAGCTCGGCAAACGAGCTCTCCCGCTCTTGGGCGGTGGTGGACCAGAACGCCCGCGACGACAGGTCGATGGGGTCGTGGGCGCGGGGCGTGGCGGTCGTCGCTGTCATGGTGCAGCCCTCCGTCGGCTATGACGCCGGTCACATATCAGAACACTGACGACCCTAAATCTAGACACTGTGTCTAGTCAAGGTGTCATACTCTCGTCTATGCCGTCAGTCACCCGCAAGCCGCAGGCCAGGCGGCAAGAGCGGCGCGAGCAGATCGAGCGCCGGCTGCTCGAAGCCGCCGAGCGCCTGATGCGCGACGGCGCAAGCTTCACCGAACTCAGTGTCGACCGGTTGGCAGGCGAGGCCGGGATGTCGCGGGCGAATTTCTACATCTACTTCGAAGACAAGGGCGACCTGCTGCGGCGATTGGCCGGCCAGGTGTTCGGCGATCTCGCGGCGAGCGCCGAACGCTGGTGGAGCGTGGCCTGGCGACACGATCCCGACGATGTCCGATCGGCCATGACCGGGATCATCGCCAGCTACCGGCGGCACCAACCCGTGCTGGTCGCGCTCAACGAGATGGCCGGCTACGACCCGCAGGTCGCGGCGACCTACCGCGAGCTGCTGACCGGAATCTCCGGGCGGCTGACCCGGGTCATCGAGGACGGCCAAGCCGACGGCTCGATCCGCCGCGAGCTACCGGCAGCCACCACGGCCAGCGCGCTCAGCTGGATGGTCGAGCGGACCTGTCAGCAGAATCTGGCGAATCGGCCTCCCGATTACGATACCGAGCTGGCCGCAGCCCTGACCGAAATTGCCTGGGGCTCTTTGTATCTCGCGCCGATAGCGAAGAGTTAGACGGCGACCAGATCATCGGCGTGGACCGCGGGCCTGCGTAGTTCGGCGGGCAGTTCCGACGTCGACTGGCCGATCATGGTCGCCAACTCGGCGGCGTCGTAGGCCACCACGCCGCGGGCCACCAGGGTGGCATCCGGACCGGTCAGGTCGACCACGTCACCACCATGGAAACGGCCGGACAGTGCGGTGATTCCGGCGGGCAGCAGTGAACGGCGTTGACCCAGGACGGCACTCACCGCGCCGACGTCCAGGGTGAGCGAACCGGCCGACTCCGCGGCGTAACGCACCCAGAACCTGCGCGCCGACATGCGATTGGAGCGTGGGGCGAACACCGTGCCCACCGACGCATCCGCCAGCGCCGCCGCGGCATCGGCCGCGGCAGCCAGCAGCACCGGCACCCCGGCGTCGGCGGCCAGCAGCGCCGACGACATCTTGGAGGCCATCCCGCCGGTACCAAGATGGCTGCCGTGTCCCGCGGTGACGCCGTCAAGGTCGTCCGGCCCGGAAACCTCGGCGATGAAGCGTGTTTCGGCAACTTTGCGCGGGTCGGCGTCGTAAAGACCGTCGATGTCGCTCAGCAGCACCAACGCATCGGCGCCGACCAGATGCGCTACCAATGCCGACAGTCGATCGTTGTCGCCGAATCGGATCTCGTTGGTGGCCACGGTGTCGTTCTCGTTGACGATCGCCACCGCGTGCAGGGCACGCAACCGGTCCAGCGTGCGCTGGGCGTTGGTGTGCTGCACCCGCATCGAGATGTCGTGCGCGGTCAGCAACACCTGCCCCACGCTTCGCTGATAACGGGCGAACGCGGTGCTCCACGCATTCACCAGGGCGACCTGCCCGACGCTGGCCGCCGCCTGCTTGGTGGCCAGATCCGTGGGTCGCCTGCTCAGACCGAGTGGCTCGATGCCGGCCGCGATGGCGCCCGAAGACACGATGACGACATCGGAACCCGCCTTCATCCGTGCCTCGATGGCGTCGACGAGACCGGCCAGTCGGCTGGCGTCGAACATACCGGTCGGGGTGGTCAATGCGGTGGTGCCGACCTTGACCACAACGCTGCGCGCGGTGCGAATGGCTT
>Ga0302326_10027050_pt1 | contig 11577 bp, 6 predicted proteins | sample Palsa_T0_3_FD_202264 | JGI IMG/M metagenome (GOLD analysis project Ga0302326, IMG submission 202264) | Peat permafrost microbial communities from Stordalen Mire near Abisko, Sweden - Palsa_T0_3 | ecosystem: Environmental > Terrestrial > Soil > Palsa > Peat permafrost | place: Sweden: Abisko...
GCGACCTAGGCCGCAGCAGCCGACTGGAGAATGCTGCCCAGAAAGCCGGCGTCCGCGACCGGCTCGACCTTCGGCGAATCGACATCACGGAAACCGATTCACTGCCCGACGCGGCGAACGCGATCGCCCGCGATCATGGCCGCATCGACGTGCTGGTGAACAATGCCGGCTTCAGCAGCGGCGGCTTCGCCGAAGACGTCTCCCTTGCCGAGCTCCGTCATCAGATGGAAACCAACTTCTTCGGCAATGTCGCAATGTCCAAAGCCGTGTTGCCCGTCATGCGCAAACAACGGTCGGGACACATCATCCAGATTGCTTCCATTGCCGGGCGGATGGCAGCGCCGCTGGTCAGCAGCTACTCCGCCTCAAAGTTTGCGCTGGAGGGTTGGAGCGAGGCGTTGCGCATCGAGGTGCATTCGCTTGGCATACGCGTCGTGCTGGTCGAGCCTGGCGATTACGATACGGATATATGGGAGCGCAATTGTGTCATTGCCAAACAGGCGCTGGCTGACAGCTCGCCCAACAAAGAGCGCGCCCAGCGCTTCGTCGAATATGTGAAGTCCCGCGCTTCGAAACGCGGTAACCCGCGCGAAGTGGCGCAACTGATCGTGCGAATCGCGGCCGATTCCAATCCCAAGCTGCGCTACCTTATCGGGCCGGACGTGAAAACGCAGCTCATGTTCCGCGCGCTGCTGCCCTGGCGCCGCTGGGAGCGCATGGTGGCGAAGATGTCCCGGATCGACTGACGCTGATGTAAGCTGTGACCGCCATGGCGTCGGGTGCCCCAGGTCTGGCGCTTTTCCAGACCTGGGTACTCGCCGGGCAGCAGCTGTTACCCAGGTCTCGAACACCGCGAGACCTGGGGCACCCAAGGTTCGCGATGACAATTTGGTGTGTGGACAGCGTTGCCGAAAACTACTGCGCTTATCTGCCATGCTGCCGTTTGTAAATCCGCTCGACGATTTCGACGGTGTCGATGTCCTTCGGCAACTTGTCCTCACGCACGCGTACGATGCGCGGGAAGCGCAGCGCATATCCGCTGTCGTGCCGGTCGCTTCGCATGATGGCGTTGAAGGCAACCTCGAGCACCATCTTGGGCTCGACTTCGCGCAGGTGGCCGTGGTCGGCGGTGGTGTGCGCCAGGAACCATTGCGTTAGCTCGGCAATTTCTTTGTCCGTCAGCCCTGAGTACGCCTTGCCGATGTTGACCAACTCCTCGCCCTTGCGCACCGCGAAGGTGTAATCGCTGAGCACGTGAATGCGCTTGCCGTGGCCGAACTCCGCCGCCGTGACGACGACGTCGAGCGTGGCGAGTTCGCGCTTCAGCTTCAGCCACCACCGGCCGCGGCGCCCGGGCAGGTAGGGCGAGCCGATGTCCTTGATCATCAGGCCTTCGTTGCCGCGCGCCATTGCCTCGTCGAAGTACTGCTCCAGTTGCGTGGGCGAGTCGGCGCGCAGGGACGGGGCGCGCAGCACCCAGCCAGACGTTGCGGCATTTTCCGCGACCTCGAGCTCCAGCAGCAGATTTCCCTGCGCGTTAACCACAGGCTTCGGCGCGACGCCCTTCGCGCCGGCGAAGATGCCCTCGAGCACATGCACCCGTTCGGCAAGCGGCTTGTCCAGCGTGAGTTCGCCGCCCGCGTACATCACGTCGAAGACGATGTAGGCGATGGGCACCTCGTCCATAAGCTTCCGGCTGACCTGCTTGCGCCCGAGCCGCTTCTGGATTTCGCCGAACGGCATCGCGTGTCCACCATTGTCGTTGTGACGCCATGCCACGATCTCGCCGTCCAAAATAACCTCGCCTGCAAATTCGCTGAGCGCCGGAACGAGTTCAGGAAACGACGGCGTGATTTCATCGCGCGTCCGCGAGAACAGCCGCACCTGCCCGCGCCCGCAATGCGCCTGCGCGCGAATGCCGTCGTACTTGTCTTCGACCTGCCCATGCTCGAAGTAATGGAACGCCTCTTCGGCATCGGCGGCGGGGCTGGCCAGCATGAAGCCAAGTGGATGAAACAATCGCATGCGCGCCGCATCGAGCCGATGTTCGGCCGCGAGCGTGAGCGTTCCACCGATATCGCCGAGCAGCATGTTGGAGCGCTGCACCGACGCCGGCGGCTCCTCATACGCTTTAGCAATCGCCTCCTCCACCAGGCTCTCCTTTAGCCCGATGCGCAGCTCGCCGGTGATGATCTTCAGGATGTACTTGGCTTCGAGCGCCGTGGCGCGCTCCAGCAGCGACTTGAGAATTGCACTCTTCGCGGCGGCGGTGCGGGTCTCGGCGATCTGGTCGAAGATGGCACGAAGCTCTCTTAAGGTGATGGCAGACTCAGCTGGCGCCTTCGGCAGCAGCACATCATACGCTGCCGCGCCGAGGTCGCCCCGTTTGCGATAGGCGGCGGTGAGGGCGGGCTCACGCGCGCCCGTGATCTCGCCGACCAGCTTCCATAACGCCGATCCGCCGATCTGCAACGTGCGCTCGTCAAATGCGGGGAAAGCGCCTCCGGCGAGAAACACCGCCGCAATCGCTGCGTTGCTCGTCTCGAGCGAGCGAAAGTACTCGGCCAGAAGCGCGACCTTCTCCGTCTTCTTGGTCGTGGCGCCAATGCGCTCGCACAGCTCAGCCAGGCGCTGCATAGCTGTGTTTGGATGTTGCGCAGCTCGATCCGGCGCGGATCGGGGCGGGACGGGATCTCTGTCCGCAAATAGCGAACAGCAACTCTGTCCTTCTCTGCTTTACAAAACTGCGACAGTCCTTTGGACAACAGCAGGGATGCTGTTTCGCGTCAAACTTCGCATGCCCGCAAATTCTGGGGCCCCTGCAATTCGCTATGCCGAGAGCAATCACCTGTATGATCGTGGCTTGTGCGTTGTTGCTGACCGCAGCTTCGGCACGCGGCCAGAGCAACTCTACCCAAGCCGACACCGCGCGGACGGCCCACGCAAAAGCGGTTTCTGATACGACATCCCCTGCGCCTGGCGCTGCGCCTGCATCCGCGGTCGATCCGAAACCCGCCCCCGCGACGCCCATTGACGCCAAGAAAGCCGAACTGGGCGGCAAAACCTGGAGCCCCGCCTGGGACAAACTGATTGAAGAATTGATCCCTCCGGCGATGCTCTCCTCCGCGGTGCCGCGCGATGTGCGCAAATTCTGCCCCAGCTTCTATCGCATGAGTGATACCGACAAGCGTGTCTTCTGGGCATATTTCTTTCAGGCGCTGGCCGGAGCGGAAGCGGGCCTCAACCCCACGACCAATACTCGTCACCCGCAAATGGCGAAGCTCGACAAGGTGACCGGCCAGCCGGTGCACAGTGAAGGCCTGCTGCAATTGACCTTCGAAGACGGGAAGGTCTACGGCTGCAATTTCGACTGGCAGCGGGACCGCGAGTTGCCTCCGCACGATCCGGGCCGGACCATCCTCCAGCCGCAGAACAATCTGGGATGCGGCGTCAGGATTTTGGATAACCAGATCATCGATCAACACAAGCCTCTGATCACCAGTCATTCGTATTGGTCGACCTTGCAGCCGGGAACGATCGCCTACCGCGTTTTCGCGAAAGAGATGAGCAACCCTCCCGCCGCTTGCGAGAAGCCTGAGCGCCCGCCGCGCCTCAAGGGCGTGACGACCGCCGACGTGCATGGGACAGCCCAAGACGCCAAGGCGCAGTAGTCCATTCAGGCGAATCCCATCGCCCAGATGTATGCCGAGGAGGGAGTCCACTTCCTTGCTCGCTTCTATCGCAATCGCAATGACCAGACGTTCACAGAGGCTCTGCTAGCGCATTGGGACGACCTCGCCAATGGGCTCCCACCCTATGCTCCGCCCTTCCTTCCGCCCACCGCGCTTTCATCCTGGCTCTGACGTCTGGGATATTTCACTCCTCGCAGCCACAGGGAGAAAATCACGCCCCAGATAGCCAGCAAGACCAGGGTGAAGATGCTAGCCTCCGGACCAAAACCACCGCCAGTCAGCAATGGGTTACCGTGAAAGCTGGCATCGAACAGATGGCCGTTGGCCGGGAAACCGCTGTCTGGCACGCCGTAGAAGTAAACTTCGCCCCAGGCCCATGCCGAGTGGATTCCCAGCGGCATCCAGAGATCGCCGGTTCGCCGCAAGACAAGGCAGGTCACCAGGCAGTACATCGTCGCCGACACCGGTCCCAGCCCACGACCGCTGGGATTGAAGTAGTGCATTCCGCCCATGAGTAAGGACGTGATGATCGCGGCCGGCCAGAAGCCGATCCCCGTCGTCAACGTGAACAGCAGATATCCGCGATAGAAGAAGTCTTCGAGTAATGCGCCCAGGAATAATAGAACAGCCCACGCGGCGGCGTACTTCCACACATCCCATCCATGCAGTGCAATGGCGCCGAATGAGAAGACGCCCGCAAGTCGCATCGTCACAAGAAGTAAACTCATCGACACAAAGCTGAAACCAGCCCCCTGCCAGAACCGGCGTCCGAAGGCTCGCCGCCATGGCAAGCCGTAATCGTCGAAGGTGCGGCGTTCGAACCGTCCCATAATCCAGGTTGCGATCAGCAGGGGAAGGACGAACAAGTCCAGCGAAAGGACCTCGCCCAACGGGGTGGACGAATCAGCATGCAAGCAGTGCGTCAGAGGATAGACGCTAAGACTTACGGCGTAGCTGAGAGGCAAGAAGATGGCAAGAAAGATCAGCAGTCGCCAACCGGCGCGCAGACCATTTGGCCCTCTGAAAATGCCGTACGTTGACGGGGTCATCGCCCGTATCGTTGCAGAATCGGTGCTCATCTGGAGCAGCTCAGTTCACTGTAAGTGGGACGATAAGGCTGCCGACTCTGCCGCTCAGGTTATCGCGAACTACGAAGTGGACCTGGTAATCTCCTGGAGCCAGGTCGATCGTATTCTTATACAAAACGCCGTCTGTTTTCAGCTTGGCGAGAGTTTCAGGTGCTACCCTCCCTTTGAACGTCTGCGACACGGTACCAGCGATCGCGCCTAATTTCGTAGCTTGTGCGACAAAATCAAGATCAACATAATTCTGATTCGTCTCATCCACAAGTCCTGGTTCCGGCACACGCAAGGTGAAGCCAACCTTCTTTTTCGGATCTTTTGCGAGAACTGCTTCCCACCGCGCTTGGATTTGGATGCTCGTGCTTTCAAACGGAGACTTCAGCGCCAATGCCAGGTCCGCTTTCCGCGTGAGGTCGGGGTTTTCTGAAACGTTGGTGACCAGGTATCCGGCGCGGGCGCGGACTTCGACATCTTTCCGAGAAACTACGACCTGAAGCTTCTGCCAACCAGCCTTAGTGTCTCGATGATCGGGATAATAGCCCAGCAAGTAATACGACGAGGAATCTTTGACCGCACGGTCGAAGGCTCCGGAAAGATCGTTCGTGTTGAAGTACGCAATGCCACCTGTCATTTCCGCAAATGTCTTAAGGCTATCAACTTTGGACTGCTGCAGGGAGTCCGGAGCATCGGGGCTTAGCAGCGAACCTTCGGTGTCGCCGGCGTACTTCGGGTCACTGGGAAGACCGCGCGCGTCGACGGGATAGATGGAAATCTGGGCCTCGTTAAGAGCTTTGAGGGTCCGTTCATAGAGTGCGCGCAGGTTATTGTCGCCAGGCACAGAAGTGAATGAATCGAGGTAAAAAGGAAAGCTGCCAGTGACCCACACCAGCGACTTCCTGCCCGGAGTTCCGGACAACGACCATGCGATCTCCAGAAATCCGCGCAGTGTGCTTTCAATGGCGCGGGCCTGGCTGTAGGTAGCTTCGATCGCATCCTGGTTCAGGACGAACCGCCGTATCACCAATTCCGGAGGTCCTTTCCGACTAGTCAATCCTTCAACAGGATCCGGCGCATTTCCAGCCGCAGCAATCGCCTGCGCGTCATTGCTGAAGGTTTCCATCTTTGAGACTTGCCCACTGGCTTTCTTCAGGGCCGAGATCAGCTCGCCTGGATCTGTATCGAGTCCGCTCAACGTCGCCAGACCCCTTCCGCTAAGGACCATGAGCCCAACTGGCTGTGCGGGCTGAAGATGGCTCGCCAGGTATTTCACCAACTGCGCTCGCGCATAGGCCTGGCTCAGAAACGGCGTATTTACCTCGTCAAGCAGGATCACGGCTAGCGAATGAGGCTCACTTTCATCTCGGGAGATGTTGGTGAATATTCCGTCGGCCGGAGCTGCAGCCGGTCCCAGGCCCCCGGTGGGAAGCACCTCCGCGAAGAGAGTGATGGTCTGCGGCTTCCCGTTTTCCAGGATCTTGAAGTCCGCTTTCGTCAGGTCGTGAATATGATTGCCGGCTTTGTCCGTCACCAACACGGGTACTTCGATGAATGTCGCTTGCGACTTGAACTGGATCGGTTTTCCATGGTCGGCACGGCCCGAAGTGTTCCCGATATCCGCAGGCCCATCGGACCTGGGCTGCAAACCGACAGCGCCCGATGCGGCCCCTCCACCATACGGATCGGTTTGCTGCTGTGCGACCGCGCCGGCGGAGATTGCGATCGCCGCCAGAAATGAGAGCGCGCTCTTTTTAGCAAAAACAGGCAAAGTCATAGCTTGCTCGGTGCGCCAGGGGCGGATGCGCTAACCTCCCGGCATCATCCCCATCTAATATGCTGAGCAGGAAAGTAGCATTTGCGCGCGCGGAAAGCTATGACCTTTTGCGCCAAACCCTTGCAAGGCTCGAGCGAAACGGCCGGGCGTAGTAACGGCACAGCAAGTGTGCCCACGGTTGTCGCTCAGTCTGTTGCCAAGATTGCGGATTCGGTAGCGGCGTCGGGAAACTCCGATCGATTGCTCCGAACCATCGGTCTTGATCGCGAAGCGGTCGTGAATTCCGGTAACCCTATTCCCTATGCCGACATGATGCTGCTATCGGAACAAGCGTCCATCATCACCCGGGATGCGGCGTTTGGGCTCCACGTGGGCGAACGAGTATCCGAGAGCGAGTATGGGCTGATTGGAACGATGCTCTTAACCAGTGCGAGCCTGCAGACCGCGTTAAACTGCCTCATTCGTTATCTGCCGATTTGGACAAATGGCGGCGTCTTCAACTTGGCGATGGAAGGGGCAATCGCGCACTTCCAATGGGAGTATTCGCGCGCTCCACTACCCAGCTCGCGGCACGACTGCGAGATGTCGATGGCGAGCGTCATGCGGCTGAACCGCCTCACCACGAACGAGCGCTGGTGGCCGCAGGAAGTGTGGTTTCGACACCCAAAGCCAAGGGACACTTCCGAGCATGCTCGTATTTTTCGTGCTCCGGTTCACTTCGGGATGCCCGCAAACGCCCTGCTTATCGATCGTCGTACCCTCGAGCTCACGTTTAAGACCTCGCAGCCGCGTCCCCACCATCTGGCAACGAAGGCTGCCGAACATCTCTTGGCCAAAACTACATGTGACATGGACATTTCTCAGCGTGTGGCGAGCTTCATTCGACACAACCTGGGCCATGGCCAGGTTGGACTCGAAGCTGCGGCGCACGCCTTGGGGTTTAGCCGCCGGAATCTGCAAAGAAGGTTAAGAGAGGAATCCAGTTCCTACCGTCACCTAATGCAACAAGTCCGTCGAGACATTGCGGAGTATCTCTTGCTGGAGACCAAAATAACCTCAACTGCGGCTGCCCAGGCTCTTGGCTACTCCGAACATAGCGTCTTCCATCGCACCTTCCGCAAGTGGTATGGAGCAGCTCCGGGTATCTATAGGAAACAGTGAGGGTGTTGTGGGTGGCCCGTCACTGCAACGGCCACACGAATGCATCCGCTCTAACGGCACGATCGACTTGGAATCTCACTTGATGACAACAAGCGTTTCAGTGCGTTGGGCGGCACAGAGTGACGTGATCCGGACCAGTCCCCTGCTATTCTCGAAAGTGAGTCCTCGAGGAAGCTGCACGAATTGCCGCCGATTCTCAACGCACAAAATATCTCAAAGAGCTATGGCGCAACTCCGCTCTTTCGAAATGTCGCCTTCACCGTCTCTGCAGGCGACCGCATCGGACTGATTGGGCCGAACGGCTCAGGCAAATCAACGCTGCTGCAAATTCTCTCCGGCACCATCGCGCCGGATTCCGGAGAGGTTGCGCTGCGAAAGCGTGTCCGACTCAGCTTGGTTCACCAGGAATCGCAGCTCGCTGCCGGCCAGACAGTTCGGTCCGTAATCGCGGCTGCTCTGGAACGCTCCGGCGTTCCTCCCGATGAGTGGCAGGCTCGCCTGGCCGAGACGTTAGGGCGCGCCGGTCTGGAAGAGCTCGATGCTTCAGCCGAATCGCTTTCTGGAGGATGGCGCAAGCGGCTCGCCATCGCTGAAGCGCTGGTGCAGCAACCGGACATCCTGCTGCTGGATGAGCCCACTAATCACCTCGACCTGGCTGCCATTGAATGGCTCGAGGAACTACTCCAATCTGCATCCTTTGCGTCGGTTGTGGTCAGCCACGACCGTTATTTTCTGGAGAACGTTGCCACGACCATGGCCGAGTTGAACCGCGCCTATCCCGACGGCCTGCTGAGGGTCACAGGTAACTACAGCAAGTTGCTGGAAGAAAAAGAGGCGTTCCTGCATGCGCAGGCGAAGCACCAGGACGCGCTGGGAAATCGAGTCCACCGCGAGATTGAGTGGCTGCGGCGCGGGCCCAAGGCACGTACATCCAAATCGAAAGCCCGCATCGACAAGGCGAATCAACTTATTGGCGAGTTGGCTGATTTGAATGCGCGCACTCGAACTGCCAGCGCCGCCATCGATTTTTCTGCTACCGACCGAAAGACCCGGCGGCTGATCGAACTGCAGGGTCTCAGCTTCGAGATCGGCGGCCGAACCCTCTTCCAGGGCTTGGACTTCATTCTCACTGCCGGAACGCGTGTCGGCCTGGTAGGTCCCAATGGAAGCGGCAAGACGACACTGCTGCGGCTGCTCTCGCGAGAACTGTCGCCCGCGGCTGGCGAGATCCGCACCGCCGACGCGCTTCAGATCGTCTACTTCGATCAGAACCGCATGCTCGACCCCGATGTGACTTTGCGGCGCGCACTTGCGCCTGACAGCGACTCTGTCGTCTACCAGGATCGCGTGATCCATGTCGCTTCGTGGGCAGCGCGCTTTTTGTTCACCGGTGAGCAGCTCAATCAGCCGGTGGGACGACTCTCTGGAGGAGAACGCGCCCGCGTCCTGCTCGCCAAACTCATGCTGCAGGCAGCGGACGTGCTGCTGCTGGATGAGCCCACGAATGACCTCGACATTCCCACTCTCGAGGTACTGGAGGAGAGCCTGCTGGAATTCCGTGGCGCACTCGTTCTGGTCACGCACGATCGCTACTTGCTGGATCGAGTCTCCACCACCGTTCTTGGCCTGGACGGTTCGGGCTCTATTGGGCAATTCGCAGATTACTCGCAGTGGGAACAGTGGTTGGAGGAGCGCCAACGCGTCTCTAAGGCAGCTGAAAAGACAGCTGAAAAGACAGCTGACAGCCGAACCGCTAGTACTTTTTCTGCGACGACCGCCCCTGCCGCAAAGAAGAAGCTGTCTTATCTCGAAGCTCGAGAATACGCGACGCTCGAGCAGCGCATCAGTGAGGCCGAGAAACAACTCAAGTCAGCGCGCTCCGCTTACGAGGACCCTTCCATCGCCAGTGACGCCGCCCGTCTTCTCGCGACGCAGGCTGAACTCAAGCGGGCGCAGCACGTCGTCGATCAACTCTATGCCCGCTGGGAAGCGCTTGAAACTAGGATGCTCTAACATTCGAACTTTTCGCCGGCGCCAGAGGAGGCGATTGTCGAGGGGGCATCGCGTTCACAACCTGTGGAACCCGGATCAGCGGTCTTGAAAGCTCCTTGACACGTCTGAGCTCGGGTTAGGTTTGTAATGGCGATATAACGCCAATTGAGGGCTTGCCGTACCAGTTGGCCCCGAATAACTTCCTGTTTGCCGACCATCCACAAAGGGTGCCGGGCCACAACCCGGCACCTGACCACAACGTCTCAGTGGCATGAGCTAGAAGACGACTCCCTAACCTTAAGCCGCCCCCGCAGGCGTTAAGTCTTCTGTCCATTCTGATTGACTTCTAATCATTCCCCGTCGCCATTGGCACGGTGAGTGCAACGTTTGCTGTTGCCGAAGCAACCCGGGCTTTCCTTGGTCGAAGGAGATGCTTACGGTTGCCGCGCGAAGACATCACTGTTCCTGCGGAGTTGGCCATGGTCATAGATAAGGAGATTCTTCAGGACTATCTGGCCGAGGCTCAGGACCTACTTACAAAGGCGCAGGAAGATACACTGCGTTTGGAGTCGGACCCCGGCGATACTGAGATTCTGGCATCGCTTTTCCGCGCCTTTCACACCATCAAGGGCGGCGCCGGCTTCATGGAGGTTGAGGCTCTCGTCAATTGGGCCCACCGTCTTGAGAATCTGTTGGACAAGCTGCGCTCTCATGCGCTGCCGGTCACGACCAGCCGCATCGATGCGATCCTGAAGGGTCTCGACGTGATCGATCGGATGTTACGCGACCTGGCGCGGGAGAACGATCCTGAGCCGGGGCCGTCAGAGCTGGGCAAGCTGATTCAACAGCTCGCGCGGGAAGAAGCGGCCAGCGCGAAGAGCTCGGGTGCAACGACGTCACCGGAAGCCGCCGCGCCGGCCGGGATCGAGTCGCAATCACCCGAAGCGCCTTCCGCGAAAGAAGCTGCTCCCGCAAAGTCGTCTGCAGCTGAAGATCCTTCCCCGGCACCGCCCGCCGTCGGTCGAGCCCCGGTCGCTGGGGCCGAGCCGGCCGAAGCCCTCCTGCGTATCGACGCCGTTCGTCTGGATGCGGTCATGAACCAGGTGGGAGAGCTGGTCCTGCTGCGCAATCGTTTGGTCTCAGCCGCGGTCTCTCTCAGCAAAGAAAACGAGGACATTGCCCGCATCGCGCGCGAGATGGATCTGACCGTCAACGACATCCAGAACACGCTGATGCGCTTGCGTATGCAGCCGTGCAAGCGGCTTTTCCAGCAATTGCCGCGGGTGGTGCGCGACGTCTCCCGCCAGCTGGGCAAGGAGGTGCGGCTGGAGATTTCCGGCGAGGACGTGGAGATCGACAAGACCGTGGTCGAGGCGCTTTCGGCTCCGATGACCCATCTGGTGCGCAACAGCCTGGACCATGGCATTGAAACACCGGACATTCGCCGTGCCGCCAACAAACCGTGCCCAGCTTTGCTCAGCGTCGCCGCAGTCCATCTGGGCGACAAAATCCGTATCGAGGTCGCCGACGATGGCAAGGGAATCGATCACCGCCTCGTCACCCAAACGGCCGTCGGGCGCGGGATCATCACACCCCAGCAGGCCGCGCGTCTCTCCGAGCAGGAAGCTCTGGAACTTATCTTCTGGCCCGGCTTCTCTACCAAACAAGAGGCGTCGAACCTCTCGGGACGAGGCGTGGGCATGGATGTGGTCAGGCAGACGGTGCACAAACTCCGCGGGAACGTAGCCATCGATACGCGGCCCGGTCAGGGCACATGCATCGCCATGGAATTTCCCCTCACTCTGGCCGTGCTTCCTGTCCTTTATCTGCGCCTGCGACAGGACATCTACGCCCTGCCCATCTCCGTGATCGAAAGCCT
>Ga0302326_10027051_pt1 | contig 11576 bp, 7 predicted proteins | sample Palsa_T0_3_FD_202264 | JGI IMG/M metagenome (GOLD analysis project Ga0302326, IMG submission 202264) | Peat permafrost microbial communities from Stordalen Mire near Abisko, Sweden - Palsa_T0_3 | ecosystem: Environmental > Terrestrial > Soil > Palsa > Peat permafrost | place: Sweden: Abisko...
AATCAAAAGTGCGCGGCGGCGCGTCCGTTGCGGTTTTCCGAATAACGGCCCCATAGCTCGCTGTGGAACTGAATACGCTCAAGGGCTCGGTCGATCACGGCTTCCAGTTCGTGCGCGTACTTTACTTCGCGGCCTTTGGCCAGGCGACAGCGGGCTTCTTCAGGGCTGAACCAGGTGGGATGGCGCAGCGGCTCATCAGGCCGGCGCAGCTCGTGGATTTCCATCAGAAAGGCTTTCACTACAAATTCCTGCACTCCGCCGGGCTGCCAGAAGACGCCCTTGGAGTGAATATAGAGGTGAAAGTGGCGAGGCTCGATAGTGCCGAGTGCGCCGCCTTCTTCCGCGGCTTCGCGCTCGGCGGCCTGGCTGTGCGAAAGGCGCGCCTCTGGAGCTCCCTTGGGAAAGGTCCACTTGTTTCCGCCGTTGGTGTTGACCAGGAGAAACTCCACCTCGTCGCCTCGCTTGCGATAACAGACGGCAGCCACCTGCAGCGGCAGCGACTTTGCAATGCGCGGCGAGCCCATGGGACGCCCTCCTGCAAACAGGTTACTCGCAAGATATTTCACGAATGTTAACGTGCAACGAAAATTGTGCAGTAGGGGAGTTACTGTAGTTACCAAAATGGGACAAGATCTCTTTACAGTCCGCGCCCGTAGACGGGATCGCGGCCCGATTACCTCTTTTGCCACCATCGCCTGCCACGTCTTGTGCCCTAGACGTAAGCTGTATTGAGCCAATCGAGCCCAGGCGGTATCCTCTGGATTAGATGCATTGGGTTGTGGGTCAGTGAAAGGCGCCATCCTCAGAACCGCGAAACAACCGCTTCAGATCGAAGAGACGCTTAAGCCTCAGGCTGCGGCAGGACAGGTTCTTCTTCGCGTTCGCGCCTGCGGCGTTTGCCGCACGGATCTGCACATCCTTGAGGGGGAATTGCCGCCGCGAAAGGAGTCGTTAATCCCCGGCCATCAAATTGTGGGTGACATTGTCGAGGGCGCTACGGCGGACTTGCCGATTGGCACGCGGGTTGGTGTTTCATGGATCGGAGGTATAGACGGAACCTGTCCGTACTGCCGCCGCGGACTGGAAAACCTTTGCGATGCACCGGTCTTTACTGGATACACGGTCAATGGCGGCTATGCAGAGTATGCAGTAGGTCGCAACGACTTTGTATTCGAACTTCCTTCGGAACTGGATGACCTGCACGCCGCGCCCTTGCTGTGCGCCGGCATCATCGGCTTTCGTAGCCTGCGCGTGGCGGGGGTGGAACGGGGCGATCGGGTGGGGCTATTCGGCTTTGGAGCTTCCGCACATCTGGCGATTGCCGTTCTGCAATCGTGGAATTGCAAGGTGTACGTTTCGACACGCGGCGATTCGCACCGGCGCTTGGCAGCGTCTTTGGGCGCCACGTGGGTCGGCAGTGAGACGGAGAAGCCGCCAGTCGAACTGGACCGGGCAGTGACCTTTGCGCCCAGCGGAGATGTGGTGATCTCGGCGCTTTCGAGCCTGCGTAAGGGAGGGGTCGTTGCCATCAACGCCATCCATCTCGACCGGATTCCAGAGTTCGATTACGACCGCCTGCTGTGGGGCGAGCGGCAAATCCGTAGCGTGGCAAATATGACTCGATCGGACGCGCGCGATTTCCTCAAAATCGCCGCCGAGATCCGGCTGCAGCCGAAGGTAACCGTGTTCTCTCTGGAACAAGCCAACGATGCGCTGGCCGCGGTAAAGAATGATGCCATCGACGGAGCGGCGGTCATCGTTCCCTAGATATTCCTCCATGGATCTTCGCGGCGGAGGTGGGTCCCTGCCACCTCCCATACATTAGGCGACATTTATTATCGCTGACGCCGGTCTGAGAATCGGCATCTGAAGAATGCGCGTTTGTGCCGGTGATTGGCCGGCGATCCGACTGATCTTGTTTGGAATGCGAGGCTGTCGCAGGCTTTCAGGTCTGGTCGGTACGAATATAAGGCGAGAATAGACGAGGAGACAATCATGCTTTGGACGATTTTCGTGGTGCTTCTGATTCTGTGGCTTCTGGGCTTCAGCCTGCACGTGGCGGGAAGCCTGATTCACTTGCTATTGGTCGTAGCGTTGGTGGTTCTAGTCATTAACTTGTTGAGCGGCCGTAGTGCGGTCTGAAGACCCTTTTGACGGTCTGAAGACCTTCTTTAAAAGTCAGCGGCAAGTCAGTTGTGCGATGAACTGGCTGCGCAACGTCGTCGCGGTAGGCTCGAAATCAGCTGTCGGGGCGCGCGGATTTGAGCCGGTCATCCCGTGCGCCCAAGGCAAACCTACCAATGCTAGGGGATTGGTTCGATAAAAACCTGACTCATAGCTCGGACTCCCATGGCACTGCGATCCGTACTGCCGCGATCGATACTGCTGTGATTCCACTATAAAATCGGAGCGCAGAGATCTCTCTTTGGTGGGTCCTCACTGGGGCAATCTCCGCCCCTGCCTGCCCGCACATCGCGAATGTCAGGTTTCATTTTGTTTCATTGGAATCTCCGAATAGGATGGGCATCAGTCAAGTATTTTGCCCTTGACAGGGGCGTCCGCTCGAAAGTAAAAGCTATGGGACGCAATGATACGAAAGAATACGCAACTTGCCCGGCTCGCCGGGCGGTCCCCGGTCCCGTTCGCTCAGGTTAGGGTGGCCCAGGCTCTCTGCGCGCTCGTTGCGTTGGCGCTGCTGGCTGGCGGCCTGCGCGCCATGCCCGATGCGGCGGAGCAGAACTGGACGAACTACGTACGCATCGGGGCTTACGGGCTGGGGAGCGGCGATGCCGCACGGATTGTCCAGAGCGCGAAGGAAGACGGCGTCTTCGGCATTGAAGTCGATAACGACATTGAGGGCCGCTACGAGAGCTTTGTCCATCCTGAGGAAAAGCTGAAGGCGATTCGCGAGGTTGCCGAGAGGGCGCATGCCGCGGGGAACCGGGCATTCGTTTACATTGCCGGCACTGAGTGCATTACGGCGCACGGCGACCAGACTCCGCACACGCTGGCCAAGGAACATCCCGACTGGTTGCAGCGGAAGATCACGGGCGAACCCGCCATTTTTGGAGGCGGCAGCGCTTTCTGGATCGCCAAAGGCGATGAGGATGTGTGGGTCAGTCCTTACGCGCCGGCCTGGCGCAAAACTTACATGAAGCGCGTGAGGCAGATTGCGGCCACGGGGATCGACGGAATTTACGTCGACATCCCGTACTGGATGACGCACTTCGAAGGCTGGGAAGACACGTGGGCGAGCTTCGATGACTACACCGTCGCAGCTTTTCGAAAAAAGACCGGTCTGGATGCCAAAAAAGACCTGAAGCTGGGCGACTTTTCGGATGGCAATTTTCGAAAGTGGGTGAAGTTCAGAATTCAAACGTTTACCGATTTCATGCAGGAAATTGACCAGAACGCGAAGAGTGTGAATCCGGCGATCAAGACAATTCCGGAGATTTACCCTGGGATTGAGAAAGAGGCGGTTCGGGTTGGAGCGGATGTTTACAGTTTGTACGGAGTTGTGGATGCCGTTGCCCACGAGTACGAGTTCGGCGAAGGCGACCACATGGCTTCGTCGAGAACGCCGCTGGATTGGTTCAACTATCAGGTGGGCATGCACTCGTTTCGCGCCTTCGCGCAGGGTAGAGCGACCTGGATTTTAAATTACTCATGGGACGGCGATAAGGAGGTAGACCGGCGCGAGGCCATGATGAATTTGGCAGTCTCAGAAATCATGACAGGGTCAAACTTCTGGGACGCGCCTGGACACTCGATGGCGGGATCGAATGATAATGCGACGCGAAGGCGGATCTTTTCCTGGATTAAGGCGCACGAAAACACCTTCTACCGGCCGCGGACGACGATCGTCCCTATCGGCGTTTATTTCTCTCCGGAGACGCGGAACTATTACGCGGACGAATTCATTGCTTCCTACCGTGGAATTCTCATTCTTCTCATGCAAAAGCACCTCGAGTTTCAGATCGTTACGCCGCGCACGCTGACGGAGTTCCGTGGGCACGCTTTGATTCTTCCTGATGTGCGCGTGATGAGCGACGAAGAAAGGGATTGGGTTCGAAGGTACGTCGATGAAGGCAAGACCCTGGTGATCACCGGAGAAGATGCCACGCAGTTGGGCAATGCCGCAAACGTAGTTCGGTTGGGCAAGTGCCCGGGGAAGGATTACTACACAGCACTGCAGAGGAGCGTGGCTGAGACAGTTCCCGATCGAGAGCACGAGTTCTTCGAGATTGTGAAATCGGAAATGCCGCTTCGCGTGGTTGCTTCCCACATGCTTGCCACATCGATCGCAGAGGTAGATGGAAAGACGCACGTATTCTTTGCGAACTTTGCCGGGCTGCAAGGCGGAGTGAATCCGGTGCAGACCCCGCAGACTGGGGTTCAAATCACCGTGTCTGGCGCGACCAAAGGGAACGGGTTCTTTCTTCCGTTTATTGGCGAGGTGCAGCCGGTGAGTGGAACCGCCGGAGACGGGGGCATGGTTTACACGCTGCCGGCCATCGAAAAAGGTGCGGTGTTCTGGTATGAGCCGTAAGGAACGACGTGCCGTGCCCTGATTCATGCAGAACCATGTTGTGTTCCGGAGAAAACGGAGGATCTCAATGAGGCGGACTGAACAACTTCTCTGCGGCATGTTAGTGGCTTGCCTCTGCGGAAACTTTGCGACTTTCGCGGCCGCTCAGGGGAGTTACCGGGCACAGCTTCGAGGCGTTGTCTCCGATGTCTCGGGAGCCGTGGTTCGCAATGTGACGGTAACCATCAGCGACGTGGGAACCGGCATTTCCAGCACCGCGAATACGAACGAAAAGGGCGAATACTACTTCACGGGTTTGCGGCCATCGTCGTACTCCGTAAAAGCCCAGGCACCGGCTTTTCGGACGGCGGAGCGGACGGGCCTGGTGTTAGCGGTTGATCAGGAAGCTACGCTCAATTTCACTCTGACTCCGGCGAGCGTGAACGAAAAGATCGAAGTGACGATGGCTGCGCCGCTGCTGGATACGGAAAACGCAACCCTGGGCACCGACATCACGAGCGAGTACGTGAAGGAAATCCCTTTAATCAACCGCGATTTCTTCGGTCTGACCTTCCTGGCGGGAGGTGTGACTGAGACGGCGGGTTCGGGCACGCAGGATAATTATCCCTCTGGAACGAACTTCGTTTCCAACGGGCAACGCAACGCGACCGCCGAGATAAGGATCGATGGCGCGTTGATCAGCGCGCCCGAACAGGGTGAGGGTGGAAACTCGAACGTTTACTACGAGCCGCTAATCGAAAGCGTGCAGGAGTTCAAAGTTGAGAACAACAGCTTCTCGGCGGAGTTCGGCAACAACGGCGGCACTGTGGTGAACATGGTTCTGAAGAGTGGGACCAATGCCTTCCATGGCAGCGGTTGGTATTTCCTGCAGCGTCCGCAAATGGACGCTCGCGATTTCTTTAATCCCGAGCCCAGTCCCAAACCTGATAGCAAGCGCGATCAGGGAGGATTTTCAATCGGCGGGCCGATTCGCAAGAATAAAACATTCTTCTTCGCTGATTTTGAAAAAGTTCGCGCCTACAACGGGTTCAACAATGTAGCGACTGTGCCAACCCTGGCTGAGCGCGGCATGACGGGGACTGGATACGACTTCTCGTCGACCGCGACAGCGATTTACGACCCGACAACGTGCGGTAATCCGTGCGTATCAAGGTTGCAGGTCGGTGTTGCCAATAACGGTCCGCTGAATGTGATCCCTGCGAGCGAGGTTGACCCGATTGGGCTGGCTATTCTCAATCTCTACCCTCAACCCAACCAGCCGGGAGAATTTAACAACTACTTATTCAGCGGCGTAGCCAAGGCGCCCGATTATCAGTTCGACATCAAGGTGGACCACCAGATCAATGACAAGCAGCACATCAACGGCCGCTACAGCCGGGGCGTATCGAACTATTACACTCCGGAGATTCTGGGCGACGGTTTTGACAATAACGGAAGCGGAGATGGGATCGGAGGCAGTCCAACGACCGCGCAAAACGGCTCGCTCGAATACGCATGGACTCTCAATCCGCGAATTGTCTGGACCAGCCGCTTCGCCGTGGACCGGGTGCATGAAGCGGCGACGTCGAATATTCCCACGATTTCAAGCTTCAACGCTGCGCAGCAGGCAAACGGCCTGCCACAGTTGCCGGCAGTATTCGAGCAAGCCAATGGGTTGGACCGAATGCCGGCGTTCTACATGTCAGGAGCCGCTATCGAATCAAATGCATCGACTACAGCCGATCTCTTCGACCAGTGTTGTGTTAACACAACCTTCGCGCACACGCTCTACAGCTATTCATCCCAGTTGGTGATTTCCAAAGGTTCGCACCTGATCAAGATCGGCGGCGAGCAGAGAATTTTCTTCAATAACTTCTTCCAGCCGCCGGATCCCACCGGTGCCTTCAACTTTACCGATTACACTACGTCGCCGACTCCGAACAGCGAAACTGACTCCAGCGGCAATCTCACCGGCAATCCATTTGCCAGCCTGCTTTTCGGCTACGCCGACAATATCAATCCTTATTCTTCGGAGCCGACTTCGCTCATCGTCTATCCCTCGGTGGCCAACAAATCGAAAGAGACCGGGTTCTACGTCCAGGATGATTGGAAGGTGAACTCGAAGCTCACACTGAACCTCGGCCTGCGCTATGAGTGGAGCACGCCGTACACAGAGCGCTACAACCGGATCGAATTCAGCAATTTCTCGGCGGATACGGGTGTCAGCATAAACCTGGCCGATGGGGGTGCGTCGAGTGCGCAGGCGGCAATGCAGGGGATCGGGTTGAACTTGCCGTCCTCGGAAGAGTTGTACGGCACCACGCAGTTTCCCACCTCCAGCATGAGGACCGTTCCGACCTACCGCAATGATGTTGGACCGCGCCTGGGCTTTGCCTACGGAATCAATTCGAAGACCGTCGTGCGCGGCGGCGCGGGCGTTTACTTTGGAATGAGCCCGGCCACAAATTTTCAGTATCCGGGAACTGCGTTCCGCGAAACCGCCACGATGTTCTTCACTCAGAATGACTTTGGGAGCCAATACGCCACCCTGGAAAATCCGTTTCCCACCGGCTTTAACGGTCCGCAGGGCAAGCAGTATGGAGCCCTGGCGAATTGGGGATACGCCAACAATAATGATCTGGGCACCACCGCGGCAAGGGATGGCGACATTTACCAATGGAATGTGGGAATTCAGCGTGAGTTGCCGAGCCAGATCGTCCTCGGCGTGGACTACGTCGCCAACCGTGCCACGCATCTGCCGTGGTCGGGAACAAACAATCGGGATTTTATTCCGTCATCGCTGCTGGCGCAGATCGCCGCCGCTGTCACTCCCACCGATCCGACTTGCTCGGCCGATAGTTGCGTGAGCAACTTTCTGCAGACGCTGGTGAATAATCCGTTCTACTCGATGTTCAATTCTCCCTGCACTTCCACGCCGTCCTCGCCATGCTTCAACCAGCCCGATGCAGCGTACACGACTCAGCAAATTCCATTGGGGTATCTGCTCAATCCCTACCCCCAATTCACCGGAGACTTCGAAGGCCTGATGCTGGAGGAAGCCAGCTCCTGGTACAACGCGGTGCAGATCCGCTTCCAGAAACGCACCACGCATCACGTCAGCTTCGAGGGCAACTATACCGTATCGAAGTCAACGGACGATTCCTCGGCCGGTAGGAACAACTGGGTGGGCTCGGTAGGCGCGGGGCTGCCGCAGCAGTTGGACCGTCTCAACCTGGAGCACGGCATCAGCGCCAACGACACGCCGCAGCGGCTTACGGCAGCGGTGGTGGTGGACGTGCCCATCGGCCGCAACGATTGGATTGGCGGCAATATGAACCGGGCACTGGACGCCGTCATTGGAGGTTGGTCGATTTCTACCTTGATGACGCAGCAGTCGGGCCAGCCCATGGCGATCTCTGACACTTTCGGACGGCTGGCGAACGGCAGCCAGCGGCCCAATGTCGTATGTCCCCAACTTAAGACCGGCATCAGCTTGAAGGACGTTGCTGAGAGTGGGCAGAGCTCTAGCGCTGCACCGCTCCCATTTCTCAACAGCAACTGCTTTGCCGACCCAGGCGACCAGATTCCAGGCAATGCTCCCCGCTACTTTCCCGGGTTGCGCGTGAACGGCATCCACAATTTCGATACCAACATTTACAAGTCGTTCGTGCCGAAGGAAGGCATGAAGCTGGAAGTGCGAGCCGAGATCTTCAACTTCCTGAACCATCCACGCTTCGCCGCGCCCGACACTGGCTATGGAGACAGCACCTTCGGGACGGTCAGTTCCGATGCGAATGGCTATCTGCCCCGCTACTTCCAATTCGGCTTACGCTTCGAGTTCTGACGCGGAAGATAAGTCGTAATTGCCTTCTGACCGCGTATGGCACGAACGGGTCATTACCCTGGGTTACTGACTACTATTACGTCCCATTACTGTCTTGCGATTGTGGGGTTTTGAGGCGGGGCGTAACCTTCAGTTCATGGACTACCGTACTCAAGAGAACCTGGCAACGAACCGGCTCGGGACAGCAGAGACCCCGAAGCGAAGCGCGATCCTGAAGTCGATGATATTTACCGCTTTAGCGGTGACAGCGTTGGCTGCGAGTTCGTTGGCTGCGGAGCTGCCCGAAGCTCCCAGCAGCAGCGTGGTCCGTATGAATGCGGCGATGATTGAGACTACGGTGCCGGTTACGACGCCGAGGGCTAGAGAAGCTTCGCCCGTCGTCGACAAGAAGTTTCTCAGTCTGGCTTTTATCTCCACAGGCAGTACTTTCGCAGATTCCTATACGACCCTGTTTGCCCGGGAGAACTGGCTCGCGGGAAAAACGGGAGTTTGCAACGAGGAAGTCGAGTCCGCTTACCTGTATGGAACGCACCCCACGGTTGTCCGTGCCTATGCCGTTGCCACGGTTAAAAGTGCGGGATCCATATTTGCCGCTTATTATCTTCGCAAGCACCACAGCAAGTTCTGGTCTATGGCTCTGATCGGGAACTCAGCCATCAGCTTGCAGGGTGTAACGCAGAATATGATTAAGTGCAATTAGGCTTAGCTCTTGATAGTGGGGCAAATAACCCACCTCTCAGTACTGCCCGAGATTACTGCACGGTGAGAGTCAAAGGTAGGGAGTGCTGCAAACCACCCGAAGTACCTGTTACGGTGATTGTATAGGTTCCAGGTGCGGTGCCGCTCTGCGGTGGCGGAGAAGCGATGCCAGTTCCTCCGGCGCACGCGGTCATCGAGATCAATGCAACACTCAAAAGAGCTAACATGAAGAGTGAGGGCAATTTTCCGGCGCGACGTTTGCGCGCCATCAAAATTATCCCAAGCAATCCAAACCCTTGAAGCTGAACCCACACCGCGAGGATCCCGCTTCGTGACGAACGAAACGGGAACGCCGTTGCGACCGACGCTGTGGTGGTAATCGACAGCGTGGAAGTAACCGTGTTTGCGCCAGGAGTTACCGAGTTGGGTGAGAGGCTGCAGGAGGTTTCCGCCGGAAGCCCGCTGCAGCCAAGCGTAATCGCAGAGGTGAACGACCCGCCAACTGGTGAGCCCGCCGTTTGTGAACCGCCCGCTGCATTATCGGTAACGGTTAGTGTCCCGTTACGCGTGCCGGAAGACGTCGGAGTGAACGTGATATTGACGACGCAACTGGAGCCTGCAGCCAATGCCGCCGGGCAATTATTGACTTGAGCAAAGTCTCCCGTAATCTGAACAGCACCGATGTTCAATGTTGCGGTCCCGCTGTTAGTCAGGGTTACAACGTGCGTCGCGCTGGTTGTACCCACTTGCTGGCCAGAAAACACAAGATTAGTCGGAGACAGAGTAGCAGCCGAAGTCGCAGCCGTTGAACCAGTGCCGATAAGACTTACAGTTTGCGGGCTGTTTTGAACGCTGTCGTTCGCGACCAGACTTCCGGTGCGGCTTCCAGCAGCGGCAGGGGAGAAGGTGACGTTGATCGCGCAACTGGAGCTAGCGGCCAGCGTCGCCGGGCAGTTGTTGACTTGAGCGAAATCTCCAGTGGTCTGGATCACGCTGACGCTTAACGATGCGTTACCAGTGTTGGTGAGCGTCACGACTTGTGCCGTGCTGGAGGTTCCTATCGGTTGGGCGGAGAACACCAGGCTTGCGGGAGCCAGTGCGGCGCCCGGGCCAGAGCCGCTGCCGCTGAGGTTGACGATGTGGGGCGATCCCGCAGCGTTATCCTGGATCACGATTGATCCGCTGAGGGCTCCCGGTGCACTGGGGGTAAAGGTCGCGGACACGGCGCAGCTGCCGGCAGCCGCTACGCTGGTTCCACAAGTATCGGTCTCAGCAAAATCTCCGGTGGTTGCGATGGATGAAATCGACATTGCCGAACTGCCCATGTTCCGGAGAAGAACGGTCTGGGGCTGACTGGTCGAGCCGACGGCCTGTAGCGCGTATTGCAATGAACCAGGAGTCAGCGCCGCGGCCGACGCCGCGCTGGGCCCAATCTTCAGCAGAAAGGCGTCGGCACCTCCTCCCAGAACATTTTGAAACGATCCTTGCGTGACTGGAAAGTCCGTGGAATCGGTGGATCCAGCCACATAAATATTGCCGCTGGCATCGACAGCGATGCCGGAAGGGTAATCGTCGCCGCTTCCGCCCAGGTAGGTGGCAAACAACTCAGTTTCGGCCGCGGGGTCGAGCTCCACCAACAGCATGTCGTTCCCGCTGGGATAAGACTCAATACCGTTGATTATGCCGAACGAGCTGCTCGATGTAGACGCGACCACATACGCGTCGTTGTTCGCATCAAGCGCTATTGCCGCAGGACTGGAATAATTGTTTGGCCCAAGGAAAGTCGAGTACAACAGCGTCGAACCGGCCGGATCGAACTTAGTGACAAAGGCGTAGCTGCAGGCCAAACCGGATACGCTGGGATCACAAACGCCCGTTGATGTGATGGGAAATGTCCCGTCGCTGTAAGCGGTGCCTGTGACATACGCCGAACCTGAGCCGTCTACCGCGATGGCAGTAATGTTCGTCAGGATGCCGCTCGACTCATAAAGATAGGTGGAATAATCCAGAGCGCCAGAAATGCTAAATTTGGTTACAAAGCCGACCATGCCATTTTGTTGGGTGGAATCAGTCGTAAGGTAAGCGGCCGTCGTAGTGGGGAAGTTATAAGTATTAGTAATACCGGCGGCGTAAGCACTTCCACTGCTGTCGACCGAAAGTCCGTAAACCCCGCTGTAAGGCGAGGGCCAGCAAGGAGTGCTTCCACAGTTATAAGACACATTCGAATTACCGGCGAGATAGGTGGAATAGACCAGATACGATCCATCGGAACTGAACTTCGTTACGAAGCCATAGTTGCCCGATACGTCTCCCTGGTTAGGCGAGGCCGTCGCCTGGTAAGCATTGACAACAGGAAAATTCGTGGAGGTTGTATTGCCCGCCACAACTGCCTCTCCAAGGCCATCGATCGCAATGCTGGCCGGCTGGTCGGAGCCGTTGCCCCCGAGGTATGTGGAGTACAAAATCGAGGATCCGTCGGCGGACACCTCGGTCAGAAATCCATTG
>Ga0302326_10027052_pt1 | contig 11576 bp, 9 predicted proteins | sample Palsa_T0_3_FD_202264 | JGI IMG/M metagenome (GOLD analysis project Ga0302326, IMG submission 202264) | Peat permafrost microbial communities from Stordalen Mire near Abisko, Sweden - Palsa_T0_3 | ecosystem: Environmental > Terrestrial > Soil > Palsa > Peat permafrost | place: Sweden: Abisko...
GGAGTCCCGCGCGGACGTGCTGCACTGGCTGCTCGGGGCCAGGAACGAGATCATGGCGCTGCCGGACGTGCCGGCCCGGGCGGCCTTCCTGGCGCTCTGCGACTTCGTGGAGAAGCGCACCGGCTGATGGACCCGTCCCGCGGCGCCATCTTGCGCGCGGCCGCGTCGCTGGCCGCCACCGACGGGCTCGCGGGCTTGTCGATCCGCAGCGTGGCCGCGGCGCTGGGAATGCCCAAGAGCGGCCTGCGCGCGCATTTTCCCTCGGCCACCGAACTTCAGCTGGCGACCGTGGCCGAGGCGGCCAGGATCTTCGCCGAGGAAGTGATGCAGCCCGCGCTGGCGGCGCCGCCAGGTCTGTCTCAGCTGACCGCGCTCTGCGAGGCGTTCTTCGCGTACCTGGAGCGGCAGACGTTCCCTGGCGGCTGTTTCCTGGCCAGCGCGGCCCTGGAGATGGGCGGCCGTCCCGGGCCGGTCCGCGAGCTCCTCGGTGAGATCCAGTCCCGGTTCGGCGCGCTGATCCGCGGATCCGCGGCCGCCGCGGTCGAGCAGAACGAGCTGCCCGCGGACGAGGACCCGGACCGGCTGGCCTTCGAGCTGAACGGCATCATGCTGGCGACGGACACGAATTTCGCCCTGCACGACGACCCCGCCGTCCTGGACCTGGCCCGGCAGATCGTCCGCCAGCGGCTCGGCGACCGGGCCGGCCAGGCGGGATGACCCGCAGGAGCCGCCGTTACCAGCGTGAGGTCAGTTGACTTCCCAGGTGTCGTTGCCGGCCAGCAGCGCGGTCAGGTCGCCCGGGCCGCCCTGGCGGCGGGCGGTGGCGATCTGCTCCGCCATCAGCTGGTCGTAGCTCGCCTGCTCGACCTTGCGGAACACGCCGATCGGGGTGTGCCGGAAGTCGGAGGTGTCCAGCCGGGACAGCGCGAACGCGTACGAGGGATCGGCCCGGTGCGCGTCGTGCGTGATCAGCGTGTCCGGGTCAACGGGTTCGTCCCCGGCCACGTCGACCGCCTCGAGCTCACCGTGCCGGCCGAACCGCAGGCCCCGCGAGCCGCCCGCGAACCGGACCGGCTCCCCGTGCTCCAGCCGGATCAGCCGGTCGTCGGCCGGGCCGGTGTCCTTCAGCGGGGCGAACGCGTCGTCGTTGAAGATGGGGCAGTTCTGGTAGATCTCGATGAACGCGGCGCCCTGGTGATCCGCGGCCGCGCGCAGCACCGAGGTCAGGTGCCTGCGGTCCGAGTCGATCGTCCGGGCGACGAAGCTGGCGTCGGCGCCGAGCGCGAGGGACACCGGGTTGAACGGGTGGTCCAGCGAGCCGAACGGCGTGGACTTGGTGACCTTGCCCTGCTCGGAGGTCGGCGAGTACTGGCCCTTGGTCAGCCCGTAGATCCGGTTGTTGAACAGCAGGATCTTGATGTTGACGTTGCGGCGCAGCGCGTGGATCAGGTGGTTGCCGCCGATGGACAGCGCGTCGCCGTCACCGGTGATGACCCAGACCGACAGGTCCGGCCGGGAGGTCGCGAGCCCGGTGGCGATGGCCGGCGCGCGGCCGTGGATGGAGTGCATCCCGTAGCTGTTCACGTAGTAAGGCAGCCGGGAGGAGCAGCCGATCCCGGAGATGACGACGACGTTCTCCCTCGGCACCTCGAGCTCGGGCAAGAAGGCCTGGAAGGCGGCGAGGATGGCGTAGTCCCCGCAGCCCGGACACCACCGCACCTCCTGGTCAGATTTAAAATCTTTAGTCGCCGAACGAACCGTGGCTCGAGGCACCAGGCTAAGCGAGGCGAGCCGGTGGCCCGGGTGCCCCGACATGGGTTCGCCATCACCGCCCTCGCCATGACCGTTCGTCTCAGACATGCCCGATCACATCCTCTATAACGCCCGCGAGCTCGGCCGACTGGAAGGGCAGGCCGCGGACCTGGTTGTAGGAGATCACATCGACCAGGAAACGGCCGCGCAGCAGCAGGGCGAGCTGGCCGAGGTTGATCTCGGGCACGAGCACCTTGTCGTAGCGGCGCAGCACGTCGCCGAGGTTCGACGGGAACGGGTTGAGGTGGCGCAGGTGAGCCTGGGCGACGGCGCCCCCGGCGTTGCGCACCCGCCGGATCCCGGCCCCGATGGCGCCGTAGGTCGAGCCCCAGCCGAGCACCAGGACGCGGGCGCTGCCGTCCGGGTCGTCGACCTCGAGCGGCGGGATATCGGCGGCGATCCCGTCGATCTTGGCCTGGCGCAGCCGGACCATCCGGTCGTGGTTGTCCGGGTCATAGGAAATCGTCCCGGTGACGTCGGCCTTCTCGATGCCGCCGATCCGGTGCTCGAGGCCGGGGGTGCCGGGAATCGCCCACGGCCGGGCCAGCGTCGTGGGATCACGCCGGAACGGCTCGAACTCCCCGCCGCCTTCCGGGGCCACCGCGAAGCTGAATTCCCGGCTCAGGTCGGGCAGGCTGGCGACGCTCGGGATGCGCCACGGCTCCGAGCCGTTGGCGAGGGAGCCGTCGGAGAGCAGGATCACCGGGGTGCGGTACTTCACCGCGATCCTGGCGGCCTCGATCGCTACGTTGAAGCAGTCGGCGGGACTGGCGGCGGCGACGATCGGGATGGGTGACTCCCCGTTCCGGCCGAACATCGACTGCAGCAGGTCAGCCTGCTCGGTCTTGGTCGGCATCCCGGTGGACGGGCCGGCTCGCTGGATGTTGCAGACGATCAGCGGCAGCTCGACCGATACGGCCAGGCCGATGGTCTCGGCCTTCAGCAGGATGCCGGGCCCGGAGGTGGTGGTGACGCTCAGCGAGCCGCCGAACGAGGCGCCGAGCGCCGCGCCTACGGCCGCGATCTCGTCTTCGGCCTGGAACGTGCGGACCCCGAAGCGCTTGTGCTTGGCCAGCTCATGCAAGATGTCCGAGGCCGGCGTGATCGGGTACGAGCCGAGGAACAGCGGCAGGCCGGCCAGCTGCGAGGCCGCGATGAGGCCGTAGGCCAGGGCCGTGTTGCCGATGATGTTCCGGTAGGTGCCAGCCGTCAGCGGCGCGGGCTTGACCTCGTACCTGACCGAGAAGGCCTCAGTGGTCTCGCCGAAGTTCCAGCCCGCCTGGAAGGCGGTCACGTTGGCCTGCATGATCTCGGGCTTGCTGGCGAACTTAGCCTTGAGGTAGCCGAGCGTGCCGTCGGAGGGCCGGTCGTACAGCCAGGACAGCATGCCGAGCGCGAACATGTTCTTCGCCCGCTCGGCGTCCTTCCTGGTGATGTCGAAGGCCTCGAGGGCCTTGACCGTCATCGAGGTGATCGGCACCGCGTGCACGTTGTACTGCTCGAGCGAGGCGTCTTCCAGCGGGCTGGCCGCATAGCCGACCTTGGTCAGGTTCCGCTTGGTGAACTCGTCGGTGTTGACGATCAGGTCCCCGCCTCGCGGCAGGTCCTTGATGTTGGCCTTCAAGGCGGCGGGGTTCATGGCGATCAGGACGTCCGGCGCGTCGCCTGGCGTGAGGATGTCATGGTCGGCGAAATGCAGCTGGAAACTCGACACACCAGCGAGAGTGCCGGCCGGGGCCCGGATTTCGGCCGGGAAGTTCGGCATGGTGGACAGGTCGTTACCGAAGACGGCGGTCTCCTGGGTGAACCTGTCTCCCGCGAGCTGCATGCCGTCACCAGAGTCGCCGGCGAATCTGATGATGACGTGATCGAGCTTCTGGACCTGCTTGGTCACAGTAAGAAGACCTCCTCCGCGCGCCGCGGCCCCGCGCCTCGCAGCGCATCACCCACGGCCGGGGGCATGAGTTAGGACGGGACAAATCTTACGCCGAAACACCGGGTGTAACGAACGTTCAAACGGTCCGCGATATTCCCTGTGTCGTGTCCACCCGGGTGCCGCCGGTCAGTTCGCGACAGTAGTTTGGGACCGATTCCGTGTCATCATGCCACTGCCGCAATGCGAGCGTGGCCGCTTGGAGGTGGATGGCCGTGCACGATCATGGGCCGCGGGCCGCCGGCCGGGCGGCCGCGGCCGCCGGTGTGGCGACCGCGGTGGTCGTGCTGATGGCCGGATTCGCTCTCATCGGGGTCGGCGTGGCCGGCGCGGGCGGCGCGGTGGCCGGGATCGCGGTCGCGGTGGTGCTGACCGCGGCCGGCTACGCCGGCTGTGACCGCCTGGCGCTGGCCGCGATGCTGGCCCGGCCGGTCAGCGAGGTGGAGCAGCCAGAGCTCTACCGTCTGGTCCGGGAGCTGAGCAAGGCCGGCCGGCTGCCGGTACCGCGCCTGTTCATGTCGCCGGCCGAGCAGCCGAACTCCTTCACCGTCGGCCGCGGCCCGCGCACCGCGACGCTGTGCTGCACGGAGGGCTTGCTCCGGGTGCTTGACGAGGCCGAGCTGCGCGGCGTGCTCGGACACGAACTCGCCCACGGGTCCGGCCACGACCTGCTGGCCTCATCGATGTCCGCGGGCCTGGCCACCGTGATCACCTTCCCGGCCGGCCTGGTCAGGTTCGCACGCGGCGGCTCCGGCGCCGGCGCCGGCTCCGGCCTGGGCCGGGCCGAATCGATGCTGATGGGTGTGTTCGGCCCCATGGCCGCGGTCCTCGTCCGGCTCGCCGTGAGCCCGGAGCGCGAATACCGGGCCGACGCGGCGGCCGCCCTGCTGACGGGCGACCCGGTGGCCCTGGCCAGCGCCCTGCGCAAGGCCGATGCCGGGGCGGCGGAGCTGCCGCTGCCTCCCGACGGCCGACGGCTCTCGGTCGGCCACCTGATGCTCGTCGGCCCGTTCCGTCACGAGGGTGTCGCCCGGCTCTTTGCGACCCACCCGCCCGCGGGCGAGCGGGTCCGCAGGCTGGAGGCGCTGGCCGGCTACCGCCGCTGACCCGCTAGCTCACCGGTAGACCCGCTAGCTCACCGGTAGTTGACGAACTGCACGGCGAAGTCGAACTCCTTGCCCTTCAGCAGCGCGATGACCGCCTGCAGATCGTCCTTCTTCTTGGCCGAAACGCGAAGCTCCTCCCCCTGGACCTGGGCCTTAATGCCCTTCGGCCCTGATGATCTTGGAGATCTTCTTGGCGTTGTCCTGGGTGATGCCCTCCTTCAGGGCCACCGCCATCTTGTACTCCCGGCCTGACGGCTTGGGGTCGTCCGGCTCCAGGGTCTTGAGCGAGACGCCGCGCCTGACCAGCTTGTCCTTGAACACGTCAAGGACCGCCAGCGCGCGCTCTTCGCTGTTGGCGCGGATGTCGACCGCGTGCTCGCCGGACCAGGCGATGGACGCGCCGACGCCACGGAAGTCGAACCGGTTGCCGATCTCCTTGGCCGCCTGGTTGAGCGCGTTGTCCACTTCCTGGCGGTCGAGCTTGGAGACGATGTCGAAAGAAGACTCTTGAGATGCCACGGCTCCAGGCTAGACGCCGGCCGCGCCGGCCGTCACGCCGAACGCGCCGGCCACCCCCGGTACTGCGTGCGTAGGCCGCTGGTGGCCGGCCGCCGCGGCGCCACCCGCGGTGCGGCCGGCCTGCGTATCCGCACGAATCAGCGTCGTTCGGCCTCAACCGCAGCCGGCTTACCGTCTGGCGGCGTCTTGGGCTATTCTTCACTGTGCCACCAGGACTGGCGGCGCACGGCAGGTTGCCCGAGTGGCCAAAGGGAGCGGTCTGTAAAACCGTCGGCTCAGCCTACGTTGGTTCGAACCCAACACCTGCCACCACCTGCGAAAACAGCCCTTCACCAGTACGGATTCGGTGAAGGGCTGTTCGCTTACTTGTCCGGCTGTGTCCGGCGGAAACCGGCCGTCTACGGCTGGCCGGGGCGAATGCGGGGCGAAGTTTCACCGGTCCTCGTTCTCGCCGGTGTCGTAGCGGAGGGCATCTTCGATCCGCTTGCGGTTGATCTTGTCCCGGCCGTGGATGCACTTGGCGTAGACGCGCATCAGCACCTCCACCGTGTTGCCTGCCCACTCCGCGACCTGGGTCGGGTCCACCCCGCCGTTGAGCCACGTGGACAGGCAGGCGTGCCGCAGATCATAAGGCCGCCTCGCCAGCGGAGAGGCTTCCAGGGCAGGGGTGAAGGCGAGGAGCCGGGCGCCTTGCCACACGCGGCCGTAGACGCTCTCGGACAGGTCCCCGCCGCGCTCACCGCGGAACAGCCTGCCGTCCGCGGCGGTGCCGAACTCGCTGATGTGCCAGCGCAGGTACCGGGTCAGGACAGGATGGCAGGGCACCGGGCGCACCTCGCCCTTGCCGCGGTGTTTCAGTTCCCGGGGGTCGCGGCGCCGCCCCGACCGGGAGAATCCCGCACCCACGGTGGGCGCCGAGCCGTGCAGGTACAGCGTCCCCCAGTCGTCATCGTCCGGGTGCACGATGTCCAGCTCTCTCAGCTCAACCGTCTCAGACGGCCTGGTCCCCGCGTAGTACAGGCACGCGAAGAAAGCCACAAGCCGGGGACCCACCCGCCACTGATAGCTGACAGCGGTCAGCAGTTCCTCCGCCTGGCGGCGGTTAACCACCACCCGGGGGTCCACGACGCCCTCGGTGGTTCGGGGCGGGGTCCACATCTTCGCGGCCTCCGGCAGCGGGTTAGCGTCAAGACCGCGGCCGATGCCGTAGTCGAGCACGTTACTGAGCACGGCCCGTTTGCGGGCCACCGTGTTCGCGGCGGCGGGGCTGCCGTCCATCTTGGAGGCGATCGCGTCCAGCACGTCGAGCATCAGGTCCGGATTGGCTAGGTCCGCCAGAGGCCGGAGTTCTCTGCCACCCAGCGTAGGACCGCCGCGACCTCCTCAGGCGGATCGTGCATGTCCCTGAACGCCCAGCCGTACAGCGCCTCCCGGAGCTGGCCGTCATCTGGCCGTCCGCTACCGGGCACCAGGAGGACGGGGGTAACGGTGGCCAGGGTTTCCGCGACCGATCGCACCGAGTTGCCTGCCAGTCCCTTGCGTCGCCGGGCGAGGTAGTTCAGTGCGTGCTGATACCAGCTCAGCTCATCAGCCTTTGCGGCTTCCGCCGCCTGCCTGAGTTCGGCAACCGGGAGGCCGGTGGCGACATCGAACGGAACCCCGTTACGCGCATAGGTGCGCAGCTCCGCTAGCCGCCCCTCGGCTAGGGCCTTGGTCTTGAACGTCTCGGGGTGCGTGCGGCCAGCCACGTCCCAGCGCACCGTGTAGCTCTGGCCGCGCGTGCCCTTGTACGATCGGATCCCCCGGAAGCGGACGTCGAACGACTCTCTCGGCTGCTCGCCGGATGCGGAGTTCTCGCCTCCCGCTAGGCGACCCGGCATGACTCGTACCAGGCGTCTAGGTCCCGGCGGACGATGCGCACCTCGCCGTTGGGCAGCTTGCTGCACCGCGGGGCCCGGCCCTTGGCCCGCCAGTCATAGAACGTCGACCGGGTGATCTTCAGCTCGGTGCACACCTCGGTGATCGTGAGCTTTTCATCCGGGTCTTTGCGCGGAGCAGGGATGGATATCTGCGGTTTCCGTGCCATGGCCGATGCTCCTTGCGATCCGGAGTGACGACGCCAGTCATCATTATAACGGTGATGCAGATCACTTTATACCAGACATGGTCATGGCGAGCCGGGCTATGCCCGCGCCGCTGGCATGATGGGTTCGTTCCGGGTGACCGCCTTGCAGGCGGCGCGGGCTTTCCCGCAGGCGAGCCGCCGCAGACCACCATCAGGCGAGTCTCAGCCGCCTGCGGCTTGAGCACGGCGTCCAGCAGGCCATCATGCGGCCTGCGGAATATAGGGCGGCATCGGGCCGCCGCCGACCAGCCCGGCGCCCGCGCGGTAATCGCTGACCCGTAGCCAGCAGCGCGAGATAGGCCGCGAGCAGGGCCGGGGACAGTCAGGGTGCCGTCCCAGCCGATCGCCAGTACTGCACGGTGCGAGCCAAGGAACAGCACGGCCGACCCGCCGCTTAACGGAAGGCCTGCCGCGCCGGGGAACCAGTCGGGGCTGTGAACATCATCAGCCCACTTGACATGCGTAAAGGCTTGTCGGGGGCTAACGAGACCATGCTAGCAGCCGTGCCGCCGTGTGCTGCATAATGCCGTTTCGTCCATGGGATTCTTCTGGGATAAGCCGCCGCGACCGTACTTGCGGCCCAAATAACTAGCGCGACCCAACCGGCCGAAGTAAGTTATAACGGACCGTCATCGCGTTCAACGATTCGGGTAAGAGGGATTGTCTTCCGTGCCCCACCGTCTGGAAGGTTGGTCGAAGGAAGGCTATTTATTTCGCCCGTGTGCTCGATCGGAGTTGTATCCAAGCAGCCCCGCTTGCTCTGTCCGCGGATGGTGCCATGTTCTGGGATGCCGGTCGTGGGGCAAAATAAAGGGTGACCCTGAGCCCCGGGACTCGTAGCAGCTTTATGTGCGCAAGCCAGACCGCGTGGACGAGCTGGGAGGAGGGTATGGTATGGATCCGCAGACTGAGGTTGCGAACGCCGCGCTTGTCGAGGGAGTCAAGTTCCTCTACCAGCAAGCCGCCGAGATCCTGAGCGCCTGGCGTGCGCGGCGGCGAGACCGCCATGCACCACCACCATGCGTGGTAGAGCCGCCTGGTGTGGTCCAGGTCGGACGCCTGCAGCCACTGCCGGATCCGACAAGCCCAGAGATGACCGACACCTTGCAGGAGCTCAAGGACCTGGTCGAGCCGATCAAGGATGGCGAGCTCGATCCGGAGGCGATCGCGGCCCGCCAGGCAGTGGCTAGGCTGCGCGAGCTGCTTGAGGTCATTGTGGGCAGCCCGATCACCTTCGCCTGGGAGCCGCCCCGAACCGTGGACGTCTCCGACATCGACGTGGTCGTGCAGCGGGTGGCCGGCCAGGTCCGTGGGATGCACGTTGACCTGGCCAAGCTTCAGGGCCCAGCCACCATTCGCACGGTGCGAGTGCGCGGGGGCGACGTGGACAGCGGTGGTGAGGTGACCGGCGTGGACCTGACCTTAACCGCCCCAGTGGCCTGACCTCACGATCTCATGCAACTCTCGGAACTCGACTGGGACTATGTTCAGGAGCGGGCGGCGCATTTCACCGGCCGGGACTGGGTGTTCGCACGCCTTGACCAGTTCCTCCACCAGCCACCAGGAGTGTTTCTCCTGCTCGGCGAGCCGGGCACGGGCAAGACCGCAATCGCAGCACAGCTTGCCCTGGCCGCGGATGGCCGGCTTACCCCCGCCACTGCAGTGGCTGCACCCCATTGGGCCGTGCCAATTGCCGCCGCCTACTTCTGCCGCGCGGGCAGCGTCGACCTGCTCGACATCGCCCAGCGCCTGTCGGACCAGCTTGCCGAGGCGGTGCCGGGATTTGCGCACGCGCGCCAGGCCACCCTGCTGCCCGAGATCCACGTGAGGGACGTCCAGGTGCACACCGGGGACATTGCTGCCGGCGGGTCAGCGACGGGGGTCCACATCGATCTGAGCCGACTCGAAACGGAGACGGCGTTCGTGCGAGCCGTGACGCTACCCCTCAAGCGGGTGCGCGAGGCCGGTGAAATGACCCGGATCGTGCTGCTGGTCGACGCGCTGGACGAGAGCCTTGCCTCGAAAACCGCGAAGGCGCTGCCCCGGCTGCTCGGGGAAGTCGAATATGCACATCTGCTGGTCACCGCCCGGCCCGACCACCGGGCGACTGGATGGCTTCGGGATCGCGCCGCGCGTATGGACTTGCTTGCTGATGCGCCACCGGGCAGTGACGACGTACTGGAGTACCTCCAGCGCCGGCTCACATCGGAGGGTGCGCCAGCCGCGATGGCGGTGCTCTCCCGGCGGATCGCCGAGCAGGCCAGCGGGAACTTCCTGTACGCCTTCTATGTCTTGGAGACGCTCCGTCGCGACAACGCGCTGGCTGCACTGGATGCTGCGGCTGCCCGTGGGGTGCCATTGCCGGAGGGAGGCCTGCCAGGGGTCTATCGCGACTTCCTCTGGCGCGAGCTGTGGCGCGATGACCGCGCCTGGTCGACACGGTTCAGACCCATTCTCGCCCCGCTTGCCGTCGCCCAGGATGAGGGCCTTACCGCTGAGCAGCTCAGGTTGATGGCTGGCCGGCTGAGCGAGGAGCCGATGACCCGCACCATGGTCCGGGACGTGACGCGAACGGCCAGGCAGTTCCTGGATGGCCCTGTCCCGGATGGGCCGTTCCGCATGTACCACCAGTCCTTCGCCAACTTCCTCATGGACCCGGAGCAAAACCCAGACTTCCTGATCGACGCGGCCGAGACCCATAACGCAATCGTCGAGGCATACGCCGCTACCGACCCGCTGAAGTGGGATGATTACGCGCGGCGAAACCTCGCGCTGCACGCCGCGGAGATTGGTCGGCTGGACCACCTGCTCGAGGATGCGCGGTTTCTGCTGGTCGCGGAGCCTAGTCGGCTGATGCCCCGTCTCGGCACCGCATGCTCCACCGCTGGGCGGGTAGCCACCGCCGTATATCGGCAATGCGCACACCACCTCGCCCCCCTCGACCAGCCGACTCGAGCCAGCCAGCTCGAACTAACCGCCCATCAGCTTGGCTGGCGGAGCCTGGCCGCCCGCATCGCCGACGCCGCCCCCGACCGGCCCTGGCAGACCCTCTGGTCCCACAGCCGCCGGGCCACGGGCCACCAGGTCCTCACCGGCCACGACGCCCCGGTGTACGCGGTGGCGGTCGGGGCGCTGCCGGATGGCACCCCGGTCATTATCAGCGGCGGCGGTGACGGCACGGTGCGGGTGTGGGACCTGGCCGACGGCACCCCGGTCGGGGAGCCGCTGCACGGCCACGGCGGCGCGGTGGCGGCGGTGGCGGTTGGGGCGCTGCCCGAAGATGGGATCCCGGTCATCATCAGCGGGGGCCGTGACGGCACGGTGCGGGTGTGGCGGCTGGCCGACGGCACCCCGGTCGGGGAGCCGCTGCACGGCCACGGCGGCCTGGTACGGGCCGTGGCGGTCGGGGCGCTGCCCGAAGATGGGACTCCGGTCATCATCAGCGGAGGCGGTGACGGCACGGTGCGGGTGTGGGACCTGGCCGATGGCACCCCGGTCGGGGAGCCGCTGCACGGCCACGACGGCCAAGTATGGGCGGTGGCAGTCGGGGCGCTGCGGGACGGCACCCCGGTCATCATCAGCGGCGGCGATGACGGCACGGTGCGGGTGTGGGACCTGGCCGACGGGACCCCGGTCGGGGAGCCGCTGCACGGCCACGGCGGCCTGGTGCAGGCCGTGGCGGTCGGGGCGCTGCCCGATGATGGGACTCCGGTCATCATCAGCGGGGACGGTGACGGCACGGTGCGGGTGTGGGACCTGGCCGACGGGACCCCGGTCGGGGAGCCGCTGCACGGCCACTCCGGGAGGGTGCTCGCGTTGGCGGCCGGGGCGCTGCGGGACGGCACCCCGGTCATCATCAGCGGCGGCGGTGACGGCACGGTGCGGGTGTGGGACCTGGCCGACGGGACCCCGGTCGGAGAGCCGCTGCACGGCCACTCCGGGAGGGTGCTCGCGGTGGCGGCCGGGGCGCTGCGGGACGGCACCCCGGTCATCATCAGCGGCGGCGATGACGGCACGGTGCGGGTGTGGGACCTGGCCGACGGGACCCCGGTCGGGGAGCCGCTGCACGGCCACTCCGGCA
>Ga0302326_10027055_pt1 | contig 11576 bp, 5 predicted proteins | sample Palsa_T0_3_FD_202264 | JGI IMG/M metagenome (GOLD analysis project Ga0302326, IMG submission 202264) | Peat permafrost microbial communities from Stordalen Mire near Abisko, Sweden - Palsa_T0_3 | ecosystem: Environmental > Terrestrial > Soil > Palsa > Peat permafrost | place: Sweden: Abisko...
CCCTCGTCGGCCGGCACCGCCCCCACGGGCTGGTCCGTCATTCCGCTACCCCTGTCAGGTTGATTCCGCTGCGCCTGTCGCGTTCGCCTCCAAAGGTAGACGGCGCTGCCCCGGCCCGTCGCCAAGCGTCCACTTGCTGCTGACCCAGATGTCGGTGAGCCTGGCCATCAGGTCCGACGCGGCTGACCGCTGATTCTCGACGCGTTCCGGATCGACCCGGCCGTCGGCGTCGGCGAGCCGTTCCCAGGGGATCAGCGGCAGGGCGAGCCCGGCCAGCCCGGTGTCCTGCCAGGCCACATCGCGGACCTCGGCCCAGCTTGCCTCCGGACGCAGCGCGGCCACTTCGTCGAAGCGGCCCTTGCCATCTGAGTCAGTGTGCGGCCGGTCCGGGCCGCCCGCCAGCGTCTCGCGGATGATGCGGACGCCTGCGCAGGCCTCGGCCCGCTGTCCCTCCGTCCACAGTTCCCCCAGGCGGTCCAGCATCTCCGCCAGGTGCTGCTTGTAGTTCACCACCGTGTAGTCGTCGACGCAGAACTCTCTCACCCGCTCCGGCATCGTGCCCGGCCGCCCGTACAGTACGACGCGCTCCGGCCAGAGCTCGAAGGCGCAGGCGTGGTAGCAGGCCCAGGCATACGAGCGCCAGGCCGCGGGCAGCCGGCCCGCCTGCCAGTGGGCGTCCCCCGCCGCCAGCCAGAGCGAGCCGAGCACCTCGTGGTCGGCGTCTTCGTTGTCGAGGTCCTGGAGTACCTCGCCGTCGCCGACCGCAGCCTTTGTCCCCTGGTCGCATGCGTCCAGGGCCTGCGCCGGGTCGCCCGCCCCCACGTGCAGGTGCGCTATCAAGCAGTGGACCCACGGAATGATCCAGTCGTCGCTGTCGTCCCTCTTCTCGGCGGCGCTGTCCTCTTCGGCACTGTCGTCGCTATCCTGGTCGCCGGCGTGCTGTTCGGCGCCGTCGTGCTGGCCTAGTGCGAGCTTTTCCAGCAGATCGAGGGCCTCCTGGTAGTCGGCGGCCGCCTGCTCGGACTCGCCGGTGGCACCGTGCGCGTCGCCGAGGTAGATGGCGGTCAGCATGCGGAGCCGCTCCCGGTCCCGCTCGGCCGCGGCGTCATCGACCGTCCCTTCGAGTACGAGGGCCCGGACGCTCTCGACCGCGTCCCGGACCGCTTGGAAACGAGCGGCCTGCGTGTCGTCCTGGTCATCACCGGGCAGGGACTTCGGGTCATCCGGCTTCACGCGCTCGAGATCGACCACCGGGTAGTTGTCATAGAACTTGCGCAGCTGTTTGAGGCAGTTCGTAGCCCGGGGACCGAGATAGGCCAGTTGCCACATCCGGAGCAGCTCGTCGCACGGTGCGTAGGGGACGAGTGCCCCCCACCACCAGAAGGCGTCGAAGAAGAGCGTCGCCAGCAGCACCATGGCCTCGTCTTCGCTGACTTCCCGGCCGTCTTCGCGCAGGTGGTAGCAGAGGTCAAGCATGGCGCCCAGCCACTGCCGGTTCTCGAGCCGGTAGGCGGCCGTGTAGGGGGACGCGAGGGCGTGGTCCTCTTGGTAGCCCGCCAGCCAGCCGCGGTAGTAGCGGGCGGCCAGACCGTGCACCCGCTCCTGTTCGTTCGCCTCGAAGCCGGGGATGGTCCGCAGGAACGCCGCGATGAGGGAGTGCAGGGCGAACAACGGATCGCCGAGGACCGGCTGCTCGATGAGCCCGGTCTCCAGCAGGGCTTCCCGTAGCGGCTCCAGCCTTTCGCAGGCCTGGAACACCAGCTGCAGGTCTTCGTCGTCTTCGGCGTCGAGCGAGAAGACGTCGACTGGTTCCCCGGGCTCACTCTCGAGTGCGGCCCTGTTCTCGGCCGTGGCCAGGCTGGCCCCCAGCCGCTGGACGAGTTCCTCCGGATCTTCCTGCTCCGCCGCCGAAGCCCGCCGCGCCTCCAGGATGCAAGCCCAGGCCGCTTCTCCGAACACGTGCGGCTTCTCCCGGAAAACAGCAGCGGTCTGCAGCGCTTCCTTATTGTCGGGAGACAGGTCGTCCCAGCGGGCCGTCAAGATCGTGTAGATAGAGTCGCGCCCGGGGTGCGCCCGGAGCTTCGCGCCGAACTCGTCCTGGCGCACCAGCACCTCGGCGGCGTCCAGCTTCCCCAGCAGGCTTTGCAGCTTGCTGCCCCGGATCAGGCCCTGGCCGAGGAAGCGGCCGAGCACCATCAGGCCCAGCGGCAGACCGTCGCCGAGCCGGAGCAGGCGCTCGCGATCAGCCCCGCGGAGCGCGGCCAGGGAGAGCCTGCGCCCGGCGTAGCTCTCCAGTACCTTCGTGGCCTCGGGCTCGCGCAGCTGATCGACGTGATGGCTCTGGAAATTACCTTCAAATTCCAAACGGAGCGCGGTCTGAGCGCTGATCGTGGTCACCAGGTAGCGGCAGTTACTGTCGTCGATCAGGCACGCGCTCGCGGCCTCGATGTCGCGTTCGGAGGAGCCGACGTCGTCCAGCACGAACAGCACGGACTGGCCGGAGACCGCCTCCCGGAGCTGGCCCCGCAGGGAGGCGAGATCGTCCTTGGGCGTGCCGGTTACCGCCGTGCCCTCGGGCTGCAGATCCTGGCACCAGCCGCGCAGCACGTCCACCGGGTCGGCTGCCTGCCCGAGATCCGCCCAGAGCACCCTGGACAGCACCAGACCCGCCTGAACACTTTGCGCGAGGTTGGCGGCCAGGGCCGTCTTGCCCATCCCGGGCAGCCCGTAGATCGCCACCCGGGCCCCCTGGTCGTTCAGCAGGTGCTCGATAGTCCGGCGGTCCGCGGCGCGGTCCACGTACTGGGCGGGCAGTGCCGGTATCTGCGTTATCTCGCTCACGCGGTATCCCCCGCATTCTCGCCCGGACTGCGGTCGGCCCTGTCATCGGGCCATTCGTACTGGCGGTCTATGTCGGCGATGGTGATGTCGTAGGATGCGAAAAATTCCCGGCGGGCTCGCTCCTGCGCCGCAAGATGCTCGGGTTGCCGTTTCCATTCGGCAATAGATTCGTCGGAATCGAACCAGGCCACGGCCAGCTCGCTGCCGTCCTCGCCGGTAAAGCCGTCGATTCCGCGGAACCCGGGAACTGCCTGCACTAGCTCGAACATCTGCTCGAAGGTGCGCTGGTAGGCGGCTGCGTCGATGTCATCGCGCAGCCGGATGCGGAAGAGCACTACTTTCACGTCCATCCTTCCCAGGCGGGACGCCGCAACCTTTTGATAATGTTCAATGCCGCACACATAAGCAAGAAAGCGCGGCCCGCCGCTCGCCTGCGCGCAGGGCGCCCTTAAACATTATGGTGACCCGGCGAGCGCCAAATGGACCTGTTATCGTAAATTTACCCGTGTCCTCCCGCGGAGTTCGCCCGCCCGCGTGAGATGAACACCCCTGCGCCGGGGAAGGTGGACGCTGGCCATGGAGCGATTGGTATTCAGGCTGTTCGTCAGCTCGACCTTTGCCGACTTCGAGGCCGAGCGGGGCATTCTGCAGCGTGACGTTTTCCCCCGCCTGCGCAAGCAGGCGATAGCGGGCGGCGCGCGCTTCGTCCCCATCGACCTGCGCTGGGGGATCAGCCGCGAGGCCGCCGACCAGCAGGAAACGATGGAGATCTGCTTCAAGGAGATCGAACGCTGCCACGCGGAAGGACAGCCGCCGCGGCTGCTGGCCCTGCTCGGGCACCGGCGGGGATGGCTGCCGCTGCCGCCGTCAATCCCCGACGACGTATGGCAGAACGGCGCACCGGCGCTCGCCCCGCCCGATCTCGCCCGGCTGAACCAGTCCTACCGGCGCGACGACAACGCCAGCCCTCGATCGTGGATGCTTCAGCCTGGCGCCGACGAGAAGTCACTGAGCGACGGCGTCAAGGCGCTCGTTCGTGCGGGGTGCGCCGACGAGCAGGCGAGACGGCGGCTCCTTGGCCCGGCGACGGAGCAGGAGCTGCTGCGGGCATTCTCAGGCGGCCGGCAGCAGCGGCGGGAGGGAGTCGACGCACTGATCCTGGTCCGCGAGTTGGACCGGCTGCCCGCGGTCGTCAACGCGACCGAGGAACCGAGCGCGAAGAATTTCCTTGAGCTGCGCAAGACGGACGACGGATGGGCACCCGACGAAGACGGCTACCGGGCGCTGGCCGCACTGGCCAAGGAGCTCGCGGGCCAGGACAGGTCCGCCTGGGCCTGGCGGAAAAGCTACCAGGGGCGATGGGACGACGCGCGGGCGATGATCGCGCTGAGCGAGCGGCAGCAGCGAGCCTTCGCCGACTTGGCCTTCGACCAGCTCAGCCGCATGATGGCGGCGAGCCTCGAGCTGGAGCGCCCAAGCCGGGCGCTGCCCCGGGAGGAGCGTTCCCACGCCGCGGTCCGCACTCGGCTGCTGACCTCCTTCGCGGGCCGGGAACGCGAGCTTGACCAGTTCCGCCCGCTGATCCCGCACACCGTGCCGAACGTGCCGGGTCCGCCGCGCCCCGTGGTGATCGTCTCGGGCCCGGCCGGCTCGGGCAAGTCGGCGCTGATGGCCAAGGCCGCCGAGCAGGCGGAGCGGGACTGCACGGTCATCGCGCGATTCGCCGGAGCCACCCCGGCGTCGGCGTCCGCGGCCGGGCTGTGCCGGTCGGTCAACCTCGAACTCGCCCGGCTCCTCGGGATCCCCGAGCAGCCCGCGCGCCCGGGCGACCTGTTCGCCGTGGCCGACCTGCTCGCCGGGGACCGCACGTTCCACGACCGCCGCATGCTCGTGCTGTTCATCGACGGGGTCGACCTGATCGCCGGACAGGGGCAGCCAGGCGACCAGGCGCCGGCCGAGTTCCGCTGGCTGCCGCCGGCCATGCCGCCTCAGGTGACGCTGGTGCTCTCGGCGGACGAGGACACCGCGTCGGCCCTGGCCGACTGGGTTCTCGCGCACGAGCTGATCCGGCTCGGCCCGATGAGCGCCGCCGGTGCGTCGGAGATGCTCAGCCAGATCCTCGGCCAGGCCGGCCGCGGTCTCGCTCCGGGCCAGCCCGAGGCACTCCTTGAGCGCCAGCGCGACGGGTGGCTTCCGCTTCCGCTGCGGGTGGCCGCGCAGGATGCGATGCGGTGGCCCAGCTGGGCCAAGGACCCGCACTTGCCGGCCGCCACGACCTTCTACGAAGTGCTCGGCCAGCGCCTGGCGGATGCGCGCTCGCACGGGGAGGTCCTGGTGGCCAGCGCCCTGGGGTACCTGCTGGCCGCCCGGGACGGTCTGTCCGAGGCCGAGCTGCGCGAACTGCTGGCGCACGACGAGCGGGTGATCGGCGACCTCGCCGAGCGGTTCCCGTACTACCCGCTCCCGGTGGCTGCGGGGAGGGACCGCGCCGTGCCCGATGCGGTGCTGTCGCGCCTGCTCCTGGACCTGAGTCCGTACCTGGCGGAGCACGCCGCCGAGGACGAGGGCCAGCCGCTGCTGCGCCTGGCCCACGAGGCGTTCCGCGAGTCCGCGTCCCGCTACGTGACCAGCACGGACGGACGGCCTGCGGCCGATTGGCACAGCAGGGTCGCCGGTTACTTCCACGAGCAGTGGCCGCCGCCGCGGGCCGCTGCGACCCCGGACGCCCGGGCGGTGGCGGAACTGCCCTATCAGTTCGCCCGGGCGGGGCAGTGGGACGAGCTGACCGCCGTCGTCACCGACTTCGGCTACCTGGAGGCGCTGGTCACCGGCGGCGCTCCGGCCGGCCCGCAGCGGGCCGAGGGCACGGCGGAGGCGGTCTGGTCCGCCGCCCCGGCGCTGGCGGAGCTGCTCGCGCTGGCGCGGCAGGCGGCCGACCGGGCGCCAGCCGCTGGTGCGGCCGCCCAGACGCTGCAGGCGGTCCTGGATGCGGTCGTCCGCGAACGGCGGAACCTCACCCGGTGGCCGCAGTCTTGCTGGCAGCAGCTCGCGAACCGGCTGCTCGCCAACCCGGGCGCGCCGGCCGGGCTCACCGCCGAGCTGCGGCGGCAGAGCGCTCAGTGGTCCCGGGCGTGGCTGGAGATCACCTCGCCCCACGCATCGCCCGCCCTCGCCGCCGGCGGACCTGACCTACCGGGCGCGGTCACGGACCTGGTCGGCGCGGACCCGGCCGGCGCGCTCACCGTCATGGACAACGCCGGTACCCTGGCGTCGTGGAACCCGGCCGGATATGAGTCGCCGAAGGTCTTCCGCCGCCCGGGAGGGCCCGCGCTGGCCGCACTGGCCCCGCTCGGCGACGGCCGCGTGCTCGCCTGCGACCAGCAGGGCGCCCTGGAACTCTGGGATCTCCCGCGGTACCGCAGGCAGCCCGGACACGTGGGCTCGCTGGTGCCCGGCGTCACGGCCATGGCCTACCTTCCCGGGGAACGCCTCCTGGTCGCCGCCACCGAGGAACTGACGTACTGCTGGGACTTCGACGGCTCCGCGGCCGAGGGCCTGCCCGGCGGCGAGCCGCGCTGGCTCAGCTGGCCGGGCGCGCGCTGGCTCTGGGGTCTGCCCGGCGGCCGCGTTCTCGCCATCGGCATGCGGCCGTCACCGGAGCGCGGCGCCCCGGCCTGGGAGGTCGCCTGCCTGCACGCGGCGGACCAGGCCGGCCTTTGGCGGGAAACCCTGCCGGATAAGCCGCTGGCGGCCGCCGTCGACCAGGCCCGCCGCCTGGTAGCGCTGGGCGACTCCGCGGGCCGGGTGACCCTGCGCCGCCTGGAGACCGGCGCGCTCGAAGGCGCCGACTGGGACGTGGGCGACGTCCCGACGGCGCTCGCGTTCGCGCCGCCCCGCCCCGGCGGCGACGTGACGCTGCTGGTCGGCCGGAGGGACGGCTGGCTGACCCGGCATGCGCCGGGCGGCGGCCAGCTCGGCCTGCTGCCCGCCCACAGCGGCCCGGTACGCGCGGTCGCCGTCCACCCGCAGTCGGACCGGGTCGTCACCGGCGATGCGGACGGCTGGGTCAGGTCATGGGATCTCGGCGCCGGCGAATGGCACGAGTTCACCGCGGCGCGGCAGGTACGGGCCGCCGCCTTCGACACGACCGGCCGGTGGGCCCTAGCCTGCTGCGGCAGCGCGGGCAGCTACCGGATAGCCGCCGACGGGCAGTGGACGCCACTGGCCGAACTGGACGTTCCACTGGACCCCGTGCTCGCCGCGCTTCCCGGAGGGCGGGGCGTCGTGATGTCACTGCGCGACGGCCTGCTCGGCTGGCTGCCGTCCGAGCAGGCGACGCCGCGCACGATACCGCTGCCGCCCGGGGTGAAGACGGTAACGGCGCTCGCCGGGACCGCGGACGGCTCCGGCGTCTTCGCCGCGGACTCCCGCGGCGGGCTGAGCCTGGTACCGCTGGGGGACGCCGGCCCGGCGGGGCCGGCCACGCCGGCCGGCCCGGTGCGGGCGCCGGGCGGCGCGCCCGTCACCGCGCTCGCTCCCGCGCCGGACGGCCAGGGCGTGCTCGCGGGGGACGCGCGCGGGCAGCTCACGACGTGGACGGCGGGCGGGCCGGGCGGTTTGGTGTGCGGTTCCCGCAAACGGACGAGGCTGGCCGGCATCACGGCGCTCGCCGTCGCGCCGGGACGCGGCACCGTCGCCGGCTCGCGGCACGGCGAGGCCGTGCTGGTGCACGACGGCCAGGAGGTTCGCCTCGGCCGCCACGGGGCTCCGGTGACGTCCGTCGCCGTCGCGCCCGGCGGCCGCGCCGCGGTCACCGCCGCCGGCGGCGACGACCCCGCCCTCTGCGTCTGGGCCCTTGACGGCGGGGAGAAGGAGCGGCTGGTGGCCCGCCTCCCGTTGCCCGACGACCCGGCCGCCGTCGTCTTCCGGCCGGGCCAGCTGGAACTGGCGGTACTCGACCGGCACGGCCGCCTGCGGAACCTGCGGCTGCACCTCCCCGACCGCCGGGCGACATCACGCAGCCCGGGGTGAGGGGACTCGACCGCTGGGCCGCGCACCGCGAGCGCAACGCCAACCCACCGAAGGAGAACACGTGACGACGACCTCCACCGGACTGCCGGACCCGTATCCCATCCGGCCGATCACCGACGGCGAATTCGAGACGTTCGAGGTGGTGACCGATCTGGCCTTTGTCCTGCCCCCGCCTTCGGAGGCTTACCTCTCCCATGAGCGGGCCCGCCTCGAGCTCGACCGCTGCATCGCCGCCTTCGACGGCGCGACCATGGTCGGGACCGCCACGGCGTTCAGCTTCCGGATGACCGTGCCCGGCGGCCTGGTGCCTACCGCCGGCGTGTCCTGGGTCAGCGTGCTGCCGCCGTACCGGCGGCGCGGCATCATGGACAGCCTCATGCGCCGCCAGCTGAGCGACATCAGGGAACGCGGCGAGCCGGTCGCGGCGCTGCTGCCGACGGAGAGCCCCCTCTACGGGCGTTACGGATACGGCATGGCGATACAGCAGGCCGCCTTCACCCTCCGCCGCCAGGAGGGGGCATTCGCCCGGGGCGCTCCGCACGACCCCGCCATCCGGCTGCGGATCGCCCCGCCGGCCGAGGCCCGGCCCGCGATGGTGCGGGTCTACGACAGCGTGCTGCCGTCCCGTCCCGGGTTCCTCGGCCGAACTGACGTCTGGTGGGATCGCGTCACCCGCGTCGCGGGCGGCAAGCGTTCCTCGCTGAGCTGCCTGCTCGCCGAGGACGAAACCGGACCGCGCGGGTATGCGCTGTACGCCGGCAACAATCGCTGGGAAGACGAAGACTCGCTGTCCGACTGCACGCTGACGATCAGCGAACTCGTCGCCGCTGACCCCGCCGCGGGCGCGGCGCTGTGGCGCGATCTGCTCAGCCGGGACCTGGTGACCGAGGTGCGGGCGCGGCACCGCCCGGCCGACGACCCGCTGCAGTTCCAGCTGGCCGATCCCCGCCGGGTCCGCACGCGCCTGTCCGACGGGCTGTGGGTACGCCTGGTCGACGTACCCGAAGCGCTGGCCGCCCGCCGCTACTCCTGCCCGGTAGACGCCGTGATCGAGGTCCGCGACGACCTGCTGCCGGACAACGCCGGCCGCTGGCACCTGCAGGCGGGCGACGCCGGCACCGCCAGCTGCGGGCGCACGTCCGCCGCAGCGGACGTCTCGCTCGGGGTGCGCGAACTCGGCGCCGCCTACCTCGGCGGCACCCGGCTCGGCTCGCTCGCCGCGGCGGGCCTGGTCAACGAGCACCGGCCGGGCACGCTCGCCCCGCTGTCCGCCGCCCTGTCCTGGGACCCCTCCCCCTGGAGCCCGGGGACCTTCTAGAGCGACAAACTCGTCTGCTTCTTGCTGTTATCTGCGCGGTGGATTTCTCCGGCGGATGCCCGCTACCTGGTTTTCGCCGGTCGCAGCCTAGGAGGAAAGCCGCTCCCCGGACTCGTCCGCGCGCTGCCCGGGCAGCGCGAGCCCGGCCCGGGCCTCGGCTTCCTTGATGACGCGCTCGGCCTCGGCGCGGTCCATCCAGCCCCGGATATCGGTGGACTTGCCCGGCTCAAGCTCCTTGTAAATGTCGAAGAAGTGCCCGATCTCGTTGAGCAGGTGCCGGGGCACGTCGGACAGGTCCAGGATCCGGCCCTTGCGGATGTCATGCGAGGCAACGCCGAGCACCTTGGCGTCCGGGCCGCGCTCGTCGGTCATCCAGAAGACCGCGACCGGGCGGACGGTCAGCAGGCAGCCGGGGAAGGTGGGCTCGTCCAGCCAGACCAGTACGTCGAGGGGATCGCCGTCCTCCCCCAGGGTGCCGGGGACCTTGCCGTAGTCCATGGGATAGACCGTCGAGGTGAAGAGCATCCGGTCCAGGCGGATGCGCCCGCTCTTAGGGTCGATCTTGTACTTGTTACGCGACCCCTGGGGGGTTTCAACAATGACCTCAACGTCCATGCCGGCTCCTTCAGCGGATGCCGCCCGGCGCGCTGCGCTCGGGCCCGGGCGGCTCTCAGATCCGCCCCAGGCATACCCCAGCAACGCAGCGCTCACACCATGGACATACGCCGTTAACCACAAGGATTTCGCCCCGGCCGCCGGGTTCGCGCCAGCCGGCGGCGCCGGTTGCGCCCCGCGCGCTCAGCCGGCCGTCCAGCCGCTGCGGGGGATTACGCGGCGGTAGGCCGACGCGGCCGCCGGCCTGGGCCCGGCGGCCAGCGCGCCGGCCGGGAGAGTCTTCGGGTCCACGCCCACCCCGAGCAGCGTGCGGGTCACGCCCTGGGCGGAGTCGAGGAGGTCGTCCAGCGCGCGGGCCAGGTGCGCACCGGTGACCGTCGGCGCGCTCCGGGCCGCCGGCCGCGACGGGGCGCCGGGCCCGGCCCCGGCCCGGGGGGACGGGACGGGCCCGAGGAAAAAGCGCCCGAAGATCTCCCCCACGACGGGGCGCCGGCCTCGGCCTCGGCCGGGGGATCCTGCAGGGCCTCGAGGAAACTGCGCCGGATGAGCTCCCGCAGGAAGGACGCGGTCGTGCCTTCGGTGCGCTCGACCGCCGCGGCGATGTCCTCCGGGGTCAGGGCCAGGGACACGCCCCGGCCGTAGAGGGCGAGCAGGCGCTCGCGGGCGGGGCCGTCGGGCAGCTCGATCTCCACCGCCACGTCGACGCGGCCGGGTCGCGCGGCGAGGGCGGGCTCCAGGAGGTCGGCGCGGTTGGTGGTGAGCAGGAACAACAGGTCGGCGTCGGGGGCGGCGCCGTCCATCGCGTCGAGCAGGTCGAACAGGACCGGGCTCGCCCCCGGCCGCATCGAACGGTCCTCGGCCACCAGGTCGACGTCTTCCAGGACCACGACGGACGGCTGCAGCTCGCGGGCCATCTCGGTGACCGCGCCCACGCCGAACAGGGCCCGGCCGGTGAGCACCAGCCGGGTGTAGCCGGTCATCTGGCCGAGCAGGTAGCGGGTGGTATGCGTCTTGCCGGTGCCGGGCGGGCCGTAGAGCAGCAGGCCGCGCTTGAGGTGCTGGCCCGCCGCGAGCAGCGCGTCCCGGTGCGCGGCGACGCCGAGCGCGTGCCGCTCGGCCCGGGTCAGCACGGCGTCCGGGAGCACCACGTCATCGCGGTGCAGGCCCGGCGGGGCGGCGAAGGTGAGGATGATGCCGCCGCCCATGGGATTGACCGCCGCGTTCAGCATGTGGCCCCGGTAGACGTTGAGCTCGGACCGGAGCTGGTCGAGCTCGGCCAGGACGGCCTGTGCCTCGTCGGCCGGCAGCCCGGCGACCTCGATCTCGAGGCTGGGATGCTGCTCGTTCGCCGACTGAACCATGATCACGTAGCGGCCGCGGGCGTCGGTGACGAGGAGCAGCGCCAGCTTCAGGCAGCCGAGCGTCGTCTCCGGGCCGTTCGGCAGGGCGATGAGCGTGGGAGCGATGAGCCGCAGCCCGTTTGGCACCGACTCCGCGCTGACGACCTGCTGGAGCGCCAGCCGGTAGTGCTGCGGCAGCAGGACGCCGTGCACGTCGACCGCACGGCCGGAGCGCGCCGCCCAGGCGTCGATGGCCGTCTGCAGGTTGACGTGCTCGAACACCGGCAGGTTGTGGCTGACCACCGAATGCGCCGCGCCGTCGGGACCAAGGAACCCGTTGACCAGGGCCGCGACCTCGTTGTGGTGGCCCTCGGAGTCGCTCGCGTGGATCCAGTTCAGGAACGAGCGGAAGGCGTCCGCGAAGTCGCGGG
>Ga0302326_10027056_pt1 | contig 11575 bp, 10 predicted proteins | sample Palsa_T0_3_FD_202264 | JGI IMG/M metagenome (GOLD analysis project Ga0302326, IMG submission 202264) | Peat permafrost microbial communities from Stordalen Mire near Abisko, Sweden - Palsa_T0_3 | ecosystem: Environmental > Terrestrial > Soil > Palsa > Peat permafrost | place: Sweden: Abisko...
CCTGGGACGTAGCAATCATCGAGCAGTAACAAGCCAGCGCTGCCACTCCGCTGTCATCGAACCACGCCCTCGCGCTCCCTGCTTCCGTGCTGTTAGACTTCTCTGCGAACCGGAAAGCCTCGCGGACAACCGGACATTCGCAATTGCCCAGGGAGACCCAATGCGCGCTTTCAGCAATATCCGCTGTCTATTCCCAGCCCTCATCGCTTTGGCCATCCTCGGCCACAGCATTCGCATTCATGGGCAATCTGCCGCAAGCGCCACGCCGCCTCCGCCCCACGCCAAGGAGATCCGCCTGAAGCATGTGCTGGTGATCAGCCAGACCAAGGGCTTCGAGCACGAGTCCATTCCCGCGGCCCAAGCCGCCATTTACAACATGGGCAAGGAGAGCGGGCTGTGGGACACCACACTGCGCACCGACACAGAGCTCATCACCAAAAAAGACCTGGGAAGAAACGCGAAGAACCTCGACTATTTTGACGTCCTGGTTTTCGCCAGCACCACCGGCGAACTGGACCTCGATGACAGCCAGAAGCAGGACATGCTCTCCTTCATCAAGGACGACGGCAAAGGTTTTGTCGGCATTCACGCCGCGCTCGACACCAATTACAAATGGCCGGAGTACGGGGAGATGATCGGCGGCTGGTTCAACGACCACCCCTGGGGTGCCTTCAATGCGCCCATCGTCAATGAAGACCCGAGTTTCCCCGCCGTCCGCCATTTCCCCGCCGCGTTTGTGAAGTACGACGAGATCTATCAAGCCAAGTCCTGGTCGCGCGACAAGGTGAATGTGCTGCTCAGCCTCGATCCCTCCAAAATCAACGACACCGGCCCGCGCATCCATCGCACCGACCACGACTTTGCCATCGCATGGAGCAAAATGTACGGCAACGGGCGCGTCTTTTACTCCACTCTCGGACACACAGAGGAAGCTTGGAGCGATCCCGACATCCGCAAAATGTACTTCGAAGCCATCAAGTGGGCTCTGCGCATGACCGAAGGCAGCACCACTTCTCACCCGCGCCCGGTTGCGGCCCCACCAGTCCGTTGAACAGTTAATGATCGACGCCAGGCCTCTTCGCACCGGCCAGGCCGCTGACCGCCTTGATAAGATGGTGCAATCGTTTGCTCCGGGGAGATTTCATGAAGCGCTCTCATCGAGGTGCCGTGCTCGCATTCGCGGCGTTCGCTATGTTGTGTCTTTTTTCAACGTCTGGTTGCCGATCCCTGAAACGCCACGAGCTGTCGGCGAAATCCGAAAGACCGTGGATGAACCGGAATCTCTCGCCCGACGAGCGCGCCGATCTGGTGCTGAAAGAAATGACCCTGGCGGAGAAAATCGCCCTGCTGCATGGAACCGGCAACCCGACAAGCGACCCCATCACTCCGGAAAATGAGGCGTCGAACCACGGCGTGGGTTTTGTGGTCGGCGTTCCACGGCTGGGGATTCCGGGAATCGATATGAGCGACGCGGCCTATGGCGTTCGTTCCAGCGGCGCCAATGGACGCTATTCCACCGCCCTGCCCGCCAACGTTGCCGCGGCCGCAAGCTGGGACCCCGACGCTGCGTTTGAGTATGGCGCGCTCATCGGCCGCGAGCTGCGGGCTCAGGGCTACAACATGTCCCTCGGCGGCGGCGTCAACCTCACGCGCGAACCACGCAACGGACGAACCTTTGAGTATCTGGGCGAGGACCCGGTGCTTGCTGGAACGCTTGTGGCACATCTGATTGCGGGAACCCAGTCGGCGCACGTCATGGGCGACATCAAACACTATGCTCTCAACGATCAGGAGAGCGGCCGGACCGCGGTGAACGTCAACATCTCCAAGCGCGCGGCGCGGCAGTCCGACCTGCTGGCGTTCGAGATTGGCGTCACGGAAGGCCATCCGGCAGCAGTCATGTGCTCCTACAATCGCGTCAACGGCGACTTTGCCTGCGAAAACAAATACCTGCTCACCGATGTGCTGAAGAAGGACTTTCAATTCCCCGGTTTCGTTTTGTCGGATTGGGGCGGAACGCACAGCACACTGAAGGCCTCCGCGGCGGGACTGGATAACGAGGAAGACTCGAATTACTTTTTTGGCCGCAGGTTGCTGGCCGCGGCGTTGCTGGGCAGGGTTCCGTCTGCCGAACTCAACGATCACGTGCGCCGCATCCTGCGCTCGATGTTTGCCGCCGGCGTCATCGACAATCCGCGCCAGCGCAGCGTGGTCGATCCCATTGCCGGACTTGATGTCGCCCGCAGGATCGAGGAGAGCGCCATCGTCCTGCTCAAGAACGACAAGGCCGCGTTGCCCCTCAATCCCGCCCGGCTGCGCTCGATTGCGGTCATCGGTTCCCACTCCGATGTAGGCATGATCTCCGGCGGCGGTTCGGCGCAGGTCGATCCTCCCGGAGGCAATGCCATTTCACCTCCCGGCCAGGGCGCCACTCGCTGGCAGGAAGAGATATGGTTTCCCACCTCGCCGATGAAAGCGATTCAGGCCAGGGCACCGCAGGCAAAGGTGATCTATGACTCCGGCGTCGATCCGGCCGCGGCCGCAACGCTGGCAAAAAGCGTGGATCTGGCCATCGTCTTCGCCTCCCAGTGGGAAAGCGAGGGCATGGACCTGCCCGATCTTTCGTTGCCTCATGGTCAGGACGATCTGATCGCTCAGGTGGCGGCGGCCAACCCGCACACCATCGTGGTGCTGGAAACGGGCAGCCCCGTCACCATGCCCTGGGTTGCCGCTCCCGCCGCCATCCTCGAGGCGTGGTTCGCCGGAAGCGACGGCGCAAACGCCCTTGGCAATGTGCTCTTCGGCTCCGTCAATCCCAGCGGCAAGCTTCCCAATACCTTCCCGAAAAGCGTTGACGATCTGCCGCATCCCTCGCTCACCAAGCCGCCCAAGTCTTTAAGCTTCTCCGGGCCGATTTCGCCCGCGCAGCGCGCCGCCGGTTTGCCGCCCTTCCAGGTAACTTACGATGAGGGCGTCAAGGTCGGATACAAGTGGTATGACGCCGAGAAGAAGCCCGTGCTGTTTCCCTTCGGCTACGGACTGTCTTACACGAGTTATCGTTACTCCGAGTTATCGGTAACTCCACAAGATAAGCTGAAAGTAACTTTCACTGTAGCTAACACAGGTGCTTGCGCCGGCGCGGAGATCGCCGAGGTTTATGCGTCGCTCCCGACCTCTGCCGATGAGCCTCCCAAGAGACTTGTGGGCTGGAGCAAGATAAAGCTCAACGCTGGAGAAAAGCGCACCGTCACCATCGAAATCAACCCCAAATATCTATCCATCTTCGACGAAACCAAGGACGGGTGGGCGCTGGTTCCCGGCGACTACACCATCATGGTCGGCGGCTCATCGCAGGACCTGCCATTGAAAGCAGTGGTCACACTGAAATAGAAGCTACTCCGCATTGGCCGCCCGTCCTTTCGCCTTTTCCGTCAAAGGCTGCGAATCCATGCATCCTGTCAGCTTCGCAGGCGACGCGACGAACCGCAGCAGAATGTTGCCAGAAAAAGTGGTAGTATTATTTACTACTGAGGTATACTCCGTGCCTACCATCGAAAAACTGAGCATCGCCCTGCCTGCTGAAATGGCGGCCCTCGTCCGCCGTGCTGTGGACGTTGGCGAGTACTCTTCCAACAGCGAGGTCATTCGAGACGCCCTCCGCGACTGGACGCATAAACGCAATCAGCGCGAGCAAGGCCTGGCGAATCTTCGCAAGGCTTGGCAGGAAGCGGTTGCAGACGAGTCTGAGGGTCTGGACCCGGCCCCGGTCTTCCGCCGGCTGGAGAGCAAATATGACGGCCTCGCCAAGGCAAAGGGGAAATAGTGCGCCTGCGATTATCCGCGTATGTACCGTCCGACCTTGAAGAGATCGCGGATTTCATAGCTCAGGACAGCCCGCGCCACGCAGCGCGAATGCTACGTTTGCTTCGCGCCCGGATGAAGGAAATCGCCAAGCAACCGGAGATGTACCGGCTGCGCCCAGAGATCGGCGCGGAAGCTCGGCTGGCCACAGTTGGTAACTACTTGATCCTCTTCCGCATCCGCCAACATGCGGTCCGAATCGAGCGAGTCTTGCACGGCAGCCGGGATCTTCTGCCCATCTTGGAAGACACCGAAAACTAAGACCCGCCAAGTGAAGATCGCGATCTCCTGAGGCGAACCGCGGGGGAAGAAGCTACTCCCCTTCCGGCGGAACCTGCTCCAACAGCCGCTTCCACGTCTTCTGATTCTTCCGGAACCCCTTCTTCAAATCCTCCAGAATCCGCTCGAAATCCGCGTTCGTCCGCAGGTTGTTCCACGCCGGGTTGATCTGGAACCACGGATAGTTCTCATTCCCTAAATAAATCGCTCGCCGCAGCCAGTGCAGTGCCTCGCTGGAGTCGCCCTCGACGGCAAAGTAAGTGGCCAGCCGGTACGCCATCTCGCTGTCGGCCTCAGCCGCGGCCAGCGTATCGTCCTTCAGCAGCGCCGCTCCCCGTTCCCGCTCGCCCGCCTGCACATAGCACAGCGCCAGCGTCGGCACCGCGATGCGCATCGATTCGTCGTCACGAACAACGCTCTCCAGGATTTCGATCGCCGCGTTCAGGTTGCCCAGCCTCATCTGCTGGTACCCCGCCGACGTCCGCAGCAGAGGATGCCTCGGCTCCAGGGCCAGCCCTTTTGCCAGCTCGTCGCCGGCCAGCTCAATCTGATTCTGATAGTGGTAAACCCGCGCCCGATGGTTATACAGAATCGGCGCATTCCCCGGATTCAGCTTGAGCGAGCGGCTGAACTGCATTAGCGCTTCTTCGTACATGCCGTCTCCGCGCAGCGCCAATCCCGCCACCATGTGAACGTTCCAGTCGTTCGCCGCCCCGGCCAGCAGGTTGGCCACGCCATGACGCGCCGATTCCTTTTCACCGCGCGACAGCAGCATGTAAATGCGATACAGATTGGCCTCGGTCGAAGCCGGGTCCAGCTTGAGCGCCTCGTCAAAGTCGCGCCGCGCGTGCATCACGTGAATCTGCCCGCCGAATCCATGCCGCACATATTGCAGCTCCGCGATGCCCAACCCGCACCACCCCGCCGCAAACTCCGGGTCTTTCGCGGTAACGCCGGTAAACAGCGCATGCGCCCGGTCCAGATCGCCCCGCGAGCCGGTGCGCACCATAAATGAACTCAGCAGCGCCCGCGCCTGCAAATACTCCTCGCTCACCGGTCCCGGCAACGAACCATTTGCCCCGTTCGCCGCATCTCTCGACGCCGTTCGCGGCGCATCCATTTGGTCCTTGGCGCTCAACCCGTGCAGCGCGGCAAACACCTCGTTTGAAATCTCAGTCTGCACCGCGATCAGATCCAGCGACGCCACGCGAATCGCGCCGCCCGACCGCACGCTCTGTGCCCCCACGTCCAGCAGTTGCCAGTTCAGATCGAATCCCTCTGCCGAGCGCAGGAAATTTCCCGCCAGCACAAACGAAACCAGCAGCCGCTTGCCCACTGATAGCGGATCCATCTGCGCTATCGGCAGCGGCATCAGCGTGCTCGATGGCCGCACCACCAGCGCCGGAATACGCGCCAGCCGCGCGGCAATCGCATCCGCCAGCGCAAACCCATACAGCGGCGCCACCTCCGTCGCGCCAAGATTCGTAAACGGCAGCACCACCAGCGAGTTTTGCGGCGCACGCTCTACCGCCGACTCGCGAAACCGCTCCGCCAGCATCGACAGGAATCCCGTATTCCGCTTTTCCGCCTCAGCTCCTGTCGTAGGCAGGTTTGCCGCCGCATCGCCGGGAATAATCCCGGTCTCAATCTTCAGCGCCTTCATAATCGTCTTCAGCGCCTCGCGCACCTCGGCGGCCGATGCGTAACGCGTCCCCGGATTTTTTTCGAGACACGTCGCGATCACGCTCTTCAACTCTGTCGAAATTCCCGGCACAATCACGCTCAAATCTTCAGGATCGCCAAACTGGATCGAGCGAATGGCCTGGAAATCCTCCGCGTCGGGGCGCACAAACGGATGCCTGCCGCTGGCCAGCTCATACAAAATCACGCCCAATGCCCACACGTCCGACTGCGCGCTCGACTGCCCGGTCACAAACTGCTCCGGCGCCATGTAGCGGATGGTCCCGCCCCTCGCCGTATAAGTGGCCGCCATCGAAGCATCCTTGGCAAGGCCAGGCTTCGAGGGATCGAAGCTCGTGTCCTCGGGCCTCAGCCGCCGCGCCAGCCCAAAGTCCAGAATCTTCACCAGCCCGCCGTCGGTCAGCATCACGTTCTGCGGCTTCAGATCGCGATGAAAGATGCCCAGCGTGTGCGCCGCCTGCAGGCCGTCCGCAATTTGAATGCCTACCGAGAGCACCAGTTGCAAACTCGCCGGTCCCCGCGCAATCAGCGTGTCCAGCGATTCGCCGGGCACGTACTGCATCACAATGTAACCCTCGTCCCCGCTCTCGCCCACTTCGTAAATGCCGCAGACGTTAGGATGTTCGATGGCCGACGCCAGCCTCGCCTCGCGCAGCACGGTAGTACGCAATTGCTCGGCGGAAAGCAATCCGGTGCGCAGAATCTTCAGCACCACCGGCCGCTGCAGCAGCGTATCGGTGGCCAGGTAGACCACCCCGCTGCCGCCAGCACCCAACTTGCGCACGATCTCGTAATGTTCAATCGTTCTTCGTGCCATATCTATCTATAAGTGTACCGGCACATCGATGAACCGCGTATCAATCTCCCGTCTGATCTCTGGCCACAGTTCTCTGATCACTGATCACTGACGACTGCCTCTTATCAGTGTCCCCGTCGCGCTTCCCCGTCCACCGGCTCCGGCGGCAGCTTCGCCAGCCGCTTCTGGCTGCGCCGTCCCATCAGAAACATGGTCAGCCCAAATGCCAGCAACACCAGCCCCCACCAGAAATTAGCGTTGATGCCCAGGCTCTTTGCATAAATCGCGCTGCCCCTTGTGGCCAGCCCGAAGGCCGTCAGGATCGCCCCCACCAGCGTGAACATCAACCCCATCGGAATGCGCAAATCCAGAATCATTGGTCTCTCCCCTTCAGTGAACCAACCCAGTGCGAGCCTCCCGCCGGGTGCCCCCGGTCCCTCGTCCGCCGCAGCGGAGGGACCGGGGAAAGTATGAAGCTAACCATTCCAATTAGTAAAAGAAAATGTTCAACGCGATCGCGCCCAGCAGTACACCCACAGCCAGCGCCTCGGGCTGCTTCCACCATACGATGTGCGCCCGTGCCGGTTTGGGCGTCAGAGAATGCACCAGCCCCACTAACTCCGCCTCCGGCCTTGCCTTGGTGCAGTAACTCACCACCACGGTCACAATGAAGTTAGCGCTAAACGCAAAAATCGCCGTCCAGAAGTTCTGCGCCATGTCGCTCGGATAATGGTGCAACACGGTGATCCATCCCCCGTGTATTCCCGGCCGCGCCTCGATCGGCAGCGTAAGCCCATGGTGCAGCATGGCCGTCGCCGTCCCCGCAATCAGCCCGGAGAAAGCTGCGTGTCCCGTCGCTCGCTTCCAGAACATCCCCAGCAGGAAGGTCGCAAACAGTGGCGCGTTCACAAAACTGAACACCAGTTGCAGCGTGTCCATGATGTTATTGAAGTTGATGGCCGCATAGGCCGTTCCAATAGATAGCGCAATGCCTCCCACCGTCGCCCATCGCCCCACCGCCATGTAATGCCTGTCGCTGCCGCCCTTGTGAATGTAACTCTGGTATAAGTCATACGTAAACACCGTATTGAATGCTGTAACATTGCCCGCCATCCCGCTCATAAAGCTGGCCAGCAGCGCAGTCAATCCAAGCCCCAGAATTCCAGTCGGGAAAAAGTGCAGCAGCATGTTCGGCGTGGCCATGTCGTAGTCCAGCAGCGGCTGGCCGCTGGCCGTCAGCATCGGCTTGCCTGTCACCGGGTTGACCTTTGCCGGAACCAGTCCCCGGCCCTGCTCCACCTGTGGCGACACCACCGTGGTCTCGCGAATGATCGCGCCATTCTCAACATGCGTAACAGTCGTCGTATGCGGCGTAGGCAACCCGATGGCCAGCAGCCCCGGCAAAATCACCAGGAAAGGAAACACCATCTTTGGCACCGCCGCAATCAGCGGCACTCTACGCGCCGACTCCGTATTCTTGGACGCCATCGCGGTTTGAATCACCAGGAAGTCCGTGCACCAGTAGCCCGACCCCAGCACAAAGCCCAGCCCCATCCCCAGCCCGATTATCTCAATCCCCATCGGGTTGGTGTTGGCATGCGCCACGCCCTTCCACTCATGCATGTATTGCATCGGAACCGATGCCTTCAGCCCTGCCCAGCCGCCAATGTTGCGCAGCCCCAACAGCACCAGAGGCAAAAATCCCGCGATGATCAAAAAGAATTGCAGCACCTCGTTGTAAATTGCGCTGGTAAGTCCGCCCAGAAAAATGTAAGCCAGCACAATCACCGCCGACAGCACAATGGAGAAAGTGAAGATCCCCTCCGGCGCCCACCCCAGCGCATGGAACAGCCCGTCGAAGACGTGCAGAGCCTGAATCAGCCTCGCCATCGCGTACATCGAAATCCCCGAGCTGAACACCGTCATCACCGCAAACGAGCAGGCATTCAGCGCCCGCGTCTTCTCGTCGAAGCGCATGCGCAGAAACTCCGGCACGCTGCGCGCCTTCGATCCGTAATAAAACGGCATCATGAAGATGCCCACAAAGATCATCGCCGGTATTGCGCCGATGCCATAAAAATGAGCCGTCTCCAGGCCGTATTTCGCCCCCGACGCGCCCATCCCGATCACCTCTTGCGCCCCCAGGTTGGCGCTGATAAACGCCAGCCCGCAGATCCACGCCGGCAGCGCTCGCCCCGCCTGGAAAAAGTCCTTGCTCGTCTTCATGTAGCGCTTCAGGGCAAACCCGATGCCCAGCACAAACACGAAGTACAGCAGCATGATCAGCCAGTCGACTCTGGTCAGGTTCATCAACAGCGGCTCCTTGGGCACAATGGTTTCTGACGGCGCAGCGGTCTCTCCACATCATTAGGGGAGCAACAAACAACTCTACGCAGCCAGACCGATCGAAGTCCAGCGAGTATTGTAAAGGCTCTCATGCGAAGGATACAGACTAAAACGGATTGCACAAATCGCGCTTTGAAAGGGCATGGCTTTAGCCATGCCATGAAGGGCGTATCAATAGCGGGGTTTTAACCCCGGAGGGAACGTCCTTCCGTGCCCCAAGCCATTTATCGGCAGCAGCGGAGGCATTGCGGAGCAATGAGACTGACCCCTATCGGACTCTTATTGTGAATCCATCTCAATCAACTTGGGCCAGCTGAACTGAACCACGATGGTCGTAACCAGGGTCAGCAGAAAGCTGGCCAGTTGAGGGTGACCGGGCCAGAGGAGTTGTCCCAGGCCGAACAGCCATGCCCCCAGCCCGACGGCCGTTCCAATCAAAGTCGCAACCAAAGTCACTTTCAACGTTCTCATGGCAAATCCTCGATATTCTTCCATACGGCAAAAAAACCAGCTTCGTTCCGGCGATTTCTCCATTGTGCTGGTTTCTTCAAAGATATACCGTTTCCCAGCCCCCGGCCCCCGTCCCTCAGACCCTACTTAGATTTGCCGCCCACCAGAACCACTCGAGCGAAAAGCCCGGTTGTGTCGCAATAATTAGTTTTGTTTTTCCCATAGCCGACCGCAAAGGTAATCGTATCGTTAGCTTTCATTTCGACTCGGCCCGAATATTCTGCTGTCGGGCTTGAACCCTCTACCTTGTGGAACGCCGGATCTCCTCCGTATCCCTCGATATCGGCGTCAAAGAGGGATTTGCCGTTATACAGGACATGTACATCGGTGGTTGACAACCGAAAGTGAACGCCTGCAAACCGCGCGCTGACTTTGTAGGCGCCCGTCACTGGAGCCACAAATCGCACCAGGCTGTATTGCCCGGAGTTGCTGGCTTCCATCGCAACTTCCCCTGCCCGCACGGCCCACTGATTGCTTGAGCCAAGCTGCGTAAGCTTGGTGGGGTTGAACGCTACATAAGGGTAATAACCGGGGCCCGGCCCGTGATTGGCATCCGGATGCCAGAAGACCAGCGGTGCAACCATTTCCGATTGCTTGTCGAAACGAAATTGATCAGGCGCCAGCGAGTTGTTTGCGGAATAGCCAAGTTGCCAAACTTGATCGGGATTGTTCCGGGCCGAGTGGGCAGACAAATCGAACGTCGTTTGCGCCTGCGCAAGCGCCCCGAAAAATAGAAGGATGCCGACGAGTTGTTTCATAGCTGATTTGCCTTTCGCGTGCCAAGTTGGTATTTCCATATTGATCAGAGCCGGGTCACCACATCTTCTCATTCTCAACTACGACAAAATCTCCAATCCCGCCCTAGTCCCTGTTCTCTGTTCCCTAGCCCCTAGTACACTGTACTTGCATGATTCCCACCCTAACCTGGACCCCGGAAGGCGTCCGTTTCATCGATCAGACCAAGCTCCCTCTCGAGGAGAGCTATGTCCTTGCCACCTCCTATGAGCAGGTAGCCGAAGTCATCGTAACCATGGTCGTTCGCGGCGCACCCGCAATCGGTGTCTCCGCCGCATACGGCATCGCTCTCGGCGCGCACCACACCAAGGCCGCAACAGCGGCAGAATTCGCCCCCGAGTTCGACCGCATCTGCGCCCGCCTGGCCGCTACCCGCCCCACCGCCGTCAATCTTTTTTGGGCCATCGATCGCATGAAGCGCCTCTTCGCGGCCCAACTCGCCTCCGGCGCAACCCTCGTCCAAATCCAGGAACGAGTCCTCGCCGAAGCCCACGCCATGTACGACGAAGACATTGCCGCCTGCAAAACCATGGGCAAATTTGGCGGCGAATTGCTACCGCAGGAAGGCGGCGTTCTGACCCATTGCAACGCGGGCGCCCTCGCCACCTGCGGCTATGGAACCGCCCTCGGCGTTATCCGCGCCGCTGTCGAGCAGGGCAAAAGCATTCATGTTTACGCCGATGAAACCCGTCCCTTCCTGCAAGGCGCGCGCCTCACCGCCTGGGAACTGATGGCCGACCACATTCCCACCACCGTCATCTGCGACAACATGGCCGCCAGCCTCATGCGCGCCGGCCGAATCCAGGCCGTCGTCGTCGGCGCAGACCGCATCGCCGCCAATGGCGACGTGGCCAACAAGATCGGCACCTACAACGTCGCCATCCTCGCCCGCGAGCACGGCATCCCGTTCTACGTCGCCGCCCCCTGGTCCACCATCGACCTGGCTACCGCAACCGGCGACGCCATCCCCATTGAGGAGCGCCCTGCCGTCGAAGTCACCCATCACGGCGGCCGCCAGCTCACCCCCAACGGCGTCGGCATCTGCAACCCCGCCTTCGACGTAACTCCGGCAAAATACGTCACCGCCATCGTCACCGAGCGCGGCGTCCTTCGCGCCCCCTACGTCGAGTCCTTGCGCGAAATGGAACTGGTGATCTAGTAGTCCAAACTGTCTACAGTAAGAGAGTGTCGCTTCCCCGCTCCAACATCTTTCGACCGCGCTCCAAATCCCTCCTCCGCGGCCTTCTGCTCTCTCTCGCTGCATTTGCGGCCAGCCTGCGCCTGGCC
>Ga0302326_10027057_pt1 | contig 11575 bp, 10 predicted proteins | sample Palsa_T0_3_FD_202264 | JGI IMG/M metagenome (GOLD analysis project Ga0302326, IMG submission 202264) | Peat permafrost microbial communities from Stordalen Mire near Abisko, Sweden - Palsa_T0_3 | ecosystem: Environmental > Terrestrial > Soil > Palsa > Peat permafrost | place: Sweden: Abisko...
GAGAAACTGCGCTCGGTCGCCTCGATCAACTTGCTCGGCGTGGTCCTCAACCGGGTGCGTCCCGACCGGAACAGTGCGGATAGCTACTATCTCGGCTCCGGCCAGTCGGTGTCGTTGCCCGCTGAAGCGCGCGTATGACCGAAACTTTAGGCACATCGCTCGGCCTCCGCCATCACGTTCGGCTCTATCTGATCGAGCCGCACCGCCCAGTCGTCGATGCCCTGCGCCTGGTTTACGGACAAGATCCTTCGATCGCGATCGTCGGCGACGCGCCGACGATTGACCGTGGGCAGCTATCGGCACTTCGTCCCGACGTGGTCATCTTGGACATTGACGGCCTTCCGATGCCGATCGAGGAGGCGATCGATGCTTGCGAGCGCGCCTCACCGACGAGCCGCATCTGCGCGCTGTCTGCGCAGCGTCGTTCGCGCGTGATGCAGCAAGCACTTGCCGCAAAGGCCGCCGCGTATATCGTCAAGGACACCTCGCCCGCGATGCTGATCGAGATCGCTCACACCGTGGCGCGCGGCGATTATTATGCCGACCCGCGGCTCGCGGGCGCGATGCTACGCCGGCGTTCGGCGCGCACCAGCGAGCGGAGCGAACTCTCGAGCCGCGAGTTCGAAATCGTGCGCCTCATTGCCGACGGACTATCGAATCGCGAGATCGGTTCCTGGCTCTCGCTGTCGGAGAAGACCGTAAAGAATCACGTCAGCCATATCTTGGCGAAACTCCATGTCAGTGCTCGCTCCGGCGTCGCCGTGTACGCGGTTCGGACCGGCATCGTCAGCTAACGAGGAAATCGTGCGCACGTATTTGATTGAACCGCAGACGATTTTCGTTCCGTTCCTGCGCCGGATTCTCGCGAGGGCCGGACTCGACGTCGTGGCCACCAACACCGGCGTCGATGACCGCGATATCACCTCGCACGATCCGGCCGCGATCCTCATCGACGTGGATTATCTCGAACGGAGCGGGCCGACGGCGCTTTGCCGAATTCGTTCGATCGCGCACAACGCACGCCTGATCGCGCTCTCCGAATCGACCGACTCGCTGTTCGCCGCGACCTGCGTGATTTCAGGGGCGAACGCGGTTTGCTCCAAAGAGGGGAGCGAAGAGAGCCTGCTCTCCGAGCTTTTAGCGGCAATGGGCACGGCGTGAACGTGGTCATCCCATCGCCCGCGCGAACGCAGGCGTTTTCGTGGCGGAAGTGGCTGATCGTCGCCGGATCGTTCCTCTACCTGTTTTTCTGCGCGATCGAGCTGACGCAAGTGCGCGATCCACTTCAGGGCACGCACGCAGTGATTCCAGTCGCGATCGCGCTCATGCCGCTCTGTGTGTTTCTGACGTTCAGATACCCGCTGATCTTTCCGTTCGGGCTCTACGTACTGATTGCGCCCGTCGACGCGCTGCTTGCGGTGTCGGGCGCGGCTTCGCTATTGAAACTCATCGGCGCAGGCGCGGCGGGCGCGCTGATCTTGCGAACGATCCTGCTGCGTCGCGCGCTCGCTCCGCACCGTGCCTGGTATCTGTGGCTCGCGTTCCTCGCGTACGCCACGCTCTCCATTGCCTGGGCGCCGGACTTTTTCACTGGGATCGGTACGACCGAGTACGTGCCGATGATCCTGCTGTTCATCATGATGACCGTGCTTGCGATTTACCCTGCAGAACCGCGAGAGTTCAAGGTCATGCTCGCCACGGTCGTCGCAGCGGGCGTCTGCGCGGCGGCGTATACGCTCGCGCAATATCACCCCGGATCGACGCTCGATGCTTCCCGGATCGCGCTCAAGGGGATCGATACGGCGACGGTCGAGGATCCGAACTATCTCGGCGGCGCGTTCTTGCTACCGTTCGCCGTCGCGCTTGCAGCGGTGTTCTTCGCGCGAACGTTGATCGTGCGCATCGTCGCCGCGGCGGCGCTGCTCCCCATGGTTGCCGCGGTTCTTGCGACGGGCTCGCGCAGCGCGTTTTTGGGTCTGTGCATCATCGTCGCCTACTTTATCATCCGCAGCAAATATAGAATTCAGGCGCTGCTGGTTGCGGGCGGCGGCTTTTTGCTGACGCTCTCGTTCCCGACAGTGATGGCGCGGTTTATGTCGAAGGACACGGGTTCCGCCGACGGACGCACCGACATCTGGCGGACCGGGATGCATACGCTCGGCGACCACTGGCTCTTCGGGGCGGGCTTCGGCTCCTATCAATATGAATACGATCGCAGCGTCCTGAAGGTCTTCCAGGAGACCTTTGCGGGCTGGACGCGCCCGGGGCACAGCTTGATTTTCGTTTCGCTCAACGACTTCGGCGTCATTGGACTCGTGCTCGTACTCGCGTGCTGGTTCGTCGGCTTTCGCTCGCTGCGCGTGATACCCAAGGATCACTGGCTCTACGGCGCGCGGTTCGCACTCGAGGCCGCGCTGCTCGGGCTTTTCGTGCACATGCTGTTCTTGGATCCGATCTTCGTGAAATACGTTTGGCTCGCACAATCGCTCCCGCTTCTCGTGCTCAACCTCTACGCGCCGAACGCGCGAGGCGCCATCCGCGCGACCCCGCGAGTTCCGAAGCCTCGCTGGGGAGCGTCTATTCGTGGCGTCTGACGGCTTTTCGGTCACCGTCGTTATTCCGGCGTACAACGAACGGAGTCGCATCGCCGAGGCGATCCGGAGCATTCGCGAACAGAGCGAACCGCCGGCGGAAATCCTGGTCGTCGATGACGGGTCGCAGGACGATACGGCAGACGTGGCGCGGTCGTGCGGGGTCAGGGTCCTCGCGCAAGCGAACGCCGGAGTTGCAGCCGCACGAAACCGGGCGTTACGCGAGGCGCGTTCGCCGTGGGTAGCGTTCTGCGATGCCGACGACGTGTGGCTGCCGCGAAAACTCGAGCTGAACCGCAGCGCCCACGAAGTACGACCGGATGCCGCGTTTCTCTTCGGCGACTACGAATCCGTGCGCGGCGGCACCATCGTGGTGCCCTCGGTGTTCGCCGACGCACCGTCGTTTTCGGCTTCCCGGTCGCCTGCTGCTCCCGGCTTCTCGTATTTTGAGGGACGCGTGCTCGCACGGGCGCTCGCCGAGTACAATTTCGTTCACCCCTCGACCGTGGTCGTCGACCGCCGGTTGGTCGTCGAGCGTAACGTGTTCTTCGATGAGACCCTCAGGCGCGATGCGACGTGCTTGATTCCTGAAGATCTCGAATGGTATCTACGGGTATTGCGGGTCACGGGTGCGGTGGCCGTCGACGAAGTCGTCGAGCAATGTCGACTTCACGAGGGCAGCATGTCCGCGAATCGAACGCGCCTCTATTACGGGCTCGTTAAACTCGCGGACGCGGTCGTCGCGAATCCATCGGCATACGCTGAGGATGCCGGCGTCGCATTCGCTCAGCAGCGGCGCGCCATTCTTCGAAAGGCGGCGATGGTCGCACTCGGAGAATTGCGGTTCGACGCGGCGTACGAGCGGCTCGCCGACGCCCAGCAGCAACGCTTCGTGTCGAGGGATCAGGCTCTGGTGCTGTTCGCGGCGATAGCGCGTTTTGCACCCGCACGGCCCGTCGCCGTCGCGCTCATCGTTGTCTGGCAGCGGTTCCTCGGTCCGTTGCTTCGGACACTACGCCATCGCCGGGCCGCGACCTGATACGACCCGCGGTCTCGACCCTGCCGTGGCGCAACCACGTGGCGCCCGTCGTTGCCGCGATCGCATATCTATCGGCCGGCATCTGGATCGCGAGCCACTTTGCAACGTGGACGGACGAAGAGTATACCCTCGCGACGACAGCCCACGGTGCGGCCTATGCGATCCGGCGCGCCATCGACTACGAACTGCAGGCGCCGTTGTACTTCGCAGTGCTCGCCGTGTGGCGCCTGGTGGACCCGTCGGTAGCGTTCGCGCGCCTCTTTTCGCTGCTCTGCGCGGCGGCGTTTTTCTTCGCTCTCGTCGCGGTCGGTCGCCGCGTCGCGCCGAGCGTCAATCCGCTCCCGTTTGCGCTGCTCGTGGCAACAAATCCGTTCGTGCTCAAGGCCGCGTTCGAAATCCGCCTGTATTCGCTCGCCCTAGCGTTGTCGGCCATCTCGTGGCTAACCTTCTGGCAAGCCTTTTTGCAAGCGAAAACGGACGTGCGATGGAGAGTAGCATTCGTGGCGTCGTCGATCGTAAGCATCTCTACGCTGTATTTTCTGGCCTTCGCGTTGCCGGGATATCTCGCGTTGCTCGTCGTGCGACGCGCGAGATCGCTCCGCGCGTTTGCAATCTGTGCGGCGATCGTCGTCTGCGCCGCAATTCCGTTGTTGCTGATCGCCCGTTTGCAGATGGGGGGATACGACGCGGCCGGACCTCCGCTGCAGGCGGTTCTCCGCGCGGTCGCGGTGCGGCCGTGGCTCGACTTTCTTTTCCCGACGTTCTCGAGGTGGGCGGACATCGATTGGATCCACGCCGTTTACCACGTTGTGGTTTGTGTCTCGCTCGCGCTCATCTTGCTCGGAATCCGGAACTGGGATCGGACGGTACTCGGCTATCTCGCTTGCGCGGTTGCCATCGAAGCGACGTACCTGGCGATGGTGCTCGTACTCCGCTTGAACCTGGATGCTCGCTACTTCGTAACCCTGTTTTTACCGGAAATGGTGGCCGCATACGCGATCTTCGTCGCAACGATCCGCGGGCCCCAGCCCTACCTCGCTCTCGGTTTCGTCCCCGTGCTCCTGTCGCTGCTCGTCGCTTTCGAACAGAATCATTTCTTGGCCGAGTCCGGCGATTGGAAGCACGTTGCGGCATTTCTGGACCGCAACGCCGGAGCGGGCGACGCGATCGCGATCTATCCGCCGGATGCGTTACCGGCATTCGAGCGGCAGTACCGGGGAACGGTGCCGGTCGCCGCGTTTCCGAGACCCCCGTCGCAGGATCGCTACTCGGTGCGGGCGCTCGGCGTCACGAGCGAAGACGAGACGCGCCGGGCGCTCATCGCGCTTGGGGCGCGGCGGCATATCTGGCTCGTCGACTCGATACGCTGCGTACGTGAGATGCCGCAATTCGGTTGCGATAAGGTCAGCCACGTGGCGACACAGGCACCGCAGGCGCGGCAAATCCAGTTTTTCGAAAACAGGATTTTCGAAATCGATCCCGCTCTACTGGGCGGTCGGCCGGAGCCGCACGCGTAGCGAATACGGAAGATCGGCGAAACGCGGCACGATCACGTCGGCAATCGGCAACTTCGTCAACCGCAGGAAGATCGCGGACTTGACCGCGTACGCGAGGATGAACGCAACGGTGTGTGCCAGGGCACCCGCGAACACGCCGAGCCGGGAAATGAAAACGTACGTAATCGCTGCGACCACGAAGAGGGTCACGCACTCGAGGCCGAGCAGCAGCCCGGGTCGAGCCGCGCGAACGGCGATGAACGATGAGAGCATACCGTCCGCGCTATAGAAGACGACGCCCGGCAGCAACAGCCGAAGCACCGCGCCCGATTCCTCGAAGCGGTTGCCGTATACGAGGGTGATGGCCATGGGACCGATGAGAAAAACCACGGTACCCACGACGAACTGCATCGCGATCGTGGACCTGACGATTCGCGCGCACAAGGCGGCCGAATCGGCAAAATCGAGTGTCGCGATGCGTCCGAGCGACGACCAGAGCACGGCCTTGCTGAGGTTGAACATGAGTTCGCTCGTTGCGAGGGCCAACGTGTAAATGCCGAGCAGCGCGGGAGCGAGGAGCGCCGTGACCATGAACGCGTCGACGCGGAGGGCCAAGTAGGTGATGTTCGACGACAGTGCGACCTTCGATGCGAACGCAAGTTGCTCTCGCAGAAGGCGCGGCGTGCGAAACAGCGCGGATCCACCGATGAGTTCGCGCACCGCGCTTGCGCCCCAGACTGCCGCGGCGACGTACGCCAGCACCCAGAACGCGAGAACCAGCGAAACTGGCGCGTGAAAGATCAGCACGAGCGCTAGCGTGACGAGCGAGGTTCCGCCACCGATCGTTGCGGAGTTTTGCACGTTGATGCGTTCGACGCTATCCCGCAAGAGATACAACACGCCTACCGCTTGGACGTAGAGTCCGAAGGGAAATGCCAAAGCAGCGTAGAGGAAGGCGACCTGGTCGGGATGCAGCCGCCAAAGGATCAGCAACACCGCAACGCCGATCGGAGCGGTTACCGATAACACCACGATCGCCGTGCCCCAAACGGCGCGCGGGTCGCGTTTCTCGCGTCCGATCTGATACGCGACGGCGTCTCGAACGCCGTCCGATGTCGTCACCGCAAACGTGATCAGCAGGCCGGCAAGCGCGATGCTTCCCTTGCCGACGGGTCCGTAGACGTGCGCCGTCGCGATTCCGGCGGCGATCGACGATCCTTGCGTGAAAAGCAGGGTCACGAACGTGTGCATCGTCTTAAAGAAGAGACTTTTGACACGCTGCTCGTCACGATGCGCTACGCGTGGCATCATTCGATCGACTGCCGCGTGACCGGATGCGCGAAGTGCGTGCTCAGGCGGCCGAGTGAAAGAGAAATTCGGCCGCGGTCTTGCACAGGATTAGAATGTCCATGAAAATCGACCAGTGTTCGAGGTAGAACAGGTCGTAGCTCAAACGCTCGCCGATCGCCGACGTGTCGACGTTGCGCTTCATATGGATGTGCGACCAGCCGGTGATCCCGGGCCGCACGAGATGGCGCTCCTCGTACCGCGGAAGCAGCTTGCGAAACTGCTCGACGTAAAACGGGCGCTCGGGCCGCGGCCCGACAAGGGACATATCGCCGCGCAGAACGTTGAAGAACTGCGGGAGCTCGTCGAGGCTCGTGCGCCGTAAGATGCGACCGACGCGTGTGGTCGGTGATTCACCGCTCTTTGCCCAAACGGGCCCCGAGTTGGATTCCGCGTCCAAGGCCATCGTGCGGAATTTCAGAATTTCGAACGGCGCGCCGCCGCGCCCCGTACGTACCTGGCGATAGAGGACGGGTCCGCCGCTATCGAGGTAGACGGCAAGCGCGATCAGGGCCAGGACGGGCGACAGGACGGCAAGTGCCGGGACCGTCAACGCGAGATCGAACACGCGACGGGCCAGATCGGCGCCCGGGGTGCAGATCGCGAGGCGACGTGGATAGAGCAGCGTGAGGCCGCCGTCGCGGCGAACGGAGAAATCGCACGCGTACGGCCGAATGCGCATGGGCGCGATCGCGACCGTGATGCCGTGGCTCTCCGTGATGCGCAGCAGCTCCGGCATGATCGCGGGCGGCAGCGCTTCCGTGACGATGAGTTCGTTGCAACGGCGCTCGATCGCGCTGCGCAGCCAGGAGATCTCGGCGATCTGGCCTTCCTCCATGGATGCCGCGATATCGTCGTCGAACGCTTCGATCGGCATGCGTATGACGGTGTCGGAGTCGAACAGCGAGAGGTCGGCCGGCACAGCTTTAACGCGGGCGGCAGAGCCGACGACCGCGATACGCCGCGCGACGCGCGGCATCAAAACGCGCCGGGCCGCGTGCGCCGCATAGCGCGCGAAGCTGATTGCAACCGCTGCCATGAGGACCGAGACGAGCAAGGCCTCCCGGTACGGGCGCAGGACCGGGTCGAAGAGGAAGATCGCGAACGCCGGCGCGACCGAGAGAGCTGAGGCAGCCAGTGATGCGTAGACTTCGTCGCGAGCGGTCAGGGAAAAGGACCGGCGGTACATTCCGATCCGTTCGAAGACGAGCACCCAAAGAAGCCCGGCGAAGACGACGGTCTGGAGCGCCTCCGGGACCGCGGTAAGCCCCGAAAGGTCCTGGTGGGTGATGAAGCGGGCAGCAAACACGGCTAAGAACACGGCGCCGAGGTCAAGCGCGAAAAGAAAGAACGACCAGCGCGCGCCGAATCGAGCCGGCTTCGGGCGCGGTTTGAGGACTGGCAGGACGCCGGCACTGCTATCCAGGTTCGGCCGCGTGGTCATCATCCTTGTACGATACTATCAGCCGACGTAAGGAAAGCGGAGGCCTAAATGGCGCTGAGCGGACAATTCAATTTGGGTCAAAGGTCCCACTTCTCGCATCTGAGTGTCATGTGTCGATAGGTTTCGGGGAGATTTCCGCCAGGGTCAAATGTACGGCAGCCGATTCAATTTCGATAGTCCTCGCCGCGTATAACGAAGGACTCACCCTCCGCGGTTCGCTCGAACGCATCGTTTCCGTCATGCGGGAGGGTACGCTCGAGTGGGAGCTGATCGCCGTCGACGATGGATCCTCCGACGAAACGGCGGGCGTCCTTAGAGAATTCTCGGTCTTTTGGCCCGGGGTCCTGAGGACCGTAACCCACCCGCAGAACCGTGGCCTGGTTGCCGCGATGAAAACTGGAGCCGAAGCCGCCCGGCTCGCGACCGTGGTCTATCTCGACGCGGACCTCAGCTATGAGCCCTCGATCGTTGCCCAGCTCGTTGCCGCCAAAACCGCGACCGGTGCGGCGGTCGCCGTCGCTTCGCCCTATATGCGTGGCGGCCGGGTCGGCAACGTGCCGCTCGACCGCCTGATCGCGAGCCGCGGAGCAAATTGGCTCTTGGCGCTTTGCGCCGGCGGCCGCATGCACACGTTCACCGGAATGGTCCGCGCCTACGATGCCGAGGTCTTACGAGAGTTGTTCTCGAGGGCGCCCGTCGGCGAGTTCAATACCTGGGCTATCGCGGCGTGCGTCGAGGCCGATCGGCGGATCGTCGAAATCCCGGCCGCGCTGATTTGGCCGCGCGAGCGCTATGCCGCCCCGTCCCGAATCTCGGCGAGGAAGCTCGTCGAGCGGGCCAAGCTCGTGCTCGTGACCGCCCGGTACCTGCTCGGGGCCTGCAGGCGCAGCAAACTGTTGAAAACCGGGACCTTAGTCCTAAGTCAGTAACCTCGTGGGCCCTATTCTTTACGGTCCTGAAACCGTATAAATAGGGAAAGTCGCTCACTTCAGGAAGCAAACGCCCATCATGATTGTCAATATGTACGTCGACCATCTCATGTCGCCGTCGCCCACCTCCGCTGAGGAAGTTTGGAACGCCACGCGCGAACACTCCAAGCTCTTCTCGGATGCGGCCGCCCGCATCGGCCTCACGCCGGCCGAGTACAAGGAATTCCGCGGCAATCTTCTCGACGGCAAGGCCGTTTACGTGAAGCTTCCGCGTCGCGTCGATGCGATGTCGGGCGATCGTCGCGGTTCGGTGTACGCGGTCAAGAACGCGGTGATGACCACGAGCACGATGGGTTGGCGCGTCGCGCTAGCCGACGGCAACGTCGTCTACGTTCCCCAAGTGTGCGGCAATATCTCGCTTCTCAAGCACGCTGCGATCGCTCAGGTTCCGCACCGGGTGAAGCACGTCGCGTATCAGAAGCCGCGTTACGTGAAAGCTGATGCGTTGTCGCCCGAGACCCCAGTCGTGATGGTGCCGGAAGCGCCTGATACGCCGGCCACCACCGCTCAAGTTCTGCCGGCCCCACTCGCCGCTCACGCGGTTTCCCCGTTCCTGTTCTTCATTCCGGCTGCAGTCGGCGGCCTGGTCTACGGAATCACCCACACGCCGCCGCAAACGACGCCGCCCTGTTCGCAAGGCTCGAACGCAAGCTTCGCCTGCTCGCGCTAACCTAAAATTGGGGCGGCACGACCCCCCGAAGTCCCCCGAAGAACGACGATCATGAGGGCAAACGCCCGAGCCGCAAGGCTCGGGCGTTGTTTGTTCGCTCGTGGAATCGATCGGTCGGGCGATTGAAATCGCTCGAGGTCGCCGATCGCATGCGTGCGGACCGGACTCGGTACGCGAGGCGAAAAGTTATTTGCTGGTTACTTCCTTGAGGGTTCCATTCGCAAACACGTCGTAGCAGGTTCTTGGCAGGGAACATCCGTGCCCGAGATCCGCCGCGGGCACTACGTTCACGTTCACCGCTGCGTTCCCGCTTGCAAGCCGGGCGGCGAATTCCGCAGCCGTAATGCTCGAAGACACAACCTCGATCGTTTCGAGTCCGGAATAGTTGTAAATGCCGAACCGCGCCGATAAACGCTCGCTGGGAGCAGTCGCCAACCGCACGTTCCAGGTGCCGCTGCGCCACGCATCGACCGGGAATGCGTCCACTATCGTGTGCGCGATGCGACCGCAGGCGATCACCCGCTCGTTGCGTACGATGGTCCCGGCAGCGTAGCTCGCGAGCAACACGGTCACGAGTGCCGCAAAGGTCCCGCCACCCGGCACGAGGCGCCGGAGCGCGAGCGCGATCGCGATCGCGAACATCGCCATCGGCACGTAGAGGTTGAACTCCGAAACGTGGTCTTTGTAGAGTACGATCGGAACGATGGAGAGCGGAATCGATAGGGCGAGGAACCCAAGGACGGTCCACGGCATGCTCCCCAATCGGGCGAAAAGTTGCCGCCCCGCCACCACCGCAACGAGGCCCGCGAAGCCTATGCCGAAGAGTGTCGCCGGCACGAACGCGGCGAGATGCACGCTCTGTCCGGATGCCGGCAGCGCGAAGCCGAAGACGGCATTCGTGAGCACGACGTCGATTGGCAGAACGAGCCCGATGAGGTATTCCGCGAGATCTTTCGCGATGTTGCCGAGGTGCAGAAACGGCGCGCTCCCGGCGTGCAGCGCACGGCGGGCGGCGAAGAAGATGGAGAGATCCACGAGCGTCCCGCCGCCGAGTACGGCGAGAAACGTAGCGGAGGGCAGCGGACGCACGCAAATCGCGAGGTAGGCAAACAGGATCGCGAACACGACGATCGTCGGCTCGTAGGTAAAGATAGCGACGAACGCCGCGAGCAGCGATGCGACGAGCGCATACCCCCACCTGCCCGAGCCGGACTGCGATCGGAGTGCGCACAAGAAGAAAAAGATCGCGCCGAGCAGTAGCGCGTAGGCCGTGGTGTTCGTCCAGATGGCTACGACCACGGCTTCATTCGTGAGCGGGCTCAAGCCGAACAGCGCGGCGGCGGCTGTGGCGACCGCCCGCGAGCGACCCAGCAGAAACGCGATCCCGTACACGAAGGCGACGGATGCGAGATGCATCAGGAGGTTTCGCACGCGGTAGGCGAGCGGACCGTGGCCGAGTTCCCACGTGGCGAGTTGCAGCGCGCTCGTTACCGGACGGTACATGAACGGTTGGAAGTGTGTCGTCGTAAAGATCCGCGAGGGCACTTGGGCATCGAAGAAGACGGCCCGATATCCCTCGTTGAAATCGTCGTATCCGCAGAACCATGCGCCGGTAACGTGAGCGTAGACCGCGGCGACGATGAGCAAAACAAGCCCCAGCAGGGCGCCGTGCGCGATCTTCACCCGAGAACGTGCATCACGAGCATCGTGGGTCGTCATCGGATCAGCGGCGTGTTGCCGATCGCATCCGATGTGCTCGCAAAATACGAGTGCCTCTTGTCGCCCGCGATCATGCGGCGTGGTTCGTCATCGCGCGCGGCGTTCCGTTGCAAGGAGCGGTCACCCGACGGCTTCGTCGAAGTGGCGGCCGTTTTCTTTAGGGCAAACGCCCGAGCCGCAAAGCTCGGGCGTTTGTTTGTTCGCTGGTGGAGATGAGGAGACTCGAACTCCTGGCATCCAACATGCAAAGCTGGCGCTCTACCAACTGAGCTACATCCCC
>Ga0302326_10027059_pt1 | contig 11575 bp, 13 predicted proteins | sample Palsa_T0_3_FD_202264 | JGI IMG/M metagenome (GOLD analysis project Ga0302326, IMG submission 202264) | Peat permafrost microbial communities from Stordalen Mire near Abisko, Sweden - Palsa_T0_3 | ecosystem: Environmental > Terrestrial > Soil > Palsa > Peat permafrost | place: Sweden: Abisko...
TCACACCGGTGACATGTCGCCCACCAACGGCGCCCACAACGTAGGCACTTGGGTATATTCGAATGATGAATGGCACGGACTCGAACCACCCAAAGGGATCTCCTCGCTGAGGGCGGTTGATGGAGCGCTCGCCGCGCTTGAGCCCGTCGGGATCAAGGCCCAGGTGCGGCTGCCTGCTCCCGGCAGGGCGGGGACGCTCCACAGGAAGATGCCGTGCTGGAGGTGTTCGACGACGACCGTTCCTTGAACATGTCCGTTGAGGCGGTTTCCTACTGCACTGCTCAGAACGCCGCCACACTGCGTACCCGAGGCAACCCTGACGCAGACACGCTTCCGATGCTCGTGGCGGACCTCCTCGTGGTCGCTTGATTATTTAGCGATCGTTCAAGTATATTGCTGTCGATGGGACGGACACGAACATGGGAGAGGGACGAGGTCCTGGCAGCGGCGTCGACGGTGTTTCACCGGAAGGGGTTCGAGGCCACTTCGCTGCGTGATCTCGAGGAGGCCACGGGCCTGCATGCCGGGAGCCTCTATGCCGCCTTCGACAGCAAGGACGGTCTGTTCACTGCCGTGCTGGACCACTACGGCCGCGAGGTGGTCGCGACCCGCTTGGAGCGCTTCGTGTCGTCGGCCAGTGACGAGCGAGAAGGCATTCGATCGTTGTTCCGTTCGACATTCGAGGATCGTCCTGCCCCCGATCCCGGATGTCTCGTTACCAACAGCGCCGTCGAGTCGCCGGGTCTGAGCACTTCGGCCCGGGCGATGGTCGGTGTCTCGCTCGATGCCCTCCGGGACGCCTTCCGCAAGATCGCAGATCATCTGACTGCCGATCGGGTTCGTGCGGAGCGGTCCACGGAACAGCTGCTCGCCCTGTACCAGGGGTTGCTGGTGCTGATCCGCTTCGGGGCCGACCGGCCGTGCCTCGAGGCGGTGGTCGGCGCGGTGGATGTCCTACTCGATGACCTCGAAGAGAGCAGCTGATGGAACCTATGGAGCAGTGGGAAAGATATGCGGCCTGCTGGTCGATGGGCTCGACCGAGCGGGGCAACGCGTTGCACGATGTCGTGGACCAGGTGGTCACCTACCGGGACCCAGGCACCACAGTGGCGGGATTGGTGGCCTTTGGAGAGTACATGGACTCGTTCGGATCGGCGTTTCCCGGCGCTCGGTTCGTGATCGATGACGTGCTGTCTCATCACGAGCGCTCGTTGGCGTCCTGGCACCAGGAATCGGCGGACGGGACGATCACGATGCACGGCTGGAGTTGTGCCATTCACAGTGACGACGGACGCTTGTCGGACATCACTGGGTTCTTTCCGAAGCCATGAGCGGAACTCGACAAGCGGCTGATGCTGCGCTGGAGGCGTTGGCACCGCTCGGGGACCTCGAGCTTCGGCGCTTCTTCGGCGGATGGGCCATCGTCTGTGACGGCTGTCAGTTCGCCATGGTCATGGACGACGTTTACTTCCGAGTCGACGAAACTCTGCGCAGGAAGCTGGAGGCTGTGCCGGGTTCGCGGCCTTTCTCTTACGTCGCTCGCGGTCGGCAGGTGGAGGTCTGTCGCTACTGGTCCGCGCCGTGGTCGGACGAAGAGCAACTCGTCGACTGGGGGCGCAAAGCACTAAATGCCGCACGACGGCAGAAGGACCAGGCGGCGCCATGACTGAGGTTGACATCAACCAGGCAGTGATCGACGAGTTCCGAGCTAACGGCGGCACAGTCGGCGGTCCGCTCGAGTATGTTCTGGTCCTGCTGCTCCATCACGTCGGTCGACGTAGCGCTGCACCTCGCGTGACACCGCTTGTGTATCAGCCGAACGGCACATGCTTCGTTATCTTCGCCTCGAACTACGGAGCGCCAACAGATCCCGACTGGTTCCGGAACCTCGTCGTCTATCCCGAGACCGAGATCGAGGTCGGCTCTGAGAAAGTACACGTGGTCGCCCGGGTCACCGACGGTGCGGAGCGCTCACAGCTCTGGACCCGCCAGAAGGAGCTGATGCCCAACTTCGCCGAATACGAACGTCAGACAATCCGGCAGATCCCAGTCGTCGTCCTCGAGCCTCGGCATCCCTTGTGAACCTTGAAGCGGGGCCTTCGGGGACATCAGTTCGGTTCGCAACTCCGCCCGTCATGCCGATCGGGCTGCGGGACGTCGGTGCAGGGTTTTCACCGACATGATCACTCGGTGGAGCACCGCCTATGAAAGCGCACCTGGCGTTGAGGCCACGGTACAAGACGTCGTCAGAGAATGGTTCGAGCAGTTGCTCGTGGAAACGGTCATTGGTGTGCAATCCCTAAGGGGCAACCCGGAATGGGACCTCTCCATGCTCGAGAAGGCCTGGAGGGAAGAGGTGAACCGCCCCGGGATTGGTGACTGCTCCTCCCTTTGAGAGGATGGAGCAATGTCAGAGCGAAAGAGAAATCCTCGGCCGCCATACCCGCCCGAGGTCCGGGAACGAGCCGTGCGGATGGTCTTCGACCACCAAGGCGAGTACTCCTCGCAGTGGAAGGCCATCGAGTCGATCGCGGCCAAGCTGTCGATCAACCACGAGACGCTGCGGATCTGGGTGCGCCGGGCCGAGACCGACACCGGGGCGCGGCCCGGGCTTACGACCGACGAGCGGGCCCGGATAAAAGAACTGGAAAAAGAGGTTGCCGAGCTGCGCAGGGCCAATGAAATATTGAAGGCTGCCTCGGCTTTCTTCGCGCGGGAGCTCGACCCGCGACTGCCGAAATAGTCGCCTTCATCGACGAACACCGCCCACGGTTCGGGGTCGAGTCGATCTGCCGGGTGCTCTCCGAGCACGGGTGCAAGATCGCCCCGAACACCTTTTGGGTGGCCAAGAAACGTCCGCCATGCGCCCGGGCCATCCGCGACGAAGAGCTCAAGGCCCAGATCGTCCGGGTCCATGCCGAGAACCTCGACGCCTATGGCGCGGACAAGGTGTGGGCCCAGCTCAACCGGGAGGGCATCAGGGTGGCTCGCTGCACCGTCGAGCGCCTGATGCGTGTCCTGGAGCTTTCCGGGGTGCGCCGGGGCCGGTCCTTCAAGGTCACCACCCGCTCCGACGAGCGCCAGCACCGACCCAGCGACCTGGTCGAACGGCAATTCGTCGCGCCGGCACCCAACCGGCTCTGGGTGGCGGATCTGACGTACGTGAAGACGCACGCCGGGTGGGTCTACGCCGCCTTCATCCTCGACGTGTACTCGCGCATGGTGGTCGGCTGGCAGCTCTCCAACTCGTTGCGCTCGGATCTGGCGATCGATGCCCTCGAGATGGCGGTGTGGAACCGCACGCGAGCAGGCCAGGTCCTCGACGGGCTGGTTCATCATTCCGACCGCGGGGTGCAATACCTGTCTATTCGCTACTCCGAGCGTTTGGACGAGAACGACATCGTCGCTTCAGTGGGTTCGCGCGGGGACAGCTACGACAACGCCATGGCCGAGAGCTTCAACGGCCTCTACAAGTGGGAGCTCATCTACCCGAAGGGCCCTTGGAAGGGCCTCGACGACGTCGAGTTCGCCACGCTCGGCTACCTCGACTGGTTCAACCACCGCCGGCTTCACGGCGAGATCACCGAGGACAACTCCTACGTCACCCCAGCAGAGTTCGAAGCCATCTACTACCGTCAAACCCAACCCGCCCTCGAGGCGGTTACCCAATAGCCCGAGCAGTCATGGAACCCGGGGCGATTCAAGGCGCTAACTGCCGCGGTCATGCCCCGTTGTCACACGGACGTTGCGATTAAGCGGAGCTTGGGTGCCAAGTTGGGCACCCTCAAGGCACTTTCACCTTAAAGGTCATCCGGCGCTGGTGGTCAGGGTGATCGGTTGTGCCCGCCGGAGGTGGTCTTTGGTGAAGGACTGGAGCTTCCAGTCCATGAGATGAGGTCGCACATCCACCCCTTGGAGGGTCCGGCGCTGGACTCTGTGGTTCCTACCAAAGGGCCAAGGAGCCCATCACCGTGTTCACACTCAAACGCGTGAACGCAACCATCGAAGATCCGCTCAGGGTGCCCAGACTTGCGCAGCCGGAAACGCCAAGCGCCCGACGCCAGTATGGCTGCCTGGCGCGGCGGTCGCGATTGCTGGCCGGTTGCGATTCAGGTGTGAGCGCGGTACAGGACCACTGGCCCTGTTCGGGGCATGCTCAAGCCGCTACACTTGACAAACAACAATCGAAAAAGGCAAATCTTCCGCGAGGGAGAGACGCAAAGCTACGGGACTCCATGAGTTAGCCGAGCCGCCGAAATAGCCCTTCACATCTAGCTAATTTCCCCGGTCCGCTTCTCAGGACGAAGGGAAATGTGCCAAAGAGCCAGCAACGACGGACATGGGTGATGTGGGCAGCACTTCTGGTGGCGCTCGGCGCCGCGGGTTCAATGCTCGGCGCTCAGACCGAGGCCCGCAACGACGCCCAGCGATCGCACCAGGCGCTTGTCACCTCGTCGATGGCGATCGCGTCGACGCTTAAGCTGGCGATTCAACAGGAAAACAGTCTGGTAGTAAGCGCGGAAGCGTATATTGTGGAAAACCCCAACGCCACCAACACAGAATTTCTAAATTGGGTTGGCACGATGCGGGTGGCGAAACGCTTCCCGGAAGTCAGCGGTGTGGGGTTCATTGCTCTCGTTCGGCCTGGCCAACTGTCCCAATTTGTTGCTCGAATCCTCGCAGATCCCCCGGTGCCGCTGGCGCCGGGGCAGCCTTACCAGATCACACCACCGGGAACCCGCCCCTTCTACTGCCTAGTGGATGACGAGTATCGAAGCAGTGGATTGGTTCTTCCTCTTAGCTTCGACGTGTGCGCCGGCCAGAGCTCCTCGCAAATCGAAAGTGACCTCGCGGGGAGCACCTACATTCCGTACAAACTTGGAAAGAAGGGCTATCTGGCCGTAGAGGCACCGGTCTACTCCGGTGGAGTCATTCCGACCAATGCCCTAGCCCGTAGCGAAAGCGCGCTCGGCTTAGTGGGCTTGACGACCTTGCCGAGCTTCGATCTTGCGCAGGCCCTCTCGGGACACCCGGGCACCCGGGTCGCCTTCCATTACGGATCCGGCTCCTCCAAGGTCACGTTCAGCGCCGGTTCGGCGCCCGCGGGGTCGAAGTCGAACACTGTCAATCTCCACAACGGGTGGCATGTCGGGACCTTTGCCGCGGTCGACGGATCCGGAGTGTTCGGGAACGAGAACGCACTGGCGCTCCTATTGGGGGGATTCGTGCTCAGCGTACTGCTGGGAGCGCTAATCTACGTGCTGGGCACCGGGCGCTCTCGTGCCTTGAAATTGGTGAACGAACGCACGAACGAGCTCCACCATCTGGCCCTCCACGATTCGCTTACCGGTCTTCCCAACCGGGCTCTGATCCTCGACCGGATCCATTTGATGCTGGCTCGCTCCCGACGCGATCACAGCCAGGTGGCCGTCCTCTTCTTGGATCTCGACAACTTCAAGGACATCAATGACACCTTGGGCCACGCCGCGGGAGACCAACTCCTGGCCGCGGTGGGGGCCAGGTTGGCCAGCGCAATCCGCCAGGAGGACAGCGTCGGGCGCCTCGGAGGTGACGAGTTCGTGGTGCTGGCCGAGGGCGCCTCCCTCGACGCCGGGGTCGACGTGGTGGCAGATCGGATCCTTGACGTCATGGCCACCCCGTTCGAGATCGCCGGCAGCGAGGCGCCCCTGACCGTGACGGCCAGCATCGGCATCGCCGAGGGCAGGCGGGCCACACCTGACGATTTGCTGCGAGACGCCGATATAGCGCTCTACCAAGCCAAAGCGGCCGGTAAGAGATGCTCGGTGGTCTTCGTCCCCGAAATGCAAGAGGCCGTCGACGATCACCGACATCTCGAAGTGGATCTGAACACCGCTCTCGAGTCCAACCAGTTCTTCCTGCTGTACCAACCGGTCATCGACCTGGCCAGTGGGGCCTTCACCGGCGTCGAGGCTCTCGTGCGCTGGCGGCATCCGACCAGGGGGGTCATCCAACCCGATGACTTCATCCCAGCTCTCGAGTCGAGCGGACTCATCGTCCCTGTCGGAAGATGGATACTCGAAGAGGCCTGTCGGCAGGGGGCAACCTGGGTGGGCCAGGGCCACCGCATCTCGGTCTCCATCAACATCTCGGCCAAGCAGTTGGATCGGGACCAGATCGTCGATGACGTCCAACGGGCATTGTCGACGAGCGGCTTCGATCCCATCTTGTGCGTCTTGGAGCTCACCGAGACCACCCTGATGCACAATGTCGAGGGCACGCGGGTTCGGCTCACTGCGCTGAAGGCGTTGGGCGTGCGCGTGGCCATCGACGACTTCGGTACGGGATATTCGTCGCTGGCCTATCTGCGGCAATTCCCGATCGACGTGCTGAAGATCGACCGGTCCTTTGTGACGGGGATCGCCGACACTGCCGAGGCGGCGGCTCTCCTGCACACCATGGTCCAACTGGGCAAGGCCCTGGGGCTCGAGACCGTGGCGGAGGGCATCGAGAACGATGCGCAACGCTCGCACGTCACCGCCGAGAACGTCGACACCGGTCAGGGCTTCCTCTTTGCCCGGCCGCTCGACGTGGAGGCCGTGAATCGTCTGTTGGAGCAGGCCCACGACATGTTCGTGCCGGCGAAACCCCAGCTCGTTGGCTGATGTGGATGCCCTGCGCTTGGTCACCTCATTCAATGGGCATCCCGCGGGCGGCCGGCTTTCCGAACATCCGAGAGGCTTCCTCACGAGGGCCCTCGGGGTCACCACTGGACAACCACAGGGCAAAGGCCGCGGTTGAAGTTCCGGCGGAATTCAGAAAGGGATCCCTCTGCGAGACGGCCAGACGAGGTCACCCCCGACTGATCGAGCACGTAGTTCAGGAGGGCATTCGATCTCTTCGGCGATAGTCCGAGGGCCTGGCTGAGCATGACTGCGGATGGGCCTTCTGTCGTGGTGATGGTCTCCTAGAACTCGTGTCGCACTTCGTGTGCAGAGTGTCGTGCTTCGAGCAATCGGCGGAGTTGGTTTGCTACTCGTCGGGGCTCACGGGGACTTTGCGTCAGTTGGCTGATGTATTGGCGTTGACGGCCGAGCCGACTTCGATAGGACGTTCGGAGTCGCCTTGGCCTGGTGCGCCGCGGGTGTTGGTGGTGCGCAGTGCAATGAGGGCGGCGGCGAGCAGGAAGATGCTCGCGGCGAGCAGGGCGCGGTGGAAGCCGGAATCGAGGGCGTCGGGCAGGGATGTGTGGGTGGCGAGGAGATGGGTGGTGCGCGAGGTGGCGATGGCGGAGAAGATGGCCAGCCCGAGTGCACCACCCACTTGCTGTGAGGCGTTGAGTAGGGCGGCGGCCAGTCCGGCCTTGTCCGGGGGCACCCCGGCGTTGGCGGCGGTGGTGGCCGCGACGAACTCGGCGCCGAGGCCGATCGACATGATCACCATGCCGGGGAGGATGTCAGTGAGGTACGAGCCGTGCACGGGTACGCGGGAGAGCCAGAACACGCCGCCCGAGGCGAGCAGGGTGGCGGCGACGAAGATCGGGTGCGTGCCGATGCGACCAAGCAGCTTGGGAGTGATACCGGCGGCCATGCCCACCCCAGCCGTGACCGGAAGATAGGCCAGGCCGGTCTTGATCGGTGAGTAGCCGAGGACGTCTTGCATGTAGAGGGTGAGGAAGAAGAACATAGCGATGAAGCCGGCGACCCCGATCAGCTGGGTGACGTTCGCGGCGGCCAGCCCTTTGATCCGGAAGATCGAGAGCGGGAGGAGGGGCTTCCTGCTTCGCTGCTCGTTCATCACGAAGGCGACGAGCAACGCTGCGGCTCCGGCCAGCTCACCGATGGTGCGCGCCGATCCCCAGCCGACGGCGGGAGCCCTTACAAGCGCGTAGACGAGCAGCAGCATCGCACCGGTAGAGAGAACGGCTCCGAGCACGTCGAAGTCGGCCAGTCGGGTTCGGTGACCTTGGCCTCTGATGAGCGAGAAGGTTGCGGCGAGGACGAGCAGGCAAATCGGGGGGTTGACCAAGAACACCCAGCGCCAGCTCGCCTCCTGGCTCAACACGCCGCCGAGCAGGACCCCGACAGCGGAACCGAGACCGGCGATGCCGCCCCAGACCCCCAACGCCTTGTGTCGGTCGGTGCCCTCCTCGAACGTGGTCGTCAGGATCGACAGGGCGGCCGGCAACATCATGGCGGCACCCAGACCCTGGGCCAGGCGGGCCCCGATCAGGACGCCCGAGTTCCCGGCCAGTCCGGCCGCGAATGACGAGACGGCAAAGACGACGGTGCCGGTGACGAGGACGCGACGGCGACCGATCAGGTCGGCGGCCCGACCGCCGAGCAGCATGAACCCGCCGTAGGTGAGCAAGTAGGCGCTCGGGATCCATTGCAGGCTCTGGACCGACATATGCAGGTCACGGCGGATCGAGGGCAAGGCTACGTTGACGATGGAGGCGTCGACGAAGTCGAGAAAGGCGACGGCGCCCAGCAGCATCAGCGTCAACCTGCCTCGCCGAGTGGGGAGGAAAGAAGGTTGAGCGAGCATTGTCGCCACGTCGTGTGACCTCCAGGTGAAACGTAGGTAGTTTAGATGACAGTATGTCTTTCCAAATACATACTGTCAAGCAAATGGTACGATCGTGTCTGTGGCCACCCGTAAGTACGAGCAACGCCTCAGAGCAGAGGGGGCTGAGGAGACTCGGCGGCGCATCCTCGATGCGCTGTCGGAGCGGTTGTGCGAGGCGCCATCGGAGCCGGTCAACCTCGAGGAGGTCGCTCGCATGGCCGGCGTCGTGCGACCGACGATCTACGCGGTGTTCGGGTCACGTGCCGGGCTGTTCAGCGCGCTCGGCGCCGACCTCTTTGCCCGCGGCGGATTCGAGGACATGCTTCGGGCCAGCGCCCACCCCGACGCAGTCGAAGCTCTACGCGGCGGTATGCGCGGGGTCGTGCGCATGTTCGCGGCGCACCGAGACGTGCTCCGCGTCCTGTACTCGATGGCCCAGCTTGACGCCGACGCAGTCGGCGGAGCGATCCAACTGATGGAGGAGGGCCGCGCTCGTGGTGCCCTCTACCGTGCGCAACGGTTGGCAGAACAGAAGGCTCTCCGACCAGACGTCACCGTTGCCGAAGCCGCCGATCTACTCTGGGTGCTGACGAGCTTTGAAAGTTTCGACGCGTTGTACACCGGTCGAGGCCTATCCCCCGACAACATCACAGAGCGGCTCGTCACCGCCGCCGAGCGTAGTCTGTGCAAGTGGTGCGTCCTGGAAGCTGGACCAGACCTGCGGGTGCAAGTCCCGCCTGGGTAATTGCCGGAGAGCCCAGTAGCAGACCCCGGTACGTCGTCGAGAGAGGGCGGGCTGAGCGGGGTGTCAAGAGCCTCTTTGGAGGGAGCAAGCGTGCGGGCCGTAGTGCCACTAGGCGCGAGTCCTGCAGCCTCGTCACAGATACAACGAGGGAGCCGAGCCGCTCATTTCACGGCGAAGGCAGCATTCGACCACCTGGCGTTCCGGACATGCCCTTGGTCGAGTCCCTCCGGGGTATGGGGAACGGCACGTACGCACGGTTTGGTTCGGAACAGGAGAGATCCGTCTGTGCAGCCTTGTCAGCAAAGACCACTCGTATAAGCCAATGGTGAAGTCGAGCGGAGCACAGCGGAAGTCCGACGGGGTCGTAGTACCGATGATCGCTGGGAGAAACCCAGCAGGAGGAAAGGGCCCCGACTTCGGTCACGCCGGAGACAGAGGAACGAGTGAGGGCATGGCTGGGACCGCCCAGCCCATCTCCCCCCTGGGACTACCGTCCCGGGAGAAAGTTCGACGCCTCCAGAACCGGCTATGGGCTGCGGCCAAGCAGTCTGAGGGTCGGCGTTTCCACGCCCTGTATGACCGCATCTACAGGAGTGACGTCTTGTGGGAGGCGTGGGATCGGGTCCGAGCCAATCGTGGAGCGGCGGGGGTCGATCATCTGACCATCGCTGCGGTGGAGGACGACTACGGAGTCGAGCGATTGCTCGGTGAACTCCAGGCCGACCTCCGTGCAGGCAGCTATCACCCGGCGCCCGTGCGCCGGGTGGAGATTCCAAAGCCCGACGGCCGGATGCGGCCTTTGGGTATCCCGACGGTCAAAGACCGGGTGGTCCAGCAGGCCACGAAGCTTGTCCTCGAACCCATATTCGAGGCCGACTTCTTGCCCTGTAGCTTCGGGTTCCGCCCGAAGCGCTCGGCCATCGACGCTCTAGAAGCCATCCGGGTGGCGTTCCCGAAGGGACGAACGTTCGTCTTCGAGGCCGACATTCAGAACTTCTTTGGCGAGATCGATCACGAGAAGCTTCTTTCTCTGGTCGGTGAACGAGTCTCGGACCGACGGGTGCTCAAGCTGCTTCGGCTGTGGTTGCGGGCAGGTGTGTTGGACGCTGGTGTGGTGTCAGAGACGGTCTCGGGCACTCCACAGGGTGGGGTGATCTCACCGCTGCTCGCCAACATCTACCTGCACGCTTTCGACCGGGCCTGGACCGAACGTGGCACCGGAGAAGTCGTCCGCTATGCGGACGACTTCGTAGTGTTGTGCACGTCCAGGTCACAAGCCGAGGAGGCTCAGCGGCGGGCGACCGCCATCTTGGGTGACCTCGGACTCAAGCTCCATCCGGACAAGACCCGTGTGGTCGACCTCCGGGAGGGACGAGAGGGTCTTGACTTCCTCGGGTGCCACCTTCGTGCCCGCATGTCCGGCAAGCTCTGGGAGCAAGAGCGGGTCATCCGCTACTACCTCCACCGCTGGCCGTCCGTGCGGTCCATGAAGCGTGCCCGTGCGAGGATCAAGGCCATGACCGGTCGGAGCCAGGCCGGACAGGAGTTGGAGACCGTCATTCGACGGCTCAACCTGTTCCTTCGGGGATGGGGTAACTACTTCCGCAACGGGAATGCGGCCCAGAAGTTCCGCCAACTCGACCGCTACGTAGGATGGCGGCTATTCCGCTTGCTCGTGAAGAAGCGGGGCCGCAACCTCCGGGCCGGGCAGGCGTTGCGCTGGACCGACGGCTGGTTCTACGACCAGGGCCTGCACAAGCTCATGGGCACTATTCGATACCCAAAGGCAGCGTAACCATGTCTAGAAGACCGTCGGTGAGCTGTATGCGGGAAAATCGCACGTACAGTTCGAAAGGGGGATGGGGAACCGGGCCTTCACAGGCACCGCGCCCCTGACCACCAATGAGTTTTGATGATGCGAACGCTCCTTCGAGGGTTAGTGACCGGTGCTCAACAACGCAGTCCCCGCCACGTCCCCATTGACATTCCACTTGAGCGAGTCAAACCTTTAATCTGGGTCGAAGGCAGTCCCAAAAGGGAACACATCGCGCCGTATCAAAGGATTTTGGCGTGTCCTTGACGGAGCGAGACACCTTGAGCGCGTTGTCCCGTAACGGGAACGGTAACTGACACCCTCTCGGCAGCGCCGGTGCACACCCAGCCGTCCCCGCAAGCGGATCGCTCAGCGGGATAGGCAGTTGACCCAGGATCATCCTCTCGAGGACAGGCGAAATCCGATCTGCGCCCACCGGCTAGCCCGTTGGCTCGGCGCTCGATGGTCCA
>Ga0302326_10027060_pt1 | contig 11575 bp, 9 predicted proteins | sample Palsa_T0_3_FD_202264 | JGI IMG/M metagenome (GOLD analysis project Ga0302326, IMG submission 202264) | Peat permafrost microbial communities from Stordalen Mire near Abisko, Sweden - Palsa_T0_3 | ecosystem: Environmental > Terrestrial > Soil > Palsa > Peat permafrost | place: Sweden: Abisko...
GCCCGCGTCCGGCGCGTCGTCGGCCAGGACGGTGCCCTCGATGAGGCCGTAAGGGCGGTCGTCGGCGTAATAGACCTCGCGCTCGTTCTCCAGCCCGAACGGTTCCAGGTCGACGATGAAATGGTGCTTGTTCGGCAGCGCCAGGCGGACCTCGCAGATCTGCGGCAGCGCCGTCACCAGGGCCGATCCGAGCGCGTAAAGCATCTGCTGCAGCGAGTACGTGTACGTGGCGGCGAAGGTGTCGAGGATCGTCCGCTGCGCGGCCACGGCCACCGCGTCCCAGTCGGCGCTCTCGACCGCGGCCGGCCGGAACCGCCAGGAGGCGTTCACCGCGGTGGCGAGCATCCGGTCCTTGGTCTCGGCCAGCGTCGTGTGCGCGTCCCTGGGAAACCCCCAGAACTCAGAACCGGTCGTGTTCAGCAAGGTCAGGTCCTTGATCCCGGACACGACCGAGGTCCCGGCGGTGGCGTCGTGGACCACCGTGGTCGTCCGCACCAGGTCGCCTGCTCGCGCGAACGAGTACCCGGTCGCGCCGATCGGCGTCCAGCCGAACTCCTCGACCGAGATCCGCGCCCGGGTGATCGCCTCCTGCGAGGCGACGAAGAACGCGGCCAGCGCCAGCGCGAAGTCCTCAGGCGGCACCGCGCCCATCTCGCTCGCCAGCGCGAACACCCGGTTCTTCTGCGAGTCGGTCGGCAGCACCTTGGAGTTGTCCCCGGTCAGGTGGGTGTCGTCCAGGTCGCCCGAGAGCGCCGTTGACACATTCCAGTCGCGGATCACATCGCCGCCGTCGGGCGCGACTCCCCGCGCGACCCGGACCACCCGGATCTCGGACTTGCCGTACCGGTTGCTGCCGATCTGCACCATCGTCACTCCTCCTGGAGAGTTGTGTGGGGCTGGAGTGCTGTGTGGGGCTGGAGTGCTGTGTGGGGCTGGAGTGCTGTGTGGGCCTGGGGAGCTGTGTGGGCCTGGGGAGCTGTGTGGGGTTGGGGTGCTGTGTCTGGCTGGAGTGCTGTGTGGGTCTGGAGCGTCGTGTACACGGTGTCCCGCCGCAGCGGCAGCGCGGTGAAGCGCACGCCGGTGGCGTCGCGGACGGCGTTGGCGAGCGCGGGCGCGACCGGGTTGAACGGGGCCTCGCTCATCGGCTTGGCCCCGAACGGCCCGAACGGGTCGACCGTCGAGGCGAACAGCACCTCGGTCCGCGGCAGGTCCGCCAGCACCGGCACGTGGTACTCGCGCAGCGCCCGGGTGACCACCCGACCGGACCGGTCGACCACGACCGATTCGAACAGCGCCGCCCCCAGCGCCTGCGCCACCCCGCCCTCCACCTGGCCGCGCAATTGCGCCGGGTTGAGCACCGTCCCCGCGTCCACCGCCTGCACCGACTGCAGCACCCGGATCTCCCCGGTCGCCGCGCAGACCGCGACCCGGAACCCCTGCACGGTGAACGCGACCGACCGGGACCGCCCGTCGCAGTACCCCTCGGCCTCAAGCAGCTTCCCGTCGGAATCGCCGCTGGCCGCCCGGGCCGCGATCGCGTCGGCCAGGGCCAGCGCCGCCCGCACGGTCGCGGTGCCCGCGACCGCGATCCCGGTCGACCCGTACGCGCCGGTGTCGTGCCCGGACCGGTCGGTGTCGGAGGAGTAGATCAAGACATCGGCCGGCCCGCACCCCAGCACGTCCGCGACGAGCTGCCGGTGGACGGTGGTCGTCCCATTGCCAAATTCCGCTGTCCCAACGTACGCGTGGTACTTCCCGTCCGGCCGCTCCGCTACGCGCGACCTCCCCGGGTGCCCGCCAGGCGGGATGGTGTCCAGCATCGCTACCGCGATCCCGGTCCCGGTGGCCCACCCCGCGGGCACCGACCCGTCCGACCCGCCCCGCCCGTCCGCCTCGCTCCGCCCGTCCGCCTCGCTCCGCCCGTCCGCCAGCGCCTTCTGCACCAGGTCGAGGCAGTCAAGCACGCCGATCGAGGAGGTGGACACGTCCCCGGGCTCGCCGCTGCCGTTGACCAGCTCGTCGCCCGCGCGGATGAGGTTGCGGCGGCGGAACTCGCCCGGGTCGATGGACAGGGACCGGGCGAGCTCGTCGATCGCGGACTCGACCGCGAACACGGTCTGCGACAGCCCGTAGCCGCGGAACGCCCCGGCCGGGACGGTGTTGGTGTAGACCACGCGGGCGTCGACGCGCTTGTTCGGGCAGCGGTACATGGTGACCGCCTCCTCGATCGCGTGGAAGAGCACGCCAGGTCCGTGGTTGCCGTAGGCGCCGGTGTCGGCGGTGACGTCGAGCGCGAGCCCGACCAGGGTCCCGTCGGCGCTAGCGCCCAGCGTGACCGTGACCTCCATCGGGTGCCGGGTGGTGGTCGCGGTGAACTGCTCCTCGCGGGTCAGCTCCAGCTGCACCGGCCGCCCGGTGCGCAGCACCGCCAGCGCGACGACGTCCTCGGTCAGCATTTCCTGCTTCCCGCCGAACCCGCCCCCGACCCGCTTGGCGACCACCCGCACCTGGTCCTTGGCCAGGCCGAAGACCCGGCCGATCTCGTCCCGGGTAAGGAAAGGGACCTGGGTCGACGTGCGCAGCACCAGCCGCCCGCCCGGTTCCAGCCAGCCGATCGTGGTGTGCGTCTCCAGCGCGACGTGCTGCACCCGCTGAGTGGCGAAGGTCGCCGAGTACACCGCGTCGGCCGCCGCGAACCCCGCCTGCGCGTCGCCGACCGCGCGGTGGATCTGCGCGCAGACGTTGCCCGCCCCGGTGGGGTACGGCGGGGCGCCCCCGCCCGGCGTGGCCGGCGGATCGGGGTGCAGCAGCGGCGCCCCCGGCGCGATCGCCGCGGCCACGCTGGTGACGGCGGGCAGCACGTCGTAGTCGACCTTGATCAGCGCGCACGCCGCCTCGGCCGCGCCGACCGTCTCCGCCACGACGGCGGCGACCCGCTGCCCGATGAACCGGACGGTCCGGTCAAGCACGACGGTGTCGTACGGGTCGTCGTCAGGATTGTGGTGCCGGGCGGACGAGAACCGCGTCGCGGGGGAGTCCGCGTAGGTCAGCACCGCCACGACGCCCGGCAGCCGCTCCGCCGCCGCCAAGTCGATCGAGGCGATCCGCGCGTGCGCGTGCGGTGAGCGAACCAGCTTCAGGTGCAGCGGCGGCTCAGCCGGCGCGTCAGCATCCCCCCGCATGCCCGCGCTCTCCGCCGGGCGCGTCACGGTGGCATGCGGCATCGCGGGAATGTCGGCGGTGAACTGGGCCTTGCCCGTGACCACGTCCGGGCCTGCTGGCGCCGGGACAGACTGGCCGATCGGGGAAACCACCGGACCGTTCGATATCTCTGTTTTTACTCGTGCCCTGCCCTCGATGGCGTCGCGGATCGAGCCGTAACCGGTGCAGCGGCAGATGTTGCCCTTGAGCGCCCGGGGGAGGTCGGCCCGCTGCTCGTCGGTGAGCGCCGCCGCCGTCATGAGCAGGCCGGCCGTGCAGAAGCCGCACTGGAAGCCCTGCGCGGCCAGGAACGCGTCCTGCACCGGGTGCAGTGCCTGCTGATCAGGGGCCAGTCCCTCGATCGTGGTGACCGCGCGCCCGACCGCCCTGATGGCCGGGAAGATGCAGCTGTGCACCGGCAGCCCGTCGAGGTGGACCGTGCAGGCGCCGCAGTCGCCGGTGTCGCAGCCCTTCTTCACGCCGGTCCAGCCCTGCTCGCGCAGGAACGTGCGCAGGCACTGGCCGGGGCGGGGGTCGTCGTCGACTGGGCGGCCGTTGACGATCACCGGGCGGGACCCGGGTCTCCCGCTAGTTCCGCGATCACCTCGGCCAGGCAGCGGCGGGTCATCGCCGCGCGCCAGGATGCGCCGCCGTGGATGTCGTCCAGGTACGTCGGCGCGGCCGCGTCCAGCGCCGGCAGCGCCCCGTCGGCCGTGGGCAGTCCGGGAAAGCGGAGCTGAACCGGGCGCGGGGTGGCGGCGGTCACGGTGATGACGACGCCCGGTCCGCCGTCAACCGGGCCGGCGTCGAGGCGGGCGATGACGAGGACCGCCGACCGGCCGACCGGGGAGAGCGAGACCTGCCGGAACGCCGACCGCGCGGCCAGCGCCGACGCGGGCAGGTCGATGTGCGTGAGGAGCTCGCCGGGGGCGAGCGCGTTCCGCCCGTCGCCAGTGACCAGCGCGGTCACCGGCACCCGGCGCACGCCGCCGCCCGGACCGGCCAGCGCCGCGGTCCCGTCGAGGGACGCGGTCAGCGACGTCATCGGGCCGGCCGGCAGCGACAGGCAGATGTTCCCGCCGACCGTCGCCACGTTCTGCACCTTGAACGAGCCGAGCAGCGCATCGCAGCAGCGGCGCCCGAGGCTGGCACCGGGTGCGTAGGCCGGGCGCTGCGGCCGCCAGCGCGACAGTTCGGCCAGGGTGCAGGTCGCGGCGATGCGCAGCCCGTCGTCGGTCTCGGTCAGCGCCGGCCAGCCGAAGGCGTGCAGATCGAGCAGTCGCCGCACCCGGGGCTGCGGCTGGGAGAACAGCCAGGTGCCGCCGCCGAGCCACGCGTCGCCGTCACGCCAGGCGGCGGTGGCCGCGGGCGCGACGTCGGTGACGGTGTTCAAATCCACCCCGTCAGTGTCCCGTTCGGTCGACGATCATCCCCTCATGCTGCCGGAACAATGTTACGCCGTCGTCTCCGGAGCTCGGCGGCGTCGCTCACCCGGCTCGGCGGCGGGCCGGCGCAATTCGTCTGGATAATCATCCGGCGGCTTATCGCCTGCGTCGCGCTGGGCACCGTTTAAGATAAGCACCGTGCATCGGCAATTCCGGCAGGTTGACGTGTTCGCCGAGGAGCCATTCGCTGGCAACCCGGTGGCGGTCGTTCATGGGGCGGACGGGCTGGCCGACGAGGAGATGCAGCTGTTCGCCGGCTGGACCAACCTCTCGGAGACCACCTTCCTGCTGCCGCCGACCGACGACCGGGCCGATTACCGGGTCCGGATCTTCACCCCGACGCGGGAGCTGCCGTTCGCCGGCCATCCCACGCTCGGCAGCGCGCACGCCTGGCTGGAGGCCGGCGGCCCCCCGGCCAGGCGCGACCTGATCGTGCAGCAGTGCGCGGCCGGCCTCGTCCGGCTTCGCCGCGGCGCCGGCGGCCTCGCGTTCGAGGCGCCGCCGACGCTCCGCACCGGACCGGTCGACGAGCCGACGCTGCACGAGATCGCGGCCGTGCTGCGCCTGCACCGCGAGGAGATCATCGACGCCCAGTGGGCCGACAACGGCCCCGGCTGGGCCGCCGTCGAGCTGGCCAGCGCCCAGGCGGTGCTCAGCCTCAAGCCCGGCGTGACCCACCTGGACATCGGCGTGTTCGGCCGCCACCCGGAGGGCTCGCCCGAGGCCTACGAGGTCCGCGCCTTCTTCCCCTCCGCCTCCGGCACCACAGAAGACCCGGTGACCGGCTCGCTCAACGCGGCCCTGGCCCAGTGGCTGCTGGCCAGCGGCAAGGCCACCGCCCCCTACACCGCCGCCCAGGGCACCGCGCTCGGCCGCCGCGGCCGCGTCCACGTCACCGCCGACCCCGATGGCACCGTCTGGATAGGCGGCGGCACCCGCACCCTGATCTCCGGCAGCGTCCTCCTCTAACGCGCCTCCTCTAACGCGCGAGCCATTCCGCTCCTGCCCGCTGTCTAAGCCACACCGCCGTCGCCACCGCGTCTATGGTGTCTGAGGTGCACTAGTCATCTTATGTCTGAAGTTAAACTTAAGACATTTCGACCTTGAATGGTTATTGGGTGTAGTTTCTGTCGTATAGCACCGCAAACTACACCCGATCAGGATGCGTGCCCGAAATGTCTGAATGTAAGGTTCGGGGATAAAGGACTAAAACGGTCACGCGTCAGCTCGGCTTAGCGGCATTGCCGCAGGGTGACGGAAACGCCATGGGCTTTCGCTAAACGATCATGCTGGCGATCGGGGGGCGGTTGACGAGGCAGTACTCGCGGTTTGCGGGGTCGGCGAGCACGGTCCAGTGCTCCTGCGTGGTTATCACCCGGGCGCCGAGCGCCACGTGCGCCGTCACCGCGGCGGGGTCCGGGGCGCCGAAATCGACATGGGCGCGGGCCTGTTGTCCCGGGGCGGCATGCTCCAGCCGCTGCAGGATGATCCGGATCGGCAGCTGGGGCGGCATCCGCAGGAACGCGTACGCGGGGAACGGCGCGGGCGCCGCCTCCCAGGCGGTGAGCGCCGACCAGAACGCGCACTCGCGCTCGAATTCCGCCGGCGGGACGTCGATGCAGAGGGTGTCCACCCGGGTTGCCCCGGCGCCGTCAGGCAGCGGGGACGGCACCACCTGCTCCCCGTCCCATGACACCAGGCAGAACGGGAATCCGGCCGGGCTTGCCGCGACGATCAGCCCGTCCTCGCTGTGCAGCAGCCGGGCGCCGAGTGACCGGGCGCGCTCGGCCGCGGCTGCCAGCGGTTCGGCGGCTGTATCGACGTGCAGGTCAAGATGGCAGCCGCCGTCGCCCGCGACCAGTCGCTGCACCCGCAGGTAGGCATCGCCGTCTGGCGGCAGCAAGGTGGCGAAGTCGCCCGAAGGTCCCCGGCGGGCGGACAGCCCGGAGCCCGTCACCGCCTGCCAGAAGGCCACCCCCGGGTCGAACGCGTCCGCCGGGAAGTCGAGGAAAACGGTCAGCCACCGATAGGACATGCCGTCCACAATCCCATACGAGGCCGGACGATCGTCGGGCGGCGTGAACCCGCGGGCGGCGATCGGGTGATAAGGAGGCGACAGTACTTCACCCAGCCACGGAGCCGCGCCTATGCCAGAACCCGCACCACCCCCGCAAGCGCTGAGTCTCGGGTCACTGGACGACGCCGCGATCATGGAGCGGTCCGCGCGTGACCCAGAGACGTTCGCCGTCCTCTACGACCGGCACGCCGCCGCACTGCACCGGTACGTCGCCCGGCGTCTGGGCGACGGGGCGGCCGACGACCTCGTGGCCGAGACCTTCCTGGCCGCGTTCCGCAAGCGCGCCCGCTTCGACCCCGCCGCCCGCGACGCGCGCCCGTGGCTGTACGGGATCGCGTCGAACCTGATCGGCAAGCACACCCGGTCAGAAGTGCGGATGCTCCGCGCCTACGCCCGCACCGGCACCGATCCGGTGCTCACCCCGTCGGCGATCACGCCCGACGACGGGGTCGTGGCCCGGGTCGACTCTTCGGCCGCCGCCCGCGAACTCGCGCGGGCTCTTGCCACCCTGTCCGCCGGCGACCGCGAGGTGCTGCTGCTCATCGCCTGGGCGGACCTCTCCTACGCCGAGGCGGCAACCGCCCTCGCCATCCCCGTCGGCACCGTCCGTTCCCGCCTGAACCGCGCGCGGGGCAAGCTCCGGTCCGCGCTCGGCGACAACACCCAGCTTCTCTCGATGAGGTGACTTAAATGAACAACGCACTGGACGAGTCATCAGAACGGCTTGTCGCTTTCCGCTCCACCGTTCCGTTCCCCTCCCGGGCCCGGCTCGCCCCGGGGCGGGACCGCCTGCTCGCGGCCACGATGACCGGCGCCGGGCAGCCAGGCGCCGGGCAGACCGGCGTCCGGCCGCGAGCCGGCCGCGGCCCTTGGCTGCGCTGGCGCCCGGCGGTCGCGCTGGCCGCGGCGGGAGCCGTCGCGGCGGTCGCGGTCGGCGCCGGCCACGCGCTCACCGCGCACGCCGGCCATGCCGGGCGGCCGACCCGGCCGGCTACGGCCGTCCGGGCGCCGCAGGTCACGCGGCAGGCGACGCTGGCGGCGAAGGTGCTGCACGACGCCGCCCGGGTGGCGGCCAAGGCCGGGACCCGCGAGCCCGCTCCGGGTCAGTGGATCTTCTCCGAGAGCATCCAGACCGGGTACCGGTTCCACGCGGCCTTCACCCCGCCGCCGGAGTGGATCACGTTCGACGGCGGCCAGACCGCCTACTACCAGGGCCCCGACGGGAACGGGCCACTCGTCGTGCACACCAACAGAACCAGCTTCCCGCCCCCCGGCGCCAACCTCTGGACGGCGCTGAGCACCTACGGCATCTCCCCGAAGATCGCCTGGGACCTACTGGACTCGCTGCCCGCCAACCCGCAGGCGCTGCTGGCCGTGATCGCCGCGCACACGGGCGGGCAGCCCGACGCCGGACTCGCCGCGGTGGGCGCCCTGTTCGGCGGCGGCAAGCCGACGACCAAGGCCCAGGTCGAGTTCGATTACCTCACCTGGCTCATGTGGAACGCCCAGTCCGGCCTCGGCGGGCCGCCATCCGGTGACTCGGCCGCCTATTCGGCGCTGGCCACCCTGCCCGGCATCTCCGTCCAGGAGGGCATCACCGACGCGGCCGGCGCGCCCGCCATCGGGGTCTCGGCCGACGGCGGCTACAACCAGCTTCTGCTCAGCCCCGCCACCTACCAGGTGATCGGGCTGCGCTCAATCAGCACCGGCGTCGCCCCCAAGCGAATGCGTTACATCGGCGCCCACGCTGCTTACCCCCCGAAGGGCGCCGTCATCCTGTCCACCGCCTTCACCCAGGTAACGGAGGTCCCTGCCGCCGGCGACCGCTAGGCCGCCGGATTGTCGGGGGTGCCGGGTAGGGTGCTGGCCATGAGGAACGTAGAACCCGAGGTCTTCCTGGTCGCACGGCCGTCGGTCGATTACGAGGCGCTGGCCCGCTACCTGAGCGAGGTCGGCGGGCAGCAGTGGCTTGAGCGGCTCGACCGCGACCAGTTCGGCGACGCCGAGAACCTGGCCGAGTTCGCGGGGAAGATGTGCTACCGCTCCTGGGAGCCCGGCCTCAACCCCAACGTCCGCCGCGTCCGCGACGACCACGCCGCGTACCTGGAGAACATCCTCCGCAGCGGCCACGGATCGGTCCTCGAGCACGTCAGCTTCACGTTCGTGCTGCACAACGTCAGCCGGGTGTTCACGCACGAGCTGGTCAGGCACCGGCCGGGGACGGCGATCTCGCAGGAGTCGCTGCGGTTCGTCCGGCTCGACGAGATCCCGTTCTGGTTCCCTGACTGGGCGCGCGAGGACCCGGAGCTGATGAAGCGCGCCACCGCGCTGCTGGCCGAGATGGAGGCGTTCCAGGGCTGGATGGCGGACCACTTCAAGCTCGACGACGACGGGGTGCCGTTCCACGAGAAGAAGCACAAGACCTCGTTCATGCGCCGGCTCGCGCCCGACGGCGTGGCCACCGGCATTGTCTGGACCGCGAACATCCGCGCCCTCCGGCACACGATCGAGATGCGCACCGACCCCGGGGCAGAGGAGGAGATCCGGCTCGTCTTCAACAAGATCGCGGAGATCATGCAGGCCGAGGCGCCGGCCCTATTCGGCGATTACACCGTGACCGACGGTGCCTGGGTTCCCGGCTGGCGCAAGGTCTAGCCCCGCCCGGCGCAAGGTCCAGCCCGCCCGGCCGCGTGCTCAGGCCCAGTTGAACGGCGTGCACGGGCAAAGATGAAACACGGAATTACTCCATCGTCACGGCAGAAACCGCTCTTGTCCGGAAGAATGGGATATGACCGGAGGGGGGGCCGCTCCTCCGTCGCTGGCTTTTCGTGTCACCGCAGCGAGCAGGAGGACTGGATGGTTCGCCCGATCATCGGAATCACCGGCGAGCTTGACGCTGCCCGCTGGGGGGACTGGATCCGGGAGGCCGTCCTCTCGCCCGTCAGCTACATCCGCGCGGTGGACCGGTCCGGGGGAGCGCCCGTGGTGCTGCCGCCGGTGCCGCCGGACTCGGTGGCCGCCTTCATCGCCACCCTGGACGGCCTGGTCTTCACCGGCGGGCGGGACCTGGACCCGTCCATCTACGACGAGCCGCGGGGCGATGAGACCGACGAGCCCGAGCATCGCCGGGACCGGTTCGAGCTGTCGTTGATGCGGGCCGCCCTCGAGGGCGGCGTCCCGTTCCTCGCGATCGGCCGCGGCCTGCACGTGCTCACGGTCGCCCGCGGCGGCACGCTCACCCAGGACCTGCCCGGCCACCGCACCGACCGGGCGCGCTACGTGCCGCACGACGTGGTCCTCGGGGCCGACAGCTTCCTTGGCGGCCTGCTCGGCACCCGGATCATGGTGCCGGCCGCGCACCACCAGGCGCCCTACCGGCTCGGCGAGGGGCTGACGGTGGCCGGCTGGTCACCCGACGGCGAGGTGACGGAGGCGCTGGAGGTCGAGGGCCACCGCTTCGCCGTCGGCGTCCACTGGCACCCCGAGGAGAGCGACGACCTGCGCCTGTTCGCCGCGCTCGCCGCGGCCGCGGCCGAACCGCGGACGACCCCGGCCGCCCGCGCCGCCGGCGGCGGCGGCGGCCCCCAGGCGCCGCGCAAGCCGGTCGCGGTCAAGCCCAAGGCCGCCGCCCGCCGCTAAGCTGCCCGCCGCTAAAGCGACCGCGACGGGACCGCCTACAGCGATGGGTGGTACGAGTTGAACCAGTGCGTCTTCAGCGAGTCGATCGCCGCCGTCCACGCCCCGGTCACCTCGAGTAGGCCCACGACCACCAGCAGCGCGCCGCCGACCCTGGTCACCATCCGCGCGTTCCGCTTGAAGAACCCGAGCACCCCAACCGCACGCTGGAACAGCGCCGCGACGATCAGGAACGGGATGCCAAGCCCGAGGCCGTAGACGAAGGCGAGGAACGCGCCCCGCGCGGCCGTGCCCGACTGGGCGGACAGGATCAGCGCCGCGCCGAGCGTGGGGCCGATGCAGGGCGTCCAGCCGACGCCGAACATGACGCCGAGCAGCGGCGCGCCCAGCAGCCCCGCCCGGGGCGTGACCGAGGGCTTGAAGCTCCGCCCGGCGAACATGAACCGGTCGAACGCGCCGAAGAACAGCAGGCCGAGCAGGATCGTCACCCCGCCGAGCACCCGGGTGATGCCGCCGGTGTGCGACAGCAGCAACTGGCTGACCCCGCCGAACGCGAGGCCGAGGAGGCAGAACACCGCCGAGAAGCCGAGGACGAACAGCGCCGTCCCGGCGACCGCCCGGCCCCGGGGCGGCGCGGCCGGCGTGGCGGCCGAGGTCCGGGCGCGGGTGGTGACCCCGCCCGCCGCCCCCGTCCCGGCTGCCTCCGTCCCGGCCGCTCCCGTCGCCAGGTCGGCGCCGCCCGCCGCGACCGTCGCGCCCGTTTCCGCGTCCGCGCCTGACATCCCGGTGATGTACGCCAGGTACCCGGGAACCAGCGGCAGGCAGCAGGGCGAGAGGAACGTGACCGCGCCGGCCGCCGCCGCGACCGGGATGGCCAGCAGCAGCGGCCCGGACGAGACCAGGCTGACCACGCTCATGAGACCTCCTCGCTAGCGCTCGTCGGCCGCATTCGCGGACGCACTGTGCTTACTGATTCGCTCGCAAGCTCGCTCATGAGACCTCCTCGCTAGCGCTCGTCGGCCGCATTCGCGGACGCACTGTGCTTGCTGATTCGCTCGCAAGCTCGCTCATGGCTTTGCCCCGGTGAGCGTGCCGACCGTGCCATCCCGCACGACGACCTCGCGGTCGGCGTACGCGGCGACCCGGGCGTCGTGGGTGACCAGGACGACCGTGGTCCCCTGCTCGCGGACCGCGCTCACTAGCAGGTTCATCACCA
>Ga0302326_10027062_pt1 | contig 11574 bp, 8 predicted proteins | sample Palsa_T0_3_FD_202264 | JGI IMG/M metagenome (GOLD analysis project Ga0302326, IMG submission 202264) | Peat permafrost microbial communities from Stordalen Mire near Abisko, Sweden - Palsa_T0_3 | ecosystem: Environmental > Terrestrial > Soil > Palsa > Peat permafrost | place: Sweden: Abisko...
GACGTTCTTGCGAGCATCGTGGCGGAAATTCTGGGGCTCGATACTTTCGATATTCGCGTTTACACCGGCGATACCGATCTCGGGCCGGTCGACCTTGGATCGTACTCGAGCCGCGTAACCCTAATGGCGGGAAATGCGGCCATACAAGCTGCGGAGCGCGCGCGAGATATTATTTCCAACGCGGTCGCGGAAAAGCTTTCTGTGCCTAAGGAACGGCTGCGATTTGCCGGGAGAAGTGTTTTCGATTCAGCGGCGCCTGAGAAACGCCTCAGTTTTCAAGATGCGGTCTGCCTGGCCGAAGCGCGGTTCGGGACGATTGGCACTGTTGGTTCTTACACGCCGCCGAAATCGCCTGCGCTTTATAAGGGCGGCGGGGTGGGGCCGTCGCCGACGTATTCGTATTCGGCCGCGGTCGTCGAAGTTGTGGTGAACCGAGTAACGGGCTGGATTACGGTCCCGAGAATTTGGATTGCACACGATATCGGCCGCGCGCTCAATCCGACGCTGGCGCGAGGACAAGTGGAGGGCGGGGTTTACATGGGGCTTGGCGAAGCGCTGATGGAAGAACAGGAATTTCGCCGGCTGCCGAAAAAGCTTTCGCACGCGCTGGTGCACAAATTTCCTTCCATCCTCGAATACAAAAGCCCGACATCACTCGACATGCCCGAAGTGATCACGGAGCTCATCGAAGAACCCGATCCGCGAGGGCCGTTTGGCGCGAAGGAAGTTGGGCAGGGGCCACTGCTGCCGATTATGCCGGCCGTGGCGAATGCGGTGTATGACGCCGTTGGCGTGAGGATCGACGAAGTTCCGGTCACGCCGGAAAAAGTGATGAAGGCGCTGGCCGAAAAGAGAGCGGGGCGAGCGCCGCGTTACGGGCCTGGCGCGTTTCCGCATGTGGATTGGCCCGAATCAATCCGGGTTCCACCGCCGTGGGAGGGTGGCGACGGAAATGCGGTGAACGATACACCGCGACCGCCGAAACCGAGCTCCGAAAAAGAGAAGGTGCTCAGCTCATGATGCGGCTGCCTCTTTTCGAATTCCGCGCGCCGCGCACCCTCGATGAAGCCGCGCGGATTTTGGCAGGCGAGGGGCCGGCGACGATGCCAATCGCGGGCGGCACCGACCTGCTGCCGAATATGAAGCGACGGCAGCAAGTTCCGCGGACGCTGATGAGTCTTCGCCACGTCGATGAGTTGAGGCGGGTTCAGTTTGGCGAGTCGGGCTCGCGGCTCGGCGCGTGCGTCACGCTGACCGACATCGCGGAAAATCCGCGTTTCCGCAACGGGTTGACGGCGCTTGCGCAGGCGGCTGCGCAGGTTGCAACGCCGCAGATTCGAAACATGGCCACACTAGGAGGGAATCTCTGCCTGGACACACGGTGCAATTACTACGATCAGAGTTACGAGTGGCGGAAGGCGATTAACTTTTGCTTGAAGAAGGATGGCGTGACGTGCTGGGTCGCGCCGGGAAGCCGAAAGTGCGTGGCCGTATCATCTACGGATACTGCGCCGGCGCTGATGGCGCTCGGAGCGCGCGTCAGGCTGGTATCGCGTTCGGGAGAACGCGAAGTGCTGCTTTCGGACCTATATAACAACGATGGCATTCATTACATCACGCGGCGCTCTGACGAGATTCTTGCGGAGGTCGTACTTGATTCCCTGCATGGATGGAAGAGCACGTATTGGAAGTTGCGGCGGCGCGGGGCGTTTGATTTTCCAGTGCTGTCGGTGGCGGCAGCGGCGCGATTCGACGCAAATGGAGTGGTGGAAGAAGCGCGGATTGTTATCGGTTCGGCGGCGTCGCGGCCGTTGGTTGCAGCGGAGGCATCACGAGCACTAGTTGGACGTTCCTTGAGCGAAGACGCGATTGACGGGGCCGCGATGTTCGCTGCACGCGTTGCGAAGCCGCTCGACAATACGGATTTCGATATGACCTGGCGGAAGAAAGTTACGGCTGAATTTGTGGCATCGGCGCTGCGCGAACTTCGCGGAGACGACTTGCGGGCGCATCGGTTGAGTTTGGCGCAGTATCCTTTCGAAGGCCTCTATTTCTAGACTTTCGCGTAGCCGCTTATGCGGGTTTGTGTATACCTGCCGCTTCAGCAGTCACATCTGCATATTTCAGCCCAGCGCCCGTATTGAAAAGCACGACACGATCTTGCGGCGTGAGGAATCCGGTGCCCAACAAGTGATCGTAGGCCGCCGTGGCTGCCGCACCTTCAGGCGACAAAAGAATTCCTTCGTTACGAGCCCAGTCCTTAAGCGACGCTAGAATTGTTTCATCCGCGAGCGAGAGCGCCACGCCATCTGACTCACACAGAATCTCCAACATGATGTAGTCACCATAAGGCTTTGGCACGCGCAAGCCCGACGCGAATGTGGACGCGTCGTTCCACATTTGACTCGTCTTTTCGCCAGCTTCAAACGCACGCGCGACTGGAGCGCATCCGGATGATTGCACGGCGATCATGCGCGGCCGCTTGCCAGGACGAACCCAGCCAAGCTCCTCCATTTCCGCGAAGGCCTTCCACATTCCGATCAAGCCAACTCCGCCGCCGGTCGGATAAAAGACGGCGTCTGGATATTCCCAGCCCAGTTGCTCCACAAGTTCGTAGCCCATCGTCTTCTTACCTTCGACGCGGAAGGGCTCTTTGAGCGTGGAGATGTCGAACCAGCCTTCCTTCTCTTTGCGCTCGGCGATAATTCTTCCGCAGTCGGAGATTAATCCGTCCACGAGAGTGACGTTCGCGCCATACATGATCGCTTCGAAGTAGTTGGCGAAGGGAACATCCTTCGGCATGAAAATGTTGGCTTCGATGCCGGCAGCGGCGGCGTACGCCGCGAGCGCTCCGGCCGCGTTTCCCGCAGACGGCACGGCGAGTTTTTTCAGCCCATAGTGGCGCGCCATCGTTACTCCCATGGCCAGGCCGCGCGCTTTGAAACTGCCGGTGGGATTCGCTCCTTCCTCCTTCACGAAAAGATTGGGATAGCGCCGGCTGCGAATCATCGGCGTCCAGCCTTCTCCGAGCGTTACCGGCTCCGCATCCGGAAGAACGGAACGGTAACGCCACATCCCGGGCCAGCCGCTTGCGAAATGATTTTTAGAAATATTTTCGCGATTGGCTAAGCCACGGAGAGGCGCGAGATCGTAGCGCACATAAAGTGAACCAGTGCATTTGGAACAAACCGTCTGCGGCCCGTCCGCAGGGACGGTTTCGTGGCATCGCGAACATTCGAAATGAGAAATTTTCGGCATGCGCAGACGATATCAGCCGCGCGAAGGAGACGGCAAGTTGTACGCGGGCACGAGGCGGGCATAATGGCCGCTCGCAAAATCCCTTAAGGTAACTTCGAGCGGATTAGGGACTCGACGTGGTTCATTACCGCAGGGTCGCATTCAATTTCGATATGAGAATACTCGAAGGCAATGGCGTACCAGGGATACCCAACGCAGTGGATCGGATTCGCATTGTAATCGAACCGGTAATTCCCGATGATCTGCGTGCGTTTGGGATCGGCGGCGCGAATTGCGGCGCGGCCACGGACGAGCCCACCCGCCTGATAAAAATTGGCGGCCTCGGCGACATTGGCAGGAATCAGCGAATCATCTTCACCGAGTTTGGCGACGCTATCCACCTGGATGGTCAGAAGGACAGGTATGCCGTCATGCTGAAGCTCTCGCGCCAAATTTACGGTTTCGGATCCGCCCCAGCTATGTCCATAGATGATGATGCGCGCGCGCTGCTTCTCTTCGGATGAAAGCTTTCCATCATGATTGGTATCGAGGAGTTTCAGAATATCCTCGTGGGCTTGCTCCGCGCGGCGATTCTCGTAAGCTTCTGCATATACGCCGGTGGGATACTCCTTGCGAAGCCGCGCAGCAAGCTGAACACCGCCGTGAACTAAATCGTTGTGCTTGATAAATCCACCGACGAAACCGATGACAATCACTGGAGGAGCTACTGACGGGCCCACCGCGAAGGTTGTTCGTATCGGGGTGAGCGAACACAAGGCGACGAGTATCGAAATGAGAGAGGAGAAAAGGCCAATCGAAGAACGCACGGAACGCACCACCACGGCAAATGATATCAGGAACTTGCTCTTGAACAAAAATCAAGAATGAAGATCAAAGGTAAAGCGCCGCCCGCGGAATATTTAGTTACGTCCGCCGGCGAGCATGGCCGCGCTGAGAGAAGAGCTGGCTGGCAAGGCGCTGGCCGCGGCAGAATTTCTCTCGCGTGAGTATTGAAGCAATGCCCAATCTTGCTTGAATTCCAACATCGTCTCGCGGCTGTGATTCGGACTCTTCAAGATGTGGCTCACGCGGGCGAGAAGCAGCACGTACGCCAGATGGGAGTCAGAGCCTGAGGCAAAAATGTTGTTTTCACTCACGCCCAGCTTGGATGTGGCGCCCTTATCCGGAATTTCAATCCACACAGCGCCTTTCGCGTCAATCGAAGCTGTGCCTTGCTCATCGAGGCGCTTAAAAAAATGTTTTAGATAGCCACGGTTCGGGATGACCTCTTCATGCACCGCTTCGTCAACGATCGCGTCGAATGCTTTGCGATATTCTCTCCATTCCTCGGAAGTGCCAACAACTTCCGCTACCTCGAGAGTGTCCACCGCGCGCGCATCCTCCGCTGGCGCGACGTCCTTTTCGGACTTTCCGAAGCTGACCTGCCCTCCGGTCTGGATGTCCTCGACTGCCGGATGTGCTTCAAACTCATGCCCAGGGTTGAACCGGCCGGTGAGCGCGTAGGTGGCAGCGGCAACCGGCAATGCATAGTCCGCAAAGACTACCATGGGGATCAGCAGCTTTTTGGAATGATAAAGCTGCTCGGTGCCGCTTCGAGCTTCGCTGCTGCGTTTAAAGGTGCCGGGCAACTGAGAGAAATGAATCACGCGTAAATGCATCTCGGGATGATCGAGCGCATAGTGCGTGAACGTACGCGCCACTGCCTTGGGGCTGGTCATTCCGAAATCATTCACGGGATCGCGATGCGCGGAATGAGGAAAATACGTATTGACCACATCCTTCACGAAATCCGCGCAGTTGCGCGTCATTCCGTTGAAATGGTTCTCGTTCGGGAGTGAATTGAATCTTGCAATGATTTCGAGGTCCTGCTGAACCGTGGTTTCGACGACAAAAAAGTACATGCTGCGGGTCATTCCCGCGCCGACCATTTCCCTCCATTCGGCTTTATTACTCGTCATGCAGCTTTCGGTGGCACAGTTGGGGTCCAAGACCTGTTCTCGATATTTCTCTTCCAGGACGCCTTTGACTTTCTGCGAGCCAAAAATAGGCCGAGACTGAGGGTCTTGAACGCCATAGACGTACAGCGTCAACGGCGCAATGTTCCACTCAAACCGCTCGTCTTCGCCCAGGTTGATGTAATTGCTGAGGACAGAGCCTCGTTCGCCCGGACGGCAGAGACGGAGCTTTATGGGCGAGTCAGGACAAATTCGCGAGAAATACACCGCTGTATGCCCGGAACCAGTGATGCGTTCCATGCTGGTGTCTAAGGATTCATTGAGAATCACTCCGACGTCGCCATAGGCTCGCGTGCAGCCGAGGAGAATCAGCAAGGCTGCGAGAGAGAAGAGATACGAAAACGTGCCGACTTTTGACTTTGGAAACATCACGTTTGGCGCAAAATTGTTCGCATTCGTCCGGGATCTCTGCGACCAGGGTCTTTTGAATCCGGGCACAGTTCTAGTACTTAGATGACAGAAACGGCCACTCGGGTGCATTGGCCTGTCGCTGAGGTGCTGTGTGAATTAACGGAAAAGTCGGGCGGGATAGCGAGGCAAAAAAGTGCAAGGCTTCGAGAGCGGCTAAGGCTTATTGTGTAGGGCGCCTCATAAGACGCGCCGATTTTGTGCCCGCGCGGCGAGGCCTTAAAATCGGCTGGTCTCATGACCAGCCCTACAAAATCAGATGCAACAGCAAGAGTGCGATCGTAGCGCCGGCATCCTGCCGGCGCTACGATTTACTCACGGGCGACTTCAATCAGTAAGAGGAACCCGATTTAACGGTCAGGGTTGCGTACGCCGCTGCGGTATTGCTCCCCAAGCTGGTTTGCAACGCCCCTACCGGCAGAGTGTTGGTGTAACTGCCCGAATAAGAGGCGGTCACATTCACGGTTATTGTGCGCGAGGCATTCGCTGGGATCGAACCGCCACTCACGGTGACTGTGGTCGCGCCCTGATTGCCAGAGTATTTCCCGCCGCAATTGGTGCTTCCGTTGCCAGCGACCACGACGCCGCTTGGCAAGTAATCCGTGAGCGGCGATGTGAGATAGGCGACCGTGCTGTTCGGGTTGGTCAGGGTAATGGTAAGAGTTGAGACGCCGCCCGGTTTGATCGTGCTCGGGCTGAAAGATTTGCTCAGCGTGACCGGAATGGTCACCGGCGCGCTGACGATCAGGATTGCAGAGGCCGCAACGGTGTTGCTTCCTAGATTGGTTCGCAGTGCGCCGACAGGCAGCGTGTTGGTGTAGCTGCCCGGGGCCGAAGCAGTCACGTCCACCGTTATCGTTCGTGAGCCATTCGCTGGGATCGAACCACCAGTCACGGTGACTGTGGTTGCGCCCTGATTGCCCGAGTATTTCCCACCGCAGTTGGTGCTTCCGTTGCCAGAGACCACTACGCCGCTTGGCAAATAGTCGATTAACGGCGCGGTGAGATAGGCGACCATGTTGTTCGGGTTGGTCAAGGTGATGGTAAGAGTTGAGACGCCGCCCGGTTTGATGGTGCTCGGGCTGAAAGATTTGCTCAGCGTGACCGGAATGGTCACCGGCGCGCTGACGATCAGGATTGCAGAGGCCGCAACGGTGTTACTTCCTAGATTGGTTTGCAACGCGCCGATGGGCAGCGTGTTGGTATAGCTGCCCGGGGCGGTAGCAGTCACGTTCACCGTTATCGTTCGCGAGCCATTGCCCGGGATGGAACCGCCGGACACAGTGACCGTGGTTGAACCCTGATAGCCCGAATATTTCCCGCCGCAATTGGTGTACCCGTTGCCGGCGATCACCACGCCGCTCGGCAGGTAATCGATGAGCGGCGCAGTCAAGTAGGCAACCGTGTTGTTAGGATTCGTCAAGGTGATCGTAAGAGTCGAAACACCGCCCGGTGAGATTGTGCTCGGGCTGAAAGATTTGCTCAGGATGGGAGCAATGGTCACAGGGGCAGTGACAATTAACGTGGCAACCGCCGCCGTCGTGTTACTTCCTAAGTTGGTTTGCAATGCGCCGACGGGCAGTGTGTTCGTATAGGTTCCCGCGGCCGAAGCTGTCACTTCCACTGTTACGGTGCGTGAGCCGTTGGCCGGGATCGAGCCGCCCGACACGGTCACTGTAGTGGCGCCCTGATCACCCGAGTAAGTTCCGCCACAGTTGGTGTATCCGTTGCCGGCGATCACAACGCCGGTGGGCAAGTAATCTACGAGCGGCGCGGTCAACGTGGCGGTCGTGTTGTTGGGGTTGGTCAAGGTGATGGTAAGAGTGGAGACCCCGCCCGGACTGATGGTGCTCGGGGTAAATGACTTGCTCAACGTTACCGGAATGCTCGCTGGAATGTTAACCGTCAAGGTCGCGACGGCTGGGCCAGCATTATTGCCGTTGCTGGTCTGCAAAGCACCTGCGGTTAGCGTGTTGAAGTAACTGCCCGCAACGGCTGCAATCACGTTCGCAGTGAGCGTGCAGGAGCCGTTGACCGGGATCGTGCCTCCCGTCAAGGTCACCGACGACGCGCTGGTTGAAGGAGTGCCACCGCAGGTTGTAGTGGCGGTGCCGGAGACTACCAAACCACTTGGCAATGTGTCGGTCAGTGGCGCCGTCATGGTCGCGGCGGTGCCGGCGTTGCTCAAAGTAATCGTGATGGTGGAGGTTCCTCCGGCAGTGATAGTGGACGGGCTGAAGGCCTTGCCGAGCGTAACGCCTGATGCAGATGAAACTGACAAGGTCGCGATGGCCGGACCGGAATTGTTGCCGTTGTTCGTCTGCAAAGCGCCGGCAGCTAGCGAGTTGACGTAATTCCCTCCGGCTGCCGCAGTCACGCTTGCTGTCACGGTGCAGCTACCGGCGGCAGGAATCGTGCCACCCGTCAGAGTGAGCGTCGAAGTGGTGTCGCTAGCAACTCCGCCGGAGCAGGTGGTGCTAGGCGCAGGCGTCGCCGAAATCACCACACCGCTGGGCATTGTGTCAACGAGCGGCGCGGAAAGAGTGGCGGCGACGGTGCTCGCATTCGACAACGTAATCACTAGCGTCGACGTCCCGCCCGCATTGATCGTGGCTGGAGTGAAGGCCTTGCCGACCGTTGGTAAAACGGCCGCCGGTACGTTGACCGTCAATGTTGCGATGGCTGCGCCGGCGTTATTTCCGTTTGAGGTTTGCAAAGCTCCGGCGGCCAGTGAGTTGACGTAATTGCCTCCGGCCGGTGCCGTCACGGTTGCCGTCACGGTGCAGGAACCATCGGCTGGAATTGTGCCGCCTGTCAAAGTGAGTGTCGAAGTCGTGTCGGTAGCGACTCCAGCGGTGCAGCTGGTGGCCGGCGCGGGCGCCGCAGAAATCACGACACCACTCGGCATTGTGTCCAGGAGCGGCGCGGTGAGGACGGCAGGGATGGCGCTAGCATTCGACAAGGTAATTACAAGCGTCGAAGTACCGCCCGCGTTGATCGTGGCCGGAGTGAAGGATTTGCCGACTGTGGGCTGAACCATCGCAGGAGAATTCACAGTTAATGTTGCAACGGCCGGCGCAACGTTTGCGCCGTTCGTGGTCTGCAAGGCACCGGTGGCGATGGAGTTGATGTAACTCCCGCCGCTGGCCGCGATCACGTCAACTGTCAAATCACAAGAGCCGTTGGCCGGGATCGAACCCCCGGTCAGAGTCACGCTTGAGGCACCGACGCTGGCTGTGCCGCCGCTGCAAGTTGTGCTGGCAGCGCCCGAGATCGCCACGCCGGCAGGCAATGTGTCCGTGAGTGCAGCGGTGAGGCTCGCGGCAGTTGCGTTTGAGTTGCTCAAGGTAATTGTAAGCGTCGAGCTGCCGCCGGCAGTGATTGTGGCTGGGCTGAAGGTCTTGCCGACCGTGGGCGGGACCGGCGGGACGGAGCACGTCGAGATCGAGATTACGTTCGAATCCATCGTCACTGCGCCAGTTTGGGCCAGAGCTCTGCCGGAGAGAGTCGCGTCGGTAGTGAGAGTGACGCTCGCGAGTGCAAAGATATTTCCCACGAAGGTAGTGGTTGTGCCGATGGTCGCCGAACTGCCAATCTGCCAGAAGACGTTGCATTGTTGCGCGCCATTAATTAGAACCACGGACGAATTGCTTGCGGTCGTGAGGGTGCTGCCTATTTTGAAGATCCACACCGCACTGGCATCGCCGCCAGCGTCGAGAGTTAGCGCGCCCGTCAACTGAGCTGAGGACGAAAAGCAATAAACACCCGGCACGAGCGTGAGGCCGCCGAGATCGGTTGATACATTGGAGGTGCACGACTGGGATGCCAGGTTGTTGTATGCGGTGGTGTTATCGGTCTGAGCTTGAAGCGCTACCGCATCAGCATCATGAATTGTTCCTCCGACGACGGTCCCCGGAGGGAAACCGACGATAGCAGTGCCAGGGTCAACTCCCAAATCTCCGGTCACGACCGTCGGGCCGGTATTTGTGACGGTCGAACTACCCAATACCGCGAAACTTTGCGTCGTGCCCAGCGGTGGTGCGACCTGCGCAAAAGCCGCCTGGGCGAGAGGCGCGACAAAAAGCGCGGAGAACAAGACGATGCGGGCAAATCGTGCAAACAAATCTCTAATTGGGAATGTTCGAACTGATAGGCTCTTCATCTTGTCTCACTTTCTCGCAGTATCGAATGGGCGTTCACAAATCAGAAATGCCTTACCTGATTGGCTTAAGGCGCGTTCTTTGCGCAGCCTCAATCGGCCTCTAAAATCAGGCACTTGTACTTCCAATTTGAGGTGGGAAATCTGCGATGAAAATAAGCGGGATATAAAGACGGTTAAAAGTGAGATCGATTAATTCGGGAATATGGCTCCCAAATTGAAATTCCAGGGATTCGCATTTTTGTGCTGGGCTGAAATTCTAAGGTGCGCCCAGCAGAAAAAATGCGCGATGGGCGGCGTCGCCAGGAAATTACATCCCACGGTTTCGGCCGGCGGGACAACCGCAGAACCGTCTGCGGCGTTGGTGCCCGGGGTGGGGGTCGAACCCACACGACGCGTAAGCGTCAGGGGATTTTAAGTCCCCCGCGTATGCCATTCCGCCACCCGGGCTTGCGTTGTGAGAGTGTACGAATCCTCAGTCATTCCTGCAATAGAACAGGTTCGGCGTGGAAGGTTTGGGTTTCGGCAGACGCGTCTGACTGCTTTCAAATAGGTGTGAGGACGCATCGAAACCAAAAGAAACGAAGAAAGTGCATTCGACCCAGGACTCAGGCGGGCGTTAGGCGAAGGATTTCGTGCCAGAAAAGAATCGATTTGTTTTTAGATCGCCCGGCCACGGGTCCGGGCTCAAACTCTTTTTGAAGAGTAGCGCCGGTTTAGTGCTCGTTCACATATGGCCGCGACTGTCCAAGATGCCAATCGTTAGCGCTACGGCAGCAATCAAAGCGATCGTGGTAAAGATAATACCGCCAAGAATTGAGTTTTCATCCGCGCGATAGACGTCATCTCCTAGAACATTGAAAATCATCATCCACACGCTCGCGCAAACCGCCAATATGGACAGCCACACCAGTAAAATTTTCCATCTTTTTCGCAGCCGTTTCTTCTTTCGTTTTTTGCTGCTCGCGACGCTGACGTGCATCGGCAAAGACATAGGGGGACATGTCCTTTCTGGGGCTTCGATAGCTCGTCGCTAACGACCCCCCGTGAGCGGCGAGAGCCTGCGCGCGGTGCAGTCCGCCGCTGCACCGATGCAGACGTGCTGATTACGATGTTGCCGACAAGCCCCGAAGCGACCGTTCACCATCGAGTTGTCTGAGCTGGGAAGGCGCGGAAAACACAGATTCGCGACGAAGGAGAGTGTCAACGCTGCCCGACGCATTCATAAAAATCTCCTTGGCCGGATTTTCAGAATTCGACCCCTAATTGGCGCATGCTACGCTTCTCCGCCCTTCAACACAACAATTTTGCCATTACAGCAGGAGCGAAAGAAATCAGTAGATTTGCGCAGATAGCGACTTTTATACCTCTGTCTGACGCGAGATCTCGGCTCACAGTAAGACTTGCATCCCAGGTGATCGCCCGCGGAAATTGGCGCCGGTCGCGGTATCGCTTGAAGATTCCAAGGAGGCGGCCAACTCTCGACGACGCCATTCGATCGCTCGTGAGCAGCAAGGACTCGGCGAACTTGACCCACCAGAATAGCTGGCGTATGGTTCGCGCAAAGATAGGATCGACGCCGTAATTTCGGCTTGGATCTTGCGATTTCACGATTCACTCATATCACTCTAAAGGAGAGCGCAAATGTCACACTTTCTCACCCAAGTTTCTTACACGTCGGATGCATGGTCGGCCCTCGTCAAAAATCCCGTCAACCGGATGGATCAAATTCGT
>Ga0302326_10027068_pt1 | contig 11573 bp, 8 predicted proteins | sample Palsa_T0_3_FD_202264 | JGI IMG/M metagenome (GOLD analysis project Ga0302326, IMG submission 202264) | Peat permafrost microbial communities from Stordalen Mire near Abisko, Sweden - Palsa_T0_3 | ecosystem: Environmental > Terrestrial > Soil > Palsa > Peat permafrost | place: Sweden: Abisko...
TGGAAAATTCCGCGGTGGTTTTCTCGTCGTTCGAGTTGATCCTGATGGCCAAAAATCTCGAGCGCATCGGCGATCACGCCACGAACATCGCCGAAGACGTGATCTACATCGTGCAAGGCCGCGACGTCCGCCACAACGCGATGGATCGGCGTTAACCGTCACCTCCGCTCGGAACCTCCCGCGCAGCTCTCAAGATGCTATTTCGGGTGGGGCATCATGTCGATTAGGTAGTAGCGGTCCGCCTCGATCAAAAAATAGAAACGCCAACTTCGATTCACCCGCCCCTGCCAGATGCCACGTGCTCCGTCGTACTTTTTGGCCCGTAAGGACGGGTGCCGCACGTCTCGCAGCAGGAAGGCGAGCGCTTTTTGGGCTTGCGACTGAACGTCTGCCGGCGCTTCTGCGAAACTTCGCTCAAAACGCGCCGTGTAGAAAAGCTGCATCTAGGGATGCTTGGGCTTCTTGGTTTTTCTGAGCGAGCGGATTAGGGCGGGCACGGAACGAAACGGGCCGCGGACACGTCCCACGCGTATGTCTTCCAGGCCTTCGGCGAGGCGCTTTTCGACAAGGGCTTTGGGCGTCAGGACGACCCGATCGCCTTCAAGCGCCACTTCGAGGTAGTCGCCGGGGGCCAGGCCGAGATGGTCGTGAATTTTTTTTGGTATGACAACTTGGCGGCTGACGCCGATTTTGACCGCGATCAACGGTCGGCGTTGGATGGATGGTGTTTTCATATATTTGTATTTTAATGCTTTGATCAACTCTGTCAAGGCATTGCCGCCCGTTCCTGCTGTATGCGTCGTCCGGACCGTAACGAGGGCAACCGGGAGTACACTGTCGCGTGTTTGCGAGGGCTCAAAGTGGGGCCTGGCCGAATTTATTTCTAGGAGGACTTAGCGATGAGCTCGATTCTGGATCGCAGAACGTTTCTGCAGGTGAGTTCGGCTTACGCGGCTCTTTTGACGCAGGGATATCAGCAGGTAAAGCCGGCGCAGCGCGCGGGGCGCGGCGCGGTGAAGAACCGGAAAAACTTTGTGGGCATTCAGGTGCGCGGGTTTGCCTGGGTGGACGAAGGCGTCGATCAGGTGCTCGATAACCTTCAAGAAAAAGGCGGCGTGAACACCGTTTTTGCATATACGTTCGCCTACGGAGAGCAGCGTTCGCGGAAAGACAGCGCCATTCCGCTGCCGGATCACGGGATCGCCGGGAATTCCGACGTCGCGGTGGGAGCGTTCTACGATTACGATCCAAAATATTTTCAGAATACGATCCTGAAAGATTTCCGCTCGCCTGCCTACGGCAAGTTCGACGTAATTAAAGAAGTGGCGCCGAAAGCCAAGGCGCGCGGCATGGATTTTTTTGCGTGGGATTTGAATAACCCGGGGACCGAATTGGTTCGCCAAATACCGAACTATTCGGAGGTCACCGAGGTGGATTTGTACGGGCGGCGGACGGCGAACGCTTGCTTCAATAATCCGGACTATCGGGCGTTTCTGAACGGCATGATCGAAAGCTTGCTATTGGGATATCCGAGCGAAGTGGACGGAATCGCCTGGGGCTCCGAGCGTACCGGACCGCTCGAAAACATTATAGGCGGAGGCGGAATCGTCACGTGTTTTTGCCAATTCTGCCAGGCCAAGGCGCGCGAGCGCGGCATTTCAGCGGACCGCGCGCGGGCCGGATACGTTGAAATCCAGCAGCTATTCCAGGCCGCGGCGCAGGACCAGCGGCCGGCGGACGGCTACTTCGTGACTTTCTGGAGAACGCTGCTGAAATATCCCGAGGTTCTGGCGTGGGAAGCGTTATGGACAGACAGCCTGCAAGAGGTGCAGGCGGAGGTATATGGCATCGCCAAAGGGATCGCGTACGAAAAACCGTTTGGATTTCACATTTTGCAGGCCATGACGCTGAGCCCGTTCAATCGCGCGGAGCAGGACTACGCGAAGTTCAAGAACTTCGCGGATTTCCTGAAGCCGGCGACATACAACAATGCGGGCGGTCCGCGACTCGCGGCGTATTTGAAGCGCCTGAGTGCAACCATTTTCCACGACGCAACGCCCGATGACTTTGTGCAGTTCTACTACAAAATCATGGGTTATCAGGAAGCACCGTTCGAGCAATTGGCGGCGACGGGACTTTCGGCGGATTGGGTCGCACGAGAGACTAAGCGTGCGCTGCAAGACGTTGCCGGAGAGGCGAAGATTTATCCCGGCATCGATATCGATGTGCCGCCGCTCGGAGCAGCGGATGTTGCGGCCGAAAAACACACGAAACCGGACGACGTGAAAAACTCGCTACATGCGGCGTTTGGAGCCGGCGCGGATGGCGTTGTGCTATCGCGCGAGTATGCGGAGATGTGGCTGGCGAATCTTTCGGCGGCGGGAGACACGTTGAAGGAGATATTCGCGCAGGCGAAGACGTAACCACGCGCTGCGCAAAAGACGGCGACAAAAATGCCGGGGATGCGAATCGCATCCCCGGCATTTATTTTCAACTGTTATGGGCGTCAGCGGTGATGGCCTCCGCCGCCTCCGCGAGAACCGCCTCCGCCGCCACCACGCGATCCACCTCCGCCGGAACTGTGGCCGCCGCCTCCGCCGCTGTTGTAACTTCGCCCTCCGCCGCTTGGCGCGCTATAGCTGCGGCTGGGTGCGCTGTAACTGCCGCGGCTCGGCGCGCTATAGCCGCCGCGGCTCTCGCCGCCGTAGTTGCTGTTCGGGCGGCTAACGACCGGCTGCCGCATGTTGAGCGGCGGGCGATAGCTGGGCGACACGTTTGAGGGGCGCGCGTAACCGTTTCCGCCTGAATTGCCGTCGCTCTCGCCACGCGACGACGGAGCGAATTGCTGATAACCGTTTGCGCGGCCGGCGGTGTCGGGACTACCGCGGTTAGCGCTGCCGTTGTCGCCGGGGCGATACGACGGCGTGGAGTTGCGAGCGCCGCCGGAATTGGAATCGCCGAAGCTATGCCAGCCTTCACCCGAGGTGGCTGCGCGTGCGGGCCCGGAAGTTGCGCCTGCGCCGCGCTGGAAGTTGGCGCCGGAATTTGCCGCGACGCGAGAATTCTCCTGGATGTTCTGGCGCTCCGCGGCCGCATTCTGATCGAACGAGCGGGAAACGGCCGCGGGTTGGCGCACGGAGTAGAAATGTTGATTGTCGCCGCGCGCGGAAATGGTGGAAGGATTCGCCGCGCGGCCGCTGGCGTTCAGGCTTGCGCGCGTCGGGGCCACGGGCACTCGCCCGGTGATCATATCGCCCTGGCGGATCATGTCGCGCGAAGCGGGCGTCACACCCACGCGGCCTGCTCCGAAGCGGTCAGCGGGAACTGTGGAGATCGCGCCGCGCAGGCGATCGTTGCCCGCGAAACCGAGCGTGGAGAAGCCGCCGGCGCGCAACGGCCCAATGCCGCCGGTGTGGTAGCCAAGATGGTTCACGTCCGCGTATCCAAATCGTCCGCCTTCACGCCCGTACCACGGAAAGAAACGGTCACCAGGACCGATCGGCAGCCAGCCGTAGGAACCGAATCCGAAGCCGCCTCCAAAACCGCCGCCGAAGCCGAAAAAGGAAACATACGCGGGAGCCCAGATCGGACGATAGAATCCACCGCCCCAACCGAAGCCCACACTCCAGCCCCAGCGTCCACCACGGCCGCCCCACCCGAATCCTCCGCCCCACCCGCCGAAGCCACCGTAGACCGGACCGGGCCACCAAGCCCACTGATCGCCGCAGAGGAACCATCGGCCATAGTGATATGGCGCCCAGCCCCACGGCTCGTAGGAAACCCAGGTCCAGCCGTAATAGGGTTCATAGGTCCACTGGCCATCTTGATAGGGCGCCCAGTTGGGGCCGACGCCGCTTGGTTCCCAAACCTGGCCGTAATCGGGGGAATCAACCCAGCTGCCATTGTTGTCGAGATCTTGCGTGCCGACGTAATAGGGATCGGTGTGCTGCCAGCTTTGCGCGTCTTGAATCTGTTTATCGCGCGATTCGTTCCAGGCGTCGAAAGAATCCTTATCGGGCGCGTCAGTGACTTTGTACTGCGCGTCCTGGCCCGTGCCTTGAATCGTGATGAGCTGGCCCTTGGTGACGTGCGTGCTTCCTTGCGGCGTGGAAATTTCAGCTTCGCCGTTGCGCACGATCACTTGCGTTTCAGTATCGGACAGCACCAGGATGCGGAAGCTGCCTTCGCTCTGGCTGGGATGCACCGCGACGTTCGGCGTATCGATTTCGACGTCGGATTCGCTGTGATTGAAAATCGAAAAATTCACCAGGCCTTCGGCGATTTGAACTTGGATTTGCTGATTGCCGAGCGTGGCGATGTTGGCTTGCGCATGCTGGTCAAGGCGAAGAACGTCTGCGAAATCGAGCTGCACTTCGGCTTGCGCGCCGGCACCCGTGGAAATTTTGTCGCCGGCCTCAAGCGGCTGGTTGATCGTCGCGGCGGACCAATCGCCGGAATCTCCGCGCTGCGTTGAAGCGTCCCCACGAATCATGCTGATGCGCGCGACGCCGGGCGCCGCTTGCGGCTCGGCATTGGGACCCTGCTGATTCTGCTGCGATTGATCGGGCGCGCCCTCTGGCGGAGGTGGCGCTCCTTGCTGCTGCATTTGCGCCTGCGATTGATCTTGATCCGGTCCCTGATCGTAAGGCTGCGATTGGTCCGGCGCTTGCGCCAGAATGCTACCCGCGCCGAACAGCGCCAACGTCAAAACTGTGGTCGCACCAAAAAGTTTGGTCGTCATCACCACTTGCCCCCTCATGCATAAGACCTTCGCGATCGAAGGAGCAAGCTGGGTGCCAGAATGCGGTGGAAGTAGATTCACATAAACATTGTAGAATCAGCGTGATGGCGAGGGATGCGAGAAGGAGCGACGGCCTTGGCGAGCGGGCTCTGGCCGCATTCAATCAGAAGTGGTGGATTTCAGCCACCGGCTCGCGTGCGGAGCGCGTGCTCGCGAGGCACGCGCGAATCACGATTCTTTTTCTGGCTCGTCGGCGATGCCCATTCGCGAGAGTCGGTAGCGCAGCGCGTTGCGCGAGAGGCCGAGCATGCGTGCGGCGCGGCTTTTGTTTCCTGCAGTGCGGCGCAACGCTTCGCGGATCAATTCGTCTTCCCATTGCTCGAGCGTGACGCCTTCTGGCAGAAGCGCCCCGGATTCAATCGCGGGGCGCGGCCGGGCGGCGTCGAGGCGAATGTCGGCGACTTCTAGGATCGAATCTTGCGACAGCGCACAGGCGCGCTCGATTACGTTTTCAAGTTCGCGCACGTTGCCGGGCCAATGGAAATCCATCAGGCGCTGCAGCGCGTCGGGGCGAATGCCGGCGACGGGCTTGCCCGAGCCGCGGGAAAATCTTTCGATGAAGAGCTGCACCAGATCCGGGATGTCTTCTTTGTGTTCGCGCAGCGGAGGGATGTCAATCGGCACGACGTTCAGGCGGTAATACAGGTCTTCGCGGAATGTGCCGTCTTCAAGCGCGGCGCGCAGATCGCGATTCGTCGCGGCGACCAGCCGCACATCGACCTTGAGCGTACGCGTTCCACCCAGGCGCTCGAATTCGCGCTCTTGCAGCACGCGCAGAAGTTTCACCTGCGTGGCGGGTGGAACGTCGCCGATTTCGTCGAGGAACAGCGTGCCTTTGTCGGCCAGTTCGAATTTCCCGGGCTTGGTGGCCGTGGCGCCGGTGAATGCGCCCTTCTCGTAGCCGAAGAGTTCGCTTTCGAGCAAGTTCTCGGGAATCGCCGTGCTATTGATTTTGATGAAGGGGCCGGCGGAGCGGCGCGATTTTTCGTGCAGCACGCGCGCGATCATGTCTTTGCCCACGCCGCTTTCACCGCCGAGCAGCACGGTGGAATTCGTGGGAGCGATGCGCTCGACGGTCGCCAGCACCTCTTGCATCTTCGCGCTGCGCGATACCACATTCGGGTGCGCGTACTTTTCGCCCAGCGCCTGGCGCAGCGTGCGATTTTCTTCGCGCAGGCGGCGCACGTCCAACTCTTTCTGAATCACCATTTTCATTTCGGCGAGCGAAAATGGTTTTAATACGTAATCGCTGGCGCCGGCTTTCATGGCTTCCACCGCGGTTTCGACGGTGCCATAAGCCGTCATCACCACGACGGGCAACGCGGCATTGGCGCGCTTCACGGCGTGCAAAAATTCGAGGCCATCCATGCCGGGCAATTTCAGATCGGTCACAACAATATCGAGCGTTTCCTGGCGGACGAGGTTCAGGCCCTGCTCGGCGTCGGCCGCGCTCAACACGCGATGCCCTTCCTCGCTCAAATCGAGTTCGAGCAAGCGGCGCAGTTTCGGTTCATCTTCGACGATGAGAATTGTAGACATGGAATTTAGGCGAGCGAGATCTCCGCGCTTACAGCCTCTGCCGCGGCCGGCAAGAAGACCACGAATCGCGCGCCGCGCGGGCTGCTTTCAAGATGAATTGTGCCGCGATGCTCATCGATTATTTTCGAGACGATCGAAAGACCCAGTCCCACCCCGGTTTTTTTCGTGGTCACGAACGGATTGAAAATTTGCTCGCACATTTCGTTCGGCACGCCCGGGCCGGTATCTTCGATGGACACTTCGATCCCGCTGCGCCCGCCGGATTGCGCATGCTCCAAGGAAACCCGCAACGTGCCGCCGGTTTCGCCCATGGCCTCAAACGCATTCTGCACGAGATTGATGAAGGCGCGCTCGGCGAGATTTTCATCCAGCGGGATCTGCGGCAAATCCGCTGCATCGTGACGCTCGAGGCGCACCGGCGCGCCGTGCCAGGAATCGGCAACCGTAGCCAACGCGCGATCCATCAGCGCCGTAAGCGACGCCGGATAGCGCTCGGCGTGCAATGGCCGCGCAAAATCGAGGAAGCGCGAGACCAGCGCGCCCAGCCGATTCACTTCGCTCGAAATGTAACCGGCCAATTCCGCAGCCAGTGGATTCGACGTGCCGATTTTCTGTTCGAGCATTTCCGCGGAGCCTTTGATTACGCCGAGCGGATTGCGAATCTCGTGCGCGAGGCCCGCCGACATTTGCCCGAGCGCTGCCAAGCGCTCCGAACGCCGCGCCTGATCCTGCGCTTGCTGTAGCTGGCGATTGGTGTCTGCAAGGCGCGCGGCCACGCCGCGGTAACGCGCCGTCTGCCGGCGAATTTCGATCGAAAAGCGATTCACCACCACGGCCACCAGGAAAAAGAACAGAATGCGAATGGAAAGTTCGCCCAGTTCGGGCAAGCCGATGATGTAAGCCTGTGAGGCGGGCAACAGATAAAAACAATAGGCGGCCGAGGCGAGAAGAGTCCAAAGCAGCGTGCCGATCGTGTCGAAATACATCGCCGCGGTCATGACCGGCAGAAAATAAATCGGGTAATAGCTGCTGTTGATGCTCACGTCGCCGGTGTGATCGATCAAAAGTGTGGCCAGCGCGATCTTCAGCAGCACCGCGTAGTAGCGCCCGCTGCGCGGGAAATAGCGCACCAATCTGCCTTCCAGCAATTGCACCGCGGCGATCAAGATCAGAATGAGCTGTTTATGAATTTCTTGAATCGGCGGAAGCACGGCCAGGCCGGCGAGAAACAACACCATCAGCCAATCGATCCAACCGCGGCCTTCACGCTCGGCGGCGTGGCTGCCCGTAGAATCGGAAATCTTCCCGGTAATATCGAGGTTCGCTGCGTTCAAATCGTCCGCTTGGTTTGCGGACGGGAGCTCGGGAATCAATTGCGTCCGCCGCTCTACACCGGCGTCAATAGTTTTGGCCATCGCAATCGTATCTTACACCGCTCGCCGCGCGGCAGTGGCCGCCGTGGCCAGCGAGCTTCGTGCATTGCGAGCTTCCGCGTTTTTGTCAGCGATGCGGCGGCTTCGGCTCGCTAGGCTTGCCGCTCTGCCCGCCGCTCGCATGATTGTTCTGTGCGCCGCCGTTTGGCGGGGGCGTGCTCTGATGCACTTCCTGATGCTTGGCCTGCCACTGCTGCTGCTTATCGGCGTCGCTCTGTTGTTCGTCGGGCGTGGGCTGGCGGACCGGCGGCGCCGGACGGACATTCGTGCGATTCGCTGGCTCCGGCGGCGGAGCATTGCTGACGTTCGCGTTGTTGCGGTCATTGCTGTGATCGTTGTTGCGACCAGTGTTGCCGCCATCATCGCGCGCTTGCGAGTTTGCCGGTGGCGCCGGCGCAACAGGAGCTGGCGGCGCCGCTTCAGTTCTATTCGGCTGGGTCACCGGCGGTGCGCTTCTATTCGGCTCGTTCGTTGGAGGCACATTCCGATCCGGTTGATTCATCGCGGGCGAGTTGCCGTTTGGCTCGTTCGTCGTAGCCGGCGAACGGTTATTTCCCGGACGGTAGTTCGGCGCATTGCCTTGCGGATTTCCCTCGTCCTGACGCTGCATATTTTCCGGCGCGTTACCGCCTGGGGGTGCGGCGCCATTCCCGTGGAAAGTTTGCGGCTGCGCCGGAGTGCGCACAGTTACGGTCGTCCGGCTCACCACGTTTGCCGGCGGCCGGTGCTCCGCAGGCCGAGCCTCCGCGCCGACAACGCTCGCGCGCACCGGCTCGGCCGCGGGCCCGCCGCGATCCACCGGAGCGTTGGCCAGATCGCGCGCTGAAACGTTCACGACATTGCGCGCGACCATGCCGCCGCCCACGAACGTATCGTGCGATACGACCGTCACTCCACCTTCGACGTGCTGGTTCACGTAGGTCACATTTCTCGAATTGTTGTGATAGACATCTACGACCGTGGTGCGATCAACGACCGTGTTCGTGACGTTCACACGCGTCATGTACCGCTGGCTCACGTGATACGCCGGCATGAAGACTTCACGCGGCCCTAGCGGAAACCATCCGATGCCTCCTCCGCCGCCAATTGCGACCGAGAAGGAAAATCCCGGCGCGCCGCCTACCCAAGCCACCAGCGCCGGCGCATAGCACGGCCGCACGCCGACAACCACCGGCCCCGGCACCCATCCCCAGCGCCCGCCGAAAACCGCCCAGCGGCCATAATGGAAAGGCGCAAATCCCCAAGGCTCGGAATCCACCCACGTCCAGCCCCACGGCGAAATCCAAACCCAGTGGCCCAGGCGATACGGCGCCCAACCCATTTCAACGCCTCGCGGAAACCACACCGTGCCGTAATCAGCTTCGGCGCTCCAATCTCCGTAAGTGTCCAGATCTTCGTAGCCGGTCGTTTCGGGCGAAACATATTGCGGGGCGACCATGCGATCTTCCGCCGCATCGCGCTGCGCCGACCAATTCTGGAAATCGGTCTGCGGCAGCGAATCGGCGTCATCGAGACTGTAATTGAGCGTATCGGTGCCAGTGAATGTGGCCTGCTGATCGGGCGTGATGTTCCAGGAGCGCCCACCGCCGGTCACTTGTCCCTCACCATTCACCACGGTCACCACCGTGACGCTCTGATCGGGATCAACGGAGACCTGATATGTGCCGGGCTGCATGAGCGAAAACGCTAGATTGGGCGCGTCGATCTCGAAGGCATCGTTGGGATCGAGCTGTCGCAAGCGGACGACCACCGAGCCGGCGGAAACCTGAAACTGAATCAAATTGTCGGAGAGCGTCAAAAACGAAACGCCCGTGTTGTGGTCCAGGCGCACGGCCGTCGAGCCGACGTGCATTTCCACCAAGCCATCGCTATCGGACCAGAGCTGATCGCCGGTGGTCAGCGGGCGATTGACTTCCGCTGTGACCCAATCGTTGTCGCCGCCGCCGGACGGTTGGAACGATACCGAGCCTTGCACCAGGTTTAAGCGCGCGACGCGCGTCGGCGGATCGTCTGCGGTCGCTCCCGGGGCCATTTGGTCAGGAGCGCCCTGCGCGTCTTGCGCAGCGACGTTAGCGGGCGCGCGCAGGATGAAGACCAGCGCGACCAGTGCCAGCGCCGCGAAAAGGAATTTGTAAGATTTCAGCTTCGTCATCATGTGCTCGTGCCTCCTCAAACCCGAACTTGTCCTTACAGCGTAAAACACCGGCCCGCAGAGTTAGTTTCCTGCAGCGTCAAAAGGGATGTAAGAGCGTTGAAGTTCCAGTTTTGTTTGATGCCTTCCCCATCGTTTGCGGGACGCCGCTCAATTGTTTGCTGTTTTAGTGGCGCGCCGCGCCGCCAACATAGCTCACACGCCAAATCGAATTTGAGCCATCGTCGCTCACCAGCAACGCGCCATCCGGCGCAACCGCCACGCCCACTGGACGGCCCCACACTCCGCCGGCCGGCGTCACGAAGCCGGTTAGAAAATCCTCGTACTCGCCGGTGGCTTTGCCCGTCGAATCCACGGGCACGCGAATCACCTCGTAGCCGGTGCGCAAATTGCGGTTCCAGGAACCATGCTCGGCCGCAAAAATATCGGAGCGGTACTCCTTCGGAAATTGCGAGGCTTCGTAGAAGAGCATTTCCAGCGAAGCGTTATGCGGTTCCAGCAATACGTCGGGAACGATGGTCTTGTCTCGCAGTTCGGGATGCTTGCCCGGGAATCGCGGATCGGGATTCCCGCCGGTGTAATACCACGGCCAGCCGTAGAAGCCGCCGTCGGCCACATGCGTGATGTAATCGGGCGGCAGATTGTCGCCCAATTCGTCGCGCTCATTTGTGGAGCACCACAATTCGCCGGTCTCCGGTTGCATGGCTTCGCCCACGCAATTGCGAATGCCCCAGGCGAAAACGCGGTGCCCCGAGCCATCAGGATTGTATTCGAGCACGTCGGCGCGATCGACTTCGGCCGAACTCGCATCGGTGTCGGTCACATTGGCGGATGAACCCACCGAAACGTACATTTTTTTTCCGTCGGCGCTGAACACCACGTCGCGCGTCCAATGGCTGCCGCCGTGCGGAATATTCGGCACGATCGTTTGAGGCCCGCCAGTCGCCACCAAATCGCCATTGTGATACGGGAAGCGCACCACGGCATCCGTGTCGCCAATATAGACGTACTGCGGATCGGGACCGGGCGGATAAAACGCAATCCCGAATGGCCGATTCAGCCCCTTCGCGAAGACGGACATGTGCGCGGCTTTGCCGTCGGGCGTCGCTCCGCGAAATACAAGAATGCGGCCGGGCGGATTGTCGTTGCCATTGACGGGAAAACTTTCGGCCACAAAAATATCGCCATTCGGCGCGGTGCGCATCTCGCGCGGATTATCCAAATTTGCGGCGTAGAGCTGCACTTTGAAACCAGGCAGCCCCACCGGCATCGCACCGGCCGGCCGCGGAATCAGCGTCGGGCCGTTTTGCGCGGAGCTGGTGGTGTACGGAGCCGGCAGATCGGCGGGAGTGATCTTGCGAAACACGCCGGGATGCTCGGCTTCAAAACTGTGAAAGGCTGCCGCGCCGGTCACCACCGTGTGCGGCTTCATATCCTGCGAAAGCGCAGCCAGGCAGGCCACAAACGCCAGCGCTACGACCGGAATTCCCCATCTCCTCAACACCATGATGCCTCCCGAGCCGGGCCGCGCCGCAAATTTCCATGACGCGCAGGCGATGCACGCGCGCCGTAGGCGCTGCGCGCACGTTGCCTTACCCGGGAATGATACCACCGTCGTCCGCGCGAAAAAAAAGCGGGCGGCTTGCGC
>Ga0302326_10027069_pt1 | contig 11573 bp, 7 predicted proteins | sample Palsa_T0_3_FD_202264 | JGI IMG/M metagenome (GOLD analysis project Ga0302326, IMG submission 202264) | Peat permafrost microbial communities from Stordalen Mire near Abisko, Sweden - Palsa_T0_3 | ecosystem: Environmental > Terrestrial > Soil > Palsa > Peat permafrost | place: Sweden: Abisko...
TTTCCCGATCTACCCCCGGGCAATTACGCTGTCACGGTGGAGTTGACCGGGTTTAAGAAAGAAGAGCGCAGGGATATTGCGCTGCTGGTGAACACCGCCCAGCGCGTGGACATCAAGCTCGAGCCCGGCAGCATCACCGAAACCGTCGAGGTCACCGGCGCTGCGCCGGCGTTGCAGACGGACCGCGCCGATACCGGCCGCAATATCGACACAATGGTGGTGTCGCAACTGCCGGTTCTGGTCAGCAACCGCAATTATCAAGCCCTGCTGGCCCTGGTACCCGGCACGTCGCCGCCAACGGAGGAGCACTCCCAGTTCTTTAACGCCTCGGACTCGCTGCAGACCGAAGTCAACGGGGCCCCGCGCGTGGCGAATAACTACCAGATCGAGGGCATCGACGACAACGAGCGCACCGGTTTGTTGCAGGTCCTGATCCCGCCGCTAGAAGCGATTCAAACGGTGGACGTCTCCACCAGCGACCACACCGTGGATTTGGGACGCGGCGCCGGCGCCGTCACTAACGTGATCCTGAAGTCGGGAACCAACCAGTTCCACGGCTCCCTCTATGAGTTCCTTCAGAACGGCGATTTCGACTCCCGCAACTTCTTCCAGCCCTCGGTGGCAGCGGTCCACTATAACTACTTCGGCGGCACCATCGGCGGACCGATTAAGAAGAATAAGTTGTTCTTCTTCGCAGATTTCTTGCGCACCTCGGATCACGAAGCCAACGCCAACACCGAGACGATACCGTCGCCGCTGTCGCGCACCGGAAACTTGAGCGAAGCCCTGGCCGGCTCCAGCCCCGCCATCGTTTACGATCCGCTAACCGGAAATACGACCACCGGTGTAGGAAGGACTCCATTCCCCAACAACGTTATTCCCACATCGCGCCTGAATCCGATCGCGCTCAAGATCCTGGCTCTCGTGCCCAATCCCAACCAAGCGTACAGCACACTGGCGCCGTCCAATAACTACTTCGCTCTCCTGCCCTTCACCAAGGACAGCGACCTCACGGACGGGAAGGTGGACTACACCATTAACGAGAAGGACCGCATCAGCGGACGCTTCAGCTTCCAGCGTCCGGTGGTTTACCAGGCGCCCATATTTGGCATGGCCGGCGGCGATGCCAACGGCGCTTTCGAGGGTACCGGAGTTCAGAAGACCTACAGTAGCGGCATGAACTGGGACCACCTTTTCTCGCCCACCCTGATGAACGAATTCCGCTTTGGCGTGGCGCACTACCACAACACGGCGCAGGCGAGCGACTATGGATCGGCCGATTCCACGAACCTGGGAATCCCTGGCATCAATATCAGCCAGTTCGACAGCGGCTTGGTGGGTATCAATATTGGCGCATTTACCACGCCGCTGGTGGGATATTCCGCCAGTTTGCCCTGGGTCCGTGCGGAGGCCAACATCGATTTGGTGGACAACGTGACCAAGACGCATGCCAATCACACGTTTACGATCGGGTTCGATATGCGCCGCATCCGTGACGACCTACTGCAAACGCAGACCTATAGCCCGCGCGGCGTCTACCAGTTCGGCGTTGCCCAAACGCAGTGCGCCGGCAGTTGCCTGCTCGCCAATGGCACCACGAGCTCGGCGACGACCCCGAACAGCACCACTTCGTGGGCCAATGACATGGCGAGCTTCCTGCTGGATAGCCCCGGGCAGTCCGGCACCGGCCGCGACTTCAGTGGCACGTTCCCGACTTACCGGGCCTGGTACTACTTCCCATACGCCGCCGATCGGTGGCAGGTCAACAAAAGGCTGACCGTGGATATCGGACTGCGCTGGGAAATCTATCCGCCGGGACTGCCAGCCTTCCCGGGCCAGTTTTCCAACTACATTCCGTCGAGCAACACGCTGGTGGTCGGCGGCGTGGGCGGCAACCCCAACAATGGGGGCTTGGCCAATCACCTGAACTACCTTGCGCCGCGCTTGGGCGTGGCGTACCGCTTGACGGAGAAGACAGTTCTCCGGACGGGGGTCGGCGTCAGTTATACGCCGTTTGAGGACAATACGTACATTAACAACAACTATCCGACCAAAGGCAACATCGGAGCGGTACAAGGCGCCAGCGCCTATACGTCCGCGTTCTACAACGGGTCCGTTCTGAGTTTCGAGAGCGGTCTTCCGGTGCCCGCGCCGCAGCCCATCCCGTCTAACGGGATTTACAGCGTCGCGGCCCTGGGCTTCAACGGTTCTACGGAAGACTTTTTCCCGACAAACTTCAAAAACCCTCATATAATCGCCTGGAACGCCTCGCTCCAGCAGACGTTGCCGGCTCATTTCACGATGGACGTTGCGTATGTGGGCAATCACGGCGTGGACATGGGCTCGGATCAGAACATCAATGGCAGTCCGGTGATCGCACCCGCCTCCGCCGGCGACACCGCCTACCTGCCGTACTCCCCGCACACAGGCACCATAACGCAGTTCTTCGTGCCGGTGTCCGCCATGTACAACGCCCTGCAAGTGAAGATTGACCGGCGCTTCGCCTCCGGGCTAAGCATCACTTCCTCGCTCAGCTACCAGAAGGGCATGGGTTACTACAACGGCGGCGACGACGATGGATTCTACGGCTTCTATCTGAACGGGCAATATCACCGTAATTGGGGGGTGAACGATTTCAATCGTACCGTGAGCTTCGTGCAGAGCTACGTCTATCAACTGCCCTTCGGTAAAGGGAAACAGTTGCTGGGATCGGCTTCGCGGGGGCTAGACATGATCGTGGGTGGATGGCAGATCGAGGGCATCCTGACGGTCATGACGGGACTTCCCTTCACCGTGAGTTACAGCTCGACGTACTTGAACCTGTCGCAGGGTGGCAACAACACGCCGGAACTGGTGGACCCGAGCGTCCAAATTCTGCACGGAATCAACACCACTTCGAACGGCGGATCGCCGTGGTTTAACACAGCCGCGTTTGCCCCGCCGCCTTGCCAGTCGGCGACGCCTAGCGCGTCCTGCCCAACCGGGGCGATCGATCAGGTCGCCGGCGCCGCCCAACAGGTCGGCAACGTGGGACGCAATTCCATGATTGGGCCGGGCTTCTTCAACCTGAATGGGGCCCTGTCCAAGACCATCCATTTCAACGAACGCGTCGGCCTGCAGCTTCGGCTGGAAACTGTAAATACAACCAACACCCCGCAGTTCTCCAATCCGAACACTACTTGCTGCACCGTGAACAACGCCAACTTCGGATTTGTGACCGGCACGCTCAGCAGCGGCTCCGGTTCGGTCAACTCCGGCACCGGCGGACCTCGCAGCGTCCAATTGGCAGCCAAGTTGACGTTCTAGCTTTTGGAGAAGTAGCTTTGGCCACCGGGGCGGCGCCCGCCGCGCCGGTGGCTATCGCTGTTTTTCGAGACGATCCAGCAGTTGCCGGATCTCCGGGTCAGGCTTGATGCGCAATGCGGCTTCGAAATGCTGGATGGCCTCCGGCGTCCGGCCAGGCATCCCCGATAACGCAATCCCCAGATTGACATGCGCGTCGGCGGAATTGGGATCGATTCTCAACGCGGCTTCAAAATGTGAGATCGCCTCCTGAACCCGCCCGGCGCCCGCCAGCACCACTCCCAGATTGTTGTGCGCGTCCACATGATCCGGCTTAAGCCGCAAGGCTTCCTCGAAATGGGGGATCGCCTCCTCCGGCCTGCGGCTCCTGGCCAGATCGATACCCACGTTGTATTGCATTTCAGCGGCATTGGACTGGACCCGCGCCAGGTTGTTTCGCGCCTCCTCATAATCCGGTTTGAGGCGGAGAGCGGTTCGATACTCGGCGATTGCCTCCGGCACGCTTTCGGGAATCGCTGCTAAAGCGTTAGCCAGATCGTTATGCGTGATGGGCGAATCGGGAAGGACTCGCAGCGCCGCCTCAAAATGGGCGATCGCCTCCGGGATCCGCCCGGATTTTGCCAAGGCATTTCCGTAGTCGGTCTGCACGTTCGCGGCATTGGGTTCGATCTGGAGCGCGGCTTGATATTGCTCGATTGCTTCGGGGAAGCGTCCCTCGCCGGCAAGGGCTACGCCGAGATTATGGTGCGCCAGGGAGTTGCCGCTGGTCACATCGAGCGCGTGACGAAAGAGCGTCTCGCTGTTTCGCCAATATTGGATCTGCGCTTCGCACAGCACCGCACACGCCAGGCACGCGGCAATGGCCGCGGAAATGGCGGCCTTGCGCTTAAGAACTTCTGCCAGGCCCCATGCCAACATAATGCTCAAGCCCACCATCGGGAGGTACGTGTACCGATCGGCACGAGCTTGTGCGCCGACTTGGATGAGACCGATGACCGGCACAAGCGTTCCCAGATACCACAGCCATCCCACCGCCAGGTAAGGACGCGAACGGCGCTCCCGCAGAACCGCTATCGAGACGCCTGCGAGCAGCAGGGCTGACAGCGCAATTTGCCATAACGGCAAGCCGTGTGGATAGGGATAGAACACCGCCAGCCTCGCCGGCCAAAACATCTTGACGATGTAGATCGCGTAGGAGACCAGGGCGTTCTCCGCGCGTAACCCAAGCGGGAATTGCCCAACTTCGCGGACCGCGCCGCTGCTTCGCTGGACCAGATAGGCGGCGGCGGCGGTAGCCGCGGACAGTCCCAGCATCGGAATCTTCACTCGCAGGGCAGAGCGGAGCGGCTGGCGCAGCGGCCATATATCGAGCAATAAGAGCACCAACGGAAGCGTCACGATCATCGGCTTGGACATGAGCCCCAGGCAGAAGGCCAGCAACGTAAGCCAATAATGCCGGCGGACATAGCTCCATAGCGCGAGGAACCAAAAGAGCGCGAAGAGCACGTCTTTTCGCTCCGCGATCCAGGCGACGGATTCCACGTGCAGGGGATGCACGGCGAAAAGCATGGCCACGAATGCGCTGGGCCACGCCGCGCCGGTGGCGGCCAGGAGAAATGCGAAGAGGAACACCGCGGCAAGCGCGTGAAGGAAGGCATTGGTGAAATGGTATCCGCCCGGCCGCAGACCGAAGATCTCCATATCGACCAGGTATGAAAGGCGCGTCGCAGGAAACCAATTCGCGGCCTCAGTGCTGGTGAATGCCCAGATGACCCCGTCCGTGGTAAGGGCGTTGCGTACGTGGGCGTTGTTGGTGACGTAGTCCGGATCGTCGAAATTGACGAAGCCGAATCGATAAACCGGCGCATAGATCAGTAGCGTGATCAAGAAGATCCCAAGACTAATGCCTAGTGTGCGAAAGCGGTTCGACGACTGCCGGGTTGTCTCAAATGCCGCCCCCGATGATGGCGCTGGAGCTGGCTTGGACACGGTCCTACTGATGTTAGGGATTTTCTTGCGCAAAGAGCCTGAAACTCTCCAGCTATGATTCTACGTGGGTTTCGCCAATGAAAGCGGGGCGATCAGACGCGAAAATGCCAGCGGCTAGCGCGGCACATCCAGCGTCAACCGCTCGCTCCCGCCGTAATACTTCAATTCCAACGCGTCGCCCTTCTTCATCCCTTTAGGCGTCGGGAAATAGAGATGCCCGGCGATGGGCCTCGACGTCTTCGCGTCCGGCAGTTCGTTGTCCATCAAGGCGCGATGCAACTCGAAGTTCTTGTCCGTCTGGGTGGAAGGCGCGGGCGGTGTGCCGCGGCTATCCGCCGCGACGCCGACCTGAGTAGCGGTGTACACGCCCTTGTTAGGGCCTGGACCCGACGAATAGCCGATGGTTTCCCTGACCCGCACGTCGACCGGTGAAGTAGACCCCGTGGATGGCGCGCCCGTCATTGGCTTCGGACCCGGCACAATCGCGTCGGCATCTACGGGACTCGAGCTTTCCGAATTCCCTCCCACGCGCAGCATGAAATCGCGCGGCGCCACCGAGAGCTGTGTACCCGTTGCCGGATACAGGCCCACCTCGAGGAAAATGTAGTGTGAGGTCCAATCCGCACCGAAAACCTTCCGGACCTGGGCGGACGTGGCGGCAGATGCTCCGATGGAAACGCTGGTGGAATCGGCGTGCGCCGCATAATCGGCGCTGCCCGCGCGCGGCGGAATGCCTTGGTAGTCGGCGAAGAGCAAAGGCGCCGCGGACAAAATGACGATCCGGCGGATGTTCATGAGCGGCCTCCCGTTTTTGATTGTATACGTCCAGAAAGCCGGCAGGGCAAGCTAAAGCATGCCCCACCAAGGCTCCATCTCGTTGTATAGTCCTAACTATGGACGTCAACCGCAGGGCATTCATCAAGGCCGGAACCGGCGCCGTAGTTGCTTCCGTGCTGGGCTTCGATGTTCGGCCCGCTTACGCGCAAGCGAAAGAGCTCAAGATTGCGCGCACTACCGAAACCCGCTCTACTTGTCCCTATTGTTCGGTGAGCTGCGGCGTCATCATCCACACCCTGGGAGACAAGGCCAAGAATGTGACGGCGCAAGTGGTTCACGTGGAAGGCGATCCCGATCACCCCATCAACCGCGGCACGCTCTGCCCCAAGGGCTCATCACTGTATCAGGATATTCTGAACGACCGGCGCCTGCTGAAGCCGCAGGTGCGCCGCGCCGGCTCCGATCGTTGGGAAGACATCTCCTGGGACCAGGCCTTCTCCGAGGTCGCCCGTCACATCAAGAAGACTCGCGACGAAAGCTTTATTGCCACTGACTCTCAGGGCCGCACCGTCAACCGCTGCGAGAGTATCGCCTGGAACGGCGGTTGCACCGACACTAATGAGTTCAACTATCTGGTAGTCAAATCCATGCGCAGCATGGGACTGACTTACATCGAAAACCAGGCCAGGGTTTGACACGGGCCCACGGTCTCCAGTTTGGGGCCAACTTTTGGAAGAGGAGCCATGACCAATGGCTGGATCGACATCAAGAATGCCGACGTGATGTTGATTATGGGCGGCAATCCCGCAGAGAACCATCCGTGCGGGTTCAAGTGGGCGATCGAGGCCAAGCGGCAGCGCAACGCAAAGATGATCGTGGTGGATCCGCGCTTCACGCGCACTGCCGCCACCGCCGATATGTTCCTGCAAATCCGCGCCGGCGCCGATATCGCCTTTCTGGGAGGGTTGATGCATTATGCGCTGGAGAATCAGCGCGTCAACAAAGAGTATCTGGCGAATTTCACCAATGCCGCGTTCCTGGTGAAGGAAGGCTTCAAACTGCCCGAAGACGGCCTGTATTCGGGTTTCGACGATGTCTCGAAGACTTACGACCGGTCCACCTGGAACTATGAAGAGAGCGGCAAGCCGGCTAGCCCGGCGAACCCGGCGTCTCTGCCTGCGAATGTCGCCTTTGACATTTCGCTCGAACATCCGCGCAGTGTGTATCAATTACTCAAGAAGCAGTATTCCCGCTACACTCCCGAAATGGTGGAGCGCATCACCGGCATCGCCAAGGCCGACTTTTTGAAAGCCGCCGACTTATTTACTTCCGTCCGCAAGGACGGAGACACGAAGAAGGTTGCGACGATCATCTATGCCGTGGGCTGGACGCAGCACAGTTTCGGCACGCAGATCATCCGCCTGGCGGCGATGATTCAGTTAGTGCTCGGCAATGTCGGCCGCGCCGGCGGCGGAGTTAACGCGCTGCGTGGTCACTCCAACATTCAAGGCGCAACCGATGTCGCCGGCATCTTCGACAATCTGCCGGGCTATCTCAAGATCCCCAACGTGGCCGACAGTAACTTCGACGCCTGGATGAAACGAATCACTCCCACGGCTTCTAAGCCGGGCGAGTGGGATTCCTTCAATTACTGGTCGAACACGCCGAAGTTCGCTGTGTCTCTTCTGAAAGCTATGTATGGCGACGCCGCCGGGAAAGAGAACGGCTGGGCCTTCGACTATCTGCCCAAGGTGGACCGCGAATATTCCTGGGCGCACATTTTCGACGATATGTACAAGGGACATGTCAAAGGATTGATCGCCTTCGGCATGAATGCGGTCGCCATCGGGCCGAACTCGCAGAAGAATATCGATGCTCTCAAGAAGGCGGAGTTCCTGGTGGTCTGCGATATTTATCCCGAGGAGACCAGCGACTTCTGGAGGGCTCCTGGAGTCACGCCGGAAGAGACGAAGACCATCCCCACGGAGGTTTACCGCCTGCCGGGCGCGGGTTTCGCCGAGAAGGACGGCACGTTCGTCAATTCGGCGCGCTGGCTGCAATGGAAGTGGGCCGCCGTCACGCCGCCGGGCAACGCCAAACTCGATCAGGAAATCCTGGCGCGCATTTTTCTGAAGGTTCGCGAGTTGTATCGCGCCGAAGGCGGGGCGTTCCCCGACCCGATTCTGAATCTATCGTGGAACTATACCGTTCCTGAGAATCCTTCACTCGCCGAAGTCGCGAAGGAACTGAACGGGCGCGCACTGGCGGATGTCGAAGACAAGGCTACTAACACTACGATGAAAGCCGGCCAGCAGTTACCCGGTTTCTCATGGCTGCGCGACGATGGATCGACTCTCTGCGGCAATTGGATCTGGTGCGGTTCCTGGACAGAAGCCGGAGCGCTCACGCAACGTCGCAATACTGACGATCCATCCGGTCTCGGCATCTACCCGAACTGGGCGTGGTCGTGGCCCATGAATCGCCGCGTGCTGTATAACCGCGCCTCCTGCGACGTCGTAGGTAAGCCTTGGGACGCGGATCGGCGCCAGGTCTGGTGGAACGAAGCGCAGAAGAAGTGGGTGGGCAACGACGTGCCGGATTTCAAACCCGACTCGCCGCCCAAAGATCACATGGGTCCATTCATCATGAATGCCGAGGGCGTGGGAAGAATATTCGCTCCGTTGGCGGCTTTCGCCGATGGGCCTTTCCCGGAATTCTACGAGCCTATGGAGAGTGCGGTACTGAATTCGCTTCACCCGGAGCGCTCGGCCAATCCAGTGGTAAAGAAATACTCTACCGAGATGGACAAGTACGCCGTGCCGGGTGACGGCTTTACGGTCATCTGCACGACTTACCGGCTCACTGAGCATTACCATTACTGGACCAAGAACAATCCGATGAACGTTCAGCTTGTACCCGAGCCGTTTGTCGAGATACCGATCGAACTGGCTGCCAATCTCGGCATCAAGGGAGGAGACTGGGTAAAGGTTAGCAGCGCGCGCGCGTTTTATAAGGCGAAGGCGATGGTGACGCACCGCATCCGGCCTATGACGATCGACGGCAAGAAGATGTATCAGATCGGCATACCCATTCATTTCGGCTATCGAGGGATTCAGGAGGACGCCGGCCGGACCGCGCGATCCCTGACTAACTCACTCTCGCCAACCGTGACCGATCCGAATGCGTATACGCCGGAGTTCAAGGGGTTTCTTGTGAAGCTGGAGAAGGCCGAGTCGCAGAAGGCGTAGCCTATGAGCAACGGACCGCTCCAGATCAAGGCTATCTCCGGGCACGCCGGCGTGCCTCCGGGAAGTAACACGTCGAACGACTACCAGGTGGCCAAGTTGATCGATGTGACTACGTGCATTGGCTGCAAAGCCTGCGAGGTGGCGTGCCTCGAATGGAACGGTTATCCCTTCCGCGAGACTCTGTTCGATAACACCTACCAAACCATGCCCGACCTGGCGTGGAATTACTACAACCTGATCCGCTTCAATGAAGATGTGGCCGAAGACGGTACGCTCAGTTGGCTGATGCGTAAGGACGGCTGCCTGCACTGCGCCGACCCCGGCTGCCTGCGCGCCTGTCCCGCCGATGGCGCCATTGTGCAGTACGCCAACGGCATCGTCGACTTTCAGCAGGACAACTGCATTGGTTGCCAGTATTGCGTAACCGGCTGCCCATTCAATATTCCGAAGTTTAATCCAGTCACTAAAAAGGTACATAAGTGTACTCTGTGCTCCGATCGGGTGGGTGCGGGGCTCGAGCCGGCATGCGTGAAGGCTTGCCCCACCGGATGCCTCCATTTCGGCAGCAAAGAGGACATGGTGGATATCGCGGAGAAGCGCGCGGCGCAGTTGCGCGAGCATACTTCCCATGTCCACGCGGGCGTCTACGATCCCCCCGGCGTGGGCGGAACGCACGTGATGTACGTGCTGCACGATATCGAGCATCCCGAGAGATATGGCGGCCTTCCCAAGAATCCGCAAATTCCGCTGCTGGTGCGCATCTGGAAGGGTCCACTCAAGTGGATCGGCAACCTGGCCATCGTCGGTGGAATCGTCGGCGTAGCCTTGCATTACCTGCGCTTCGGACCCAAGCACGAGGAGAAAGCGCCATGATTGAGCGCTATTCCTTTAAGGAGCGGATCTGTCACTGGCTGACCGGCATCTCCTATGTGTACTGCATGGCCACCGGTTTGGCGTTCTACTCGCCTTACCTGTTTTGGATCGCCATCGCCCTTGGCGGCGGGCCTACGTCGCGCTTCTGGCATCCATTTGCCGGCCTCGCGTTTGTAGCGGCAGCCATGTGGATGCATCATCTCTGGCGGCGGGACGTAACGCTAACGCAGGCCGACCGTAAGTGGTTCGACCGCTCCAAGGATTACGTCGAAAACCGCGATGAGCTGGTTCCGCCGCAGGGCCGGTTCAACGGCGGGCAGAAGGTATTCTACTGGGCGATGTTTTATGGTGCGTTCCTGTTACTGCTCTCCGGACTGTTGATGTGGTTCCCGGAGTATGTGCCTTTCCGGCTACGCTGGATCCGGCCGATTGCGGTATTCATTCATGAAGGCGCCGCCTTAATCACGATCGGGGCCTTCATCATTCACGTCTACATGGGCGTGTTCATGGTCCCCGGCAGCGTTTCGGCAATGGTGACAGGCTTCGTATCGAGAGACTGGGCGTGGACCCATCACCGGCTGTGGTATCAACAAGAGATGAGCAAGCGCGATTCTAAATGAAGAGCGCCTGGGACCGACGAATCGCACGCGCCCAAGAACTGACGGTACGATTTCCCGAGAGCTCTAACTTACTCGATTTCTACCGGCGCATTCTATCATTTCAACAGTTTGTCTTTGAGAACCTGTCGTCAAGGGCGGGCACCGACGTCCGCGCCGCGCTGCGCTACTTACCCCCGCTAATCGATCTGGTGAGAGCCCACGGCCCGGCGAAGCTCGCGGCTTATGCCATACTCCCGGACGAGATAGCAGGATATTGGGAGAGCGGCGTTCAACTCGATAGCGAACCGCTATTCTTTGCCCGCGCGCTGTTGCAGCCGTATGCCGAATGGCTGGCCGGGCGCGGAACTCCACAGCAGGAGACGCAGCAAGCGGTCTGTCCGTTCTGCGGCGGCGCCCCGGTAGCCGGCGTCTTGCGTGGCGAGGGCGATGGCGCGAAGCGCAGCCTGATCTGTGTAATGTGCGCCACCGAATGGCAGTATCGCCGCATCGTGTGCCCCAAGTGCGGTGAACAGGATAAAGATAAGTTACCGGTCTACACCGCGGCGGAAATCGACTATGTTCGCGTGGAGGCCTGCGATGCATGCATGACATACATCAAATCCGTGGATCTGACGCGGAACGGCCATGCGGTGCCGGCAGTCGATGAGTTAGCGACGGTAGCGCTGAATATTTGGGCGGATGAGCGCGGATATACAAAGCTGGAGACTAACTTGCTGGGGATGTAACTTTCCATCTGCCTCATGCCAGGCAAATGTACTGCTAT
>Ga0302326_10027071_pt1 | contig 11572 bp, 14 predicted proteins | sample Palsa_T0_3_FD_202264 | JGI IMG/M metagenome (GOLD analysis project Ga0302326, IMG submission 202264) | Peat permafrost microbial communities from Stordalen Mire near Abisko, Sweden - Palsa_T0_3 | ecosystem: Environmental > Terrestrial > Soil > Palsa > Peat permafrost | place: Sweden: Abisko...
CGGCGCGCTCTTCTGCTTTGGCTTGCTCGCGCGCCGCAAGCCGTTCGGCTTCGTTCCCGCCGCTTTGTGCCTGCTGATCTACGCGATCGGCATGAACCTGCTGGCCTTTGATTGGCTATTGTCGCTCGACCCCCATTACAACTCCTCAGCCTTCGGGGTTCAGTTCATCATTACGCAATTGGCCGCCGCGCTCGCCTTCGTCCTGCTCGTCACCGATGCGCCCTCGCAAGACACTGCATGGGGCGATTTTGGCGCTCTGTTGCTCGCGACGCTTCTCGGCCTTCTCTACCTCGTCTACATGACCTTCCTCGTCGACTGGTATGGTGATCTTCCCGCGCAGGCGGCATGGTACCTGATACGCTCGCGGCACGGCTGGTCGGCGCTGGAGATCAGCGGCCTCGTGGTCGGCGCCGTGTTGCCGTTGCTTGCCCTGCTGTTCGACGCCGTCCGCCACTCCCCGGCGCGCCTTCGTCTCGTGGCTCTGACCGCCGGATGGGGCGTCATCGCGGAGATGCTCTGGCTTGCCGCCCCGTCCGCAGGCTCAGCGGCGGCGCCGGCCGGCTGTCTTGGCTGTCTCGCGGTCGGCGGCCTTTTGGCCGGCTTCGCCTATCCAAGATGGGGCGGCGGGCCGAGGGAAGCACGAAAGATCGTCGCCGATGGCCACTGAGCGGCATAGCGAGACGCGCGAAGAGCCCGGCGTTCGCGGGCGTCGAGTCCTGCGGCTGATGTTCGGCCTCCTTGGCGGCGTGGCCGTGTTGTTCGGCGTCCTCAAGCTCTTTTCGTCGTCGCCGACCTCTCGGCCGGCCTCACCAACCGAGGATCGATCGGCGCGCCGACCCAAACACGAAGGATCGTCGCCGCTGGTCTCTGAATGGCGTGCGGAGGCGCATGAAGACCCCGGCGTCCGCACGCGTCGAGTTCTGTGGCTGATATTCGGATTCCTTGGCGGCGTGGCTGTGCTGTTCGGCGTCCTCAATTTCTACTACCGCAGCATTATCCTGGGTCACGTGATGCATGTCAGCATGCGCCAATTCCCGGCGCCCCAGTTGCAGCCGAACCCGACGCAAGATTATGCAAACTTCCGCGCAGCCCAACTGCGCCAACTCAGTCTGTCTGGGCCGGCCGGCGGCAAGTCAACCCTCGTTCGCGTGCCGATTGACGCGGCGATGGCCATCGTGGCAGCGCGCGGCGCTGCGGCCTATGACCCCGTCGCGGGAACGCCGCCCACCGGACCGGCGCTCGCCACCGGCGCCACCATGGACGGAGCTCCGCGGGCGACGCCTGGCTCCCATTTGGCGCCTTATGGAGTGCGGCCATGAAGCGAGCTCGACGCCTGGTCGCGCGCGTCGGCCTTCCGCTGGCGTTGGCGCTTGCGCTGATTGGTCTCGCGCGGCCAGCCCCTGCGTCGCTGACGCGCGCGCAACTCGGCGCCGTTGCTGCGCGACCCGCCGCCGCCGCAGCTCTGTCGCTCGACTCCATACTCACCGATCAGCACGGCCGCACACAGTCGCTGCGGAGCTGGATCGGCGATCGGCCCGCGGTGTTGGTGCTGGCCGACTACCGTTGCACGCAGCTCTGCGGCCCCATGTTGTCCGTGGCGGCTCGGACCTTGCAAACCGGCGATCTCAAACCGGACGTTGACTACCGCTTGCTGGTCGTCGATTTCAATCCCGCGGCGGTCGGCCGCGATGGCGAGGTGATGCGGCAAGAAGAGCTCGACGCCTTTCCCGATCTCGAACGCGCCGCCTTGTTCCTCACCGCGACGCCAGACGTCGTCGAGTTGATTGAGCGATCGCTCGGTTTCCATGCCTTATACGACGCGGCCGCGGGCCGCTTCGCCCACCCCGCCACGGTCTTCGTGCTGACATCGGACGGTCGGGTGTCGCGCGTCCTCGACGGCCTTGCCCTCGATCCCGACACGGTGCGGCTCGCCCTCGTAGAGGCCGGACAGGAGCGCATCGGTTCGCTCGTCGATCGCATTCACGTGCTTTGCTACGGGCTCGATCCGGCCACCGGTCTATACACCGGCTCAATTCTCTTCCTCCTCAAGATTGGGGCGATCCTGACATTGGGCGGAATAATCGCGCTTGTGCTTTCGGCGCGCCGGTCGGGACGACGCAAAGGCGAGCCGGTCTAGTGGGCTTTCCGCTGTATCCCGCCGCGGCCTCCACCCAGGCGCAAGCGACCGACGCTATTTTTATCGGTCTCTTGGTCCTGTCCGGCGTCGTATGCCTGCTGGTATTCGGGTTGATTTTCGGTTTTGCGTTCCGTTATCGCAACGGATCGCGGGCCAACCGAGGCGATTTACCCGAATTCGTCCAACGGGATTTCGAGATCGGCTGGACGGCCGCGACGCTGTTCCTGTTCCTGTTCATCGCTTGGTTCACCTCCGCGACCGATCTCGGCAGCTTGGCACCAAGAAAAGGCACCATCGAAATCCACGTCGTCGCCAAGCAATGGATGTGGAAAACCCAACATCCGAACGGGGCGCGCGAAATCAACGCATTGCACGTGCCCGCCGGCGAGCCGGTGTCGCTTGCCATGACGTCGGAGGATGTCATTCATTCCTTTTATGTCCCGGAGTTTCGCATCAAGCAGGACGTGCTGCCGGGTCGATATACGCAGACCTGGTTTCAGACCACCAGAACAGGCACTTTCCACTTGTTTTGCACGCAGCTTTGCGGGACCGAACACTCCCGTATGGTGGGCGACGTCGTCGTCATGAAGCCCGACGACTATGCGCGATGGAGCGCCGCCCAACCGCAGGCCGACGATATCGCCAAAGAGGGCGAAAGCCTGTTCCGCTCGCTCGGATGCTCGGGCTGCCACGCGCCCTCTTCGACAGTCCACGCACCCTCGCTCGTCGGCATCTTCGGCAAACCCGTGCATCTGACCGACGGCCGCACCGTGACGGCTGACGACGCCTATATCCGTGATTCGATCCTGCAGCCGTCACGTGCGATCGTCGACGGCTACGCGAACATCATGCCAAGTTTTTCCGGATTGATCGGCGACGACGAGATCCTTCGCCTCACCGCTTATATCCGATCCCTGCGCGACCCGAAGGAGAGCATGCGATGAGCGATATCGCCATCGGCGGCGTCGGACGGCGCAATTACCTGAACGATTCACATTCGATCCGCTCGTGGTTGCTCACGACCGATCACAAGCGGATCGCGATCCTCTACGCGATCTCAATCACCATCTTCTTCCTCATCGGCGGCGCGGCCATCAGCCTGGTCCGTCTGGAATTGCTGACCCCGAACGGAATGTTTCTGAGCGACGACAGCTACAACAAGCTGTTCACGATTCACGGCGTGATCATGGTGTGGTTTTTTCTGATACCGTCGATCCCGAACACGCTCGGAAACTTCCTATTGCCGCTGATGATCGGCGCATCCGACGTCGCCTTTCCGCGCCTCAATCTCCTGAGTTGGTATCTCAACATCACCGGAGGTCTGTTCACGGTTGCGGCGCTTGTCGGCGGCGGCGTCGACGCGGGTTGGACCTTCTACACCCCGTTCTCAACCGAATTCAGCCATGGCGCCATCGCTCTGGCCGCCATAGGCGTCTTCATCAGCGGCTTCTCGTCGATCGCTACCGGCGTCAACTTCATCGCCACCATCCACATGCTGCGTATGCCCGGCGTGACCTGGTTTCGATTACCGCTGTTCGTCTGGTCCCTCTACGCCACGAGCATGATGTTCGTGCTCGCGACGCCGGTGCTAGCCGTGACCTTACTGCTGTTGGTGATTGAACGTCTGTTTCATCTGCCGTTGTTCGACCCTGACTATGGCGGCGACCCGCTGCTGTTCCAGCACCTGTTCTGGTTCTACAGCCATCCCGCCGTCTACATCATGGTGTTGCCCTCGATGGGCGTGATCACCGAGGTCATAACCTGCTTCGCTAGGCGCCGCGTCTTCGGCTACGCCTTCATGGTTTATGCGTTGGTGTCGATCGCCGGCATCGGCTTCTTCGTGTGGGGCCACCACATGTTCGTTTCGGGGCAGTCGCCACTCGCCAGCTTGATCTTCTCGTTCCTGAGCTTCGTGGTCGCGGTTCCGTCAGCCATCAAGGTGTTCAACTGGACCGCCACCCTCTACCGGGGACAGATCTCGTTCGAAGCTCCGATGATCTACGCTCTCGGCTTCGTCGGACTCTTCACCGTGGGCGGCCTGACGGGGCTGTTCTTGGCCTCCATCCCGGTCGACATTCACGTGCACGACACCTATTTCGTCGTCGCGCACTTTCACTACATCATGGTTGGCGGTGCCGTGTCCGCCTTCTTTGCTGGCCTCCATTTCTGGTGGCCGAAGATTACCGGAAGGCTCTACTCGGAAAGTTGGGCGCGCTTCGCCGCGATCCTGATGTTTTTCGGGTTCAACTTCACTTTCTTCCCGCAGTTCGTGATGGGTTATGCGGGAATGCCGCGGCGCTATCACGTCTATCCTCCGGAATTTCAGGTCTACCACGTGATGTCGACAATCGGGGCGACGGTGCTCGCGGCCGCCTATCTGCTGCCGCCTGTCTATCTCGGGTGGTCGCTTTGGCGCGGTAGGCGCGCCGGCGACAATCCCTGGGGCGCGAGCGGTCTTGAGTGGCAGACGAACTCGCCGCCGCCGCCGAAGAATTTCGTCCGTCGACCGGAGGCGCCGGACCAACCCTACGACTACCATCCGGCCGGACAGGCTCCTCGGGCCGACGAACGATCACCACGACGCGCGGCCAATGCGGCGGCCGACAGATGAGCGATCAAACTCCTGCTCTCCGTGAACCTTGGGACGCGCTTGCGAAGCAGCGCGAGGCCGCGACGTTCGGAATCTGGGTGTTTCTGGCCAGCGAGCTCTTGTTCTTTGGGGCCATTTTTCTGGTCTACGCTTATCTTCGCGCTCTTCATTCGACCGCGTTCGAACAGGCGTCAAGCCATACCAGCGTCTTCTACGGGACGCTGAACACGGCCGTTCTCCTCACATCGAGCATGACGATGGTGCTCGCGGCTAGGGCGGCCGACATCAAGGTAAAAGCCGCCGTCGTGGTTTGCCTTAGCCTAACAGCCGCGTGCGGCCTGATCTTCCTCGTGGTCAAAGGCTTCGAATACAAGCAGGACATCGACGACGGGCTTCTTCCCGGCGATCACTTTGCCTTGGCCGCCGCCGCCGCCAAAATGTTCTTCTCGTTCTATTGGGGTATCACTGTCGTCCACGCCGTGCATCTGAGCATCGGCATCGTTGCGGTCCTGCGTCTCGCGCTCGACGTCTACCGGGATCGTCTGCCTCTCCGATCTCCTCAGTACGAAGTGACGGCGCTCTATTGGCACCTCGTCGACATCATATGGATTATCCTCTACCCGCTGCTCTATCTCGGAGGACGATCCTCGTGACAGAGGGTTGCCGAGATCGCTCGGTTGACGCCGCCGATTGCCGGGAAGTTTGGTTATGAGTGAAGATCCCAAAGGGGCGCGCGCCGCGGCGCATGAACGCAGGCTTACGCGAGCCCTTCTGGCGGCCTGGTGGTCGAATTTGGCGATCTGGGCCGCTCTTCTTGCCTTGCTTTTCACGTCGCTCGGACTCGCCTACGCGCCGCTCGGACGCTGGACTCTGGTGGTCGGTTTGGCAATCGCCGCGATCAAGGCCGCGCTTGTGGCGTGGTTCTTCATGCAGATCAATCGAGCAACCGCGCTGATACGGTTGACCGCGCTCATGGCCTTCGTCTTCGTCGCAGCCCTTTTTACCTTCACGTTCACCGACATCGCAACACGCTTCTAACGCGGTTGCGCGGTCGCGGGCCGTCGCTTCGACCCTCTCCAATGCAGCAAGGAAATGCCAATGACTCTGGAGATCAAAGTCGGACCGCCGCACGTCGCCGTGCATTGCGGCTACACATTGATGGTCAGCGCCGTGGATGGGCAGATCGCCAGTGCGAGCGAGAGCGGTCTCTAATTCCTCGATACCCGCTTGATAAGCTCCTGGCAGATGTTTGCTGACGGAACGCCCTGGAAGTTCCTGAGCGGCGGCGCTATCGCCGTGGCCGCCGCCCGCCTTTATTTCACCAACCAAGCGTTGACGACGGCTTCAAGTCCAAGACACATTATTGCTTCGCAACACGCCCGTATTCCCCGCAGCCGACGGCATCCATATCGCGTCATTCCAGTGGCGCGCCGGCACGCCGAGCAACCCGAGCTGGACTGATTTCATTGCCGACCAATACGAACTCATCAACCCCCGCACCGACCCGATATCCGGGCAAATCTGGTACCCGAGCGGCATGATCAAGGTCTACGGTGTGATGCCGCGCATATACAGCAACATGATCCGCGCGAGCTACACCGCAGGCTATCCGGTCAATTGGGCCAATCCCGAAGACCACAACACCCATTGGCTACCCGGAGACATCACGAGCGTCTGCGAAAACCTCGTCGTCCGCCGCTTCAAGCGCCGCGGATTGGCGGGGCACCCTGCCGTGCCCGAAAACACCGGCTGCGCCTTCCAGAAGTTGGCCCTTCCATTGGGATGGACATCGAACTGCTGCGCCAATTCGGCCAGCGTCTTCTCCCCCTTGATCGCTGCTAAAGCCACTTTCGCCTTGAGGGTCGGTGTGTGGTTCCGACGGGTACGCTTCGTCATCTGATCTCCTGATCCTCGGCCAATGTCGCCGTTGTCAGGCAGAAAATCCATTTATCGACCTGTCTAGATTCCCGAGGCCAGCTCTGATCGCCTAGCGCTCCACCTGCAATCCGCTCCCGCTATGCGGGTTCAACCCTTCCGCATCAGGTGAAGTGAGGCCGCCTTCGGGAACTGTATCGGGCTCGGGTGATGCACCTTTGCCATGCGGCGTCCCATCGCCCGGCGGTAGGCCCACCAAATCCCTCAACCGTGCTTTGATGTTGTCCGTTTGCTTTTCCGCTAACGCGCGCTTCTCTCGAGGATGTTCGTCGACCGCGCGTCGTAGGCGTTCGGCATCTGTTTCTCCGGCGTTGTCGGTAGACGGGAAGTAGCCCTCGGCGTCCATCTCCCGAGAGCAAACTCATTCGGATCGAGCCTCATCGCGTTTTCCGCAGTGACCTCAGATGCGGTTTCGCGGTACTCGGGCCCCGGCGCAGAGTGGATGCCAAGCACATCCTTCACGAAAGCGACCGTTTTCTCGACTACTGTCTCGGGGTGTTCCGTTTCCATGAGAATTCCTTTTCAATGAGTTGGTGGCAGCCGCGGTCGAAAAAAGAGCCATCCGATCAGACGGCCAATCCGTGACACGTTGAGCTAGCAGCGGCTACACGCCGTTCTCGCGGCGCACGATTTCATCATTGACCTCTGTGACGTTCTTCGTGGGGAACGCGTCAGGATCGGGCCGCATTGCGTCGTCGGACGTAAGCCCGGCGTCCGCTGCGGTAGTGGGGATTATCGGCATGCCCTCACTATCCACATGCCTATGATACGGCGGCGCATTAAACATATCCTTCACATACGCCACGGTCTTGTCTACGATGGTTTCTTCGTGTTCCGTTTCCATGGGAATTCCTCTCGCTGCGATAGGAATGAACGTGCGGGCAAGCGCGTTGTTCCCGCGCGAGGCGAGGACGACAAGACGAGGCGTAATCGCCTTGTCTTCTTGCCCGCAGCCTCATTGAAATGGGCGGCGTGCTCGCCACCTTGGGCGCCACCGTGACGTTGGTCGACAACGTAGCGCTCACGTTGGAAAGGGCGAACAACAAGATCACCGCCGGCAATACCGACACGATCAACATACTCTGGGGCGACTTCAATACGGTCTTGCTTGCTGCAGCGGGTGATCTGCGCGGTTCGCATCGGGTTGCGTCACGCCTTCAAAAACCGACGCCTTCAGGCGACAATGATTCGAACGGTCGCGGTATATCCGTTCGCGTGCGCTTATCTGGCGCTCCTGCCGCTGATTGCGCGCCAGCAGCTCGCCGAGCGAGACATCCGTGACTTCGAAAGCGACGATCTCCTGGGAATGAGGATTGACACGGAGGCCATTCGCCAAGTTCTCGAATACGCCGGCGTTGAATTCATTGCCGTGAGCAGCGGCGGCGCGGGCGTGCGGCTGAGGAAGCGTTAGCTCGGCGCCCAAGATGCCGAAAGGAACAAGGCGGTCACGGGACCCGCCGGTTGCGTCCCACCTTGGTGCGACCCCTGGACCCTGCGGTACGTTTAATTCCGACTGCTGTTGGAAACGACGGGGAGTGCCGCACCACGCCATGGCCGGGATAGACTTTACCCCCGGAATTAGCGATGGGTCCGAACTTCGGTTGATGTTATCGCATGCAAAGCGGCATCTCACTAGTGGTTCGCGTCCTTGAAACTTAGGAGCATTTCTGAATCTCTGTGTTCGCGCCGTCGGGGCGAGGATGGAGATGATTCGTGGCAGGGACGGGCGCGGGGGTCAAGAAGTACGTGGTGAAATTGAGCTCGCAGGAGCGCGCGCGGCTCGAAGCGCTCATCGGCTCGGGCAAGCGATCGGCGCAACTGATCACGAAGGCGCGGATCCTGCTGAAAGCCGACACGTCGGAGGCTGGCGAGGGTTGGACGGACCGCGAAATCGCGGCCGCATTGGACACCAGTCTCAACACCGTCGGTAACGTGCGACGACAACTGGTCGAGGAAGGATTCGAAGCGACGCTCGCGCGCAAATACAATCCGAACTCCGCCCGTCCGCGCATTTTCGACGGCGCGACGGAGGCCAAGCTGATCACCTTGGCCTGCTCGCCGACACCGGAGGGTTTCGCGCGCTGGACCCTGCGCTTGCTCGAGGAAAAGGTCGTCGAACTCAACATCGTCGACCCCACGACTACCGCCTTTCCGCGCAGTCCAAGTTCCATGTATCGCTCGATAACTCGGCGTTTCGCCGGTATCGGCAGACTGTCGTATCGCTGTTTTGCGCTAGTTCGTCACACTTCCCGCCGGCGTTCCGATCGACGCAAGAAGGGTTTTGCGCGCCGAATTAAGATGGGCCATGCAGGCCAAGTGGATGCGCTTCGGATGTCGGCTGAAGAGCGCCTCGATGTAGTCGAGGTGCTCAAGAATGGCCGCGCGGTTGCGCGCGCGTTCGTCGACCTTGTTCCACTGATAGTGGTAGTGGAAGATCAGCGATATGATGTTGTAAAAATCTACGATGAAGCGATTTTGGGACACGTCGTTGACCAATCGATGGAACCGTTCGTCGAGGTCGGAAAAATCGTGATAGTCGGCGTTTATCCGCTTCAGTAAGTCGCGATGCTCCGCCTCGAGCGTTTTCAGCGCTTCCCATTGCGGCGCGGTTTGCGGCAGCGTGGCGAAGGCCATCGCCGATCGGCCCTCGAAGAGCTCCCGCACCTCGAAAATCTCGAGGGCGAAATCGCGGGTGAAGCCTCGGATGATCCAGCTGGAGTTCGGACGTCGTTCAATCAACCCGAACCGGCTAAAGCGGCTGAGATATTCGCGTATCACGCCGGTCGACTCCTTGAATTGGCGCGCCAGCTCCAGCCCGTTGACGACGTCGCCGGGTTGGCGGTCGGCGCGAAGCATCCACTCCATGAATTTCTTCTCCACGCGCGCATAGGTCGCGACGGTCTCCGCCGCGGGAAAATAGTCGGGTTTCTTTGGGCGCCGCGCGACGCGCCAGGTTCCTTCGACGTTTTTGACCAGCTTGCGTTCGCGCAACTCAGCGATCGCCTTGCGCACGGTCGTCCGGCTTGCGCGTAGCCGCTGCGACAACGCGGTCTCCGTCGGCAAAGGCGCGGCAATCTTTTCGGCGCTCAAAATCTCAAGCATCGCGTTGAAGGCCAGTTTGTAGACCGACTCGCCTCGCATCGAAATCCGTCCCCATCTTCGCTCGCCACGGCGGATCGTTCTTTACTCGAATTCTTACCCATAAAAAACAAATTGACGGCTTTCTAGTCGAATGATCTTTATCGTCAAGAGACAAATGTCTTTTGAGACTAAAAAGCAGATGCAATGGGCGCTCACCATTCAAGGCCTGCGAAAGAGCTTCGGCCCTGTCGAAGTGCTGCGCGGCGTCGATCTGGCGCTGGCGCCGGGCGAAGTGCTGGCGCTGGTGGGCGACAACGGCGCCGGCAAATCGACCCTGATCAAACATGTCGCGGGCGTCTACCGCGCTGATTCCGGCCGGATCGAGCTCGGAGGCGATCGCATCGACGGCCTCTCGCCGCGCCAGGCGCGTGAGCGCGGCATCGAGACGGTCTACCAGGACCTGGCGCTCGCCGACGATCTCTCGGTCGGCGCCAATGTGTTTCTCGGGCGCGAACCGATGCGCCGCCTGTTTGGCCTATTGCCCTATGTCGACGAGCGCCACATCCGCGCCGAGACGGCGGCTCTGCTCGAGCGCCTGCACAGCCAGATCCCCGCCAACGTGAAGACGGTCGCACGTTTGTCTGGCGGCCAACGCCAGGCGGTCGCCATCGCCCGCGCGATCTATTGGAAGGCGAAAGTCGTGATCATGGATGAGCCGACGGCCGCCCTCGCCGTCATGGAGCGCGAGAAGGTCGTGCAACACGCGCGCCAGCTCGCCGCGTCGGGCGCGGGCGTCATCTATGTCGGCCACAACCTCGTCGAGATCCTCGAAGTCGCTGACCGGGTCGCCGTCATGTTCCGCGGGATCGTCGTGCACGTCACCGCGGCCAAGGACACCAATCAAGAAACGCTCATCAAATACATGACCGGTTACGCCGATCAACGAAACGCCGCGTGACGGCGGGAACAGGGAGAGAAGCCATGGTGAAAAGAGCAGTTTTGTTGGCGGGCGCCGCGCTAGTCGCGTTGACCGCCGCCGCGCCGGCGCGCGCGGCCGACAGCGTCGCGGTGATCGTCAAGGCGACGACGTCCGAATATTGGCAATGGGTTTTCAAGGGCGCTGAAGCCGCCGGCAAGGAACTCGGCGTGAAGGTCGAGGAGCTCGGCTCGCCAAAGGACGATGCCGCCGCGCAAATCTCGATCCTCGAAGGCGCCGCGGGCAAGAAGCCTGCCGCCATCGTCATCGCGCCGACGATCTTCGAGGCGTTGGGCGAACCGATCGCCGCGGTGAGCGGCGCGGGCGTTCCGGTGATCGTGATTGATTCCGGCGCCAAGACCGACAAATACGCCTCCTTCCTCACCACCAACAACGAGGCGGGCGGCAAGGCTGCGGCGGACGCGATGGCGCAATGCATCAAGGAGCGCAGCGGCAAGGCCGCCGGCAAGGTCGCCTTCATCACCGCCATGGCCGGGCACGAATCCTTGGATTCGCGCGACAAAGGCTTCAAAGAGGGCATCGCCGTCTATCCCGACCTGAAAGTCGTCGGCAACCGGGTCGCCAACAACGAGGAAGCCCAAGGCATGAGCCTGACGGACGACATGTTGACGAAAGACGCCGATCTCGCAGGCGCGTTCGCCGACAACGCGCAGATGGGAACGGGCGCAGGCGCGGCGATCGTCGAAAAGAAGCTCGGATCGAAATTCTGCCTCGTCGCGTTCGACGCGGACGCCGGCGAACTCGAGCATCTGAAGGACGGCTCGATCTACGCCCTGATCATCCAGGACCCCTACATGATGGGCTACGCCGGCGTTTGGTATGGCTATGCCGC
>Ga0302326_10027073_pt1 | contig 11572 bp, 6 predicted proteins | sample Palsa_T0_3_FD_202264 | JGI IMG/M metagenome (GOLD analysis project Ga0302326, IMG submission 202264) | Peat permafrost microbial communities from Stordalen Mire near Abisko, Sweden - Palsa_T0_3 | ecosystem: Environmental > Terrestrial > Soil > Palsa > Peat permafrost | place: Sweden: Abisko...
ATTCGCAGGCTGCATCGAGAGACCCAACACCCTCTACATGGGGACCAGTCTCGACGCCGCGAGCGGAGTGAACTACGTCGATCCGGTCCGCCAGAAATCCACGTTTCAACAAGCGTTCCGACTGCTGGATTTGGAAGCGGAGCCACGAGAGGTCTATTTCGGCAACATCAGCTTTCGCGGCGAGTACCCGGTCGGCAAGGTCGACTACAAAGACGGGAATGCCGAGGTCGAGATGTCGTTGGTGGCGTTCTCCCCGTTCTGCCCGCTGGATGCCGAAGTCTCGTCCTTTCCCGCCACCACGATGACCTTTCGGGTGAAGAACACCGGGCAGGCTCCCAGTCGCTACCGCGTGCTGTACGAGTGCGAGAACCCCGTATTGGTTCACTCTCGAGGGACGCGAGCCGATTTCGCGCTCACCCATGACACTGAGGGCGACTCGATGAACTTTGGGGCTCGTTCTGAGAAACTTCCTGCCGCACGGCCACCGATTCTCTTTGAGGATTGGTCTTCAGGCGCCTACGATGGCTGGACCACAACCGGGGATGCATTCGGAGACTCGCCCCGCAAAGTCGTGGACTTACCAAGCTATATGGGTCCGGTGGACGCCGAGACGACTTACGTCGCCAATAGCCATCAGAACCGGAACGGCGAAAACGTTGAACAGGCCGATGCCCATACAGGAACCCTCACGTCGCCTAGCTTCCGCATCGAGCGCCGATACATCAACCTGCGAATGGGGGGCGGTAACCACCCGGGACGCACCTGCATAAACCTCGTCGTGGGTAGTCGGGTCGTTCGCTCGGTGACCGGGCACGACCGGAATCGCATGCAGTGGGAATCGATGCTCGTCGAGGAATTTCAAGGGCAGCAAGCCCAACTGGTGGTGGTCGATCAGGAGTCCGGTGGGTGGGGGAATATCTCGCTGAGCAAAGTCGTCTTCAGCGATGAGCCGCTGGTTGCAGAACCGCTTGAATCTGCCAAAGATTACGGCAGTTTCTGCGTCAAGGTAGTTGGCGGGTGCGACGAGAACACGGGAACCCAGGCCAAGGGCCAGATCGGCAAGGATCTGGCCCTCGACCCAGGACAGGAGGCAGAAGTCACGTTTGTGATTGCCTGGTATTTCCCAAACTGCGCTGGGAACCTGCCCGGTCGCCTCAACTGGTACGCAACCCGATGGACATCCGCCAAGCAGGTCGCCGACGAGATAGGCGACCGGTGGACCGAGCTAAAGGAGAAAACCCTGCGGTGGAACCAGGCCTGGTACGACTCAACCTTGCCGAGCTGGTTTCTTGATCGAACCTTCCTGAACACGTCGATTCTCGCCACAAAAACCTGTCACCGGCTGGACGAGGGTCGCTACTACTTCTGGGAAGGAACCGGCCTTGGCCCCGGAACCTGCACCCACGTGTGGGGCTATGGGCAGTCAATCGGGCGGCTCTTTCCAGAGATCGAGCGTTATTTGCGGAAGGAGATCGATTTCGGAAGGTTCTATCACAAAGACACGGGCGCGATCGACTATCGGGGCGAGTACGGGGAGATGGTGTTCGTCGATGGGCAGGCAAGCTGCATCCTGCGCGCCTATCGTGAGCAGCAGATGAGCCCGTCACACGATTTCCTGACCGCCTTGTGGCCGAACATCAAAGGGGCGATGCAGAACCTCATGCGCCAAGACCCCAAGGGTCGGGGGATTCTCTCGGGCGCTCAATACAACACCCTGGACACTGCCTGGTACGGCGACATTGCCTGGACCTCGTCTCTTTACATTGCGGCGCTGCGCGCATGTGAGGCGATGGCCCGCGAGATGAGCGATTCGGAGTTCGAGTCTGAGTGCCGGGGCCTGGCCGAAAAGGGGCGCGACGCCTTGGCCGGCGAACTGTTCAACGGCGAGTATTTCTTCAACATCGCCGACCCGGATCACCCGGAGGCAAATAACACTCGTACCGGCTGTCACATCGACCAAATCTACGGCCAGTCCTGGGCTCTGCAGGTCGGCCTGCCTCGGGTGGCGCCTCAGAAGGAGTCGGTGCAGGCGCTGCGCTCGCTTTACAAGCACAACTTCTACTCGGACATCTGGGAGTACCGGCGGAAGATGCACGAGATACCCGGGGGTCGATGGTATGCAACGCCCAAGGAGAGCGGCCTGATCATGTGCAGCTTCCCGCGTGGAGGCGTTAAGGAGTCGGCAGGGAAGGGCGGCGATGCGTGGGCGGTCGGCTACTTCAACGAGTGCATGACGGGGTTCGAGCACCAGGTCGCGGCCCATATGATTGCCGAAGGGCTGGTGGAGGAGGGCCTTCAAGTTCTGTATGCCATCCATCAGCGTTATCACGGGAGCAAGCGTAACCCCTATAACGAGGTCGAATACGGCGACCACTACGGCCGGGCGACGGCGTCTTTCGGGTCGTTCGTGGCGCTTACCGGCTTTCAGGTCGACGGTCCCAACAAAAAGATGAGCTTCAGCCCGAAGGTAAAGGCGGGGCGTCACAAGTGGGCGTTCGTGAATGAATCTGGCTGGGGCGTTTACGAGAAGGCAGGTGAGAGTGTGAAGACCACTTACCTGTACCGTGACGGGCGGCTTGTCTAGACGTTGTGAATTTGCACGAACGGGTAGATCGGCTTTTCTGAACGGAACCCGCGAAGCTGTCAGAGGGAGAGTACTCAGTGTCTCCGGCGGATTCGCCCAGCGACAAGAGTACAACCCAGCGTGAACACTTTGACCTGTTTCGAGCTCCGGAAATATGCCCCGACAATCGGTTCAGAAGACATGGGGGCGTAAGCGTCGCACGCCGTATAATCGCTACGGCGAAACCCAAGGATGTCGTTAAGATCCTTGTGGCAAATGGTTGGATTTTAGATCGTCAAAGAGGTAGCCACGCCCACTTCACGAATCCAGAACTACCGGGTCGTATTGCGACTGTGCCAATGTCCCATGGCGATCTCAAACTCGGAACGTGGAAGGGGATCGAACGACAAACGGGACTAAAACTAAAATGAAGTATGCGATTCTTTTTGAGCCCCAGCCGGATGGCGGATTCACAGTGACTGTCCCGGACCTGCCGGGATGTTTGAGCCAGGGTGAAACCGAGGAGGAGTGCCGAGCCAACATCGCTGAGGCAATCAGCGGTTGGATCGAGACCGCCAGGGCCAACGGGTGGCCGGTACCACGGCCATCGATACGATTCGACGAAGTCGAGGTGAAAGCCTCCTAGCCCCAGCCAGACACCTTTCGTCCTAGGGAACCGCTGGAGGAGCTTTCACGCATCAACGACAACGAAAGGGGCGTTTTTGATTTCCGCGCTTGATCGAAGCCCTCTCTTTGAGGCGATGGCGGCATTTCGCGACGATTTGGGCGCCGGATACCGGGTTGAGAGCTACGGCGACGGAGTGTGGATGATAACGGACGCAGGCAGAGGTCAAGGACGCTGCTTCTTTTTTCGGCGCGTCGAAGAGCCCGATGGAAGTGAGACTTTGGTCTCGCTTCTCTACTATAAGAAGGAGACTCAACGTGCCCCAGAGAGGATTTTGAGGACCGCGAAGCAAAGGATGCAAGGCAAAACCCAGCAATGATAGAAAGAGATCACCTTGACGAATTGATCGCGACGAGTTGCGAGGACCCGTCTTTTGCCGCGATCTGGAAGGAGAGCGAGGCACGGCTGGCTTTGGCCCAGTTGCGATAAGAAAGCAACCTAACTCAGCAGCAAGTAGCCGATCGCATGGGAGTATCGAGGCCACGCGTGGCCGAAATCGAGCGTCATCCGTTGCGAGTTTCGCTCGGTCGAATGCTGAATTACGCGGAGGCGGTCGGAATAAGTGTCGCGGTTATCGAGCGGGCGATCCGCGAATGAGGGGTGCCTTGGTCTAGGCAAGCGCAACTGGCGATCTCCCGCGTATCGGGCAGGTGTTCTCACCTTCTAAGCTAGGGGCCTGTTCGGCGCCCTAGGTTGGCTCGAACCCCCCCGGCACGCGGCAAGAGTTGTCTGCTCAGCCCGTTGAGCCGCGGGGCCGTATGCGCTCAGCGCATCGCCCGTTTGACACTCTAAACGGAGCAGAAAAGTCGCCGTGGCGAGAGAAAAGAGTGGCTGCCCGCCAAGGATTCGAACCTCGATTAACAGGGCCAGAACCTGTCGTCCTGCCTTTAGACGAGCGGGCAGCGCGTCAAGGCAACGCTCACTATACCCGGCAACGAGACTCGCCCAAACTTGAATTAGGGCCAAGCGACCGGACGGTTGGTGAAGTAGACCGTCATCGACGAGTTCTGGAGCTTGTGCGGGGCGCCTGCGGTCCACGTGACCACGACCGGGCGGTGGCGATTTGAAAACCGAAGGACAAAGTCGTCCGGCGAGTCGGTGGGGAGCCGCTTGCCGAAGGAATAACCTTGCAGTTTCGCCACCAGCGCTGCAGCCTCGTCATATGCGGGCTTAGATGCGCCGTGGTTGGTATTCGTCCCAAAATGGCTCTCCGAGTCCGTTGGGCTCGTGCCGTCGTCTTTCCAGTCGTAATAGATCGACAGGCCAACTCCAGCCGAGAGGTTGGTCAGATACTGCCGCACCATGAAGTCACCCTGAACCTGCGGACTCTGCCCACTCCAGATGTCGCTGTATCCCCATTCACCCGAGATCATCGGCAAGTGCTTGTGATAGGTGCCGATCAGGGTTGCCAGCTTTTTCCAGTCATCAAGGACCGACTCCGGCGGGCCGGGCCGGTAAGGGTGAATGCTGACCGCGTCCCAGTAAGTGAGGAGTCCGGCGTCGAAGCAGCCCTTGATAAAGTTCCAGTCGAACGTGCTGCTGGCGGGTCCGATATACCACTCGTCAGGCGCAACACGGCGGATCGTTTTTCCCACATCCAGAGCCAGCTTGGCGTACTGCGAGACGTCCGGCTTCGGTTTCCAGAATCCGATATTGGGCTCGTTCCACATCTCCCAAACAATTCCTTGGTGCCGAAAATGCTTGAGCGAAGCCTCCACGAACCTGCAGAAGGCAGCCCGTGCGTCGTCGGTGGCCGGGGAGCCGTCCTGATAGAGGTCGTTACCGTAATCGAAGATGAAATAGCCTCGCAGGCCGTTTGCGTCCAATCCCTTCATCAAGGTGTCGTAAGCAGAGAAGTCGTATTGGCCGCGGGTTTTTTCAATGTCGCTCCATACGAAGTCCATTCGCACCCACTTGAACACCTTCGCGATCCGAGCCAACTCTCCCGGCTGTTCCTGCGTGAAGTGAATGTTGACCCCCCATCCGTCGGGGACTCGCTGCCCCGGCAGAGGGAAGTGACTCCGGTAAGAGGCGCCAGCCAGAAGGCAACTTGCAAGCAGGGACAACATTTTTGGTTTCTGATTGGCCTATGGCGGACTTTCTAATTCGGCCGGATGCGCTTAGATTTTCGCCATAAGAACGAGCCGAGGGGGATCGCTACAAGGGAAACCATGAGGGTGACTGGTCCGATTAAAAAATATAACCATCCGAACAGCCCTGCGTAGGACCACCCGAGGACCAAGTAGGCGATGCTGCCGGCGAGCGACGTGTATCCGAGGCCGAGAAGGACCAACCCGGCATCACGGGCGGTTTGGTACGCCTGAAACGAACCTTCCCGCTCCACTCGTTGAGGCTACCAGACGGGGCGATACCTTCGATTGCATTACCCCCTGATCGGGGCTGGGTGCATTTTTTGCTCAGATTCGGCCAGAGATTCGCCGGTCTTTCAGCAGGTGTGCTAGGCTCACGCTGGAGTTTTCATGTCATTTTTACGATTTCCATCTCGTGCACTGTTTGCAGTCGTGCTCTCGCTCGCGGTAGTCGCAGTTCAAGCCCAGACCGACCCCCAGGTTGACCAACGAAGGGGCAGCGCCCGTGGGGCGGGCGCAGCCGGGCCTGGCGATGGCGGTCAGGCGCCTCCGGGCCCGCGCCAGCAGGCCGAAGACACCCGGCCGCTTGAGGAGGTGGTCAAGGACTACACAAAGATTCCCGGACTCGTGACGCTTTACCGGGAGAAGAAGGGAACCACCGACAACATCTACATGGAGGTGCCGCAGAGCATGCTCGGCAAGCTGATGCTCCTCCAGGTGACCTCCGGATCCGGATTGGGCGATACCCCTAATCCGATGGTATTTCACGGCATGCCGCTAGACGACATTCCCTTGAAACTCAGGCTCGTGGACGATAATAGGATCGACATCATGCGGCCCAATCTCGATCACCGCAGTGGGGTGCCCGAGGTGAAGCGGATGATCGAGCGTTCCTTCCCGGATGAGGTGTTGGGCTCCTTTGATATCCGGACCCGCAGCGCGGATCACAAGACCTATCTAATTGAAATCGGCTCTTTCCTCCGAGGCGATGTCGCGGAACTCTCCAATACCCTGGGCACTGGCGGCTACGCCCTGGACCCGGCTCACACGTACGTCGATGCGGTGAAGAACTTTCCCGAGAACACGGTGGTTCATACCGTCCTCTCACTCACCCGCCGCGGTCCCGCTCAGGGCGGACCTGCTCCCAAGACAGTCCCCTGGATGATCTCCTACAATCTTTCCGAGATTCCAGTCAACGACGGCTACAAGCCGCGCTTGGGCGACCCAAGGATCGGTTATTTCACCCAGTCGTATCAGACCCTGGACGACCAGGCGAGCCGGGATCAGACGGTCAACTTCATTGAGCGGTGGGACGTCGAGAAGGCGGACCCAACTGCCAAGCTTTCACCGCCCAAGAAGCCGATTGTGTTCTACATCGACAACGCAGTGCCCAGGGAGTACCGTGACGACGTAAGACGAGGGCTCCTTATGTGGAACCCTGCGTTCGAGAAGATCGGCATCAAAGATGCAATAGTCGTGAAACAGATGCCAGACGATGCGGATTGGGACATCGCCGACCTTCGCTACAACGTAGTCCGTTGGACAACCGGTATGCCGTTCTCGATCGCGCTCATGCGTGCGAATCCTCTTACTGGGGAAATCCTAAATGCGTGCATCAACTTCGATGGCGTCTTCGCCTCCAGCGCGAACGGCGAATTCGACGAGGTCGTCAACCCCAGCAATCTGTTCGAGCCGGCTCCTCCCCCCTTGCTGCCGGGCAAGCTGAACGACCTCCTTTGCGATATGCAAGAGTCTTCTGCTCGCATCGGCGCGGAAGGCGAGAACCTCTTCGAGTCGCTCGCGACCCCGGATCTCCCGTTTGATCGTGACGCCTATATTCATCAGCGGCTCGCGGAAGTTGTCTGCCACGAGATGGGTCACTGCTTGGGGCTTCGCCACAACTTCATCGCGAGCACCCAGCTCTCCCTTTCTCAACTGGCAAACCCGGACTATGTCAAGGAGCATGGAACCTCCGCTTCGGTGATGGACTATGTGCCTTACAACGTGGCCGCGATCAAGCACCGAGGCGTTGACTACTATCAGGCGACGGTCGGCGATTACGATCGCTGGGCGATCGAGTACGGCTACACTCACGTGGACTCCGACACTCCCAACGGCGAACGAAAGGTGCTCAACGAAATCGCCTCCCAGGACGGGGCGCCAGGCCACCGGTACCTATCCGACTATACGGCGGACGACTACGACCCGGCCGACGTGCGTTACGATTTCTCGGCACAGCCACTGGACTGGGCTGCGAAGCTGATGAACGTGTCTCAGTATCTACTGGATACGGCCGGCCAGCGGCGGATCAAGACCGGTCAAAGCTACTACGCGTTTACTCGCTCGTGGACGGGCGCCCTTAACACCTATATTCGGGCTGCCTCCTACGTACCTCGCTACATCGGCGGGGTGAACCTGAGCAATAGTTTCAGCGGCGACAAGAACGGCGGTGAGCCGATCCACCCGGTCGACGCGGTGGAGCAGCGCAGGGCGCTCAGTCTCTTGGATCAATACGTGTTCGGCGAGACCGCACTTCACATGCGGAAAGACGACCTGGCCAAGCTGACTTTTAACCCGAACGTTCGGAGCAATGAGGCAAACGGCCAAGCGCGGCTCTTCCCGATTCGCAGCACGATCTCATCGTTCCAAGCCGGCGCACTCCATCGGGTGTTCGCTCCCGATGTGCTCACCAGAATCTCGAACAATGAGTTCCGTTCGTCCGATACGCTGACGCTCGCTCAACTCTTCCATGAAGTGAGCAAGTCGATCTGGTCGGAGCTGGGGACGGGGCACGAAGTCACGGACTTGCGGAGGCAGCTCCAGCGCGAGCACTTGGCCATTCTCACCGAATTGGCGGTTCACAAGGACCCGGGAGCGCCGGACGATGCGAGGGCCCTAGCGCTAGCCAACCTAAGCGGCATCAAGTCTCAGCTTGAAGCCGGACGGCTCTCCGCGAAGGGTCCATACGGAAAGGCCCACTACGGAGATTGCCTGGCCGTAATCGACCAAGCACTCAACGCAAAGATGGACGTGACGGAACCGGCGCCGGCTCCCCCGACATTTCGAAGGGGCGGCTAGAACTCCTCGATCGTTAGAAGGCGGAAGCGGTTTTCATGGAGTCCGGAACGCTCCAGGAGAACCGCTTCTTCTTTGAGACTCTCGACAAGTTCCTGCTCCGTCTTTTGACTGTCCGGGTCGGAGCCCTTCAGCCAAAGCGATCTTAGTTCCGCCATTGCGTCAGCCGTCTCCACGGCCTTCACGTCCCGCAGGGAAGCTTCGATGTTTGCGCCAGCCTCCAACGTGCCGGCAACGGCCGCGCATCGGCGGCTCACCGCATAGTCGCCGTCATAGTCCAGTGTGTAGTACAGGTCGTCAGCGATCGTCTCACCCACCTCCGCGAATAGGGAACGAACAACAAGCGGCGCGCTTGCAAAATCACCGAATGCGCGCTTGAGCGGCGCGCTCATGGCGGTGGCCACTCGCTGAATCGTCACATCCTCGTCGCTGCGGTTGTAACCCTCGCGGCTGGCGAACTCGAGGGCGCTCATCCGCATCGCCTCGACGTCCGATTGCTGGCCGACGGCGGCAAAGATCAGTCGATCGTAGATCTCGTAAATCTTTCTGGCTTGGCGGCGGAAGGTAAAGACGAGGATGCCTTCCTCCAGGGAGATGGCCAGGACGGGAGAACCGGTGGCGAGCTTGCCTTCAATGTACTGAGCCCGGTTGCCGATGCCCTCCTGCCAGTCGTAGGGTGTGATCATCTTTGCTCTTCTACGTGTGTGGCCGGAATTCTACGCGGCCGGTGGTCCCCCCTGGGCTAGAGGGAACCAACGTGAGGGCCCTAAAGAATGTGGAGGCCGGCTTTATTCCAGTCATCCAGGAACTGGGCAAGACCCTTGTCCGTGAGCGGGTGATGGAACAACTCGCTCAGGATCTTGAACGGCATCGTAGAGACGTGAGCGCCCGCCTGGATGGCCTGAACGACGTGCATCGGGTGCCGGACTGACGCAACGAGAATCTCGCTTTCAAAGCCGTAGGTCTCGACCATGTTGACGGAGTCACGCACCGCTTCCATCCCATCGCCGGACAGATCGTCGACTCGGCCGACGAAGTTGGAGATGTAGGTCGCGCCCGCCTTTGCCGCAATGAGCGCCTGCGATACCGAAAAAACGAGCGTGCAGTTCACCCGGATACCGCGCTCGCGAAGAGTCGTAATTAATTTGACACCCGGCTGAATGAAGGGAACCTTGACGACAATGTTGGGCGCCCAGGATGACACTTCCATCGCCTCCTTGAGCATCGTGTCGTAATCGGTCGCCACTACTTCAGCACTGATATCCCCGTTGGGGACGAGCGAACAGATCTTGAGGACCGTTTCCTTGAAGCCGTGGCCAGATTTGGCGATGAGCGACGGGTTGGTTGTGACGCCGTCGATGATGCCCCAGTCGGCCACCTGTTTCACTTCTTCGACATCTCCCGTGTCTACGAAAAGTTTCATAGGCAGAGTCTATCCTAAGCCAACCCATCCGCTTCCATCTCTTAACTTGATCCCGATGAGTCAGCACTCTCAAACCCTGTCGAATGCAACGGCATTGATGATCCACGGCGCAGGGGGCGGCGGATGGGAGTTTCGGTTCTGGGAGCCGGCATTTGTGAGGGGAGGTTTCGACGTTCTGGCGCTCGATCTGGCGGCCAGTCCCCTTGGTCTGGAGAACACCAACCTGAACGACTATCTGGAGCAAGCCATTATGTTGGGCTCCAGCCGGCGCCCGGTTCTTGTGGGGGCAAGCATGGGCGCTGCTATCGCAATGCTAGCAGTCGGTTGGCTCGATGTTAGAGCGTTGATTCTCGTTGTGCCTGCCGTCCCAGGAGAACTGGAGCGGACATACCCGCAGGTGATCCGGTGGGCAGGCGGAGCATATTCCGACACAGTCGCTTCCATGCCGGAGGCGGACGACGAGACCGTGCTGTTTGCTCACGAACGGTGGCGTGACGAGTCAGGTCGAGTGCTCAACGAAATTTCCATGCTCGCCGAAATCCCAGCACCACGCTGTCCAACCCTCGTGATCGTCGCCGAAGATGACGAGGTCGTATCGGCAGACCGCCAGTTGGAGTTGGCCGATCGGCTGCGTGCGGACCGAATAATCATCCCGGCAGCCAGCCACCTGGCGCCGCTGCTCTCTCGCCGAGCGGCTGGTGTGGCCGAAGCAGCGGTTGACTGGCTCCTCAGGAACCTCGGTTAACCAGCGCTTGCGGTACCTTTGAACCGATGCCCGCACTCTCTGTCCGTGCCGAGGAAATGCCCAGTTCTCCCATTCGGAGACTGGTCGACTTTGCCGTTCAAGCGGAGTCCAGGGGCACTCGGGTCCATTATCTTAACATCGGGCAGCCCGATATCTTCTCACCGGAGGCGTTCTGGGAGTCGATCCAGCACACCCAGATCCGGACGTTGGAATACAGCCATAGCGCCGGGATCCAACAGCTGCGCGCTGCCATTGCGGCAGATTATCGCAAGAAGGGAATTCCGGTAGAGGAGCAGCACGTGATTGTGACGACCGGCGGATCAGAAGCAACCCTTTTCGCCTTTCTAACGTGCCTGGACCCTGGCGACGAAGTGGTCTGCGTAGAGCCGTTCTATGCGAACTACGCGGGGTTTGCGAAGGTGGCGGGAGTACGGCTCGTACCGATGATCACATTTCTCGACGAGGACTTCGCGCTTCCGTCGGTCGAGCAACTGGTCGCGAAAATCGGGCCGAAGACAAAGGCGATCCTGCTTTGCAACCCGAGCAACCCGACCGGGTCGGTGTTCACGCCCGACTCGCTGCGCCAGCTCGCGGCAGTCGCCAAGGATCGGGAGTTGTTCCTGATCGTGGACGAGGTGTACCGGGACTTCTACTACGGGGACGAGGAACTGCTTTCCGTGATGCAGATCCCAGACATGGAGGAGCATGCCGTGATGATCGATAGCGCGAGTAAGAAGTTTTCTCTTTGTGGCGCGAGAATCGGTTTTTTGGTGAGCAAGAACTCCCGGCTCCTGTCGGCATCCGTGAAGTTCGGACAAGCACGACTCGCGGCGCCGACCCTCGACCAGATCGGGGTGACCGCGTGTCTGGAGCGGACCCCCGCGAGCTACTTTGAGGCAGTCCGCACGGAGTACATGGCGCGGCGTGATCTATTGCGAAGCCGTCTCTTGGAGATTCCGGGCGTGCGTTGTCCGAAGATCGACGGGGCCTT
>Ga0302326_10027074_pt1 | contig 11572 bp, 9 predicted proteins | sample Palsa_T0_3_FD_202264 | JGI IMG/M metagenome (GOLD analysis project Ga0302326, IMG submission 202264) | Peat permafrost microbial communities from Stordalen Mire near Abisko, Sweden - Palsa_T0_3 | ecosystem: Environmental > Terrestrial > Soil > Palsa > Peat permafrost | place: Sweden: Abisko...
TTCTTCGAACCGGACGGGCGTGCCGGCCTCGCGGGCGAGGTCGATGATTTCCTGGAGGCGGTGGCCGCCCGCGCCCCGGGCAACGAGGATGCGGTCAAGGGGGCGTTTGGCGCGGAGGGCTTCGGTTACGGGGTGGATGCCGATGAGAATTGCCAAGAGTCGATTATCCCAGAAGGGGTGGGTTATACTGATGAAAGCGCGCCCGTAGCTCAGTTGGATAGAGCGTCTGGCTACGAACCAGAAGGTCGCATGTTCGAATCATGCCGGGCGCACCAACCCCATAAATCTTTAGCTGTCACGCAATTTCGGAGAAATATTGAAGTGATCCCGCGGCCGCTCCGGAGGCAAACACTTACATCGGTCCGAAAGATCCTTCTCCCATTCCGCTCACAATGCTTGATGCGCAGCTTGGGTTTGAGTCGAACAGCTACCAGGTATTGCAGCGGAGAATCGATGAAGCGCCTTACGATTGTCATTCTTATTTGTGCGGCAGGCATTGCCGCAGCGGAGAACCAGCCTCCTCCCGAAGCCGCAAAATTTCTGGCCCTTTTTGACCAGCTGCGGGCGGCCCAATCCGGCAGCCCCAGGCACGTTGAGTTTCAGTTCACCGACAAGGAAGTAGACGAGTACATGCGCTATTCGCTCAAAACGACGCCGCGTCCGGGGCTCGAATCGTTGACGATCAAAGTTTTCCCGGGGAACTATATTTCCACCTTTACGGTAATCGATTTTGACGCTGTCGAGCACTGGCATCCGGGCACGGTACCCGCTGTTCTGCGTCCGGTGCTGAATGGCAAGAAATCCATTCTGGTGGACTACAGAATACAGGCGCATGACTCGAAGATTGGTTTCACCGTGGAGAAAGCCTACTACCAGAACGTCCACATTCCGGCCTTTCTGGTCAGCAAAGTAATCGGAATCGTAGCGGCCCGGCAACCCGAAAAATACGACACCAGCGCACCTATGCCGATTCCCTTCGGGCTCAAGGCGCTCTGGACGTCCGACCATGTCATGCATGGCATGAATTAGGCTGTCCCGCTAACGAGCCCGGGCGGCGGCGCGGATTCGGACTGTTTTCGCCAGCTCATCCCGGACTTCAAGAATCTTTAGTCTCAGATCCGGGTCGGCCCGATTTGCCGCGAGGAAATTGTCCACCGTTTTCAGCGCAGTCGCGGAATGCTGGTTGTCCACGAAGCTGGACAGCCAGCCGTTCACGAAGAATATCTTGCGCTCACGCTTCATCTGTGGAAGCGCATCCAGCGCCTGTTTCAGATAGGGTTCGGTCAACTCCGTCTGGTTCCACCTGTTGAATCCGCCGAGGCTGGCGGTGATCCAGTCCTCCTGGATTTTCGAACTCGTAAGGTAATCGGCGAAGTATTTCGTCTTGGTTGCGGCGCTGGCCACGCCCGCTGCTGAAACCCACGCGTACTTCCGGCCCTCGTCGGTGGTGTCGTGCCGGCTTTCGGCGTCCAGCAGTTCCGCCGCTGAGGGGTCGCCCGCGCCTGTCAGCGCTGCGATTATGTTCCACCGGTCGCGCTGCTTAATCGGAACCTCGGGGATCGTCATTCTCCCGGCAAGAAATTCCTTCAAGGCGTCCCGGCCCCGCGTTGTAGTCGACATGCCGATGAGACTGCGAAAGTACGTGATTCGCAGATCCGGTGTGGCTGCGGTTTGAATTTGCCCGATCAGAAGATCTTCAACTTTGCCCGCAACCGCGGCGCGTTCGGTGTCCGACAGATAGCGGGTGAAATCCTCTCGCAGGCGCGCGAGAAGCGTGGCGGACGATTCCGGATTTTTCTCTTCCGGGATCATGCGTATCGAAAAGTCGGCATAGGCGGCAGGCGTCATGCGCAGGTCTCGTACGTTATCCCACAGGGCGCCCCAGAGCAGAGCGCGCAGAAACGGATCGGAAATGCCGGGCAGCTGGTCAACCACCGCCTTCTGGCTCCTGAGGTCGAGCAGGAATCTGCCATAGGCGTGGTCTTCATTGTTCCCGAACACGTAATCGGGGCACACCTTGCCAGCCGCTCCCGGAACGGATGCTGAAGCCTGACCGAACGAGGCGTCGAGCAGGGCCGCCGGCCCGTCTTTATACCCGAGCAGAATCTGCGTCTTTACCGGCCAGACATGTCCTTCGCCGAGATCGTCGCGCTGGGTGACGCGGAGCGAGGAGAGCTGTTTGCCGGAACAGGTCCACGTGGTTTCAACCTGCGGCATTCCGCGCTGTTTAATCCAGGCGTCGGCCCACGGAATCAGGTCTGTTTTCGAAGCGCGCGAATAAGCGCCAATCAGGTCGCTCCACTCGGCGTTTGCGTACGCATGTTCACGCAGATAGGTACGGATCCCTTCGCGAGAGGCATCCTCACCGATGTTGAACGACAGCAGGCGCAAAAGGCTCGGCGCTTTCTCATAGACAATCGCTCCATAGGCCGATTTCGCGTCCTTCAGATTTGGAATCTGCTGATAAATGGGCGTGGCGCCATGCGTCCCGTCGATCTGATAAGCCGCTGGTTTAATCGATTCATAGAATCGCTTCCACACGGGGCCGGACGGCTGCATTTCCGCCTGCGTGTGGTAGGCCATGTACTGAGCGAAACCTTCTTTCAGCCAGAGGTCGTTGAACCAGCGCATGGTGACCAGATCGCCGAACCACTGGTGGGCGAGTTCGTGGAGCACGGTGATCTCGCGGCGGTTGTAGTCGTTGGCGGTCGGCACGGTGCGAAACAGGATCGTATCTTCGTTCAGAAATGTTGCGCCCGCGTGCTCCATTCCGCCGTAAGGAAACCCGGGAATCAGGACTTCGTCGTATTTGGGGAAGGGAAATGGCTGGGCAAGGTAGTCCGACATCCGGGTAATTCCCTGGACCACCGACCCCGAAACGCGCGGCCATTCCTCACGTCCGCGGGCGGCCTGCGAGTGGCGGACGAACAGCCGGAGCGGCGTGCCGGCGGCGGATGGCCCGGCGATTTCTTCGAATGGACCTGCTGCAAATGCAAAGAGATAGGTGCTGATTGGCTTCGTTTGTTCAAAGTGCGATCCGTCAGCGGAGGGACCGTTTGAGATTACCTTCCAGTCGGGGGGCGCATTCACTTCCAGGGTGAATCTGGCTTTCAAATCGGGCTGATCGAAACACGGGAATGCCTGACTGGCGTCCATCGGAACGAAAAGGGTGTAGAGGTATTCGGCGCCGTCCTGCGTGTCGTTGACCCTCGTGATCGCACGATTGGCGGTGGCGATGCCCGATTCGAAATCGAGATCGATCTGGTTTGCGCCTGCGTGGAGGTTGGCCCCGGGGATCGTAAGGTGGCCGTTCTGTTGTCCGAACGCCTGATCCGTGCCGTTGACTTTCATCTTGCCCGCGACGCCGTCGCGGTAATCGAGTATCAGCGGCCCGGCGGTTTTCAGATCGAACTGAATCGCGATATGGCCGGGCATGGTCGGGGCCTTCTTCTTCAACTCCACTTTCAGCCCATAGCGGACATTGGAGATGAGAAGTGCCCGGTCGCGGGCCAGGTCTCTGGAGACGCCCTCCTCGGGAAGACCTGCCGGGAAGGCCAGGGCAGCGAATCCGGCAAGACTAAAAACGCATCTGAAAAAACGAACCCACACGCACGAGAGACTAGCACGATTACAATCGGACTCGCATGCACCTTTTTTCGCCTCTGGAAATTCGCTCGGTCTCATTTCGCAACCGCGTCGTCGTTTCGCCCATGTGCCAGTATTCCTGCGAGGACGGTTTTGCCACGGACTGGCATCTGGTCCATCTGGGGAGCAGGGCGGTCGGCGGCGCGGGACTGGTAATCGCGGAAGCTACCGCGGTGACTGCCGACGGGCGGATATCTCCTTCAGATCTGGGGATTTGGACGGATAACCATATCGCTCCTCTGGCGCGGGTGGCTTCGTTTGTTCGGGCGCAGGGCGCGGTCGCCGGGATTCAAATCGCCCATGCGGGCCGGAAGGCAAGCACCGCGGCCCCATGGCTCGGTGGGGCAACACTGAAGGCCAATGGCGGCGGGTGGACTCCGGTCGCGCCCAGCGCCATCCCGTTCAAAGACGCCGATGCGCCGCCTTCGGAGCTGTCTGTTGCAGAAATTCAGGGAGTCGTGGAGGCCTTCAAACAGGCGGCTGTGCGCGCTCTCGAAGCGGGATTTCAGGTTCTGGAAATTCATGGGGCACATGGATACCTCGCGCACGAGTTCTTGTCTCCGCTTTCCAACCATCGGGTGGATCAATATGGTGGCAGCTATGAAAACCGGATCCGCTTCACTTTGGAAGCGGTTCAAGCTGTCCGGTCGGTCTGGCCCGAATCCCTTCCGCTGTTTCTGCGAATTTCCGCAACCGATTGGGTGGAAGGCGGCTGGACCATCGAAGATTCAGTCGAACTGGCGCGGCGCGTCAAACCGGTGGGTGTCGATCTGATCGATTGTTCGTCGGGCGCGATGGTTCCCTACGCGAAGATCAGCCCGGTCCCGGGATTCCAGGTTCCCTTCGCGGAGCGCATCCGAAGAGACGCCGATATTCTCACGGGCGCGGTCGGGCTGATTACGGAACCCGCGCAGGCGGACGCGATTGTGCGAAGCGGGCAGGCCGACCTGGTGCTCCTCGCCCGGGAATTTCTTCGCGATCCTTACTGGGCTATTCGCACCGCGAAGCAACTGGGCGCGCAACAAGCCGCGCCGGTGCAATATCAGCGCGCCTGGTGAACGGGCCGGTCTGCGACTTCGATCTACTGGCGCTATTCGAACGGCTGGCCAAAGCGGATGGAGTTGCCTTCAGGGTCGAGCACGGCGAAATCCCGCAGTCCCCACGGATGGCTGACCGGCTCGCCCTGGAGGCTGGCTCCTTTTGTTTTCAACTCGGCGTAGAGCGCATCCGCGTCTTCCACGTAGATATAGGCTGAAGCTGATCCGGGATGGCTGCGGGGGATCAGGACGAGCGTGATTTCGCCGCGGTCCATTACTCCCAGGTCGTCCTGCTGGTGGTTGATGTGGAAGCCGAGGACGTCCTTGTAGTAAGTGACCGCCGCGGCTATGTTGTCGAATGGGAGTTGCGGCAGCGCCTTCAGCATCATGGGAGAGGGTTTTGGAATCACCGGCTCGTCATACGACTCGCCAAACCAAAGCGCGTGTCCGTCAGGGTCGCGGATTTCGAATACCCGCATTTTGATGAAATTGACGTCCTGTAGTTCGGAGGGTTTACCGCCGCCCGCCAGGATTACGGCGCGCATTGCGCGCACATCGGCGGTCGGGAAGAAGAGCACGGTGGAATCGTACGGCGGTTCAACGAACCGGATGAGCGCGGGGCCATACGAAGCTTCGATTGCGCCGTTGTGGTTCCGCACGCCGAACCCCAGGATGTCCCGATAAAACGTCGAGCTGGTGGCTGGGTCCGCGACTCCGATGGAGCGCATTACGGGAGCCGTCAAGGCGGACGTGAAAACAGCCAGGCGGCGATTGCTTTCGGCAACTCCTTCTTCTATACCGAGGGACGCGTAGATGTCCCGGGCTTCCTTCCACATGGCTATGGCTTCAGCGGGACGGCCTGTTGCGCCCTTTAGCAGGGCCACGCCACGAAGGGTGTTTGCGAGGTCGAGGGGCTGGGTTTGCGGATCTTCGCGATAAATTGTGAGGGCTTCGGCGTAGCGGGGTTCGGCCAGTTCCAGTTGTCCGGTTCCGCGATGGATGTCGGCAACGTGCCGCACGGTGTGTGCCAGACGCTGAGCGTTACCTGCGGCGCGGTAGAGCGCGACCGCTTCTTCGTAATGGCTTAAGGCAGCTTCTGTGTTGTGCAGATCTCTCTCGATCTGGCCGAGGCCGGTGAGGGCGCGCGCGAGTCCCGCGTTGTTGTCAGCCGCGCGGCAGAGACCCACTGCCCGCTCCATACCCAGTCTGGCCTCGGTGAGGCGATGCTCCCGCCTGGCCAGGTACGCCTCCCTCAACAACTCGCCGGCTGTGTCTGGCATCCTGGGAGCAGCTTATCACCTAAGGCCTATAATCGGACTGCATGGAGACGCGCGAAATTGCAACGCTGGGCGGAGGTTGTTTCTGGTGCCTTGAAGCGGTTTATAACCAGACGCAGGGCGTGATTTCGGCGATCTCCGGGTATATGGGAGGGGTGAAGCCGAACCCTACTTACGATCAGGTTTGCTCGGGGCGGTCCGGCCACGTGGAAGTGGTGCAGGTGACATTCGAGCCGGCAGTAATTACGTTCCGGGAGATTCTGGAGATTTTCTTTGTCACGCACGATCCGACTACGCTGAACCGTCAGGGGAATGATATCGGGACGCAGTACCGGTCGGTGATTTTTTATCATTCACCCGAACAAAAGGCGACTGCGGAAGCGGTAATTAAGGAGATGACGGCGGAGAAGGTTTTCGACGATCCGATTGTTACGGCGCTGGAAGCTGCGCCTGAGTTTTATCGCGCGGAGAATTATCATCAGGACTATTTCGAAAATAATCCGGGCCAGCCTTACTGCGCTTATGTGGTGGGGCCGAAGGTGCAGAAGTTCCGGAAGAAATTTGCGGACCGGGTCAAGAAGTAAGGGGCTGCTGCTGGGTCATACAGTGCAGGGTCCCCAGACCCCAGACTAGTTCCACGCAGTTGATGCCCGTTACCTGGCGGTCGGGGAAACATTCGGCCAGGATGTTGAGCGCAATGCGGTCATTGGGGTCGTTGAAGGTGGGGACCAGCACCAGTTTGTTCGCGATATAGAAGTTTGCATAGCTCGCCGGGAGGCGCTGGCCGTCGAAATAAAGAGGCTCTGGCATGGGCAGTTTCACCGCACGCACCGGGAAGTGTTTCACGATCCCCCAGTTTTCGCGGAGGGGTCGGTAGTTGGGGTCCTGTTTGTCGCCTTCTGAAACCATGACGATGGTTTCAGGATCGGTGAAGCGGGCGAGATCGTCCACGTGGCCGTGGGTGTCGTCGCCTTCGATGCCCTTGTTTAACCAGAGCACGCGGTCGACACCGAGGTTTGCGGCAAGCGCCGCTTCGATCTGTTCGCGGGTGAGTTCGGGGTTGCGGGCCTGGATCGGGCTGAGCAGGCATTCTTCCGTGGTGAGCAGGAGACCCGCTCCGTTTACGTCAACACTGCCGCCTTCCAGGACAATGTCCGGACGCCACCAGTCGACATCAACGAGGTCGGGGATGGCGATGCCGGCGGCTTCGTCGCGCAGGTGATTCGGGTATTTGCCCCAGCCGTTGAAGTTCCATTTCACAGCCGCTACCTGGCCCGCTTCGTTTCGCACGAAGAGCGGGGCGAAGTCACGGGTCCAGACGCGGTCGGTCTGGAGCGGGAAGAATTCGATGGCTTCCCACTGGACGCCGGCTTTGTCGAGCACCTTGCGGGCGTTGAATTCGGCGTCGTCGTTTTGCAGGAGGATGCGGACCTTTTCCACCTGCGAGAGTTTGCGGATAATTTCGCCATAGACCCATGCAATGGGTTCGAAGCGGCCGGGCCAGTCGTCTTCATTGTGGGGCCAGGCGAGCCAGGTGGCTTCGTGGGGTTCCCACTCGGCGGGCATGCGGTAGCCGAGGTCGCGCGGGGAGGGGGTCACGCCAGGAACCGACTGGTGAGGCCGCCGTAGGCGTCGATCCGGCGGTCGCGCAGGAAGGGCCAGTTGCGGCGCACCTCTTCCATTTGTCTGGTGTCGCATTCGACGATCAGGATTTCTTCTTTGTCGTGAGAGGCTTCGGCGAGGACGCGTCCGAAGGGGTCGCTCACGAAGGATGCACCCCAGAATTCGAGGGTTTTATCGGGCGGCCCTTCGAAGCCGATGCGGTTTACCGCGGCTACGTAGATGCCGTTTGCGATGGCGTGGGAGCGCTGGATGGTCTTCCACGCATCGTGCTGCGCTTCGCCGTATTGTGCTTTTTCGGCGGGGTGCCAGCCGATCGCAGTGGGGTAGAAGAGGATGTTTGCGCCAGTGAGCGCGGCGAGGCGGGCGGCTTCGGGATACCACTGGTCCCAGCAGACCAGCGTTGCAATGCGGCCGAATTTTGTGTCGAATGCCTTGAAGCCGAGGTCGCCCGGGGTGAAGTAGAACTTTTCGAGGAAGAGCGGATCGTCCGGGATGTGCATCTTGCGGTAAATGCCGAGGAGCGTGCCGTCGGCGTCGATCACTGCGGCGGTGTTGTGATAGAGACCTGCGGCGCGCTTCTCGAAGAGCGACGCGACGATGACTACGCCGAGTTCGGCAGCCAGCGGGCAGAGGCGTTCGGTTGAGGGACCGGGGATGGTTTCGGCGAGATCGAAGAGATCGATACGCTCTTCGCGGCAGAAGTACTGCGAGCGGAAGAGTTCCTGAAGGCAGACGATCTGCGCGCCTTTTTCGGCGGCCTCGCGGATTTTCGTGGCCGCGTGGTCCAGATTGGCGTTCGGGCTGAGCCCGCAGGACATCTGGACGAGGCCGATTTTGAATTTTTCGGGGGGCACTTGCTCCATTGTAGATTGGTGTTTGCCCGATCTTTACCTGTTCGATATCGACGGAACGCTGGTGCGCCGCGCGGGACCGCATCACCGCCAGGCCCTGGTGGAAGCGGTCCGCATCGTCACCGGCGTTGAGACCACTACTGAAGGCATTCCGGTGCATGGGATGCTCGATCCGGTTATCCTGGCGCAGATGCTGGCGAAGGCTGGTTTCGACGATGCGGGGATCGCAGCGGCGATGCCTTCGATTATTGAAACCGCGCAGGATGTTTATCAGGAAGGTATTCCCGACTTGCGGGACAAGCAGTGTCCGGGCGTGATCGCGTTGCTGGATGAGCTGGCGGGGCGGGGAACTGTGCTGGCCCTGGTGACCGGCAATCTGACGCGCATCGGCTGGCGGAAGCTGGAGCGCGCGGGGCTGCACCACTACTTTCAGTTCGGGGCGTTCGGGGAGATGGCGCCGACGCGCGGGGGGCTGGCGCGGCTGGCGATTGAACGGGCTCGCAGCGAGGCGGCTCATGCTGAAACGTCAATCGGGTCGATTTCGCTGGTGGGCGATGCGCCGCAGGATGTGATGGCGGCGAAGGAGAACGGGATCCGGTCGATTGCGGTCCGGACCGGGATTACGCCCGCGGGCGATCTGGAAGCGTGCTTCCCCGATCTGCTGCTGGAGGATTTGACTTGTCTGGATACCGGCATCCTCTAAACTATTAAGATTGCCTGAGTCACGGCTTCACAACTGGCCCCTGCTCTACACCGCGGTCGCGCTGACGACGCTGGCGACGCTGCTGCTTGAGTTGTCGCTGACACGTATTTTCTCGGTCGTTTTTTACTATCATTTCGCCTTTCTCGCCATCTCGATCGCGTTGTTCGGGTTGGGCGCGGGCGGTGTTCTTTCGTATGTGATTTCGGGCTGGAAGGGGTCGCTGTTCCGCAAGCTGGGCGTGGTGAGTCTGGCGGATGCCGGACTGGTGCTGGCGGCCGCGTTCTTCGTGCTCACGCGCGGGGCGGAGGTGAGCGCGTTTGAGCTGGAGCTGATTTATCTGATTACCGCGCTGCCTTTTCTGGGCGCGGGGATCATTGTTTCGCTGGTGATTTCGGAGACGATCGACCGGGTTGACCGTGTTTACTTCTTCGATCTGATGGGCGCGGCGGGTGGTTGTCTGGCGCTGGTTTTGCTGCTGAATACCTTCGGCGGTCCGAATACTATGATTGCGGTGTCGGTGATGCTGTCGGCGGCGGCGGCGATCTGGTTCGGGCTGGCTGGCGTCAAAGCAGGGCGCATCCTGAGCGTGTTTACCGCGCTCCTGCTGACGATGACGATCATCGTGAATACGAAGTATCATTTCGTCGAAGTGCGCTATGCCAAGGGGCGCAAGCTGAACACGGAGATGTTCACAAAGTGGAACAGCATCTCGCGTATCGGCCTTGCGAAGAACCACGAGGACGAAGGGAGCACGATTTTTATCGACGCCGACGCGTCCACCAATGTCGCGAATTTCGATTTCAAGCATCTGCGGGCGAGCGATCTCGATTACCTTCTGCATGAGGGGCCAAGTCTGCCCTATAACATCCGCCCGGGCGCGAAGACGCTGATTATCGGGCCGGGCGGCGGGACGGATGTGGCGCGCGCGCTGGCGTCCGGCAGTGACGATGTTACCGGCGTTGAAATCAATCCGATTATTGCCAATACGATCATGCGGCAGCGGTTTTCGCAGTTGAGCCAGGGACTCTATCTGCGACCGGATGTACATATTCATGTTGAGGACGGGCGGAGTTTCGTGCGGCGGAGTCCGGATAAGTTCCAGGTGATTCAGGCGACGTTAGTCGACACGTGGGCTTCCACGGCCGCCGGGGCTTTCGCGCTTTCGGAGAACAACTTATATACGACCAATGCGTTCGTCGATTATCTTTCGCATCTTACAGACGACGGACTGCTGGTGTTCACACGATGGGGTTTCGATCCTCCGCGCGAGTCGCTGCGGCTGGTGTCTCTGGCCATGGCGGCGCTGGACCAGCTGGGCGAACACGATGCTTCGAAACATGTCTTAGTCGGGCGTGAGGGAGGGAGGGCCGACCTTGACGGGTTTGGCGCCCGGGACACCGTGGTCATCGGGCGCAAAGCGCTCTCCGAGAGCGATATTGCGCGGGCCCGCGACGGACTCAAAGCTGCGCTTATGACGGGCCTGTGGGTTCCCGGAGATATTCCGAAGAACGAGTTCGGGCAGTTACTCCTGACGAACGATCCGGCGACTTATGAACGCGAGTATCCGTTCGATATTACTCCGGTGGATGACAACCGGCCTTTCTTCTTTTATACAGTGCAGCCGCGCGATATTGCCGGGTATCTTCTGAAGAATCGCGGCGCAGCCGATGTCAAGGTCAACATCGCAGTGCCGAAGTTGTTTCAGGCGCTGGTGGTGAGCATTGCAGCGGTGATGGTGATTCTGTTGCTGCCTCCGCTTGTGCTTGGCACGAGGCTGCCGCATGAAAGGTCTGTGCGCGGGTTCCTGTTGTATTTTCTGGCGATCGGAGCGGGTTACATTCTGGTGGAAGTGGCGCTGATCCAGAAGTTTGTTTTGTTTCTGGGGCACCCGACCTACGCACTTACCGTGGTTATCTTCTCGATGCTTGTATCGAGCGGCGCCGGTAGTTTCCTGAGCCGCAGAATTGTCGCCGGCAGAAACGGACGGCTGATTGCGGTGCTTGGTGTCGCCGCCGCTCTGGTGACCGCGCTGGCGGCGGTTGTGCAGCCTGTGCTGAGCGCGGGAGTCGGGCTGCCCCTGATCGTCAAGATGATTGCGACTGTGCTGATGATTGCCCCAGCCGGGTTTGTGATGGGTATTCCGTTTCCGACCGGACTTCGGCTCCTGGAGGCGCGTCATCAGCCTTCGGTGCGGTGGGCGTGGTCGTTGAACGCGGCTGCGAGCGTGCTTGGTTCCGTGGGGGCGCTGGTACTGGCTTTGTATCTGGGACTGGTGCAGACGATGCTGATTGGCGGCACTTTGTATTTGTGCGCGCTGGCGGTAATTGTGGTGAGTCCGGCGGTTCGGGTGGTGAGTGCCCGGAGCGTTCCGGCGGGGGTGCCTGCGTGAGAGTTTATGCGACTGCATTGCTGCTGGTTTGCGCGGCTGACGGGCAA
>Ga0302326_10027075_pt1 | contig 11572 bp, 10 predicted proteins | sample Palsa_T0_3_FD_202264 | JGI IMG/M metagenome (GOLD analysis project Ga0302326, IMG submission 202264) | Peat permafrost microbial communities from Stordalen Mire near Abisko, Sweden - Palsa_T0_3 | ecosystem: Environmental > Terrestrial > Soil > Palsa > Peat permafrost | place: Sweden: Abisko...
GGGATCGCGCAGCGCGAAAGCGAGGCCTTCGCCTCCCTGCTCGGCGATGTCCGCCGTGAGCTCGGCGCCGCCATGCTCGTCATCGAGCACGACATGCCGCTGGTCATGCAGATCAGCGATCGCATCTGCTGCCTCGAATCGGGCGTCGTCATCGCCGAAGGTTCGCCGGACGTGGTGCGCGACGACCCCATGGTCATCGCCAGCTACCTGGGTACCGACGAGCGCGCCGTGGCGCGCAGCCGTGGCCCCGCAACAAAGAGACGGCCACGTGCTCGAGCCTGAGGCCGACGCCACCGTGGCCGGGCTCATCGCCGCCCGGGTCCACATGACCGAAGGCCAGCTCTACACCGCCGTCCTCGCCGTCATCGTCGCCGTGCTGCTCACCCTCACCGGGCTGCCCACCGCCCACGAGGCCGCCCGGAACCACGGGTCACCGGCGCCGGCTGGCACCGTCTCACCGTCGGGACAGCCGTGAGACGGGCCGCCGGCACCCTCGGTGTGGTTCTCCTCGCCGCCGCCGCGGTGCTCGCTCTCGCCCCTGGCGGCGGCGCCCACGCCACGACCATCGCGGCAACGCCCGCTGTCACTCCGACGACCACTGGGCCCAACCCGGCGACCGAGATCCTCGCCATCGTCAGTCCGATCGCGTCCCCCGCATGTGGCGCCTCGGGTACGGCCACCCTGCTCGTGCCCATCCTCGGCGGCGTCCTCCAGACCGACCTCGGGCTCCCGAAATCAGTCAGCGTCGCCACCGTCCTGCTCGACGCCCTCGGACCTGTCTACATCGTGTGCGGCGACCTGCCTGGCTCGGCTGCGCCCCATTGCTCGCTGGACAACCAGATCGCCGGGGTTTGGCCGGCGACCTTGCCTTCGGACGGTCTCGCCCCACCTGCGCCCGTCGGCGACCTGGTCGCCTCGATCGACAACGGCCTGAGGGTCCTGGACCTGCCTCCCTCCGCAGCACTCGAGAACGCACTGCAGTGCAGTGTGCAGAGCGGCTCGACCGCCCCGAAGGCGCCAGGCGCCCCTGCGCCCGCGCCCGGCGCCGCGACCCCACCGTCGGACGCACCGCCGTCCCCCTCCGGCCTCCCCTCGACCGCCTCCCTCGCCGCCCCCTCCAGCGGTGCAGCCATCCCGGCGCAAGCGGCGCTCGGCTCGCCCAGTGTCCCGATCGCAGCGGCACCAGTCAGGTCCGCCACCTCTGAGCTCAGCAGCTTCCTCCGCTACCACGTCCCGTCCTGGCTTCTGGCCCTCCAGCTCATCGTCGGGATCGTGCTCGCCCTGTTCCTGACCGGCAGCTGGGCCACGTCGGCCCGCCTGGCCCAGGCATGGCGGCACCACCGATATTAGTATACCCTTTAGACATGGCGACGACATCCGCTGAGTTCGAGAAGGCGACGGACTACCAGTTCAAGGAACAAGACATCGAGCGGGCCAAGGCACTCGTCGGTGTCTGGGCTCCGTCCCCCGCCCACGAACACCTCACGACGGCGACGTACGACGCCATGCGCAACTTCGCCCGGGGCTACGGGGACGACAACCCGCTGTTCACGTCCGAGGACTACGGCACCTCCACGCGGTGGGGCGGCCAGATCGCGCCGCCGATGATCCCGATCGCCCTCAACCGGCCCCTGTACGGCGATCCGCCCGACCGCCCGTTGAAGCGCCCATCGTTCCGGGGGATCCACGTGTTCGTCTCGGGCAGCACGTGGCACTGGTACCGGCCGCTGATGACAGGTGACCAGCTCCACAGCTTCGGCGGGACGGAGTCGGTGGTCGAGAAGAAGTCAGAGTTCGCCGACCGCTCCGTCCTGGTCACCTACGCCGGCGTCAAGATGAACCAGCGAGCCGAGATCGTCGCCATCTCGCGCACGCTGGCCATCCACACCGAGCGTAAGACGGCCCGGGAGAAGGGGAAGTACTCCGGTATCGGGCCTGCCACTTACACCGACGAGGACATCGAACGGCTCGACGCCGTATACGCCGCTGAGGAGGTGCGCGGCGCCGAGCCCCGCTGGTGGGAGGACGTCACCGTCGGCGACGAGATGACCCCGATGGCCAAGGGCCCGCTCACCACCACCGACATGATCGTGTTCCATGCCGGCGGCTACGGGTTCGTGCCCTACGCGCCGTGCGCCAACCGCATCGCCTACAACAACCGTCATCGGATTGCGCCGTTCTACGTCAAGAACGAGTACGGCGTCCCCGACGTCGCCCAGCGGGTCCACTGGGATTCGGCCTGGGCGCAGGCGATCGGTAACCCGATGGCCTACGACTACGGGGTGATGCGTGACTGCTGGCTGTCGCACTTCGTCACCGACTGGATGGGCGATGACGGCTGGCTGGTCAGTCAGAGCAGCGAGATCCGCAAGTTCAACTACATCGGTGACAGTCACATCCTCACCGGCGCGGTGGTCGACAAGCGCATCGACGATGGCCGCTGCGTGGTCGATCTCGAGATGCGGGGTACCAACCAGCGTGGGGTGGTCACCTGCCCGGCAAAGGCGACCGTGGCGCTGCCCAGCCGCGATCACGGGCCGGTAGCGCTGCCCGAGCCGCCCGCTGAGCTGCAGGCCCAAGCCACCGCCATGCTCCAGCGCCACCACGAGCTGGTCGAAGAGCGTCGCGCCACTCGCGACCGCTAACCGCGGGTTCGCATCCGTTCAAACATCTGGCGGCCCGCCTCGCTCTGATTCGCCGCCTCATGCGCGAACAGGTACCGGCGCCGCTCCACCTCGTCCTCGGCCGCGTTGAGGTTGTCCTTCACCAGGGCCAGCAGCGCGGCTGGCGTTCTCACCAGCCCGCCGGCCACGTCGAGCGTGTATCCGCGTAGCTCATCGGCGGGGAGGACGGCGTTGACCATGCCCCACTCGAGCGCCTGCCGGGCAGGGATCTTCTCGTTGAGGAGGTAGAGCTGGCGAGCCCGAGCCGTACCGATGATCCGCGTCCAGAAGAAGGACCCGCCGTAGTCGCCCGCCAGCCCGTTGGGAGAGAAGTTGGCGGCGAACACGGCGTCGTCGGACGCGAACCGCAGGTCGCACGCGGCAGCCAGGCTGCACCCGGCACCGACGGCGGCGCCGCCGACCATGGCGATGGTCGGCTTGGGCATCAGGTGGAGCAACATCGCCGCATGGGTGTCGTGGCGGGAGAGGTCCCCCTCGAGTGCGGCCGGCGGCACGCCGAGCTCAGACCCTGGTGAACCCCGGCCTCCGTCCTTGACATCGCCGCCCGAGCAGAATCCCCCTGCCGCTCCGGCGGCGGCTGCGCCGGTGAGGATGACCACCTTGGCCTCGGTGTCCTCGGCCATCTGCCGGACGGCGCCGTCGAGGGCGGCGATGAGCTCTCCGTTGAGGGCGTTGCGGCGCTCCGGCCGGTTGAGGGTGATCACGCCGACGCGCTCGACGACCTCGGTGATGATCACGCCGGCTCCGGCTTCGGCCACGGTCGAACCTCTCGATGCTTTAGTTGATCAGGGGGTCGCGGGGAAGGCCGAGGATCCGCTCGCCGATCTGGTTGCGCTTGATCTCCGAGGTGCCGCCGGCGATCGACATGGCCCGGTGCATCATGACCAGCATCCCGGTCATCGCGCCGGCTCCGTCGAGGAACGCGGTGTCGGGACCGGTGAGCGCAGCGAGGATCGCCGCCGCCTCGTGGCCGTTCTCCGAAAGCACCAGCTTGGTCACGTTTCCCTCGGGGCCGGGCCCGCTCCCGGTGACCGCCCGGTGGGCGCTGCGCAGGTTGAGCATGTCGACGGCCTGGGACGTGGCGATGTACCGCCCGACGCGGCCGGCGCCGCCGCCCAGCCGCTCGGGGTGGGCGTCGAGCAGGCGCACGACGGCGTCGGGCGGCATGGCCAGGCTGCCCTGGCCCCCGCCGATGCTCACGCTCTCATTGCCGAGCGTGGCCCGGGCGACGGTCCAGCCGCCGTCGATCGGACCGACCACGTCGTCGTCCGGCACGAACACGTCGTCGAAGAACACCTCGTTGAACTCCGAGTTCCCGGTGGCCATGCGCAGGGGGCGGACCTGCACACCGGGCGCGTGCATGTCGATCACCACGGTGGTGATGCCCTGATGCTTGGGGGCGTCGGGGTTGGTGCGAACGGTGGCCAAGCCGTGCCCGGCCAGGTGGGCACCGCTCGTCCAGACCTTCTGGCCAGTGACAAGCCACCCACCCTCAACCCGGGTGGCTCGGGTCTTGATGCCGGCGGCATCGGACCCGGCGTCGGGCTCGCTGAACAGCTGGCACCAGATGAGCTCCTGGTTGAGCGCGGGGCGGACCCACCGGGCCACCTGGTCGTCGGTCGCGTGCTGGATCAGGGTCAGGATGACCCAACCGGTGATCCCGTACGCCGGCCGCTTGATACCCGCCGACACGAGCTCCTGCTCGATGACCAGCTGCTCCACGGCGCCGGCATCGCGCCCCCACGGTTTCGGCCAGTGCGGCATGGCGTAGCCCGACTCGATCAAGGCCTCTCGTCGGGCCCTGTCGTCGAGGGGGGCGATGCTCTCGACGAACTGCCGCACGGTCGCGCGGATCTGCTCGGCTTCTTCGGGCAGGTCGATGGCCCGCGCCCGGCGGACACCTCGACGGACACCATCGGTCACATCTTCGGCCGCCGCTTCGGCGTCGATCAGGACTTCGATGGCGGTGGCTCTCCGCAGATAGAGGTGGGCGTCGTGCTCCCACGTGAAGCCGATGCCACCGTGCACCTGGATGTTGAGCTGGGCGTTGAGGTCGGCAGCCGGGACGGCCAGGGTGGCCGCCATCGCCGCCGTGTACGAGCGCTGCTCGGCGGGACCGCCGGCCGCGCGCGCCGCGTCCCACACCGCTGCTGTCGCCAGTTCGGTCGCGACCAGCATGTTGGCGCAGTGGTGCTTGACCGCCTGGTAGGTCGCGATGGGGCGGCCGAACTGCTGGCGCACCTTGGCATAGGCACTGGCCAGGTCCGTGCACTCCCGGGCGATGCCTGCGGCCTCGGCCGCGAAGATCAGGCGAGCCAGGTCGACGAGGAGCTGGCGGGCGCCGAGGATGAGCTGCGCCGGCGCGGCATCCAGCACGACTCGGGCGATCCGGCGCGTCGGGTCGAGGTTGGGCGGGACCGATGCGTCGACCCCACCGGCCCGGAGACCGACGACGGCGACATCGTCCCCCACCGGCAGCAACAGGATGTCACTGAGGCCACCGCCGAGGACGATGCCCGCCGAGCCGTGGGCGGCTCCCGACCGCAGCTCCAGTTGGCCACCGAGGGCAACCGCTCCGATCAGGGAGCCGTCGGCCAGGCCGGGCAGGAGCCGCGCTTGCATCGACGGCTCCCCCGCCGCGGAAATCACCGCGCTGGCAATCACGGTCGGCACGAACGGGCCCGGCGCCACGGCGCGTCCCAGCTCCTCGACGACGACCACCACCTCGGGGAGGCCGAAGCCGGACCCACCGTGGGCCTCGGGGATGTGGAGCCCCAGCCAGCCCAGGCCGGCCAGATCCTCCCAGTAGGCGGGGAGGGCCTCGGAGTCCGCTTCGAGCAGGTCACGGGCCGCCCGCCGGGCGTCGTGCTTGACCAGGAAGTCGGCGACCGTGGTGGCCAGGGCACGATGGTCGTCGGTGATGGCAATCGACATGCCCGAAAAGTATCCTCTATTGTCGCCTGGGGCAACACGCTTGCGAGAGGAGCAGCGATGAAGCTTGGGGCAGGCGTGGGGATGCGCGACGACCCGGACGCGCTCGCTGCCTACGCCAAGGCGCTCGAGGACGCGGGCGTCGAGTACCTCTGGACCGGGGAGGCCTACACGGCCGACGCGGTGTCGACGATGGGGTTCCTGTCCGCCGTCACCCGGCACGCCATGATCGGGTCGAGCATCCTCCCGTTGTACTCCCGCACGCCGACGCTGTTGGCGATGACCGCGGTCGGTCTCGACAGCCTGTCCAGGGGTCGCTTCATCCTCGGCTTGGGGGCGTCCGGGCCTCAGGTGATCGAGGGGTTCCACGGCGTGCCCTACGACCACCCGCTCGGCCGCACCCGCGAGATCATCGAGATCTGCCGCTCCGTGTGGCGCAGGGAGCGCCTCGTCCACGACGGCACCTCGTACCACGTGCCCCTTCCGCCCGACCAGGGGACCGGCCTCGGCAAGGCGCTCAAGATCGTCGCCCGGCCCGTGCGGGAGCGGATTCCGATCCACGTGGCCTCCCTCGGCCCCAAGAACGTGGAGATGACGGCTGAGATCGCCGAGGGATGGCTGCCGCTGCACTTCTGGCCCGATCACGCCGACGCCGTCTGGGGTGATGCGCTCCGCGCCGGGCTCGCCAAGCGAGACAGCGACCTCCCACCGCTCGACATCGTGGCTGGCGGGCTACTCGCCATCGGCGACGACGTCGACCACCTCCGCGATCAGGCCCGGCCGATGCTCGCCCTCTACTTCGGAGGCATGGGCGCACGGGGCAAGAACTTCTACAACGACGTGCTCAAGCGCTACGGGTTCGAAGAGGAGGCCGCGGCCATCCAGGACGCCTACCTCGGAGGTGACCGCAAGGCGGCGGCGGCGCTCGTACCCCAGGCGCTCGTCGATGGCATGTCGCTCGTCGGCGACGTTGGGTTCGTGCGTGACCGCGTCGCTGCCTACCGCGAGGCCGGCGTGACCATTCTCAACGTGCAGCCAGTCGGCCCCAACCGCTTGGCCGACATCGAGACGGTCCGCGGCTGGCTGGGGTAGCGCAGCGCTACTTCGGGGCGAAGCGCTGCCCGGCGTCCAACCGGATGGTGGTGCCGTTGAGCATGGGGTTTTCGACGATGGCCACGGCGAGCCGGCCGTACTCCTCCGGTCGTCCCATCCGCTTGGGGAAGGCGGCGTCCTTGGTCAGCACCTCGGCGAACTCGTCGGGGATGCCTTTGGTGATCCCGGTGCTGAACAAGCTGGGCGCGATCGCCACCACGCGGATGCCGAGGCTGCCGAGATCGCGAGCCATGGTGAGCGTCATGCCGGCGATACCCGCCTTGGCCGCGGTGTAGGCGACCTGGCCGATCTGGCCCTCGTAGGCGGCGATCGACGCCGTGTCGATGATGACGCCCCGCTCACCGTCCTCGGGCTCGTTGGTCGACATGTGCCACGCCTGAAGGCGGTTGAGATTGAACGTCGCCACCAGGTTGAGCTCGACCACCCGGCGAAAGTCGGCCAGCGGCAGGGGCCCGTTCCTGCCGATCGTGCGCGCTGACGTCCCTCCTCCCGCGGTGTTGACGGCGATGTGGAGGCCGCCCAGCTGCGCCACGGCGTCGGCCAGCGCCTGCTCGACGGCGTCCTCGTCGGTGACGTCCACGGGGTGGAACGAGCCATCGAGGCCGCGCGCCACGTCGGCGCCTGCCGACGTCGGCAGGTCGAGGATGGCGATCGCCGCGCCCCGTTTGTGGAGGAGCTCGGCCGAGGCCCGCGCCATGCCTGATGCACCGCCAACGATGACGGCGCTCTTGCCCTTGATCTCCACGTGCCCTCCTCAGGCGGGCGCGTCCCGCCAATACTCGTCGCGCAACAAGCGCTTGAACAGCTTCCCGGTGTCGGTGCGTGGGAGTGCGTCCCGGAACTCCACCGAGCGGGGGCACTTATAGTGGGCCAGGCGTTCACGGCACAACTCGATCAGCTCGCCCTCGAGCTGGCGTGACGGGGCGTAGCCGTCGGCCAGTTCGACGACCGCCTTCACCGACTCACCCCACTCGGCGTCCGGTATGCCGATGACCGCGACGTCACGCACGGCCGGGTGGGACGTGACCACGCCCTCCACCTCGGCCGGGTAGATGTTGACGCCACCGCTGATGATCATGTCTTTGGCCCGGTCCCGCAGGAAGAGGTAGCCGTCGCCATCGAGGTAGCCGACGTCACCAAGCGTGAACGCCCGGCCCCGGTGGACCGAGGCGGTGAGGTCGGGATCGTTGCGGTACTCGAAGGTGGGCACCGCCGGTTCGAGGTACACGTTGCCCGTCTCCCCCGCGGCGACCTCGCCACCGTCGTCGTCGAGGATCTTGATGCGCATGCCCTTGATGGCCCGGCCCACCGTCCCGGGCTTCTCGAGCCACCGGTGGGGCTTGGCGATGGCGGCCGCACCTTCCATGCCGCCGTAGGTCTCCCAGATCACCGGTCCCCACCAGTCCATCATCTGGCGCTTCACGTCGGGCGGGCAGGGGGCAGCCGAGTGGACGACCACCTCGAGGCTGGACACGTCGTAGCGGGCCTTGACTTCGGGCGGCAGGCGGAGCAGGCGCACGAACTGGGTCGGCACCATGTAGGCGGTGGTCACCCGGTGCCGCTCGATGCGCTGCAGCGTGCCCTCGGGATCGAACTTCCCCATGATCGCCAGGGCTTGGCCCGCATTGAGCGCGCCGGTGTAGAAGCTCTGGCAGCCGCCGTGGTGCATACCCGCCGACACCAGGTGCACGCCCTCGAGGGGCTTGAACTGGAACGCCCGGCAGAACAACTTCAGCTGATCGGCGATGACCGAGGGGTCTCCGGGAACCCTGCCGCGGGCGATCGCCTTGGGCTGGCCGGTAGTGCCGGAGGAGTAGGAGATCGGCGACCCGAAGGACCGATCGTCGGGGAGCGACGTCGGCTGCTCTCCGACGAGGTCCTCGTACGAGTCGAAGCCGGGGATCGCGCCGCCGATGGCGACCCGCAGCTTGAGCCCGCCGGCGCCCGCCATCGTGGGGGTGTCAGCGAACTGGTGGTCCACGACGATCGCCGCTGCCCCTGAGTGCTCGAGCACCGTGCGGATCTCAGCGCCGGACAACGCCGGGTTGAGGGCGATGGCGCGCATGCCGGACTCCTGCAACGCCAGCTGCCACCAGAGCATGTCGGCGTCGTTGGGCAGGGCGTAGGCGACGATGTCGCCCGTGGTCAGCCCCCTCGCCCGCAGTCCGTGCACGACCTGATGCGCCCGCCCCGCCAGCTCTCCGAAGGTGAGCGTCACTCCCGACGGCGACTCGATCAGAGCGGGCTGGTCGGGCAGGTCTTCAGCGATCCACCACACTCCGAGCCGGCGGTCCCACGGGTGCAGCGCCACACGTAAAGAGTATCCCATTACTGGGGTGGCGGCACACTAGAGAAGCTGGCGGAGATCACGCTTGCGGACCTTGCCGGCCGCGGTCCGGGGCAGGCTTGCCACCACCCGGACGCGGGCGGGCAGCTTGTGGGCTGCCAGCCCCTCGTGGCGGCCGTGCTCCTGGAGGGCCGAGAGCGACGGGGCCGTGCGGCCCGGCTGCGCGACCACGAACACGCAGACCACCTCGCCCCACACCTCGTCGGGAGCCGCGCACGCCGCCGCCTCGAGCACGGCCGGGTGACGGGCGAGCACCTCCTCGACCTCGCGCGCCGAGATGTTCTCCCCGCCGCGGATGATCACGTCCTTCACCCGGTCGGTCACGATCAGATAGCCATCGCCGTCCAACCGCCCGAGGTCCCCCGTCCGGAACCACGTCCCTTCGAAAAAGCACCCGGTGTCCGCGCTGGAGTCCTGATAGCCGAGGAACTGCTTCGGGCCACGGGCAATGATCTCGCCCTCGTCGCCCGGCTCGACATCTTCACCTGCATCGTCGATCAAACGGACCTCGTTCCCCGGGGCGACCCGCCCGTCGGTGAGCCGGCGCTTCTCCGGCGGATCCTGACCCCGAGGGCGACCGCCTCACCCACGGTCAGGTCCGGGTACCAGCCCGCCGACCGCCACCCGGCACGGAGCGCAGCGCGGGCTCGCGCCCCCTCGTCGTCGGCGGCCACGGCGGGAAGAGTACCCTGTATAGAGATCCAATCCTGAGTGGGGAGAGTGCCATGCTGCCCGAGGACGTCCAGCTCATCTCGGTCGACGATCACGTGATCGAGCACCCTCGCGTGTGGACTGACCGGCTTGCCGCCCGGCACCAGGAAGCGGGCCCGCACATCGTCGAACGTGACGGCGGGGTCCAGGCGTGGACGTTCGAAGGCAAGGTGATCCCGACCATCGGCCTCAACGCGGTAGCCGGCAAGGACCCGAAGGAATTCGGACTCGATCCCGTGCGCTTCGATGAGATGCTGCCCGGCTGCTACGACATCGCCGCCAGGGTCGCCGACATGGACCTCGATGGGGTGCATGCCCAGATGTGCTTCCCGTCGTTCCCCGGGTTCGCCGGCTCGACGTTCTTCGCCGCCGCAGACAAAGACCTGGCGACTGCGTGTGTGACGGCGTGGAACGACTTCATCCTCGACGAGTGGTCCGCCTACGCCCCCGATCGCTTCATCCCGATGGTCATGGTGCCGTTCTGGGACGTGGAGGCCACGGTGGCGGAGGTCGAGCGGACCGCGGCCAAAGGGGCCAAGGCCATCACGTTCAGCGAGGCGCCCCACCGGCTGGGCTTGCCGTCCTACCACAGCGAGCACTGGGACCCGTTCCTCGCCGCCGCCCAGGACGCCGACATGCCGCTGTGCCTGCACTTCGGCAGCGGAGGCGCACCAGACGTGGCGCCGGACGCCAACTTCGCGGTTGCGATCGCCTTGTTCGGGATGAATTCACAGTTCACGACCGTGGATCTGCTGCTGTCGCGGGTGTTCCACCGTTTCCCCCGCTTACGCGTCGCGCTCTCAGAGGGCGGCATCGGCTGGATGCCTTACGTGGTCGAGCGGGTCGACTACACGTGGGAACGGCACCGCTGGTACACCGGGGTCAACGCCGATGTGCGGCCATCGGACCTGTTCCGCGACCACATCTTCGGCTGCTTCATCGCCGACAACGCCGGCATCGAGGTCCGCAACCTGATCGGGATCGACAATGTCATGTTCGAGGGCGACTACCCGCACAGCGACAGCAACTTCCCCGCATCGCGCAAGAAGCTGGCCGACGTGTTGCGGGACGTACCTGACGGCGAGGCCCGCAAGATCGCCGAGGACAACGCCCGGCGGGTGTTCAACTTCCCGAGGACCGGGGGCTCACCTATCAGACCGTGATCGGGAGCCGGTGGTACCCGCGCACGGTGCTGGTGCGCACCATCTCGGCGGTATCAAGGTCGACGTCCCATGTCGGGAACCGCTTGAACGTCTCCTCCAGCGCCACCCGGGTCTCGAGCCGGGCCAGCGCGGCACCGAGGCAGAAGTGGATGCCGACCCCGAACGACAGCTGCTGCTCGAACGTGCGGTGGATGTCGAAGCGTTCCGGATCGGAGTAGACCCGCTCGTCGTGCCCGGCGGAGCCGGTGAGCAGCAGCGCCACGGAGCCGGCCGGGATGGTCGTGCCGTGATATTCAGCGTCCGTCTCGACCCACCGGGCTTGCACCGGTGAGGGAGCCTCGTAACGGAGCAGCTCTTCGATGCAGTTGGGGATGAGGCCCGGGTCGGCCACCAACTCGCGGCGCTGATCCGGGTGCCGCGCCAGGGTGGCGCCCGCCCAGCTCAGGAGGCGGGCGACCGTCTCGTTGCCCGCGGCCGAGAGGATGTTGAGGAACCGCATCAACTCGCCCTCGTCGAGCGGGCGGGTCGTCCCATCCTCGAGGGTCAGCTCGGCGTGGACCAGGTCCGACATCAGATCATCGCGAGGATGGTGGCGTCGCAGGGTCGCCGCTGATGCGAAGTAC
>Ga0302326_10027076_pt1 | contig 11571 bp, 11 predicted proteins | sample Palsa_T0_3_FD_202264 | JGI IMG/M metagenome (GOLD analysis project Ga0302326, IMG submission 202264) | Peat permafrost microbial communities from Stordalen Mire near Abisko, Sweden - Palsa_T0_3 | ecosystem: Environmental > Terrestrial > Soil > Palsa > Peat permafrost | place: Sweden: Abisko...
CCAGCAGCCTTTCGGCCGCATCCTCGCGGCGGTTCAAGACCACGTCCTCGATTCGGTCCCGGAGCTCGGGGTCGATCGAGTCGTAGGGCACCAAAGCGCCGGCGTTGACGATGCCCATGTCCAGGCCGGCCTTGATGGCGTGGAACAGGAACACCGCGTGGATAGCTTCGCGGACGGGGTTGTTACCCCGGAACGAGAACGACACGTTCGAAATGCCGCCGGAGATGTGCACCCCGGGAAGGTTCTCCTTGATCCAGGCGCAGGCCTCGATGAAGTCGATCCCGTAGGTCGCGTGCTCCTCGATACCGGTCGCCAGGGCGAAGCAGTTCGGGTCGAAGATGATGTCCTCGGCCGGGAAGCCGACCTCTTCGGTCAGGATCCGGTAGGCGCGCCCGCAGATCTCCTTGCGGCGCTCGAGATTGTCGGCCTGACCCTGCTCGTCGAAGGCCATCACGACGACGGCGGCGCCGTACTTGCGGCACAGCCGTGCTTCGCGGATGAACTTCTCCTCGCCCTCCTTCATGGAGATCGAGTTGACGATCGGCTTGCCCTGCACGTTCTTCAGGCCCGCCTCGATGACATCCCACTTGGAGGAGTCGATCATCACCGGGACGCGGCTGATGTCCGGCTCGGCCGCGATCAGCTTGGTGAACCGGTCCATCGCGGCGATGCCGTCGATCATGCCCTCATCCATGTTGATGTCGAGGACCTGCGCACCGACCTCGACCTGCTGCAGGGCGACCGACAGCGCGGTGTCGTAGTCCTCGGCCTTGATCAGGTTGCGGAACCGGGCGGAGCCGGTGATATTGGTGCGCTCACCGATGTTCACGAACAGGGAGCCGTCGGTGATGTTGAGCGGCTCGAGCCCCGAGAGCCGGGTGGCCTCGGAAATGTGCGGCACTTCCCTCGGTCTCAAGCCCTCGACGACCTTGGCGATCTCGGCGATGTGCGGTGGCGCCGTTCCGCAGCAGCCACCGACCAGGTTGACCAGTCCGGCCTCGGCGAACTCGGCGATGTAGCTGGCCTGCCGCTCCGGGGACTCGTCGTACTCGCCGAACGCGTTGGGCAGGCCAGCGTTCGGGTAGCAAGAGACGAAGGTGTCCGCGATCCGCGCCACCTCGGCGATGTAGGGCCTCATCTCCGGCGCGCCCAGGGCGCAGTTGAGGCCGACCGCGATCGGCTTCGCGTGCCTGATCGCGTTCCAGAACGCCTCGGTGACCTGACCGGACAGCGTCCGCCCGGAGGCATCGGTGATGGTGCCCGAGATGATCACCGGCCAGCGGCGACCGCGGTCCTCGAACAGCGTCTCGACGGCGAACACCGCGGCCTTGGCGTTCAGCGAGTCGAAGATCGTCTCGATGATGATCAGGTCGGCACCACCGTCGACGAGGCCGTTGGCAGCTTCGAGGTAGGCGGCGACCAGCTGGTCGTAGGAGACGTTGCGGGCTCCGGGGTCGTTGACGTCCGGCGAGATCGACGCGGTCCGCGTCGTGGGCCCGATTGCGCCGGCAACGTAGCGGGTCTTCTCCGGAGTGCTGAACTCGTCGGCGGCCTTGCGGGCCAGGGCAGCGCCGGCGTAGTTCAGCTCGTAGCTGAGGTCCGCCATGTCGTAGTCGGAGAGCGAGACCGCGTTCGCGTTGAACGTGTTGGTCTCCAGGATGTCCGCGCCCGCTTCGAGGTACTCCCGGTGAATCCCCTCGATGATCTGCGGCTGCGTCAGAGTGAGCAGATCGTTGTTGCCCTGAAGAGCGCTCGGCCACTCCGTGAACCGGTCACCGCGGTAACCGGCCTCGTCGGGCCGGTCGCGCTGGATCGCGGTGCCCATCGCGCCGTCGATCACCATGATCCGCTGGCTGAGAGCAGCCGTCAGCTCGTCGGTGCAGTCGGGGCGGATGTTCGGCTCCAAGATATCCGGCTCGGGGGCGTTCACAGGCAATCCTTCCGTAGCGGAAGGCGTCCTTCAATCTGCCGAGCGTGGCGGATACCGGCAGGAACCCGGAACCGTTGCAACGCCTCTCGACCAGACAAGTTTACGTCGTCACTCGACGTCTGGACGCCCAGCTCGACTCGACCCGCTTGCGATCGCGGCGCCCTCGAGCGCCAGCTCGCGGATCTTGTCGGCAATGTCGCAATTACCAAGGTCAACCAGATTGCAGCCGAACGTATTTCGTCTCGACCGCGTCGGCGCCGGTTGTTGAAGTCATCGTGGCTCGGATCGGCGGCCTGCAGTCCGGTGCCCATGGCACCGTCGCCCACCATGACGCGCTGCGACAACATCTCGAGGATGTCGGTCTCGTAGGAGTGGTCCTTGGGCGCATTCATCGGGATAAGCATAGCCGGTCTATGTAAAGTCGGCCCTTGCTCTGCGCGCCGCGCCCTAGGTCAGGCTTTACGCTGAATGTCGTGACCTCGCCGGACGTCAGCGCCTCCCTCCCCGAACTGCACAACACGATCGTCGTGGCAGCGTTCGAGGGCTGGAACGACGCCGGTGACGCCGCCAGCGACGCGCTGGAGCACCTGGACGCCATCTGGGAGGCCGACCCGATCGTCGAGATCGACGACGAGGCCTACTACGACTACCAGGTGAACCGTCCGGTGATCCGCCAGGTCGACGGCGTCACCCGGGAATTGGTCTGGCCGTCGATGCGGATCTCGCATTGCCGGCCGCCGGGCGCCGACCGCGACATCGTGTTGATGCACGGCGTGGAGCCCAACATGCGGTGGCGCACGTTCTGCGCCGAGCTGCTGACCGTCGCCGACAAGCTCAACGTCGACACCGTGGTGATCCTCGGCGCGCTGCTGGCCGATACGCCGCACACCCGGCCGGTGCCGGTGTCCGGGGCGGCCTATTCCCCCGAGTCGGCGCACCGCTTCGGTCTGCAGGAAACCCGCTACGAGGGCCCGACCGGCATCGCCGGGGTGTTCCAGGACGCCTGCGTCGCGGCGGGGATACCGGCCGTGACGTTCTGGGCGGCCGTCCCGCACTACGTGTCGCAACCGCCCAACCCGAAAGCGACCGTCGCGCTGCTGCGCCGCGTCGAGGATGTGCTCGACATCGAGGTGCCGCTGGCTGATCTGCCTGCGCAGGCCGAGGAGTGGGAGCAGGCGGTCACCGAGATGACGGCCGACGATGACGAGATCGCCGAGTACGTGCAGTCACTGGAGCAGCGGGGTGACGCCGAGGTCGATATGACCGAGGCGCTGGGCAAGATCGACGGCGACGCGCTGGCCGCCGAGTTCGAGCGCTACCTGCGCCGCCGTCGCCCAGGCTTCGGGCGTTAGGACTTCTCCAGCTGTTGGGTATGGGCGCTGACGGACCGGCCGAGCGCCGCGACCTCAGCGTCCATCTGGGTGACCTGCCCGCCCGCGGTCTTGAGGATCGGACCTTCGCCGAACCGGGTCGACAGGAACGGCTTCAGCCAGCGGAACACTCCCACCCAGCCCGGGCAGTAGACCCGCTTCTTGCGGTGCTCGATGCCGTCGACGAATGCCGCGGCGCACTTGTCCACCGAGGTGGTCTTGTTCACCGGCCACGGGAATTTCGCCAACTGGTCGCGGAACACCGGCAGGTCTTTTTGGGTGTCGCGAACCAGCGCGGTGTCGATCCACGACATGTGCGCCGAGCCGACGGCCACGCCGAGGTGGGTGACTTCGAGCCGCAACGCGTGCGCGAGATGCTCGTTGCCGGCCTTGGACATGTCGTAGGGCGCCATTCCCGGCGCCGCGGTGAACGCGGCCAGCGACGAGACGACCAGGACGTAGCCGCGGCGTTCGATGATCGACGGCAGGGCCGCCCGCACGGTGTGGAAAGCGCCAAGCAGGTTCACGTCGAGCACCCGTTTGACCGCGTCGGGATCGACGTGCAACACCGAGCCGTAGCTGGCGATGCCGGCGTTGGCGACGACGGTGTCGATACCGCCGAACGTCTCGACGGCCTTTGCGGCCGCCGCCTGCATGGCGGCGAGATCGCGGACGTCGGCAACCACGGTCAGGACGTGTTCGTCGCCGCCCAATTCGGCGGACCTTTCGGCCAGCGCCGCCTCGTCCAGGTCGGTCAGCACCAGCTTGGCGCCCTTGGCGTGCAACCGGCGGGCCACCTCGGCACCGATTCCCTGGCCGCCACCGGTGATGAATACGACTTGCGAGTTCAATGACGTCATTGCGGCAACCTACCTCTTAGCGCCGCAGTGACGACAGTTCCACTCCCAGCAGCGCATCCACTGCTGCGGCTACCGCGCGCGGCGCCTCAGCGTCGTGGCCACCGTATTCCAGCGCATCGGTGGTCCAACCATCCAGTGCGGCAAGCGCTTTGGGCGTATCGAGGTCGTCGGCGAGATACTGGCGCAGCCGGGCGATCAGGTCGGCTGCGTCCGGCCCAGCGGGCAATGCGGCGGCGGTTCGCCACCGCTGCAGGCGCGTGTTGGCGTCCTCCAGCACCTGCGGCCCCCAGTCGCGGTCGGCCCGATAGTGCCCGGCCAGCAGGCCCAGCCGGATGGCGGCGGGATCCACACCCTCGGCGCGCAAACCTGACACCAGAACCAGGTTGCCGCGGCTCTTGGACATCTTGTGGCCGTCCCAGCCGATCATGCCGGCGTGCACGTAGTGCCCCGCGAAACGCCTTTCGCCGCTGACGGATTCGGCGTGCGCGGCGGTGAATTCGTGGTGCGGGAAGATCAGATCGCTGCCGCCGCCCTGGATGTCCAGGCCGCTGCCGATGCGACTGAGCGCGATCGCCGCGCACTCGACGTGCCAACCTGGCCGACCGGGCCCGAACGGCGACGGCCAACTCGGCTCCCCCGGCCGCTCGGCGCGCCACAGCAATGCGTCGAGTTGATCCGATTTGCCGGACCGATCCGGGTCGCCGCCGCGTTCGGCGAACAGCGTCAGCATGGTGTCGCGGTCGTAGCCGGACTCGTAGCCGAACTGCGGCGTGGCGTCGGCGCGGTAGTACACGTCGGGGAATTCGGCGTCGTCGACGACGTACGCGGCCCCCGAGGCCAGCATCTTCTCGACCAGCTCGACGACCTCGGCCACCGTGTCGGTTGCCGCCACGTATTCGCGTGGCGGCAACACCCGCAATGCGGTCATGTCATCGCGGTACAGCGCGACCTCGCGGGCGGCGAGGTCGCGCCAGTCGATGCCGTCGCGATTGGCCCGCTCGAACAGTGGATCGTCGACGTCGGTGACGTTCTGCACGTAATGCACGTCGTGTCCGAGGTCCAGCCACAGCCGGTGGACCAGATCGAACGCCAGATAGGTCGCGGCATGGCCGAGATGGGTGGCGTCATACGGTGTGATCCCGCAGACGTACATGGTGGCCGTCGGCCCGGCCGCAACCGGGCGCACCTGGCGGTCAGAAGTGTCGTACAGCCGCAGCTCCGGGCCGCGTCCCGGCAACGCCGGTATCGGTGCGGCGGGCCAGGATTGCATACCTCGACTTTAGGCCCAGCGACGATGCGGGCCGTGCAACGGCCCGGGGCCGGGGCGTCAGCTAGCTTGCCAGCCGGATGGCACCCAGCAACAGGTCCGCGAGTTCGGCGCGACACATCAGGAAGTCGGGCAGATACGGGTCGGGACGGTTGTAGATCATCTCCGAGCCGTCCAGCCGCGAGGCGTGCATGCCCGCCGCCAGGATCACGCCCGCCGGAGCAGCCGAATCCCACTCCCACTGGCCGCCGGCGTGGATGTAGGCGTCGGCGTCGCCGCGCACCACCGACATGGCTTTCGCTCCGGCCGAACCGATTCGGACGAATTCGACGTCGAGCTGGCGGGCCAGGTAGTACAGCACGGCGGGCGGGCGATTCGAGCTCGCGGTGATCCGGATCGGCCCGGAATGCGTTGTCGTGGGCGCGCTGACGGTGTCGCTGCGATGCAGCTCCCCCATCGCCGGCAAGGCGACGGCCGCGTCGGTGATCGCTCCGTTGGGCCCGCCGTGACGCTGCCACAGCGCCACGTGCACGGCCCAGTCTTCGCGTCCCTCCCAGGAGAATTCGCGTGTTCCGTCCAGCGGGTCGACGATCCAGACCCGGTCGGCCCGCAATCGGTTCAAGTCGTCGTAGGCCTCTTCGCTGAGCACCGCGTCGCCCGGGCGCTCGGCGTGCAGTCGCCTGAGCAACAGCGCGTTGGCCTGGCTGTCGCCCTCATCCCCGAGCAGCCACGGGTGGTCGAAACCGACCCGGTTGCGCACCGTCAGCAACAGCTTTCCTGCCTCTTCGGCAAGGCTGGCGGCCAGCGCCGCGTCGCTGAGGGGCTCGGGGGTCACCGGTCCAGTATCACCGACGGGCGCCGCCCGCCATGCCATCCACGACGCGGGTGGGGTCAGCGGTGCGCCACGATCCAGTCGTTGGTGAAGCGCTGCACCGCGCTGATCTCGTCTCCGAGTCGGCTGACGATGAAGTTTTCGACCTGACCGCCCAGCAGTGGGATGTCCACTCGCACGGTGGTGCTGAAGTCCAGCCGAGCACCGGTCGCCAGCGAGACCAACATCACCTTCCCGGTCGCCGACACCGGCGCGCCGGGAACCGCCACCTCGATGGTGCCGCGCGCCTGGCCGTCGCCGGTCGGATGCCACGTCTCGGTGCGGGCCATCTCCAGATCGCCGGGCGTCAACGCGGCGACCACCTTGGGTAGCCGATTAGCGAACAGGCTGACCGTAAGGGCTGCGGTTACCGACCCGTCGTCGCCGGCCGTCAGGCTGTTCAAAGTGGCCGTGCCGCCGTCGAAGGCGGCCAGCCTGGCCTGCCAGTACTGCTGGTCGCCGAACGCCGCGAGGATTTCCTCGACGCCGACGGGGGCGTCCAGCGAAAGCGCCAGGGATCGCGGCATCGAGCGCCTTAGAACGCGGGCCAGGGAATCGGGCGGTGCCGGTCCGGGCCGGGCATCACCGGGTGCGCGAGCAGGATGCGGGCACGCAGCCGCAGCGCCGCGATCTCGGCGCTGGTGATGTGGTCGGCCAGCGCATCTCCGAGCGAGTCGGCCAGCCCGTCGACCAGGCAGGACACCTTCCCCAACGTGTCGTTGTCGATCTTCTTGCCGGCCCACCCCCACAGCACCGTGCGCAGTTTGTCCTCGACGTGCAGGCACACACCGTGGTCGACGCCATAGACGTCGCCGTTCACGCCGCGCAGCACGTGACCGCCCTTGCGATCAGCGTTGTTGACCAACACGTCGAATACCGCCATGCGCCAGAGCCGAATGTCGTCGGCGTGCACCAGTTCGACCGGGTCGCCGGCATAGTCGTAGGCGCGCAGCACCGGAAGATAGCCGCGCGGGCATCGGTCGGCCGGGACCAGGTCGACCAGACCCAGCTCGGGCCCGGGATCTGAATCACGCGTATCCCCGGGCTGGTCTACCCACAGCTGGAGCATTCCCGCGCCGGCTGGCCCGTGCCGAATGATGGTGTAGGGCACGATGTTCCAACCCAGATGCGCCGAGACCAGATAGGCGCCAAGCTCGCGGCCGGCCAGGGTGCCGTCGGGAAAATCCCACAGCGGCTGCTCACCGGATATCGGCTTGTACACGCAGTGCACGGTGTGGTCGTCCAGCGTGGCCTCGCACAGAAAGGTGGCGTTGCTCGCCGAGCGAATGCGTCCCAGGACCGTCAGCTCACCGGTGCGCAGGACCTCGCGATCGTCAGGCCTCTGCGTCATCGTCCGGCCCGAGCAGCGCGCTGCGCCGGTAGCCGTTGGTTCGCGCGCAGATGTGGCCGTCGGAGTCCAGTGGTTCATCGCACAGCGGGCACGGCGGACGGCCCGCGGAAATGACGGCATTGGACCGGGTGGCGAACTCGCGCGCTGACTCCGGCGTCAGGAACACCCGCACGGCGTCGGGACCCTCGTCGGTGTCGTCGAGCACCACCGACGCGTCGAACTCGGTGTCGCTGACGGCCAGCAGTTCGACAACCACGGTTTGCGCCTCGGAATCCCAGCCCAGACCCATGGTCCCGACCCGGAATTCGGCATCGACCGGTGTGATCAGCGGGCTGAGGTCTTCAACCTCGCCGGTCTCCGGCGGAACCGGCGTGCCGAACCGCCGATTGACCTCGACCAGCAGCGCGTCGATCCGCTCGGCGAGCACCGCCACTTGCTGCTTTTCCAGCACCACCGACACCACCCGGGCGTCGTGGACGGCCTGCAGATAGAACGTGCGATTTCCGGGCTGGCCAACGGTCCCGGCGACGAATCGGTCGGGTGAGCGGAAGACGTGGATCGCACGAGACATAGCAAGTCCAAAATACCGGCAGTTGCAGCGGAGTCGTAAATCCTGGGCACAACGCGCTTGGACGACGACTTAGTCGGTAGAGCCGCCGACGACAGCATCGTCGGCCGCTGTGTCGCCTTCGGGCGGCGGAGCAGCCGTCAACGCGGACGTCAGCCGCGTGCCGGTGTGGTTGGCATGCAGCACGAACGGGCGGAGCTTGGTGTAACGGATCACACTGACCGATGCGGGGTCGGCGGAAATGCGCTGAAAGCCATCCAGATGCAAGCCGAGCGCGTCGGCGAGAACCGCCTTGATCACATCGCCATGAGTGCAAGCCAGCCAGAGCACGTCGCCGCCGTGCTCCTCTGCCAGCCGCGCGTCGTGCTCCCGAACCGCGGCGACGGCTCGGGTCTGCACCTCGGCCAACCCTTCTCCGCCGGGAAACACCGCTGCGCTGGGATGGGCCTGGACCACCGACCAGAGCGGCTCCTGGAAGAGATCGCCGAGTTTGCGACCGGTCCATTCGCCGTAGTCGACCTCGGCGAACCGCTCATCGACGCTCGGCTCGACACCCAGTGCGGCAGCGAGCGGCTCGACGGTGCTTCGACAACGCAGCAGCGGCGAAGACACCACAGCCTTTATCGGCAGATCGCCGAGCCGATCGACCAAGTCCGCGGCCTGCTGGCGGCCCTTGTCGTCGAGCTCGACGCCTTCGGAACGGCCGGCCAACACGTGCGCGGTGTTGGACGTCGACCTGCCGTGGCGCAGAAGAATGACGGTCATATGCGCCGCTCCTCAGAGCCTTCGCTGATCGCGCTGCCCTGTTGATCGCCGCCGGCGGTCACGTCGCGCTCACCACCCCGGTGGCCAACAGGATCAGCACGGCTACGCCAGCCGCGACCCGGTAGCCGACGAACCAATACATCCTGTGGCGCACCAGAAAACGCAGAAACCATGCCACCGCGGCCAGGCCTACCACGAAGGCGATCGCGATAGCCACGACCAGTTGCGGTCCGGTCGCGCTCATACCCTCTGAAACCGGGCGGAAAGCGTCCGGCAGCGAGAACAGCCCCGAGGCGAACACCGCCGGAATGGCCAGCAGAAAGCCGAACCGGGCGGCCAACTCCCGCTCGAGACCGAGGAAGAGGCCCGCGCTGATGGTGGCGCCCGACCGCGAGACTCCGGGCACCAGCGCCAGCGTCTGGGCGATGCCGACGACGACGGCGTCGCGCCAGGTCAGCTGCTCGACGTCGCGGCTCTGCCGTCCGACGCGCTCGGCCAAGGCGATCACCGCCGAAAACACCACCAGCGCCGTCGCAATCACCCAGAGGTTGCGCACGCCCGAACGGATCTCGTCCTTGAAGAACAGACCCAGCACGCAGATCGGGATGGTTCCGATGATGACGTACCAACCGAGCCAGTAATCGGCCGTGCGATGAGCCGCGGCGCGAAGGCCGCTGAACCACGCTGTGAGGATCCGCACGATGTCGCGGGCGAAATACACCAGCACGGCGGCCTCGGTGCCCAATTGCGTTACGGCAGTGAACGACGCACCCGCATCGCCGGCGAAGAAGACCCGCGACACGATCGCCAGGTGCCCTGACGAGGACACCGGCAGGAACTCGGTCAGACCCTGCACGACGGCCAACACGACAACCTGCCACCACGACATCGCCGGAACCGCATGCACGACGACGACCGTACCGGGTGGGTATGCCGAACCGCCGTGCGGTCGAACTACTTGGAAGCGTCGGCCAGGGCAACCGCGTCGCGGACCGCCGCGCCCAGGCTGCGCTGGTCGGTGATGTCGATGTCGACGACATTGCGCCGCGCCGTGGCGACAACGTCTTCGGGCTGCGGGACCGGACCTTTGAGCCGCGGCCGATACACCTCGACCAGCAGCTTCTGACCTTCGATGCAGAACGCGAAGCTTCGGCCGTCGCCGACCTGACCGAAACCGCTGGCCAAGATCTTGGTGGAGAAGAAGCCCAGCCACATGTCTTCGATAGCAAACTCTCCGTCTGAGAATTGGCCGTGTTCGGCAACGCTCATATGGCGACCATACTCCGCGCCGTACCCCGGGGGACCCCAGACGACCGAAGCCATACCCGACAATGTTCTTTAGGATCGAACCCCAATCGGACCACCCCTCTACACCGGCCAGCCCCCTGAGCACCCGAGAGTTACCCCGTGCCCTTACACCGCAAACATCGCGAGAACGTCCCTCGCGGGCAGGCCATTGGCCTGCTGCTTTCCCTGCTACTTGTGGCCGGGTGCTCGGGCAAAACGCTGGACAAGGACGTACCCACGATCGCGCCAGCGCGGGCGGCCGAGTCCCCACCGCTGTCGCAGGCCCCGGCGGGTGTGGTTCGCCCGCTGGCTGGCGCACCACAGACGGCGATATTCGACGGCCAGACCTCGCAACTGGTGATCGTCGCTCCCGGGTCTACCTCCACTTCACCGTCGAGCCTCACACTGCTGGGCTTCCAGCAAACATCTCAGCGGGTCGTTGATCTGCCCGGCCCGGCGACCGCACTAGCCGGTGACAACGACGGCACGGCCTATTTATCCGGCCGCGGTGAGTATTTCGTTGTCGATCTGACGGCCGGCCGCGCGAGCCGGGTGAGCGTCCGCGACGCCGACAACGTCGACTTCACCGCGATCACCCGCCGATCCGACGGCGCGCTGGTGCTCGGTGCCGCCGACGGGACGCTGTACACGCTGAAACCCGGCGCCACCAACGTCGACCGGATGAGTGTCCATGCGCGCATCGATTCACTTGCGGCCCAAGGTAATACCGTCGCCGTCCTGGATCGCGAGCAGACCTCGGTCATCACGGTCGGCGCCGACGGCAAGATCGAGCAGTCGCTGCGCGCCGGCCAGGGCGCCACCAGCATGACGGCCGATCCGGCGGGCCGGTTGCTGGTGGCCGACACCCGGGGCGGTCAGCTGTTGGTGTTCGGGGTCGACCCGCTGATCCTGCGTCAGGCCTATCCGGTCCCGGAATCTCCGTACGGCGTGGCCGGATCGCGAGGGCTGGCTTGGGTTTCGCAGACGTCGGCGAATATCGTTATTGGTTACGATCTGTCAACCGGAATACCACTGGAAAAGGTACGGTACCCAACGGTGCGGCAACCCGACACGCTCGCCTTCGACGACGGCGCGGGCACGTTGTATGTCGTGTCCGGCGACGGCGGGGGCGTGCAGATCATCGAACACGCGGCGACAGGCCCACGTTGACGGCCGCACGGCACGGCAGGCTGCCGACGGGCTGGGACACCGAATTGTCCGACGAGTACGAATGGGCGCCGTTGCGTCTGCCACCCGAGGTAACCAGGCTCAGCGCCTCGACGCGGCTGTCCATCGAAGCGG
>Ga0302326_10027078_pt1 | contig 11571 bp, 13 predicted proteins | sample Palsa_T0_3_FD_202264 | JGI IMG/M metagenome (GOLD analysis project Ga0302326, IMG submission 202264) | Peat permafrost microbial communities from Stordalen Mire near Abisko, Sweden - Palsa_T0_3 | ecosystem: Environmental > Terrestrial > Soil > Palsa > Peat permafrost | place: Sweden: Abisko...
CCCACGAGTTGCGCTTGCGCGATGCGGCTTCACGGCGCGCCGCGCACCTATTATTCGGCCTACGAGCGGACGCGGCTGTCCGCTGTGGCGACGGCAATCGCGCGCAACGCGACGCCGGCTTGGTGCATTCTCGACAACACGGCGCTAGGCGCAGCCAGCGCCGATGCGTTGACGATGCTCGACTTGTTAGCCAGCTGCCAATCTGTGGTATAGCGTAGCGAGCGATACGCGAACGGAGGCTCATCGAATGGCTGCAATACTTTGGTTTTTGATCGTTATCTTCTTCATCTTCTGGCTGCTCGGATTTACGGTGTTTCATTTGGGCAGCATCATTCACTTCGTGCTGGTTATCGCAGTCGTGCTGCTGATCTTCAACTTGGTCACCGGTCGCGGCGCGAAAGTTTGACCTCTACCAGCCCGCAATAGAGAGCGCGGCGACGACGAGCATGACGATCCAACCGAAATGCTTGCCGCGGGTGCCGATCGCATTGCCGAGCGCGCCGAATCCGTAGGTTACGGTGCTCGCGGCGACGATCCAGTGGCGCGCGTCCGGGGATCCGAGATGTGGCGCCGCGATCACGAGCACCGCGATCGCGACCCACGACACGACGCCGAACAGCCAGACCGCATGGATGATTCTCCGCGCGCCGTTCGGCGTAATTTGCACGCGGGCGAACACCTTGGTCTCGCCGAGCACGGTGTGCGTGATCGCCGCCAGGATCGCAAGCAGACCGGAGAGGGTGAGCGCGAGGTTCCGAAGCGTCTCGTCCATACAGGTGTGTATGGTATTGTGCGCCGTTGCCGTCCCTCTGTCAATACAGTAGTGTATGGAAGATGGCAGAAAAACGGCTGGACCCCGACGACTGGATCCGATGCGGCACGCGCACGCTTGCAGCCAAGGGTTGGACGGCGCTGCGCGCCGACGCACTGGCGAAGACGCTCGACGTCTCTCGCGGCAGCTTCTACTGGCACTTCGCCGACGTTGCCGCGTTCCGCCGAGCCGTGCTCGAGCGCTGGCGCGAGTTAGCGCTGAAAAACGTCATTGCCGATATCGATCCCCTTGGCCCCGATCGGCCCGCGGCGCTCGTGCGACGTGCGTTCGGCACGCCACCACAGCTCGAAGTCGCGGTGCGCGCCTGGGCGACGGTGGATGAGACGGCGCGCGCCGTCGTGCGCTCGGTCGACGCCGAGCGAGTCGCCTACACGCGCAAGATGCTGATCGAAGAGGGCGTCACCCCAGAGGTCGCAAGTGTGCGCGCGAACATCCTGAATTGGGCCTATCTCGGTTTCGCTCTCTCGCCGCAGAAGACGCACCCAACGCTCGATGCCGTCGCGAGCGAACTCGCGGCCTTTGCGCTCTCGCGCGAACGGCCCCCCGGCGCGGGCGCGCAAGCGAACGGGTAGGCTACTCGTTACGTAACGATGAGCGGATCATGCCGGCGAGTTCGGGGCCCGGCTCGTGCCCGTGACTCGAAACGGCGTGTTCGACCGCGGCTTTGACGACTTCATCTTCGGTTCCGGCGATCGTGAGCGTGCAATTGCTCTCGCTTGGAAACTCTCGACAGTCGATAAACTTTCTGACCGAGGTTTGCATGTGGAAACTCCTTTGCTCGTTAGCGCATCACCGCTTCGCGTAGTTGGTGGCTCCGTACCAGTCGACGACGACGGCCGGTTCATCTCCGATCACCCAAGCATCGTGGCCCTTGGGAAGCGAGGTGACGTCCCCCGGGCTCGCGACGAATTCGGTGCCGTCGTCCATCCGGATTCCGAGTTTTCCGGACACGTGATATTGAAAGTGCGGCGCCTCGCAACTCGACGTCTGCGCTATCGGCTGCACGTCGGTCGACCAGCGCCAACCGGGCTGAAATACCAAGCGGCCCACCTGGGCGCCGCTGACCTCGAGAATCTCTGCTCGGCCGTTTGGAAACTCGCGGACCTCGTCCGGTTTTGCAAAGGTCTTGTGTTCGGCGCTCTGCTCGACGCTCTGCATCGCATGCTCCTTCCCGCACCACTGCTAAGGGCGCGGCGACAAACGCGGTTATCCGTAAAAGGGAGTATATCTACTAGTAAGTAAAAGTCAAGTCACGATGCCGAATAGGAAAAGTTCTCTGCTTACGACCGAGCATCCGCACATATCCGAGCGAATCCTCGACGTTGCGGAACAGCTCGTTCAGACGCGCGGGTTCAACGGCTTTAGCTATGCCGATGTCGCGGAGGCGCTCTCCGTCACGAAGGCGAGTCTCCATTACCATTTTCCCTCGAAGGCGGATCTCGGCCGCGCGTTGATCGAGCGCTACCACACCGTTTTCGCCGGGGCGCTTGCGGATATCGACGATCAGGCGCGCGACGCGCGGGGAAAGCTACGGCGATACATCGGCTTGTACGACGCGGTCATGCGCAACAACCGGATGTGCTTGTGCGGGATGCTCGCCGCCGAGTTCTTCACGCTGCCCGTCGCGATGCAAGAGGAGCTGCGCCGATTCTTCGACGCCAACGAGGAATGGCTCGCGACGGTGCTCGAGCACGGGCGGCGCGACGGCGAACTGTTCTTTCGCGGACCGGCGCGCCAGCGCGCGCGAGCCGTCCTCGGCGCGCTCGAGGGCGCGATGCTCGTCGCGCGCGCCTACGCGGACGGCCGCCGTTTTCAGTCGGCGGCAAAGCAAGTCTTAGCGGACCTCAGCGCTTAGGTGCCGGCTTGGGCTAGCTTTCCTTGGAGATAGGTTACCGCGGACTGCAGCTGCGGGTCCGTGAGCGGATCGCCGAGTCTGGCGGTCTTCGGTTCGATCGAGATGATGTCGGGCTGAATGCCCACGAGGTTGATGTCGCGGCCGCGCGGCGTGAGGTAGCGCGCGCTCGTGATCTTCACGGCGGAGCCGTCGGGCAGCGGGTGGATCGTTTGCACGACGCCCTTGCCGTAGGTCTTCTCGCCGATCAGCGCGCCGACGCCGTCGTCCTGTATGGCGCCTGAGGTGATCTCGGATGCGGAAGCGGTGTACTTGTTGACGAGTACCGCGAGTGGCTTCGAGGGAATGGCCGTGTTCTCGGCGTCGTACTGCGTGTCGCTTCCGCCGCGCGATTCAACCGAAACGATCGGACCCGAGGCGATGAACTTCGAGCTGACGTCGATTGCCGCGTTGAGGTAGCCGCCGCCGTTGTCGCGCAGGTCGAGGACGTACGCCTTCGCGCCTTGCGCTTCGAGCTTCGCGAGCGCCGTGGAGAGTTCGTCGGCCGTGTTCTGACCGAAGACGGTGAGGCGCGCGTAGCCGATGCCGCCGTCGAGCAGCTTCGAATAGACGCTCGGCTGATGGATCACGTCGCGCGTGACTTCGATGACCGGCAGCTCTTGGTCGGCGCGATCGATCGTGAGCTTGACGACCGTACCTTTTTCGCCGCGGAGCATCTTGGCGTCTTGATCGGTCGTGAGGCCCTTGGTCGACTTACCGTCGATCAGCGAGATCACGTCGCCCGGCTGCAAACCGGCCTTCTCGGCCGGGCCGCCTGGAATCACTTCGTTGACCGTGAGCATCTTCGACTTGTCGTCGACTTGAATCGAGATGCCGACGCCGCTGAAGTTCCCGCCGTCGAGCCCTTCGTTGAGCTCGGCGTACTGCTTGGGGCTCAAGAACGTCGTGTACTTATCCTTGACGGAATCCATCAGGCCCGCGATCGCGACGTACGTGAGCGGACGGCTGCCGCCGACACGCGTGCCGTACTCGTTCGACAGGGCGCTGACTTCGCGCTCGAGATTCTTCGCGTTGACCGTCGGATCGTCGACCGCGCGCAAACTCGCGATCTTCGGCTTCGCGCCCGCTTTTTCCAAGAAATCCGACAGCTCCGCGCGCGCACTGTCGAGCGCGACTTGCTGGTCGACCTTCTTATAAAACTCGGAGTCGAGCAGCGAGAAGCTCATCTCGATCTCGTCGCTTTCGAGCCCCGAGATTCCGGAAGCCGTCGTAGCGGTGGGGGCAGCCGTGGCAAGCAGCGCTACGGCTGCGAGGGTCGGGAGGACGCGATTCATATGTGGCAATTACCTGCGCGCGATGCGCCGCAGGTACGATTCCGCGGCGGCGAGTTGAGCGTCTTTAGGGGTGTCGAGGGGAACGTCGATGCCTTGATCGACGATGATGTCGGGCTCGATGCCCTTGTGCTGGATGTCGCGGCCGAGCGGCGTTACGTATTTCGCGGTCGTGATCTTGAGTGCGCCGCCGTCGCTTGTGTTGTAGATGCTCTGGACGACACCCTTACCGAAGGTCTTGGTTCCGAGGAGCGTACCCACTTTGTAGTCCTGCACGGCACCCGCGGTGATCTCCGATGCGCTCGCGGTGTAGGCGTTGACGAGGATGACCAGCGGGGTGGCTCCGATCGATTCGTGTGTGGCGCTCTTGGTGTCGCGGTCGCCCGCGCGATCGATCGTCGAGACGATCGTTCCGCTGGGAACGAACAGGCTCGAAATTTCAACCGCCGCGTCGAGCAGGCCGCCCCCGTTGTCGCGCAGGTCCAAAATGTATCCCTTGACGCCGTGCGCCTTTCCGTCGAGCATGGCCTTGCGCACTTCGTCGTACGAGGTCTGGCCGAAGTCGGCCAAACGGACGTAGTCGAGGTCGTTCTTGATCTCGGCATGGACCGAGGGCACGTAGATCTGTTCGCGTACGATTGCGACCGTGCGAGTCAGTTTCGAGGTGCGAGCGCGCACGTCGAGCTTGACGGTCGAGCCGATCTTGCCGCGGATCAGGTGCTCGATGTCGTCGAGCTTGAGACCGACGACCGAGTGGCCGTCGACGCTGACGATCTGGTCGCCCGTCTTGACGCCTGCCTTGTAGGCCGGGGTGCCCTCGATCGGTTCGACCAGGACGTTCTTCGTGCGGGGATCCTGAACGATGTAGACGCCGATGCCGCCGAAGTCGCCGCCCTTGAGCGACTCCTCCAGCGCATTAATTTCGTTGGGCGAAAGATAGACGGTGTACGGATCGCCGAGCGAATTGAGCATGCCGCGGATCGCGGCTTGCGTCAGTTCGACGTCGGAGGTCTCCTTGCCGTAGTGCTTTTCCGCGTCCGCGAGCGTGGTGTTGAGCGAGTCGATGTCCTCGCTTTGGTCCCCGGTTGCCGAGTGAAGCGGGATGTCGGCGTCGGCAATCTTGTGCGAGTGGAGGTAATCGAGGATCTCTTTGTGCTCGCCCGCGAGCAGCAGCGAGGCGTCGACCGGCTTATAGTAGGTCTTCTCAACTTGCCGGAAGGCGTTGTCGAGCATGCCTTGGTCGCTGTGAGGGTTCTCGAGGAGGGTGCGGAGGTCGACCGCGGCGAGGCCGCCCGCGTCGAGCATGGCATCGGGGTGCCCGACACGCTCGTGCGCGAGGTACAGAGCGCCGCCGAGCGACGCGAGGGCGATGGCGAAGGCTGCGGCTAGGGCGCGAAACGTTCTGTTCAAGGTCCCCGTCGTTCTAGAAGGCGGCGGCTAATATGGGACGGCGTATGTTCTCCGCGTTTGCCCAAGAACTCTCCGCGCGACGCCACGTACTTAGTACGTTGACGACCGCCACAAAGTTTTCTGTAACGCAGGCGCCCTGTTTCAGGCCCCTTTCGATACTATCGTAAGAGGCTGTAGCCAGCCTTAGAGCTACCGTAAACGGGTAGTCGGGTCGACCGCGACGCCGTTGACCCGAACCTCGAAGTGGAGGTGGGGTCCGGTGCAGCGCCCCGTGCAGCCTATCGCGCCGATCGCCTGGCCGCGCTGGACGTCTTGGCCCTCGGCCACGAAGATCTGGGAGAGGTGGCCGTAAACGGACGACGTCTGGCCGCCGTGGTCGATGATGATGGCGTTGCCGTAGCCGCCGTACCACTTGGCCCAGATGATCCGCCCGCCCGCCGCCGCGGTCACGGTCGCGCCCATCGGGGCGCCGATATCGATCCCGGGGTGCATTTCGAAGCCTGGGCCGAGGGGGTTCGCGCGCATGCCGAAGGGCGAGGTGATCGGCCCCGATACCGGCCACGAGAAACTCCCCGGGGCGCCGGAGTTCGTCTCCGGCGGAAGCTCTTGGCCGGCCAGCTGAGCGGCGCGGCGCCGCTGGGTCTCCTCGGCCGCCCGGCGAGCGGCCTCTTCGGCCTGACGCTCGCGGATCATTGCCTCGAGATCGGCTTCTTGCGATGCCGAGAGTTCCTCGAGTTGCGTGACTTCGCTCGAAACGCTGCGGCGCTGTGCATCGGCGACCGCGACGAGTTGTTCGCGCTGCGTCGCAAGCGATGCGAGTTGGATCTTCGCGCGCTGCTGGCGCCCAACTGCATCGTCGAGGGCGAGCTGCTCGCCCTCGAGGTTGCGGCGCGCGTGCGAGACGGCGTTTTCGGAAGCACGGCGTTCGCGCACGGTCTTTTGATTCGCAGCGATCAGGTAGCGAATGTCGTCCCAGCGCTCGACGAAATCGGTGAACGACGTTGCGGAGAGCAGAACGTTGACGTATCCGAGATCGCCCCGCTCGTACGCGTCGACGAGCCGGCGCTTGAGAGCATCGTTGTGACGCTGCAAGGTCGCTTCGGCTGCGCTGAGCTGCACTTGATTCCACGCGAGCCGCCGCTCGTTCCAGTGCACTTGGCCTTGCAACTCATCGAGGGTCGCGGTGATCCGCACGATGCCGTCGTTGGTTTCCGTGAGCTGATGCTGCAGATCTTGCGAACGCTGTTCCTGGAATTGCAGGTCTTGACGGCGCTGCTCGAGCCGCTTCTGCGTCGCTTCGAGCTGAGCTTGTTTGGAGGTGATACGATCGCCGAGCGCCGGCCGCCCTCCGGCGAACGTGATCGCGATCGCGATCGCTACCACTGTCACGCTGAGCTTGTCGAAGCGCAGCCGGGACATCGAAAAAGACGGCATCGTTCGACCCGGCTGCCCTTCGACTTCGCTCAGGCTGACAAGGGGGGTGCTCAAGTGCGGAGGTAGCGGCCTACCGAGACCCAGGAGGCGATGATGCCGACCGCCGCGCCGATCGTCAGGAGTTCACCGGCGAAGACGAGCTGATTGATGTTCGCGGCGTGCATCGGCAGGAACGGCAGCGCGGCGGCGAGCTTCGGCAGCAGCTCGAGGCGCGCGACTTCAAGCAGTCCGAGCGCGAGCGCCGAGCCGAGCACGCCATCGAGGAAACCCTCGCAGATGAAGGGCCAGCGGATGTAGGTGCCCGATGCCCCGACGAGCTGCATGATCGCGATTTCGCGGCGTCGCGCGAACACGGTGAGCCGAATCGTGTTCGAGATGATGATGGCCGCGGTGAAGATCAGCAGTGCGACGACGGCGAGCCCGATGCGGCCGAGGACGTCGGAAATGCGCAGCAGCTTCTGGACCGCGTCCTCGGCGTACTCGACGTTGGCGACGCCCGGCAATTTGCGGATCGTCGCGGCGACCGCGCGCACGTCTTCGGGATCGGCGACGCGCACGCGCAGGACGTCGGGCAACGGGTTGCTCGTGAGCAGCGAGGTGTCGATCTGCCCGCGCAGACGATCGCGCATCTGCGCGAGTCCCTGGGCCTTGGGAATGTAGGCGACGCTGCGTACGCGCCGATCGGCGGACAGCTTTGCAGCGAGGTTCTTCGCGTCGGCTGTGGTCGAATTGTCTTTGAGGAAGACCGAGATTTCGATCTTCTTGAGGACGTCGTCGCCGATGGCTCCGAGCGTATCGCGGGTGAAGACGAAGCTGCCGAGCAGCACGATCGTGACCGTCACCGTGCCGATCGCGGTGAACTGCATGATGAGGTTGCGCGTGAAGTTTCGCCAGACTTCACCGAAAAAGAACTGAACGCGTCCCCAATCCATCTTATGTCACGCCGACTGCGCTGAGGTCGGCAAGCGCTCGGCCACTCCGCCGGGCGGCCCCGCCAGATAGTAGCCCCGCTCTTCGTCGGCCACGATTTTGCCGTCTTCGAGCCGGATGACGCGGCGCCGCATGCGGTCGACGACGAGCGCATTGTGGGTCGCGATCAGGACCGTCGTGCCCTTGAGGTTGATGCGGTGGAGCAAGTCCATCACTTCGTTCGTGTTGGCCGGATCGAGGTTGCCCGTCGGCTCGTCGCAGAGCAAAATCTTAGGGTTATTGACCAGGGCCCGGGCGATCGCGGTGCGCTGCTGCTCGCCGCCGGAAAGTTCGCTTGGGAACATCCGCGACTTGTGCGCGAGGCCGACGAGGTCGAGCACGCGCGGCACTTGGCGCATGACGTCTTTCGTGCGCGCGCCGGTGACCTGGAGCGCGAAAGCGACGTTTTCCCAGACCGTTTTGTCGGTGAGCAGCTTGAAATCCTGAAAGACCACGCCGACGTTGCGGCGCAGCTGCGGGACCTTCGAGCGGCGCAGCTTGTCGACACGAATGCCGTCGACCGTGACCTCGCCGCGAGTTGGGAGCTGTTCGCGATAGAGCAACCGCAGGAGGCTCGACTTCCCGGTTCCGGAGTGACCGACGAGGAAGACGAAGCTGCCTTTAGCGATCTCGAGGTCGATCGAGTCGAGGGCACGAGTGCCGTTCGGATACACGAGGGAGACGCCGCGCAGTGCGATCACGCGAGCCGCCCAGACGTTGACATTACAGGGGTTTTTCGGCGCTGAAGCGGACGTTTACCTTCGTCTATGAACTTCGATTTAACAGACGAGCAGCGCGCCATTCAAAGCCTCTGCCGCGAGTTCGCGCGCGACGAGGTGCGGCCGCGGGCCGAGGAGATGGACGCCAAGGCCGAGTTCCCGTACGACCTCGTCAAGAAGATGGCGGAGCTCGGCCTCATGGGGTTGCCGTTCCCTGAGGAGTACGGCGGCGCCGGGGCCGACACGGTCAGTTACGCGCTTGCGGTGATGGAGATCGCGCGGGCCGACGCGTCGACCGCGATTACGCTCGCCGCGCACGTGTCGCTCGGCTCGACGCCGTTCTATCTCTTCGGGACCGAGGAGCAAAAGCAGAAGTACCTCGTGCCGCTCGCGCGCGGGGAGATGCTGTGGGGCTTCGGGCTGACCGAACCGCAAGCCGGCAGCGACGCCGGCGGCACGCGCACGCGGGCCGAGCTGCGCGACGGCACCTGGACGATCAACGGCACGAAAGCGTTCATCACCAACAGCGGCACCGACATCAGCGGCGGCACGACGATCACCGCGGTCAGCGGCACCGACGATCGCGGGCGCCCGGAGATCTCGAACTTTGCGATTCCCCAGGGCGCACCGGGCTTCGTGCGCTCCAAGAAATATCGCAAGATGGGCTGGCGGGCCTCCGACACGCGCGAACTGTCGTTTGCGGATGTGAAGGTTCCCGAAGATGCGCTGCTCGGGCCGCGCGGGGCCGGGCTCAAACAGTTCCTGACGATTCTCGACGGCGGGCGCATTTCGGTTGCCGCGCTTTCGGTTGGGCTTGCGATCGGCGCGTACGACGAAGCGCTGCAGTACGCGAAGGATCGCCATCAGTTCGGGCAGAGCATTTCGAAGTTTCAGGCCATTCAATTCAAACTCGCGGATATGATCACCGAGATCGAACACGCGAAGTTGATGGTGCTCAAAGCCGCGTGGGAAAAAGACAACCATCGCGAATTCGAGATGACCGCGAGCCTGGCGAAATTATTTTCGGGCGAAGTTTCGCGGCGCGTCGTCAACGAAGCCCTGCAAATTCACGGCGGCTATGGATTCATGGATGAGTATCCGGTATCGCGCATGTATCGCGATCAGAAGATCAACGAGATAGGCGAAGGCACGAACGAAGTCCAACGTATGGTGATCGCTCGCATGTTGGGACTTTGATTCATGATACATAAAGATTATTTGGTGTACGTTCGGACGGTTATCGCGGCTTTCGCGCTTGCCGCCTGCGTTAGCGCGCCGGCCGGTGCGTCGCTCGCCGTCGGTACCGATGCGCCCACGTTCACCGCGCAAGCAACGCTCGGCGGGAAAATCTTCACGTTCGACTTGGCCGATTCGTTAAAGAAAGGGCCGGTCGTCTTGTACTTCTACCCGGCCGCATTCACCAAGGGCTGCACGCTCGAAGCGCACGATTTCGCCGACCACATGAGCGACTATACGGCCTTGGGCGCCACGGTGATCGGCGTTTCGATGGACGGCATCGCGAAGCTGCAGAAATTCTCAGTGTCGGAGTGCCGCAGCAAGTTCCCGGTAGCCTCCGACGCCGGCAAGTCGATCTCGAAAGAGTACGACGCGCAGCTGCTCATGGGCTTATACGCCAACCGGACGTCGTACGTGATCTCTCCCGCCGGCAAGATCGTCTACGCCTACACCGCCCTCGACTACAGCAAACACGTCGCCAACACACTCGCGGCCGTAAAGAAACTCGAAGGCAAGTAACGCCGTGCGCGGGGCTCCACCAAACTTGTCACGCTGAGCGGAGGCGCGAAGCGCCGCAGTCGAAGCGCCGCCGAGTCGACCGCTAAGAGATCGGAAGCGCCACCCGCCCCGGCTCCGTCACCACCGACAAATCATGCAGCATCGCGCCCCGTTCCGCAGCCGTATCCGCAAGCGAGCGGCTCGTCGTAAAGAGAACGATTTGCACGTCATGCGCCGCCGCCTCAAGAATCGGCAGCCCGCACTCCACGCGCGCAAAGTCCCAAAACGCAAACGGATCATCGAGCAACAGCGGCGCCGTCTCGAGCCCCTCGGCGAACATCCGCGCCATCGCAAGCCGGACGACGAGATACGCCTGTAACCGCGTGCCCGCCGAAAGCCGATCGATGTCGACGATTTCGCCCGTCTCGGGCACGCGGGCGCGAATCGCGAGCGTCGTGGGATCGATGCGCACGTCGAGGTAGCGGTCGCCGGTCACGCGTGCGAACGTGGTCGAGGCGTAGTTGGCAAGGCGGCGCGCGAATTTCTGGTGGGCTTCGCGCGTGCGTTCGTCGATCGTCTGGCGCGCGAGCGTGACCGCGGTGTCGAAGCGCTCGAGCCGCTCGGTCTGCGCGCGCAGTTCGCCGGCATGCTCGTCGAGGGCCGCGAGATCCCCGATTTGGGTTTCGGCCGCGCGAAGCTCGGCGGCCGATGCGATGGCCGCGCCACGCGCGTCGTTCGCACGCCGTTCGAGATCGGCGCGCTCGGCCTCGAACGCGCGCGGCGACGCGCCCTCGAGCGGTGCGGGTTCCACGCCGCTCGCGAGCAATTCGCTTAGTTCCGACTCTTGCGTGAACTCGTCGTCGGTGCCCAGGACGTCCGAGCGACGCACGTCGAGCATGGAGAGCCGCAGCGCGATTCCGTCGCGCGCGCTCTTGCGCGCTTCGCGTGCCTTCGCTTCGGCGAGCGCTCGATCGCGCGACGTGGTTTCGCCGACCAGGCGGGCGGCGAGGTCGTCGAAGGCGGCCGCGGCCGCGTCGCTTCGCGTCTTCGCATCGCGCGCGCGTTCGGCGCACTGCTGTGCCTCGGTGCGGCGTGCCGTCAGCTCGCGGTAACGATCGCGCCGGCGGCCCAGCTCTTCGATCGACGGCGCGCCGAGCGGCTCGAGCACGGCCGCGACGCGTTCTGCCGCTTCGCGCTCGATGGCCGTGGCGTCGTCCGCGGTGCGCTGCATCCGCGCGACCGTTCGGAAGGCCTTGCCGCGGCGGTTGCCGCGCGACCACGCCACGATCA
>Ga0302326_10027079_pt1 | contig 11570 bp, 10 predicted proteins | sample Palsa_T0_3_FD_202264 | JGI IMG/M metagenome (GOLD analysis project Ga0302326, IMG submission 202264) | Peat permafrost microbial communities from Stordalen Mire near Abisko, Sweden - Palsa_T0_3 | ecosystem: Environmental > Terrestrial > Soil > Palsa > Peat permafrost | place: Sweden: Abisko...
TCCGGCTTCTTCCTCGAGCCGGCGGTGCTCGCCGGACTGAAACAGGACGACGAGTTGATTCAGCGCGAGATCTTCGGCCCGGTCATCACGGTGCAGCGCTTCAGTGATGAGGATGAGGCGATCAGGTGGGCCAACGGAACGCCCTACGGTCTCGCGTCGTCGGTCTGGACGCGCGACGTCAAGCGCGCGCTTCGCGTCTCCAAGGCGCTGCGCTTCGGCTGTGTCTGGATCAACGACCACATCCCGCTCCCCTCGGAGATGCCGCACGGCGGCTTCAAGCAGTCCGGCTACGGCAAGGATCTCTCGATCTACTCGCTCGAGGACTACACGGTCATCAAACATGTGATGGCCAAACTCGATTGAGGGGCTGACGCCCGTCAGTCGAATTGCCAGCACGGCCTGAGGGGGCGTGCTGTGGGCGTGGCGACGGCGTTCTTACGCGAGGTGTTCTACCCGCGGGGCAGCACGCTGGGCGTTGGTGTGCGCAGGGCGTCGCCAAGCAGCGTCAGGTAGCGCATCGCGCTGGGCGGTGTCTGGCAGGCGGGCGTGTGCTTTGCCGTTGCCGTGACCATCTGAATCAGCAGCGGCAGCTCTGCTGGGTCGAGGTCGCCGCGGACCTGTCCGCTGGCCTGGGCGCGAGCGAAGAGGCCGCTGAGCGGCCCGAAAACCCGGACTTCGATCTCGCCCTTCAGCTCGAGCATCACACCCGCCTTGTCGAGGGCTTGGAGGAAGACCATGTTCGCGGTCTGGATCTCGATCAGGGCGCGGACGCCGGCGAGCAGCGCCTCCCACGGATCCGCTATCGCAGCCGCGGCGGCGATGTCGAGCTCGAGCTCGCCGATGCGACTGTCGAAGATCGCGCGCAGCAGACGCTCCTTGGTCGGAAAGCGTCGGTAGATCGTCGCCGCGCCGACGCCCGCGCGCCGTGCGATCTCGTCCATTGTGACCTCGTAGCCGAGTTCGGCAAACGCCTCATGTGCGGCCGCGACGATTCGGTCCTGGTTGCGTTGGGCGTCAACGCGCAGTGCCCTATCGGGCGAAATCGCTGCCATTTCGTGACGTATGTTACCAAAGCGGAACGGTAACTCTCACTTGTGCTAGCGTGTCCGCCGAAACCGAGAACCCGAGCAACCAGGGGGGTTGATCGATGAGAGCGCTTGCACGGTGGTGCATCGCCCACCGCCGAATCGTTGTTATTGGCTGGGTCGTCGTCCTGATTGTGGCCAACGTCGCAGGCGCCGCCGCGGGGTCTGATTACAACAGCAACTTCAAGGGCCAGAGCTCGGCCGGCTCGCAGCGCGCGCTCGACCTCCTGGCCAGGTACTTCCCGCAGCGCAAGGGTGACTCGGCAGCGGTCGTCTTCGACTCGACGCCCCCGATCACGAGCCCAGCGGTCCGTGCCGATATAGGCCAGCTTCTGAAGCGCATCAGCGGCGAGGCGCACGTCAGCGGCGTCATCTCCCCGTACGACGCGACGCAGCAGATTTCGCCCGACGGCCACATCGCCTACGCGACGGTGCTCTTCGATGAGCGCTCCTTCCAGCTACCCACGGGCTCGATCAACCGCGTGATCCATACGGCTGAGGCGGCCCGGACGAGCGCGCTTCAGGTCGAGCTCGGCGGCTCGCCGATCGAGCAGGTCGAGCCGCCGTCGACCGGTCCCGCGACCGGCATCGGCGTCCTCGCCGCGATCGTCATCCTGCTGCTGACGTTCGGCACCGTCGTCGCTGCGGGACTGCCGCTGTTCGCCGCATTGCTCGCGCTCGGGACCTCGCTCGGGCTGATCGAGCTGCTGACGCACGTGATCGACGTCGTCAACTTCACGCCCGAGCTGGCCGCAATGATCGGTCTCGGCGTTGGCATCGACTACGCCCTGTTCGTGGTCACCCGCTACCGCTCCAATCTCGATGCGGGGCTCGAAACCAACGAGGCGATCGTGACGGCGATGGACACGTCCGGGCGCGCGGTGCTGTTCGCCGGCGTCACCGTCGTCATCGCGATGCTCGGCCAGCTGCTCGTCGGCGTCGCCTTCCTCAAGGGCCCGGCGATCGGCTCCTCGCTGACCGTCCTCCTCACGATGCTCGCCGCGCTGACGCTGCTGCCGGCCGTACTTTCGAAGCTCGGGAGCGGCATCGACCGTCTCGATCCATTCAAGCTGCGCCACCGCCAGAAGACGCGCGTCGGCTTCTGGGAGCGCTGGGCCGAGTTCGTGCAACGGCGACCCTGGCTCTGCGGCCTGGCTGCGCTGGCGGTCCTGCTCGTCCTCGCTTCGCCGATCCTCTCGCTGCGCCTCGGCGCTACCGACGCCGGTACCGACTCGAGTAGCACGACGACCTATCACGCCTACCAGCTCCAGTCCAAGGGCTTCGGCCCCGGTTCGACGGGGCCGCTCCAGACGGTGTCAAAGCTGCCGCACGCCGGCGACAGCGCGGTGGCCGCCGAGCTACGCCACGCGTTCGTCGGTCTGCCTGACGTCGCTGCGGTCTCGCCCCCGGTGCTCAGCCAAAACCGCGACGTCGCCGTGATCAACGTGATCCCGAAGACCACGCCGCGAGCGAAGGCGACCTCGACGTTGCTCTCGCTGCTGCGCGACAAGATCATCCCGCCGCTCGAGCGGCGGACTGGCGCCGTGGTCTACGTCGGCGGCACGACAGCCCTCTTCGCCGACTTCTCGAGCTTCATGGCGAGCAAGCTGCCGCTCTTCATCGGTGCTGTGGTGCTGATATCGGCGCTGCTCCTGCTCGTCGTGTTCCGCTCGGTGTTCGTCGCGGCGAAGGCGATCGTGATGAACCTGTTGAGCGTGGGCGCCGCGTTCGGCGTCGTCGTTGCCGTCTTCCAATGGGGCTGGCTCGGCGGCGTCGTCGGTATCTCCACCACATCGCCGATCGCCGCCTTCCTGCCTGTGATGGTGTTCGCGATCGTCTTCGGCCTGTCGATGGACTACGAGGTGTTCCTGATGTCGCGGATGCACGAGGAGTGGGAGCGGACCGGTGATGCGGCGTACGCGATGCGCCACGGTCTTGCCTCCACTGGTCGGGTGATCACAGCGGCTGCGGCGATCATGGTCTGTGTCTTCGCCTCGTTCGTCCTCGGCGACAACCTCACGATCAAGCTCTTCGGTGTCGGTCTCGCGTCGGCCGTCTTCCTCGACGCGTTCCTGATCCGCGCGATCCTCGTCCCGGCGATCATGGCGATCATGGGCGCCCGCGCCTGGTGGCTGCCGCGTGGCCTGGACCGCGCTCTGCCGCGGCTCAACGTCGATCCGGGCGGACCGGAGATCGCCACCGAGGGCATCTGAGGCGCGCGTCGGGCCTCTGTAGGCTGGAACAGAGACCATCAGCAAAGGAGATTCGATGAAGGCAACATGGAAGGGTGCCACGCTGGCCGAGAGTGACGACACGGTCGTCGTCGAGGGAAATCATTACTTCCCGGCAGACAGCGTCAGCGCCGAGCATTTCAAGGATTCCGAGTCGCACACCACCTGCCACTGGAAGGGCGAGGCCAGCTACAAGACCGTCGTCGTCGACGGCGAGGAGAATCCGGACGCCGCGTGGTACTACCCCGAGCCGAAGGAAGCGGCGGCCGAGATCAAGGACCGCTTCGCCTTCTGGCACGGCGTCGAGGTCAGCGCGTAGTTCAGCTGGGGAGCGACCAGATGTCGAGCACACCGCTCGACGCATGGTCGTTCGCGTCGCCTTCGGGCTCGATCACGTAGCCGTCCGCGACGATCGGGCTGTTCCAGTGGCCCGTACCGGACGCCAGCGTTGCCAGCAGCTTGCCACTGTGAGGAACGTAGACGTTCACACCGCCGGAATCCATGTCGTATACGTAGAGCAGGCCGCCGGCAACGATCGGGCTGGTCCCGTGGGTCGCGTTGCTCCAGGCGACATGAAGGCGCCGGTGTGAGAGGTAATAGGCGGTGGTTCCGCCGCCGTCGGCGACGAACACCGTCGAGTGCCAGACGGCGGGAGCGCTGAAGAGCATCGCGCCACCAGGCGTCGGCAGGAGCTGGAGCTGCCCGCCGGTGCCTTCCGGCAGTGGGTGGCGGGCTCCGTCGAGGCGCTTCAGATCGAGCAGCCGCAGGAGCCCGTCCTTGCCGCCGATCAGCACCAGGTGGCCCGGCAGAACAGCCGGCGAGCCGGAGCCCTCGTCGAGGTCGGAGCTGTTGAGCGTAGCCTGGTTGACGGGCGTGTAGGCCTGGACCAGACTCAGGCCGGGCAGGGTCAGCTCGATCAGGCTGTCGCCGAAGTCCGTGGTGCCATTCCAGGGAGCGTTGCCGGTGGCAATCAGCACCCGGTGCGCCCCCGGCAGCACGACCGGGCCGCTGCGCGAGAGGATTGCGGAGTCGCTGGCCGAGCAGGTCGGCGGTGAGATGATCTCGCGGCGGTTCGCGCAGAGCGTGTTGAAGACGTGCTCGATCTGTCCGCTCTGCGGGTTGATCGCGACGATATGACCGACGTAGGGAGGCGTGTCGCCGATGTAGCCGCCGGTCGTTGCGAGCACCTCCCCGTCGGCCATGTTGAGCGATGCCGTCAGCTTCTCGCGCGAGGGAAGGACGGTTACGTGCACCGGCCAGCCCGCCGCTTCCTGGCCGCTTTCGATACTCAGCTTGTGAACCAGGCCATTCGGCGAGGTCGCGTAGACGGAGCCATCGGCGAGGTCGGCGACCGGCGTCGCCACCGTGATCTGGTAGCTCCCGGCCCAAGCGCTGATTCCCGGCGGCGTGAACTTCCACAGGATCTGTCCGCTGGCTGGACTGATCGCCATCGTGATGCCGTAGGTGGTCGTGACTATCACCACGTTCTGCACGGTTCCGGCGACGTCCACGTTGCTCAGGAAGATCGGCGAGCTGTCGACCGTCCCCGGCAGGTGGACCTGGCGCTGACGCAGTTGCTTGACGTTGGCGGCAGTGATGCCGGTCGCGGCGCCGGTTGCGTCACTGCGTTGCGGGTTGAGCCCGAACTCGGTCCAGTTATGAAGAAGAGCGGCGCCGCTTGCGTTCGCTGCGCTGACAACGTGGGCCGTAACGGCGGGTTGTGGCGTCCTGTAGGTCCGGGCGCCGCCGATCGATTCGACTGCCCCGATGCTCGCCGCGGCAGCGCACAGCACCGCGATTCCGCCAACCAGCGGCCGGCTGCGCACGATCCTCATCCCCTCGAAGGCTAGCGTCTAGCCGATATGGGCCGGTGCAACCGTCGCGGCCGGCGTCGCGCCCTTGGTGCTTCCGACGACGTTCACCTGGAAGGCAGCGGAGCCATGCGCCCCGAGCGACGGGATCAGGCTCTGCCCTGCGGCCACGACGCGCGAGCCGGCGAGCGCGACCGCGTAGACCGTGACGTCGGCCGCGGGGGCGCTCGAACTGTTGCTCGCGCTGCCGCCGATGAACGGCCCGACGAAGTTGCTGCCAACGGCGAGCTTGCTGGCGCTCAGTGACGGCGGCGGAGCGCTCGCCGTGGGCGCCCCGATCTTCGTGACGACGCGCACCGGCGTACCGCCGCTTGCGAGCACACTCGAGTCGACCCACCACACGGTTGCGTGAGGATCGAGGAGTGACAGCTCGCCGCTGGGCGAGCCCTCGCCGACAGTTGAGTTGCTGTAGACGGCTTTGCCGGCCGCGTCATAGGCGGTGATCAGGATTGGGATGTCGGCCTGCGCCTTGCTCGAGGTGTTGCTCAGCTCCAGCGCAGCGGCGTCGCCGCTGGCTGAGCTGACGATCTGCGCCGAGACGACGCGGACGCTCGCGTCTGCGCCCTTGATCTGCGTGGTTGCGGCCGAGGCGCTCTGGTGGCCGAGGCGCTTGGCGATCGCTGCGCTCTCCTGTTCGGTGCTCTCGCAGCCCGCGAGGGCAATCGCGGCGAGGAGCGTGAGCAGCGCCGCGCCGCGGTGCTTCATCCGAAGACGCCGGCGATGTACTCGCGCGTCTGTTCATCACGCGGCGCCGTGAAGATCTGTTCGGTGTCGCCGAGCTCGACGAGATCCCCGAGGTACATGAAGGCGACACGGTCGGCGATCCGGCGCGCCTGTTGGAGGTTGTGCGTAACGATCACGATCGCTAGGTCCTCACGCAGTTGCAGGATCAGGTCCTCGATCACGGCCGTCGAGCGTGGGTCGAGCGCCGAGCAGGGCTCGTCCATCAACAGGATCTCGGGCTCCTGCGCGATCGCTCGAGCGATGCATAGCCGCTGCTGCTGGCCTCCGGACAGTCGCAGCGCGGAGCGGTCGAGGTCGCCACGAACTTCCTCGTAGAGGCCGGCGCGCTGGAGCGCTTGGTTGACGAGCGGCTCGAGCTCGCGGCGACGCGGCCGCCGGCGTGACTGCTCGCGCAGCGCAAAGGCGACGTTGTCGAAGATCGACATCGGGAACGGGTTGGGCTGTTGGAAGACCATCGAGACGCGTGCCCGAAGCTCGGTGTCGACGAGCTCATGCGTGTCATCGCCATCGAGCAGGATCTGCCCGCTGTGGCTCGCGTTGTGCGTCAGCTCGGTCAGGCGGTTCAGGGTCCGCAACAGCGTCGTCTTGCCGCAACCCGATGGTCCGATCAACGCGAGCACCTCGCCCTTGTGGATCGATAGCGACACGCCCTTGACCGCCGGTGTGCCGCCGTAGAAGACGCTGACGTCCTCGACGCGCAGGCGCTCGACCGTCGTCGCCGGCGCGCGCGCGTGGCGCACTGAAGTGTTGGTTTGTTCAGGTGCGATGGCCATCAGTTCTGCTTCGAAGTCAAGCTTGTCGATCGGCAATGACTCATTCTTCCATGCTTCGGTGTCGGGCTCAGAATCCGTCATCTCGCGCTCGCTGCTCACGCTCCCAGCCTCCGGCTCGGCTGGTGCAGCGGCGGCCCCCCGATCCGCCCGACGCGACCCACAGCCCAGTTCAGCCCGACCACCAGCAGCAGCAGAATTGCTGCCGCGGCGTAGGCCTTTTGCGGGGCATTACCATCACCCGCCGGCGAGTTGTTGAAGATATAGCTCGTCAGGGTCGAGCCGGTGCCGCTGAGAAACCCGAACGAACCCGCCGACTGGAGTCGCAGCGTCGCGCCGAGCAGCAGGATCACGATCGCGGTGTCGCCGATGATCCGCGCGAGGCCGAGCGTCGAGCCGGTGGCGATGTCGCGGCGGACCGCCGGTAGGACGACGCGCCGGATCGTCGCGATTCGCGTCTTGCCGAGTGCGTAGGAGGCCTCCCGCATCTGGCGCGGCGTCGCCAGCAGTCCGTTGCGCGTCGCGGTGTAGATCGCTGGAATCGCGAGGAAGGACATCATCACGCCGGCGGTCAGGAACGACCGGCCGAATGCGCCGCCCGGCTCGCTGAACGACAGAAAAGAGAAGAAACCGAGCTGGAAAAACGCCAGACCAAAGATCGCGATCACGATGTCGGGCGTGCCGGCGATTATCTCCACCGTTGACTCGACGATCCGCCCGAGCCAGCGTGGCCGGCCAAACTCGACCACCCAGACGGCGGTCACCACGCCGACCGGCACCGCGATCAACAGGCCGATCGCCCCGAGTAGGACAGTGCCCTCGATCGCGTCGAGGAAGCCGCCTGAGCCGGACTGGGTCACCGACGCGCTCGGATGCGTAACGAGCAGGCTTGGCCGGAGGTACTCGATGCCCTGGACCGCGAAGAAGACGAGTACCGCCGTGAGCACGGCGCACAGCGCGATCCCGGCCGTCCACGTCAGAACAAAAAGTATCTGGTCGCGCAGCCGCCAGCTGCGCAGCGGCGCGCGGCGTCCGCGACGGCGTCGCGGCGGTGGCGCCAGCCGCGACGCGCTCACTTGCTCTGCGCTGGCCATCAGTCGCTGACCTGGTAGCGGCGCATCGGCAGCCTGATCAGGTAGCTCGCGAGCGACAGGACGAAGCTGGAGAAGAGCAGCAGTGCTGCTATCGCATACATCGTCGAGTGCACTACGGGAGCACTGAGGTTCTCAGCCTGTCGCACGATCTCCGAGGCCAGCGTCTCGACCGGTTCGAAGAAGAAGATCTTGCCGTCGAGTGGGTTCGGCGCAAATGCCTTGCCGCCGGAGACCATCGACACCACGACTGCTTCGCCGATCCCGCGAGCAGCGGCGAGGGCCGTGGCGGCGACGATCGCAGGGCGGATCGCGCGGAGCGACACGGCGAGTGTCGCGCGCAGCGGGTTCAGCCCGAGTGCGATCGCCCCCTCGCGCCACGCTCGTGGGACGGATTCGAGGGCATCGGTGATCAGCGCCGTCAGGATCGGCGTGATCATCAGCGTCACCAGCAGGATCGTGAGACCCAGACCGCCCCCGGTCAGCTGGATGACGTTGATGACCGAGTTCTCCTCAGCCTGGGTAAGCAGGTTATTCTCGATGAACGGCACGAGCACGAGGATCCCGATCAGCCCGTAGAGGACGCCCGGGATCGCTGCCAGCAGCCGGATCACCGGCTTCATCGTGCGCTGCACAATCGGCGGGGCGAAGTCGACGATGAAGATCGCGGTGGCGATCGCGATCGCGAGGCCGAACAGCACCGCGAACCCAGCCGTCAGGAGCGTGCCCCAGATCAGCGGCCAGATATGGACGGCGTAGGCGGACGCCGGCGGGTGGGCGGTGGTGTTGATCATCGCCCCGACCTGGTTATCGAGGTCGCCGCCGGAGCCGAGCCAGGACGCGCCGTCGTGGCTGAACGTCGGCCACGCACCACGGACGATGAACACGATCATCAGGACGATCCCGATCGCGAGCAGACACGCCACCGCGCCGAGCAGTTGCTCGGCGCGGCGGTCACTCCATGGTCTACGTAGACGTTCGAGCATCGATCGCCCGGGGCTCCTCGGGGTCAGCCGCTAACCGTCTTCGGCAGCGTCAGCGGGATCCAGTTGCTTTCGATGATCTTCTTCGCGGGCTTGCTGGTTTGGACCCAGTTGATGAAGCGGCCCTCGGCGTCGCCGACCGCCGCGCCCTTCGTGACGGCGTAGAAGAACGCGTAGCCCGGGTAGGTCTCGTCGACGGTGTCGGCGACGTTGCAGCCGACTCCGTTGTAGGCGACAGCGTTGACCTTCTTGTTGAGCGCGAAGTAGTCCGACAGGAAGCCGATTGCGTTCGGGTCGCTCTCGACCTTGCTCTGCAGCTCGCCTTCGCTTGCCCACTGCGTGGCGCTCGAGGTAACGACGGTGGACTTGGCGCCGCCGAGCAGCGTGCTTGCGAACGTCGTCAGCACGCCAGCCACCGACGTGCGGCTCTCAACGTCGATCGGCGTCTTGAGGCTCGAACCCGACACCTGGCTCCAGTTGGTCACCTTGCCCTCGAAGATCTGCTCGACCTGCGAGGTCGTGAGGTTCGAGATCGGGTTGGAGGGGTTCGTGACGACGCAGACGAAGTACTTGGCGAGCGGATAGAAGTCGAGGCCTCCGGGGGTCGTTGACGTCGGCGCGGCCGAGGCGACGCCGATATTGACCTTGCCGGCCGCGGCATCGTTGATGCCGACGGTGCTGCCGCCCTGGGCGACGATGAACCTGACCTTGTGGTGGTGGAGCGCCGAGTACTTCGCGGTCAACAGCTCGATCAGCGGGAATGCGGCGGTCGAGCCAGACATGCTGATGACCTGCGTCGCTAATGCGACAGCGGGCAGCGCGATTGCGAGCGCCGCGGCCGCAAGGATTGGAACGAGGAGACGACGTGGTCTTTCAATCAACTAGGGAACTCCCTGTCCTGTGGTTTGACAAGTGGATTGCGTCGAGCCTAGCATAAAGCCCACAAACCCGATCCACAAACCTTTGATTGCGCTAGGCTACGCGCCTCACACCTACGAATGGAGAAAAAGTTGCTCAACTCTTCGCCCGCCCGACGCCGCCTGGCGGCAACGCTCGGGGTGCTCGGAAGCGCCGCCGCTCTGGCAGCGGTCGTCGGCCCGTCGCTCGTCCAGGCCGACAGCATCGCGCCGGTGACGACCGGCGGGACCGGCACGACCGGCGCGACCGGCACCGATCCGAACGACTACACGTGCAGCGGCCAAATCCGCAAGGGCAACCCCGAGGCCGGGACTCCCGGGACCCAGGTCCAGTATCGCTTCTCCTGCGACGGGCCGATCACCGGATACCAGATCGAGACCGAGCCGCATCAGATCGTCTACTACGACGCGTCGCCGGTTGCGACGATCGGGGATGTGTCGACGACTGACATCTTCGAATGCGAGGGCATCACGCCGGGTGTCGCGATCAACTGCGTCGGTCAGTCCTCGGCCGCCGGTGAGGTCATCACGGGTCAGTTCGCGATCCAGGGCAAGATCAACGCCGAGCCGCTGGTCGACGCGATCCTGACCGTGACGGACGCCACGGCGCCTGCGACGACGGTGACGAGCGCGAGCAAGACGGCACCCGTGACGGTGACCCCCGTCGTCACCCAGTACTTGTCGGGGCCGTTCGACCTCGGTCGGCCGGTCAACATCAAGCACGACGAGTTCAGCGGCGACCTGCGCCTCGGCAACACGCCGCCGATCGTCGTTCTGAGGGCCAAGACGAAGAAGGGCACCTGGATCACGACGCCCGAGCCGGTGGATGGAACAACCGGAACCACCGGCGTGAAGCAGTCGTAAGCCGGGTCGGATTGGGAGCGCCTCGCGGCTGCGCGCCGCGGGGCGCTCAGGCGCTGCTCGGCGGTGTTTCGCCCGCTCGCAGGAGGTGCAGGCGCATCAGCTCCTCCTGGGCGCTGAACGGCTGATCGCCCTCGCGCACACCGAGCCGTGCCCAGCGCCCGTCGTGGTCGAGTTGCCACGCGTTCTGGTTGTCGCGGAGGCACATCTCGACGGTTGCGAGCACCTCGGCTCGTAATTGCGGGTCCTCGATCGGCACAGCAAGCTCGACGCGGTGCTCGAGGTTGCGTGGCATCAGGTCGGCGGAGGAGATGTAGACGATCTGCTCGCCGCTGCGCTCGAAGGCGTAGACGCGCGAATGCTCGAGGAAACGCCCAACGACCGAGACCACGCGGATCGTCTCGGAGATGCCCGGCAGGCCGGGACGCAGGCAGCAGATGCCGCGGACGTTGAGGTCGACGCGTACGCCGGCTTGGGAGGCGGCATACAGCGCGTCGATGCAGGTCTTGTCGACGAGCGCGTTGATCTTGATCAGGATCCGCGCTGGGGCGTCCGCCGAGTGAGCGGCGACCGTCTGCTCGATCTCGCCGAGGATCGCGTCACGTAGGTGGCTTGGGGCGACGAGAACCTTGCGGTAGCTGCGCTGGCGTGCAAACCCGGTGAGGAAGTTGAACAGCTCCGCGACGTCCGAGCCGATCGCGTCGTCGGTTGTGAACAGGCCGAAGTCCGTGTAGAGGCGTGCCGTGGTCGAGTGGTAGTTGCCGGTGCCGATGTGCACGTAGTTGCGCACGCCGCTACCCTCGCGCCGCACGACGAGCACGCACTTGGCGTGCGTCTTCAGCGCCGGGTGACCGTAGACCACGTGGACGCCGGCTTCCTCGAGCGCCTTGGCCCACTGGATGTTCGTCTGTTCGTCGAAGCGCGCCTGCAACTCGACCAGGCAGACCGCCTGCTTGCCGCGCTCGGCGGCGCGAATCAGTGCCGGAACCAGGGGCGAATCGTCGCTCGTCCGGTACA
>Ga0302326_10027083_pt1 | contig 11569 bp, 9 predicted proteins | sample Palsa_T0_3_FD_202264 | JGI IMG/M metagenome (GOLD analysis project Ga0302326, IMG submission 202264) | Peat permafrost microbial communities from Stordalen Mire near Abisko, Sweden - Palsa_T0_3 | ecosystem: Environmental > Terrestrial > Soil > Palsa > Peat permafrost | place: Sweden: Abisko...
GGGAGGGTCATGGTGAACGTCGTGCCCATGCCAGGTTGCGAATAGATCCGGATGTTCCCGTCCGCCTGCAGGAGAATCCCGTAGACGGTGGCGAGGCCGAGCCCCGTCCCGCCGCTGTCTCGCTTGTTGGTGAAGAACGGCTCGAACACGTGCTCTGCGGTCTCCGCCGTCATTCCGATGCCGGTGTCGCTGACCTGCAATCGCACGTTAGGTCCGATCCTCGCCTTGGATCCCCCGGCGATCGTGTCCGCGTCCACGTGATGTTGCTGGTGCCGATCGTCAGCGTGCCGCCGTCGGGCATCGCGTCGCGCGCGTTGACCGCGAGGTTCACCAGCACCTGCTCGAGCTGGCCGGGGTCGGCCAGCACCGGCCACAGGTCGCCGGCGCGGGTGATGACCAGCTCGACGTGCTCGCCGAGGGTCCTGCGCAGCATGTCCTCCATCGAGGTGATAACGCTGTCAAGGTCGATCACCTGGGGTCGGACCACGTCGCGGCGCGCGAACAGGAGCAGCTGACGGGTAAGCCCGGCCGCCTGCTCGGCCGCCTTCCTGATCTGCAGCAGGTCAGCGCCAGCCGCCTTCAGGTGCGGGGCTGGATCTGGCCCGGCCGCCGCGGCGACCTCCTCCGACACGAAGGACACGTAGTTCAAGATCACGGCGAGGAGATTGTTGAAGTCGTGGGCAACCCCCCCGGCCAGCTGGCCGAGGCTCTCCAGGCGCTGGGCCTGTATGAGTGATTGGTCCTTCCGTTCCTGCGCTTCCCGGGCGATGCGGCGGTCGGCGCCGGCGCTCACCTCGGACCGTTCCTGCGCTTCCCTGGCGTCGCAGCCGTCCGATGCTTTCCATCCGCTGGGCCCGCTCAAGATGAGCTTCTAGAGTTCACGATCGCCGGCAGCAGCGAGGCAGAACCTGGATCGCGACGAGCGCCACTGCCGGCAAGCGGCTGCTGGCTCACTGAACCACCCACCTCGGTCGGCCGACGGGTCGGATAGTCACATATTGCAATCATTGTAGCACTCAGAGTGACATCAGGGGCGGTCGCCAACCGGGTGACCTGCCTGGTCCCCCGGCCGCGCGGTCAGCCGCAATGCTCCCTAGCGGCCGGCCCGGCGAAGGGCGTCCACGATCGACTTGGTGCCGCCGTGCGCGGTGTGCCCGCCGTCGACCGGGATCTCGGCCCCGGTGATGTAGGAGGCGCGGGCCGACAGCAGGAAGACGACGAGCTCGGCCACCTCCTCCGCCCGCCCTTCCCGCCCGAGCAGCGTCTGCTCCACGGTGGCCTGCAGGAACACCGGGTCGGCGCCGACCGAGATCGGGGTGTCGATCGGGCCGGGATGGACCGCGTTGACCCGGATGCCGCGCGGGGCCAGCTCGAGCGCGGCGACCTTGGTCAGGCCGCGCACGCCCCACTTGGAGACGGTGTACGCCAGCGCGTGGTGCGCGGTGAGCCCGGCGATCGATCCGATGTTGACGATGGCGGCGCCGGCGTCGGCCGGCATCAGCGGCGCCAGCGTCCGCATGCCGAGCATGGTGCCGGTCAGGTTGATCCCGATGACCCGATCCCAGCCGGCCACGTCCATGTCAAGCAGCCGCGCCCGGTAGGGCACGCCCGCGTTGTTGACCAGACCGTGCAGCACGCCGCCAGTCGCAGTGCCGCCAGTCCCAGTGCCGCCAGTCCCAGTGCCGCCAGTCCCAGTGCCGCCAGTCCCAGCCAGGTGCGCCGCCAGCCCGGCCCACTGCTCCTCGCTGCTCACGTCGAGCGGCCAGTACTCCATCGTGCCGGGCCCGGCCGCGGTCAGCCGCTGCGCCAGCGCCCGGCCCTCCTCGTCGAGGATGTCCGCGCCGATCACCCGCGCCCCCTCGCGGACGAGGATCTCCGCCTCGGCCGCGCCCTGGCCGCGCGCGGCCCCGGTGACGACGATCGTCCGGCCGGTGAATTCGTCAGCCATCGCTACGCCTCCGGCGCGTGCAGGGGATCGTGCAGCAGGCCGCCGAGGACCTCGCGGCCGAGCGTGTCGAGCAGCTCCCCGCTGAACGCGCCGTCGATCAGGATGAACGCCATTCGCGCGGTCTGCCCGGTCCTGTTCTCCCAGCGGTGGGACGTCCCACGCTGGACGGCGACATCGCCCGCCCGCAGCGTGGTCTCGCTGTCGTCGAGGACGAGCACGACCTCGCCCTCGAGCACGATCCCGTAGTCCACCGACTGGGTGCGGTGGACCGGGGAGACGGCGCCGGGCGGGAACTCGTTGATCCGGATCTTGGTCCCGTTCGGCGTCGGCGGCACCGTCACCGCGCTGAGGGTCGGATCGGCCTGCGCCGCTTCGATCGGGGCCGGCATCGCGTCGGTTGCCCAGACCTCGTAGAACAGCGCGCCGTCGGGGGCGGTGCGGACCACGGGAACCGGTCCGTCGTCGGCCAAAACAGAGACGCCGCGCTGGTCATGGCCGGTCACGACGCGGCGGGGAATGGACGGCATCAGGGGAACTCCGCGATCGTTCAAGGGCTGCTGGTCTGGACGTGGCGTTATCCGGGCTCTATCTCAGCACGACCGCGCCCCGCGGTCATCCGGCCGGCCATCGGCGGTTCTGATGCCTGGTATGCGCCGCCCACCCGCCATTCCGGCTCGCCCGCCACCGGCGGCAGCGACGCGGCGGCCTCGGTCAGGGTCCGGCGCAGCCAGGCATGCTCGGGGGTGGTGGCCCGGTCGGGGTGCCACCAGAGGGTCTCGATCAGCTCGACCCGGCCGAACGGCGGTTCTACCACCGCCAGGCCCAGCGGCACCGCCACCCGGATCGCGAGCCGCTCGGGGATGATCGTGACCAGGTCGGTTCCGCTGACGAGGAACGGCAGCGGCAGGAACCCGCCGGTGGCCACCTGAACCCGGCGGCGGACCGAGAGCTCGTCCATGACCCGGTCGGTCGGGGTGACGTGGGTGGTGCCGTAGCTGCGGGCGGCGTGCGGCAGCGCCGCCAGGTCGTCCAGGGTCAGCCGGCCGTCCTTCAGCCGGGGGTTGGCCGGGTCGACCACGCAGACGAACCGATCGCGGAAGAGCGGCTCCTGCGAGCCGGGGAAGCCGAAGCCGAGCGGGCCGATCAGCGCGTCGCAGTTCCGCAGCCCGTGCTCAGACTCGTGCATGTCCTCCGGGATCGAGTCGAAGTCGAGGCGGATGCCGGGCGCGACCGCGCCCACCCGGCGCAGCAGCACCTCGGCCAGCACGGTGATCACGTAGTCGGTCGCGTTGATGCGGAAGGAGTGCCTGCTGGTGGCCGGGTCGAACCGGCTGCCGGTGTCGAGCGCGAGCTCCACGCACTGCAGTGTCTGCTGCACCGACGGGACCAGGGCCTTGGCGAACGGGGTGAGCTCGTAGTCACGGCCGACCCGGACCAGCAGCTCGTCCTGATAATGGCGGCGGAGCCGGGCCAGGGCGGTGGACATGGCCGGCTGGCTCTTGCCGATCTTGGCGCCGGCCTTGGTCACGTTGCCCTCCTCAAGCAGCGCCCTGAGCGCGACCATGAGGTTGAGGTCGGTTCCCCCGAGAGACATGCTGGCTCCGCACTGATTGACTGCTGACGCCGTCGTCGGCATCTTATGGTCATCGATGAATGGGCAGGTAGTCACGGTGTTTTTACTAGATTGTAACGTCTGCAGAATTTCTCAGAATGCTCAGGAAACGGCCATTGACTTGGCGGTGGCCCCGGGCGGGGTTACCCTCCCCACGTGGCCGAGGACACCGACATTGACCTCAACCTGCTGCTCGCGCTGGGCGCGCTGCTTGAGGACAGGAACCTGACCCGCGCGGGCGAGCGGATCGGGCTGAGCCAGCCCGCGATGTCCGCCGCGCTCGTCCGGCTGCGCCGCCACTACGGCGATGACCTGCTCGAACGCGAGGGGCGTGGGTACCGGCGGACGGTATTCGGCGAGCAGCTGCTGCCCACCGTGCGGGAGGCGCTGCGGCAGCTGGACGCGACCATGCAGCGCTCGCCCACGTTCTCGCCGGCCGACTCCGATCGCGAGTTCTCGATCGCCGCCTCCGACTACACGGTCTCGATCATCGCCGACCCGCTGCTGCGGCTGGTCAACCGGGCCGCGCCGGGGATCAGGCTGCAGCTGAACTCGCTCCCGCCGGGGCTGTCCACCTCCGGCGCGGCGCTGGCCATGCACGACCTGCTGATCGGCCCGGTCGGCTTCGATTTCCCCGGCCGCCACACCGAGCTCTTCCGTGACCGCCTGGTCTGCGTCGTCGACCCGGTCGCGACCGGGCTGACCGGGCCCGCGCTCAGCCTCGAGGACCTGGTCCGGCTGCCGCACGCCGAGCCCTCGTTCGCGCCGGGCGTGGTGACCCCGGTCGACCGGGTGCTGGACGAGCTCGGGATCAGGCGGCAGGTCCGGGTGACCGTGTTCGGCTGGCTGTCGGTGCCGTTCGTGCTGGCGGGGACGCCCATGGTCGCGATCATGCCGGAGCGGATGGCGCGGCTGGCGGTCCGCAGCGCGCCGCTGGCCATCCTCGAGCCGCCATTCGGCCGGGTGGAGCTGGTGGAGGCCGCCTACTGGCAGCCGAGCAGGACCGACGACCCCGCGGTCCGCTGGCTGCTCGCGACCCTCAAGGAAGCCGTCTGCCAGCTCTAGCTTGAGGGTGAGTGTCTTCCCTGGTCAGCGAGGTATTTGCCACGCGATGCCTGGCATTGCGAACAAGTATTTCCGCTTACCGGCGTCGGCTCCTACTGTCGCGTTCATGACCTTCGCTCCGGCTGGCTTCGCGCTCGGCGTCTTCCGCCGCCCGGCGGCGGGCGGCACTGGGTCGGGCGGCACTGGGTCGGGCGGCACTGGGTCGGACGGCACCGTGTTCACCGGGCTTGTCTGCGGCGACCGGGTCCGTGACGTCTCCGCCCTCGGCACCGTCAACGACCTGCTGGCCGACTGGGACAACTCGCTCGGCCGGCTGGCCGCGCTCGCGGCCGACGACAGGGCCGACCCGGGCGACGCGGGTGCCCCGGGCACCCCGGGCCCTTGGGCCGAGCTGGCCGCCCTCGACGTCCGCTGCCCGGTCGCGCCGCGGCAGATCCTGCAGGTCGGAGCGAACTACCGCAAGCACGTGGTCGACATCGTGATGGCCGAGCGCCGCGCCGACCAGTCCGTCACCGGGCACAACTCCGACATCCCGGAGAGCGAGGTGCGCGCCTGGGCCGAGGCGATGATGGACGAGCGGGCCCGGGTTGGCTGCCCGTACGTGTTCACCGGGCTGCCGAGCGCCCTCAGCGGGCCCTATGACGAGATCGTGCTGCCCGAGCGGGGCGACAACCACGACTGGGAGCTCGAGCTGGCCGCGGTCATCGGCCGGCCGGCCAGGAACCTGACCCGCGAGAACGCGCTCGACCACGTGGCCGGCTACACGATCTGCAACGACATCACCACCCGGTCCCTGGTCTACCGACGCGACCTGAAGGCGATCGGCAGCGACTGGTTCGCCGCCAAGAACGCGCCCACCTTCCTGCCGGCCGGCCCGTTCCTGGTGCCCGCCGTCTTCGTCGGCGACCCGGCCGGCCTGCGGATCACCCTCAAGCACAACGGGATCACCCGGCAGGACGAGTCCTGCGCCGACATGCTGTTCGACCTGCCCGCGATCCTCACCTACATCACCTCGATCGCCGAGCTCGGCCCGGGCGACCTCGTGCTCACCGGCTCCCCGGCCGGCAACGGCGCGCACTGGGGGGTGTTCCTGGCCGAGGGGGACCTGCTCGAGGGCGAGATCACCGGCCTCGGCGTCCAGCGCAACACCTGCGTCCGTAAAGCCAGCCACCGTCCGTAAAGCCAGCCACCGTCCGTAAAGCCAGCCACCAGGAACGGTTCTAGAGAACGTCATGACAGAGAGCCTGATCACCCACCTGCGCCACGTTGACCTGGCCATCCCCGACTACGAGCGCCAGCTCGGCTTCTACACCCAGGTGTGGGGCCTGACCGAGGTGGCGGCGGACAACGGGATCGCCTTCCTGGCCGCCGAGGGGTCACCGGAGCGGTACATCATCCGGCTCCGCCGGGACGCGGGCAAGCGGCTCGACCTGGTCTCCTTCGGCGCCGCGACCGAGGCGGACGTGGACGCGCTGGCGGGGCGGCTGATCGCCCGGGGAGTGCCGATCGCGCAGGACCCGCAGTCCCTCGCCACCGAGGGCGGCGGCTACGGCCTGCGCTTCTTCGACCTCGACGGCCGCACCGTCGAGGTCAGCGCCGACGTCGCCACCAGGACCCACCGCAAGATCGAGGAGCAGGAGTCGATCCCGGTCCGGCTCTCCCACGTGGTGCTCAACTCCACCGACCCCGACCGCACCTCGCAGTGGTATTCCGACGTGCTCGACTTCCGGCTGAGCGACACCCTGGCCGGCGCGGAGATGGGCACGGTCATGAACTTCATGCGCTGCAACGCGCGGCACCACTCGCTCGCGTTCGCCCGCGGACCGCACGTCTCCCTGCACCACGTCAGCTTCGAGCTGCGCGGCATCGACGAGTTCATGCGCGGCACCGGCCGGGTGCTCCGCAACGGCACCCGGATGGTCTGGGGGCCAGGCAGGCACCTGGCCGGGAGCAACACCTTCGCCTACTTCCTCGACCCGCAGTACAACACGATCGAGTACACCACCGAGCTGGCCGAGCTCGACGAGGACGCCTGGCACCCCCACATCTACGACATGCACGACCCGTCGGTGCAGGACCAGTGGGGCACCGCCAACCCGATGAACGAGCTGGTGGCGAAGGAGTCGTTCAACGACCCCGACCCCGGCCTCTTCACCGCGCCACCGATTTAGTTCACCGCGTCACCGATCTAGCCAGCGTCACCCGATTTAGCCAGCGTCACCCGATTTAGCCAGCGTCACCCGATTTAGCCAGCGCTGCCGGTCTGACCCTTAAATCCCTCAATAGTCGAAGGAGACATAGATGAGAGCTCTGTCCACCGGGGGCGCGGCCGCCGCCGCGCTCGCCCTCACCGCCGGCCTCGGCCTGGCCGCCTGCTCGTCCAGTTCGAGCTCGAGCTCAAGCGCGCCCGCGAGCTCGTCGTCGAGCGCGGCGACTAGCGCGGCATCTAGCTCTACCGCGACCGCCAGCGCCGCCGCCGCGACCAGCTGCGGCACCATCCCGACGACGCTCCCGTCCGACCCGGACGGCGTGATCGCGGCGCTGCCCGCGTCGCTGCAGTCGCTCTACAACGGCTACCCGGTCGCGGTGTACAAGAGCGCCTTCGCCAGCTGGAAGCCCAAGTCGGCCAGCAACAAGACCATCGGTTTCCTGCTGTCGGAGACCAACAACGGCTACCAGCTCGCCCTCCAGGCCATCCTGACCGGGATGCTCAAGGGCGCCGGGTACACCGTCGACGCGGTGACGTCCTCCGACGAGGTGACCGACCAGGTCGCCGACTTCAACCAGCTGGTGGAGAAGAAGGTCGCGGCGATCGTCTACGAGCCGCTGTCCTCCTCCGCCTTCACCACCGCGGTGTCCGGGGCGGCCGCGGCCGGCATCCCGTCGATCTCGGTCCTCAACTCCGTCGCCAGCCCCGACACGATCTCGGTCGGCGCCAACGACTGGCTGCAGGGCGCGCAGATGGCCGCCCAGGTCGCCAAGGACATCGGCGGCAGCGGCAACGTCCTCGACGTGCACGGCATCTCCGGCGTGGCCATCGACACGGCCGCGTTCGCCGGGGTGCACGCGGTCTTCGCGCACTGCCCAGGGATCAGCACCAACGACACCATCTACACCCAGTTCGCGGACTCGACCGCCAAGAGCGACGTGCAGACGTACCTGGAGACGCACCCGGCCAAGATCGCCGCCGCGATCACCTCGGGCTCCGGCGCGACCGGCGTGATGGAAGGGTTCCAGGCGGCGGGCAAGTCCATCCCCGAGATCGCCAACGACTCCATGGAGGACGGCGAGCTGGCCTACTGGTTCCAGAACATGTCGAGCTACAAGGGCGTGGGCATCACCGCCACCCCGCCGCAGATCGCGTCGGCGACCACGACGATCGTCAACGACCTGTTCAAGGGCGACGGCGTGAAGATCAGCGCCATCGTGCTCGACACCCCGCTGGTCACCGACGCCAGCGTGGCCCAGTGGTACACCAAGGGCACGAGCACCTCATCCACCGGCAACGCGGGCGGCCCGGCCAGCCTCAACGTGCTGCCGGCGTCCGAGCTCGCCGCGGTCATCGGCTAGTCGCGGACCTCGGCCAGACAGCCCGTGGCATCAACGATGACGCAAACTCAGGCCCCGCCGTCCGCCCTGCTGGCGATCGAGGGGGTGACGAAGTCCTTCGGCCCGACCGTCGCGCTGCGCGACTGCTCCCTCGACCTGCGCCCCGGTGAGGTCCACGCCCTGATGGGAGAGAACGGCTCGGGCAAGTCCACCCTGGTCAAGATCCTCTCCGGGGTGCACCGGGCGGACGGCGGCCTGATGCGCATCGAGCAGCAGCCGCTGCGGGCGCGCAGCCCCCGGGCGGCGGTTGCGGCCGGGGTGGCGACCGTGTTCCAGGAAGTGCAGTGCGTGCCGGGCCAGTCGGTCTTCGACAACCTCTGGCTCGGCACCGACGGCCTGCTCCGCCGGGCCGGCCCGCCCCTGGCCGACCGGCGCGGCCGGGCCCGGGCGGTGCTGGCCGCGCTGCTCGGCGGCGAGCCCGGCGACGCGCTGCTGAACGCGCCGGCCGGCTCGCTCTCGCTGAGCGAGCGCCAGGCGGTCGCCATCTGCCGCGCGCTGCTGCGCCAGCCCAAGGTGCTGATCCTGGACGAGGCCACCTCGGCTCTCGACGTGGCCACCCGCGACCGGCTGTTCACGGCCGTGCGCACCCTGACCGCGGCGGGCGGCGCGGTGCTGTTCATCTCGCACCGGATGGACGAGGTGACCGAGATCGCCGACCGGGTCACGGTGCTGCGCTCTGGCGAGTCGGTCGCCACCCTGAACGCGGCCGAGGCGCAGATCGGGCGACTGGTCGAGCTGATGACCGGCGGCGAGCAGCTGGTACAGCCCGAGGCGGCGGCGGCCGACAGCGACCCGCTCGGCGCGGTCGTGCTCGAAGCCGACGGCCTGCAGCTGCGGGCGGGGGAGATCGTCGGCCTGGCCGGCCTCGAGGGCCAGGGCCAGGACGAGTACCTGTGGGCGCTGCGGTCAGGCCAGCCGCACCGCGCGGCCGACGGGAGCCCGCCCTCCCGCATCGCCTACGTGGCCAGGGACCGGCGCGAGGAGTCGATCTTCCCGCCGCTGTCGATCAGGGAGAACTTCACCGCCGCGACGCTGAGCGCGGACACCCGCGGCGGGCTGATCTCGGCCCGCCGGGCCGCCGCCCGGTTCGCCCCGTACATCGACCGGCTGCAGATCAGGCTCGGCCGCGACCACGACGCGATCACCACCCTGTCCGGCGGCAACCAGCAGAAGGTCGTCATCGCCCGCGCCCTGGCCAGCGATCCCGCCGTGCTGCTGCTCAACGACCCCACCCGCGGCGTCGACATCGGGGCCAAGCGCGACATCTACGCGCTGCTGCGCGAGCTCGCCGCCTCTGGGCTGGCCATCGTCATGCTCTCGACCGAGGTCGACGAGCACCTGGAGCTGATGGACCGCGTCCTGGTCTTCCGCGACGGCCGCCCCCAGGCCGAGCTGAAGAGAGACGAGCTCAGCCGCTCCGCGATCGTCCGCGAGTTCTTCGGAACCGACCCGGAACAGACCCCGGCGCCGGCCCAGCCCCCCACATCCCTCCAGCCCCAAGAATCCCCCCAAGATCAAAACCATCTAGCGGAGGAACGATCGCTTGGTTCCCCCCACAGCGCCTCCCCGCTCGCCGCCGGGCGCTTGAACCCGCCCTTTGGCTCGCGGGGGGCTTGGGAACTGCCCGCCGTGCTCGCGGTGGCGCTGCTGATCGCCAACTTCGTCGAGCAGCACTCGCTGCTGTCCTGGTCGGCCTGGCCGGTCACGCTGGCCGAGCTGGCCACCCCGGCGCTGCTGGCGATGGCCTCCACCCCGGCGATCCTCGGCGGCGGCATCGACATCTCCATCGCCCCGCTGTTCGCCTTCGTCTCGGTCGTCATCGAGGTGATGCTGCTGGCCCACAACATCACCAGCGCGTTCATCGTCATCCCGATCGCGGTCGTGGTCGGCGCGCTGATCGGCGCGGTCAACGGCGTCCTGGTCAACTACGGCCGGTATCAGGCCGTGGTCGCCACCCTCTGCATGAACTTCATCCTCTCCGGCTTCGCGCTCGGCTACGCCCCCGCCCCGGTGTCCGGCACCACCGGCTGGCTCACCGCTCTCGGCTCCAAGGTCGGCGGCGTCCCCGGCGGGCTGATCCTGCTGGCGGTCCCGCTGCTGGCCTGGTGGGGGCTGAACCGGACCCCCTTCGTCCGGACCCTGCTCGCGGTCGGCGGCAGCGAGACCACCGCCTACACCGCCGGGGTGAACGTGCCCGCCGTCCGCGCCCTCGGCTACACGATCGGCGGCGCCATCGCGGGCCTGGCCGGCATCGCGATCGTGGCCCAGCTGCACCAGGCCGAAGCCGACGCCGGCTTCGTCACCCCGTTCATCCTGATGGCCATCGCCGCCGCCGCGATCGGCGGCAACTCCCTCGCGGGCGGGCGCGGCGGCCTGCTCGGCGCGCTCCTCGGCGCGGCCGTCATCTTCCTGATCGAGAACCTGCTCGGCTCGCTCGGCCTGTCCTCCTTCTGGTCCCAGGCGGTCTACGGCGCCACCCTCATCATCGCCGTCGTCTTCGCCGCCCTCAGCGCCATGCGAGCCCGCTCCAACCCCCGCTCCCATTCCCGCCCCCGCTCCAATCCCCGCCCCCGCTCCGGCCCCCACTCCAATCCCCGCTCGACCAACCCCCGCTCGACCAACCCCCGCTCGACCAACCCCCGCTCCCGCTCCCGCTCCCACTCCCACTCCCACTCCCGAGATAACAGCAAGAAGCGAAGGGAGGCAGGCGCATGACCAGCTTGGCACCGTCGCCAGCCCCGCCGGCCGGGGCGGACACCACCCTGCGCACTGCCCGGCGGGCGGCCGCGTTGCAGCGGAAGTTCCCGCTGCTGCAGTTCCTCGTGCTGATCGCCCTGGTCCTGTACGTCGGCTCTTCTGACGGGGACTTCAGCTGGGGTGACCTGTGGGCGCCGATCCTGCTCCAGGCGTCGTTCCTCGGCATCGCGTCGGCCGGGCAGACGCTGGCCATCCTGGTCGGCGGGCTGGACTTCTCGATCGCGGCCTACATCGTCGCGGGCAACCTGCTCACCACCCACCTGAGCGGCCTCGAGCACCGGAACTTCGCCGTCGTCGCCCTCCTGGTGCTGGTCATCTGCCTGGTCTGCGGCGGCGCCAGCGGCTGGCTCTGCCACCGGTTCCACCTGGAGCCGCTCGTCGTCACGCTGGGGATGAGCTCGGTCGTGGTCGGCGTGCTCCTCGGCACCGACACCACGCTGGTCAACGGGGCGGGCCCGGGCTGGCTGCAGAACTTCACCGCGCAGTCGTCGCACACCTTCGGCATCCCCATCCCGCCGATCGTCACCGCCTGGATCATCCTCGCCGTGGTCATCACCGTGATCTTGGTCAAGACCCCG
>Ga0302326_10027085_pt1 | contig 11568 bp, 8 predicted proteins | sample Palsa_T0_3_FD_202264 | JGI IMG/M metagenome (GOLD analysis project Ga0302326, IMG submission 202264) | Peat permafrost microbial communities from Stordalen Mire near Abisko, Sweden - Palsa_T0_3 | ecosystem: Environmental > Terrestrial > Soil > Palsa > Peat permafrost | place: Sweden: Abisko...
TGTGTAAGATCGGCCTTAGCTTGCCGAGCTACTTCGATTGTCGCAAACCTGTCAACTGCCCCCAGGTTTCAGCCGCTAGAGACTGCCCAACGGGTAGACTCCCGCTCGTGTGAACGCGCTTCGGTTCTCGCGCGAGATTGACGCCCGAAAAACCACCGTGCACGATCGATGAGTCGCGAAGAGTGATTCCTTGGTGGACGAGAGAGAGCTTGACGCCGGCATCCGCCGCAATGGCGACAAGCCTCTTATCCCATGGGACCAAGCCAAGAACGAGCCCGGCTTAGTCTAAGCTTCGGACCCCGCATGTAATCCCAGATTCGCCGTTCCGCGTGTGGCTCGGCCAAAGGAATCAAATGGGAAGCCGCCGCCAAGCTATGTCACTCAGCTCTCCCGTCCGGCCTCGCGAGTTACAATCGGTTTTCCATGCCACCAGCCACCGAAACCCGCTTGCGCGTGCGCTACGCCGAAACCGACCAGATGGGCGTGGTCTATTACGCCAACCATTTCGTCTGGATGGAAGTGGGCCGCGTCGATCTCTGCAAAGCCTGTGGCTTCAATTACCGCGATATGGAACGCGATGACGGCATTTTCCTTGCGGTGGCCGAGGCGAACTGCCGTTACAAGTGGCCGGCAAGGTTCGACGACGAAGTGATCGTCAAGACTTGGATTGAAGACGCCAACACGCGCATCGTGATCTTCAACTATGAAATGCGAACCGCCGGAGACGACCGTCTTCTAGCCACCGGAATGACGCGCCACGTTTATGTAACCAAGGAGATGCAGCGGACGCGCCTGCCGCTGAAGTACTACTCGATGTTCGGAATCTCGCACACCGAGCCGTGCGCGTAAAACCAGCGGACGACAACTTCGCCGCAGCCAACGTCCGCTTGCCCCTCGAAGCCCGGAAATCTCCCAATCACTCGACTTCTAAGTTAACGCTGCCACAGGATCTGAGCGGCTTCCAGGGGAACGGCAACGCCGGCATAGCGCGGTATCACGCGCGCCGTATAAGCGTCAGCCGCGGGCGCCGCGGGCGCCTGTGCGCGATAAACGCAGCCCCCCGGCGCGCCTGTCAATTGGCCTACGCGCTCCATCTCGATCCGCACTGGTGTGTTGCCGCCGCCATCGGCATAAAGCTCGACTCGCACCGCATTCGGGTCGAGACCGTTGAGATAGACCTGAACCTCAAACACGTGCTGCTGCGCGCCAGTCTCCACCTTCACTTCACCGAAGTGAATCGCCGGCCACTCCTTTTCCAAGGCATGCCGCCAATCGATCACTTGCTTGCCCACAGCGCCCTTCGCGGCGGCGCGCCCGCGGTACGTGGCGGCAGCCGGGAGATAGCGTTGCTCCACATATTCGCGCACCGTACGGTCCGCGGAAAAGCGCGGCGTCAAGCTTGCCATGCTATTCCGCATCCGCGCCAGCCATGCCGTGGGGATGCCGTGCTGGTCGCGGGCATAAAATTCGGGAATCACCTGGTGTTCCAGCAGGTCGTAAAGCGCGCCGGCCTCGACAGCGTCCCAGGCGGGATTGTCGCCATGTTCCTGGCCGTCGCCCAACGCCCACCCGACTTCAGGCGTGTAAGCTTCCGCCCACCAGCCATCTAACTCGGACAGATTGATGCCTCCATTGACCAACACCTTCATGCCACTGGTCCCGCAAGCCTCCCAGGGGCGCTGCGGAGTGTTGATCCAGACATCCACGCCTTGCGCCAGGCGCTCGGTCAAGAGCATGTCATAGTCACTGAGAAAGATGGCATGGGGACGCGCCTCCGGCTGCCGGATGAAATGCGTCCATTCGCGAATCAGGGCCTGGCCAGCCAGGTCGGCCGGATGCGCCTTGCCGGCGATGATGAGTTGCACAGGGCGCTGAGAGTTAGTCAAGATACGAAGCAACCGCTCTGGATCGTGCAGCAGTAAGTTGGGTCTCTTGTAAGTCGCGAAGCGGCGGGCAAAACCCAGTGTCAGAGCATTGGGATCGAAGAGATGTCTGGCGCCTTCGACATCCTCGGGTGACGCGCCTGCGGCGGCCAGATTCCGGGACAATCGCTCGCGAGCGTACTCCACGAGTGACTTGCTGGCGGCGGCCCGAAATCGCCATAGGCTCTCGTCGGAGACGCGGCGAATATCCTGTTCCAGATTCTCGGTGGTTCCCAGCCAGCGCTCCTTGCAGCAGCTTTCTGTCCATAGGGCGTCGGCATCGGCGGAATCCCAGGTTGGCATGTGGACTCCGTTGGTCACGTATCCGATCGGGACCTCGTCCTCGGGCCAGCGCGGAAACAGTGGCAGAAAGAGGCGCCGGCTGACGCTGCCGTGCAAGCGGCTCACGCCATTCGCCGCCCCGCTGCCGCGCATCGCCAGATACGCCATGTTGAAGGGCTCCGACGAGTCATCCGTGTTCTGCCGGCCAAGCGCCAGAAGATCGTGAAGCGGTATGCCGAGCTTCTGTTCGGCATACCGCCCAAGGTATTGCTCGATGAGGGCGGGGGCAAAACGGTCGAAACCCGCGGCCACCGCGGTGTGAGTAGTGAAGAGATTGCCCGCTCTGGTAACCGCCAGTGCGACGTCGAATGGCTGCCCGGTCTCTTCCATGAAATTGCGGGCGCGCTCCAGCACCGCGAACGCGGCGTGCCCTTCATTCAGGTGACAGACCTCCGGTTGGAGCCCGAGCGCGCGGAGCAGCCGCCATCCGCCGATCCCGAGCAGCAGCTCCTGCTTCAGGCGCAACTCCGGTCCGCCGCCGTAGAGCGCGCTGGTAATCCCGCGATGAATGGGGAAGTTCGCCGCGTCGTTGCTATCCAGCAGGTAAAGTTTGACCCGGCCGACCTGGACCTGCCACGCGCGCAACCAGACCGAATATCCGGGCAAAGCGATCTCGAGCCGCAGCCACTCGCCGTTTGGCTGCCGCAAGGGCGCGATGGGCAACTGTCCGGGATCGTTATACGGGAAGAGGGCTTGTTGCTCGCCGTTTTTGTCGATCACCTGTCGAAAATAGCCTTGCTGATAGAGCAGGCCGACGCCGACCACCGGGACGCCCAGATCGCTGGCGGCTTTGAGTTGATCGCCGGCCACATTGCCGAGTCCGCCCGAGTAGATGGGCAGAGCTTCGCTCAGCATGAATTCCATACTGAAATAGGCGGCGCAGGTGAGTGGAGTCTCAGCATGATTGCGCTGAAACCACGCGGGCGCTTCCGCCGCCTGCCGGCCGGCTGCGACCAGATCGTCGACATTCTTGCGGAAAACGGGATCGCCCAACACGCGCTCGATCCGGTCGCGCGAGACTGTCTGCAAGACGACCCAGGGGTTATGCGTAATCTCCCACAATTCGGGATCAAGCTGCCGCCACACTTCGTCAGTGGCGTGATTCCACGACCAGTGCATATCCAAGGCGAGCTCCGCGAGTGAATCGAATCCGTCGATTTCAGTGGGTAGGAGATTGTAGATTGGATGGCTGACACGGGTGTCTTGGCTCATGAGTTTTTCCGCCGCATGTATTCATTGTGATCTACTAGGCTAGCGCGAAACCGCTTGCTAACGCGCGGTGCTCAGATCGGAGCCGCGACCGTGAGGGAGTGATTTTCCGCACTCGGCTAATCGATGCGTAGCGTGTCGACCGGATTCGTCCGCGCGGCGCTGCGGCCCGGCAAATATGCGGCCGCTAACGCGATCAGCAACAACCCCGCGGCGGCGGCACTGAATGTCAGCGGATCGTTGGCGCGAACGCCGTACAAGATGCCTTCCGCGATGCGCGTCAGCGCGAGCCCAGCCGCGGCTCCGATGGCGCAGCCCGCCAATGTCAGCCGCGCCGTCTGGCCCAGCACCATGCCGATCACCGAGCGCTCATCGGCTCCCAAGGCCATCCGGATGCCAATCTCTCTGCGCCGCCGCGCTACGTGGAACGCCATCGTCCCGTAAATTCCCACCGCGCCCAGCAACAGCGCCAATGCGCCAAAGAACGCAGCGAGGGTCGCCAGCATGCGCTCCTGCAACAGCGATCGTGTGACGTGATCCTCCAGACTGAGCACGCTCACGGGACGTAGCTCCGGATCCACATGCGCGAGCGCCGCTCTGATCGCCTGTACGGCCGTGGCCATTCCCCCTTCGGTCCGCACGGCAAACGTGTACGAATCGGGTCCGGGCGGAACTTGCGCGTTCATCATGTAAATGGTTCGCGGGAAATCGTGGCGAAGACTCTCGTATTTCACGTCCTTCACCACTCCCACGATCTGATAGTGCGACTCTCGCTCTGGTCCTTCGAACGCCACCCACTTCCCCAGCGGCGACTGATCCGGAAAATAATAACGGGCGAATGACTGGTTGACGATGACGACGCGCGGCGACTCGGCGGTATCGCGTTGATTGAATGCACGGCCCAATACAACCGGCGTACCGAAGGTTTTGAAGAAATCGACGCCCACCGAGTTGACGTGCGAAATGTCGTTCTGACTCCCAGTAGGGGGATGTCCCTCGACAAGGAGGCCGCTGTCCCAGGCGGCTCCACTGATTGGGGCAAACATGGAGACGCTGGCGGATCGGACACCAGGCAGCTTTTCCAATTCCGCCGGCACACGGATCTGCATCTCTTGAATTCGCGGGCGAGTGTAGCGCAACTGCGCGGCATTGGTGGAAAACAGAACCACGCGTTGCCGGTCAGACCCATGCCAGTCAAATCCAGGATGGAGCGCGTACATATTGATCAGCGTGCGGCCAAACAGGCCGGCGCCGATCAGCAGCAAAACCGTGATCGCCATCTGCGCCACGATCAGCCCTTTGCCCAGGCGCCATCGGCCCGCACGGACTTCCGCCAGCGCCGGTTGGAAGCTCTGGCGCGTAGCCTGAAGCGCAGGCGTGAGGCTGAACAGAATACACGCGAGGGTGGACACTGCCGCCGCGAAGAATAGCACGCGCGCATTGGGCGCCACATCGAGCAGCATGCGCGGACCGCCGTTCGACATCGCGGTCACCAAGCCCTCGGCGAACCCGTACGCCAGCAGTACGCCGAGCGTTCCCCCGGCCAGCGCCAGCAACAATCCTTCCGCCACCAACTGCCGGATTACGCGGCCGCGACCCGCGCCGATCGCCAGCCTGACGGCGATCTCGCGCTGCCGCGCCGCTGATTTGGCCAGCAGCAGATTGGCCAGGTTCGCGCACGTTAGCAGCAGCACCAACGCCGCCGTGCCCATGAGGATCGTCAACGGCTCCGCGAACCGCCGCCGCAGATTGTCAAAGCCATTGCCGCCCGGATGCAGCTCCACATACTCGCCCAGCCTGCCGCGGCGGTCGCTGTCCAATTCAGCCGACACTGCGTCTGCCGCTATGATATTGGCGAATACCTGCTTCGCTTCCGCCTGCGCCTGGTTGATGCCCCGGCCTGGCTTCAGGCGGCCCATAACCGAAAGCCATTGGTAATTGGGCTCATGCAGAAAAGAGGCGCCGCCGCGGACCTGCGCGTCCATCGTGATGGGCACGCTGATATCGGGCTCGTTGCCCACGACCGTGCCGAAGAAATCCCGCGGCGTCACGCCGACGATGGTGAAGACCGTGTCCAGACGCCGGAAGGTTTTGCCGATGACTGCCGGGTTCGATGCGAAGCCGCGCACCCAGTAGCGATGACTGATTACGGCGACGGCGGGAGCCCCCGGCGCGCGATCGGCGTCTTCGTCGAAAGTACGGCCGATGGCGGCGTGAACGCCCAGCAGCGGATAATACGAACCCGAGACGAGATCGAAGTCGACAGTCTCCGGATTACCGTCGATGGTGATATCGCGGGCGCCCAGCAGCGAATGCGCCAGCAACCCTTCGAAGCTGCCGAGCCCCTTTCCGAGCGCTTGAAACAGAGGGTAGGACACGGCGACGGGACCATAGGGCGGATGGAACCGCGTGATCTGCACCAGTTGCTCAGGCTCGCGCACCGGCATCATGCGGAACATGACGCGGTCCATCAGGCTGAAGATGGCGGTGTTGGCGCCGATGCCGAGAGCCAGCGATAAAATCGCGATGCTGGTGAACACCGGGCTGCGGCGCAGTGTGCGCAGACCATAGCGGCAATCGCGCATGAAATCTTCCAGCCAGCGGGAGCCGCGCGCATCCCGGCAGGCTTCTTTGATTTCGTCGGCGCCCCCAAACTCGATCCGGGCGCGGCGGGCGGCCTCCTGGGGAGCTACTCCCTGGTCCACTAGTGCCGCGGTGCGGAGGTCGAAATCATATTGGATCTCTTTATCGAGCTCGCGCTCTAAGCGCTCGCGCCGGAAAAGGCGTTGCACCCAGTTCATAGTCCGCAGATACCTCGCACTTCTACATATACACTGCTGGATGTAGAAGCGCAAGGCGGGGCTTGCTATGATGCCTTTCTCTCGTCTTCCCCGACAGTCGCGTCCGTTGCGGCGCCTTCCTTCTTCTGAAAGACTCCCTCAAGACTGCCGGCCCCAATGCTACAGTTATCTTCCTCTTTAGCCAGACGGAGGAAAGCGTCGTCCTTCATTTCGAGCGGCTTCATGCGCCGCCTCCTTTCATAAACTTGTGAGCCTGCTCCTCGGTCATTTCGAAGTAGCGAAGCCCCTCCATATTGTGGTCGATGCCGAGGTCTTCCATAAGCTTTGTGTAGAACGCCTCGGACTGAGGAAGAGAATGAAGCGCGACTCGTCCTCGAAACTCCTCTTCCACGCTGACCGCGATGGCAGCCCGGATCAAGGAGACGCCGACGCCCCCAAACCGGGCTTCTTCGCCGGCATAAGCCTTGAGATTCCAGGGGGCGCTCTCGATGTACTTGATGTAGAGGACAGGCTTGGCGCCGTGAGCCTTGGCTCGTCCTTGAATGGCAAGCATGGAGATCATCATGAGCCCTTGCACGTCGCCCTCATACTGAATGCCGAGGCATCGGTAAGCGGTAAATTTCAGATCGTGCGACCTCTCGTCCCAATTCCAGTGGTCGTGCTCGGGAGCGGGAACTCCAACGCGCCAGCGGCGCTGCCGTGCTCTAACTCGAAACTTCTGCCAGCGTCCTTCCGTATGAACAAGTTGTTCCGGGGTCGCGGGAAGCACGTCCGCCGAGATCGTTGTATTATTCTTTCGGTCAGAGCTGAACCTTCATATCACCATCAACTCGGTCTTCTCCTTCTTGCGGTTCTCAACGAATAGCTTGCCCCCGCCGGCAATTCTGGCATCAACCAGTTGATAGAGCCGTAGCGCCTGACGGACGACGGCGGTCTTGCTGAGATCCTTCTGCTCGCAGATCTCTTCCAGTGCGCGCATCTCGGCGTCTGACAGGTTTACAGTCATCGTTTTCTTGTCAGCCATGGAAATTACTCCAATGTTAGGATATCATAGATACAGTAAAAACAAGCAATATTTAGCTAATAATTGATGGTGCAGCAGCTTGCGAAATTCGGGCCTCAAGCAGCACGAGCAGGATTCGGACGGCTGAAGCCTGGAGACTGTGACGCGGACGGACGATTTTTTCGAACTGGGCTATGATTCTTCATATGCTCATAAGGCAACCGTGTGTCGCTCTCCTTCTGCTGGCTACTTCGCAGCTCTGCGCGCAAAGTAGCTGGTTTCAACCATCGCTGCTCGAGAAACCGGAGATGAAGAAGGCTCTGCAGTCGGTGGACAGCCGCGCCGCGGATATCGTCGAGGAATGGATCCGGTTGGTGGAAATACCGGCGCCCTCCGGGAAGGAGCAGGCTCGCGCAAAGTACATTCGCGCCGAGATGGAAAAACTCGGGCTTAGCGAGATCAAAACCGACGACATGTTTAACGTGAGCGGCGTCCGTAAAGGAACGGGCGGCGGTCCGACTGTTGTGTTTGCCGCCCACACCGACACGGTATTCCCCGAAGGAACCGACCTGAAGGTAAAGCGCGAAGGCGATACGCTGCGCGCGCCGGGCGTGGGCGACGACACGTCGAACCTGATGGCCGTTCTGGAGATGTTCCGCGCCCTGAACCGGGCCGGCATCAAGACCAAAGGCGACCTCATCTTTCTGGCGTCCGTTCAGGAGGAACTCGGGCTGCTGGGCGCCAAGCATTGGCTGGAGACTAGCGGTTATAAGCCCGCTATGTTCGTGGCCGCCGATGTCTCATCCGCGGAAGTCTGGTACGGCGCGCTGCGCATCGATCAGTTCAAATTCTTCTACACTTCGCCCGGAGCGCACACTTTGGAAAGCCGCGGTGGGCCGAGTCCGGCGAAAGCCGTCGCCAAGGCGATTACAGCACTCTACGAGATTCCGCTGCCGCCCATCGCCGAGGGCCTCGGCACGTTCAAATTACCCGTTTTGAACGTCGGGATGTTGGGCGGCGGCACGGTGATGAACGCCGTCCCGCGCGAGGCGTGGTTCACGGTGGACCTGCGTTCCCTGGACAGCGCCACGCAGGATCGTCTGGAGAGCGCGGTTGTTTCCACCGCGCGGGGAATCGCCGGGCAGGAAGGCGTGGGCTTCCGGATGGAGAAGAAAATGGGCATCGACTACTCGAAGGCTTTGCCGCAGAAGGAACGGCTCAACCACCCGCTGGTGCAGACGGCGCTGGCCACCAGCAATTACTTCCGCAAGCCTGGCACGCCGGAAATAGCTGCCAACGATTTGGGCTCTACCGATGCGAATATCGCGGTAAGCATGGGCATTCCCGCGGTAGCCGTGGGCGCAACCAATGAACGGATGCCTCACCGGCTGGAGGAAAACGCCGACGCCAGCAGCATCGTGCCGGGTATCAAGTCACTCATCGCCCTCGCCGTCGCTTTGACCAGCCATTGATCCGTCGCCGCCGCCTACCAGCGCTGATGCACCTGGCTCTTGATCCGATCCTCATAGATACGCCGCACTGCGTTCATCGTCTCTGCTGGGATCGCGGGTAAGTCCGCAGCGGCGCAGTTGTCCGCCACTTGCGCGGGCCGTTTTCCGCCCGGAATCGCGCATGTTACCGCGTCGAACATCAGAATCCACCGCAGCGCAAACTGCGCCATGCTTACCCCGTCCGGAAGCAGACTGCGAATCTGGTCCACGGCGGCGAGACCCGCTTCGAAATCCACGCCCGAAAATGTTTCGCCGACATCGAACGCCTCACCGTGGCGGTTGAAGTTGCGATGATCGTCCGCCGCGAAATGCGTATCGTGATTCAGCTTGCCGGTGAGCAGTCCGCTCGCCAACGGAACGCGCGCTAGAATGCCTACGCGCTTGTGCTTCGCCTGTTCGAAGAACAAATCGGCCGGACGCTGGCGGAAGCAGTTGAAGATAATCTGCACCGTCTGCACGTTCGGGTATTCCAGCGCTTTGAGCGCCTCTTCCACACGCTCCACGCTCACGCCGTAGAACCGGATCTTGCCCGCTTCCACGAAACGGTCCATGGCGCCAAACAGCTCCGGCCGGTAGTAGACGTCCGTGGGCGGGCAATGCAGTTGCACCAAATCGAGGCAATCGGTGGCGAGATTCCGCAGACTGTCTTCGATGAACGCGCCGATGTTCTTTTCGTTATAGCCATCGGCCGTGTGCGGGGAAAGGCGCCGGCCGGCCTTGGTCGCGACCACGATTTGCTGCTTCCGCTCGCGCTTCAATTCGGCGATCAAACGTTCGCTGCGGCCCATGCCATAGACGTCGGCCGTATCGATGAAGTTGACGCCGCAATCGACCGCCGCGCGCAGGGCGGCCATGGATTCCGCGTCATCCACGCTGCCCCACGCGCCGCCGATAGCCCAGGCGCCGAAGCTAACCTCGGAAACTTTCCAGCCCGTTCGTCCCAACTCGCGATAGTTCATGCAGGCCGCACCACAAAGTAAGGTTGATTCGCGCGGTTGGCGTCGAATCCAGGATAGAGCCACACGTGCTCCGGCCCTTGCCGGATTTCAAAGTAATATTGCAGCGGAAATGGCGAATCCGTGTAACCAGGAGGAATCGCCGCGCGATGCACACTGCCCTGTCCCGCCATGTCTACCACGTCGAATCGTTCCGCCTGATCCAAGTGCCGGTACCAAAGCCGGGCCCACGCTGTGGCAGGCGCAGTCAACTCGATGGGCAGCGCTGCGGCGCGCCGGAACGCAGCCGGCTTGTGGCTGCAGTTGAGAACGCCTCGCGATGGCCGGCCCAACGCCACGGCGATGGCTGCTTTCACGCGCGGCTGCGGCTCAGCTGGCGATATGCTCTCCAGTTTCGCGGCCATATCCGCAATATCGCTGTCGATCGCCGGCAACCGGTCCAGCCAATGCCCGCGAAGCCATGGCAACTCGCCCACCGTCAGATCGCTCGCGTAAACACCGCGCGCGCTTTCGGCCATCTGCGCCCAAATATCCCGCGCATGGCGGTACATCTTCAGCGCCTCTTCAAGCGCCGCGCGGTCGCCGGTACGCTCGTGGATTCCGTACAGCACGCCGCTTCGAAATCGCGCCGCGAAGAAGCGGCCCAGCGACGCCTGAATACTCACATCAATCGCCAGCCGCCGGAACTCCGGCGTCTTCTGCGCCGCGGTCTGCGCCAGTTGCGTGGCCGCCGTCTGCGCCAAATCCTCCAGCCACTGCGCCACTTCCACCGGAGAATACTTGCCGCTGCATTCGCCCTTGACTAACTCATCAGCGAACCCATTCACCGTCGCAAACATCTGCGGGTCGAACGGGCCGGCGTTGCCAAACGTCTTCGGCGACGGCGTATCGGTATACGGATTGTTCTTCCGCGCGTCCACCATGGGCTGCGCCGTATACATCTCCGGCCAATACGTATTGTTCGCCGCCGAAGGGCCGTGCGTGCTGGTGATCATGGGCAGAATCCGGCTGGCGCTTTCGAGCGCTTTTTCCGCGCCCTGCGAATTTGTGCGCGCGTCCGGATCGTACAGCGCCTGACCCCACACGCGATACGTGCGCAGATACTTCTGCCAATCCCACCGCGGATTGAGCGACGCATCGGCATACCCGCAGCGTCCGCCGGGCTTGCCCGATCCGCGCCGCCCCTTGAATGAGAGCGGCTCCATCAACTCCACGCCGTCGCTTCCGCAGATGGCGAACGCGCGCGAATATGCCGCGGCCGTCACCGGGTCGCCCCACAGCAGCACCCGTTGCGTGCCCGGCCACACGCGATGCAGCACGCCGTATTTGCGGTCTTCGCGCAACAGATCGGCGTAACTATATCGCGTGAAACTGCGCGTGCCTGTACTCAGCGCCATCAGCCCGGTGCGCTCGCCATGCGGCATTTCCTGCTCGCGAATCGCCGTCTGATGATACGGCATGCCCATGTGCTCGGCCCAGAATTTCGGCGAAACCTTCACCGGCATTCCGGTGGCCAGAGCCACGTCGATCATGCCCTGGTCGATGCCCTTGGCGTGCATATCGATTTCCAGCTTGCGCCCCGAGCGCACCACGCCATCGAACACCGTCTTCCAGAAATCGTAGCTGCCCTCGGCCACGCCGCTCTCGCCGTGGACGCGAAAAGTAACCCCCGAAATCGCGGGACACGCACGCAGCAGCGCCGCCAGCGCATCGCGGCAATATGGCCCGTGAGTCTGCGCCGTCAGCCCCTCGATGGTGTAATTCGCGTGCGGGCTGTTGGCCCATTCGTAGCCGTGCATCCACAGGCCCAACTGAAAGTGGAGG
>Ga0302326_10027088_pt1 | contig 11567 bp, 4 predicted proteins | sample Palsa_T0_3_FD_202264 | JGI IMG/M metagenome (GOLD analysis project Ga0302326, IMG submission 202264) | Peat permafrost microbial communities from Stordalen Mire near Abisko, Sweden - Palsa_T0_3 | ecosystem: Environmental > Terrestrial > Soil > Palsa > Peat permafrost | place: Sweden: Abisko...
GAGCAGCGTAGGTGCGGTAGGGAAACTCGTTGTCCGTCGTGATGTGATAGAACTGGCCGGTCGGCTGGTTATACCAGGTGCTCCACGTCTTACCCGCATCCACGCTGAGGATGGCTCCCTGGTCCACGCCAAGCAGCATCCGGCCCGGGTTCGTAGGGTCGATCCAGAGCACGTGGAAGTCGTCGCCCGACGGTGCGCCGACAAACGCCTCAAATGTGTGTCCCCCGTCAGTCGAGCGGTAAAGCGACGTTTGCGCCATGTAGAGAAGATCCGGGTTCTTCGTATCCACAAATATCCGGCTGAAGTACGTACTGCCCAGAATGCGCGGATCCCGCGTCGACTTGCTCCACGTCGCGCCCCCGTCGTCCGAGCGATAGAAGCCCTGATCCACCACGGCATAAAGCCTCTTGCCCCCGGTGTGCGGAGCAACCGCAATGCCCAGCCGCCCAAGGCCCGTCTCAGGCAACCCTTTCGAGACCAGCGGAACCCAAGTCGAGCCTTCATCGGTGGACTTGTAAATCTCAGAAGTGTCTTCCCGCGTTTTCTCCTTCGCAGCAGTGCTGGTTTCCTTACCCGCAGGGTTCGGCTCCGGCGCGGGAATCAAAAGCGAAGCATAGAGGACGCGCGGGTCATCCGGGTCAACCTCCATATCGAACACCCCGGCGGAGTCATCCTTATTGAGCGTCTGCTTCCATGTCTTGCCGCCGTCCGTGGACTTGAAGACACCTCGCGCAATCGAAAGCTCGTTCTTCGGATAAGGGTGCGAGAAAACATACACGCCGATGGAGTTGGCGCCGGCGATCAGAATATCGGGGTTACGCGGATCCACGATGACGGCCTGAATGAACCGCGTGTCCTCAAGTCCGGCATGGGTCCATGCCTTGCCGCCATCGGTGGATTTGTAGACGCCATTCCCCGGCGTCTGCTCACCCGTTCCCGCGTAAAGGATGTTGGAATCCGAGGGCGCCACGGCAAGCGACCCAATGGAGGCGACCCGCTCCTTGTCGAAGATCGGCTCCCAAACCCGGCCCGCGTCCGTCGACTTCCAGATCCCGCCGCCCGGCGTTCCAAAATAGTAGATGTTGGGATCACGCGGCACGCCTGCTACCGCGCTCACGCGCCCGCCGCGAAAGGAGCCGATCAGCCGCCAGTGCAGTGAATGCAAGACTTGCGTGTCCACGTCCTGACTTAGGCAATTGGTCGCGACCAGCAGGCTGGCAGCTGCCAATACAGCAAAATATCTCACAGTCGTCCCCCCATGGAAGGCGTGACCTCCGGGCTTGCGCCCGCCGCAGCCCAAAAGACGAACTCCCACCCGATCCATCGGTTACGCGGAAATTCCTACTGCGCCGGAGCCATTGCCCAAGTCTAGCAATGTTGCTCGGGCCATATCGAACTCTCTTCGCTTTTCTCTCATTTTTTTGATCGAAAATCGGCAAATCCATTCCGGCGTAGTGCCATGACCCCACAGAACTTGCGTACGGTGGGGAAGTGCGTACACTACAACTTCAGGCATCGAAATTCATGCATCGGAGGATAGATCCCTTTGAACATCCGCAGAGCTGTTTCATCCCGCCCCGAGGCTTCTCCTGAAGCCCGACCTGAACGTCTGCAGTTTAGGTCACACAAGCGCTTATTTGCTAGCGCCTTGCTCCTTGCCATCATAGTGGCGGGCGGTTCTACTTTAGTAGCTCAGGGTAAGGTCAAGTTACCGGGCGAGGATTGGATTTCTCTCTTCAACGGAACCGATCTTACTGGCTGGTCCAAGGTCGGCAACGAGAGTTGGACCGTCGAAGACGGACTCATTCACGGTAAGGGTCTCACCAAAGATTATGGATACCTGCAATCCGTGAAAGAGTATAAGGATTTTCAACTCTCGCTGCGCTTCAAATGCGTAGGCGATGGCAACAGCGGCGTGTTTTTTCACTCAGCATTCAAGCCGGGCACAGCGGATGTAACCCAGGGAATGCAGTTCGAGATTGATTGCAAGATGATGCATCACACCGCTGGTGTTTACGCGGAAGACGGACGCGAGTGGGTAGCGTGGCCCGCTCCGGAAAATGAAGGCGTGGTGCGCATGGGCGAGTGGAACGACTATCTCCTCGAAGTGGTCGGCAACCGCTACAGATCGCGTCTCAATGGCGTCGATATGGTGGATTTCACCGACCCCAAACCAAGCTCGTTCGATGGAACCATCGCGCTCCAGCTGCACGCAGGCGGCCAGGGCAACATGGAGTTCAAGGATATCTGGATTCGGGATCTCTCCGCCCGATAAACTCACGATAATAGTGGACAAACGGCTGCTCTTGACGCAGCCGTTTGTTTCTTGGAAGAAAGACTCAGGTGGGAAGGGAATTGTCGTGCATAAAATAAAACCGATGCAGATAGGACTGCTGTTTTGGGCTGAACAGGAGGCGGAATTTTTTCTTCGCCGTCTTAAATCCCTTGATCTGAATTGCGGGCAACTCGGCGTTCCTCCCGATCTGCATTGCGGAACGGCTCTGGACGATTGGATAACTGGCCTGAATAAGTGGCAGGTTCATGTTACCAGCGCTGTATGTTCCTATGCGGGCGAAGACTACTCGAATTTGGAAGCCATTCATAGAACAGTAGGCTTTACAGCAGAACCTCTGAGGGCCGAGCGAATCGCGAGAACCAAAGCAGTATCCGAATTCGCTCGCGGCTTAGGCATTTCGGCTCTCTCCTGCCACATCGGCTTCATTCCAACCAATCCGAAGGAAGCACTGTACGAGGAACTCAGCGATCTAACCAAACTGCTTTGCGACTACTGTGGAAGTCATAATCAGGACTTTGTTCTGGAAACCGGACAGGAACCCGCGGAAGTCTTGCTCGCATTTATCCATCACGTAGATCGGCAAAATCTGAAGGTCAATTTCGATCCAGCCAACATGATCATGTATGCCTCCGGCGATCCGCTCGCCGCACTCGATATCCTGAGTCCCCACGTCCTCTCTGTTCATTGCAAGGACGCTCATTTTCCGCTCGCGGGCGGCATTGGTCTTCTCGGCGAGGAATGTGCCCTGGGCGATGGAGAAGTAAATTTCCCATCCTTTCTGCAGCAACTCAAAGAGATGGATTACCAGGGTGCGTTGACCATTGAGCGGGAAGAGCCGAATGTCGAGAAGAGAATCACGGATATCAATACCGGGATACTGCAATTAAAGCAATGGAAACAAGATCTTGGATTATGAAGCCTTCAATTAGTGCCCGGCCGTGTTAAGAGGGCGGAACACTTACGTATGTATCACTTAGGGCTGGCCTGGCCTTGGCCTATCCCGCCCGGTTCTTTGGTTTTTGGCCTGCCGCGTGTATCCGCCGAATAAATCTTACTTGCGTGAAGTAACTCAGTTCTGTTAATCCATTTGCACACGGAAAACCGACATCCGGCATCGCCGGATCATTCGCTTCGTTCGAACTGCTGAAAGGTGACGTGCCGCATATGCTCCTCTGCAAACTCCCCAGTCGCCAATTCTCGATAGTCGTTGCCATCGCCTGCGCAATCTGCTTTGGGTCTTCGAGCAGCCAATTCCTCGCCGCCCAGGATGTCGCCCAACCAGCTTCGCTCGCGACACCGCGCATCGTCGAGTCGATCGACGAGAGTCGGCTTGTCCCGCTCAAGGGCACCATGCATCCCTTGGCCAATGCCCGGAATGACCGCGGAGCCGCTCCCGAAAGCCTGCAGCTTGACCGCATGCATCTGGTGCTCACCCGCAGCGCCAACCAGGAAACCGCCCTGCGGCAGTTCATTGGCCAGTTGCATACGCCCGGTACCGCAAGCTACCACAAATGGCTGACACCAGATCAGTTCGGCAAGCAGTTCGGCCCCGCCGATCAGGACATAACGACAGTTGAGACCTGGCTGACCGGGCACGGCTTCAATGTCACCAAGGTGAATCCTGGAAAGCAGACCATCGAGTTTTCCGGCAACGCGGCGCAACTGCGCAGCGCTTTCCATACCCAGATCCATAAATACGAGGTAAATGGCGAGACCCATTATGCGAACGCCACCGATCCGCAGATCCCGGAGGCGCTTGCGCCCGTGGTGGGCGGTTTTGTCTCGTTGAATAACTTTCGCGCCAAGTCCTACGCCAAATTGCTCGGCAAGGCTTCCTACGATCCCAAAACGGACAAGGCCAAGCCCCAGTGGACTCAGGGCCCCGGCACTCCCGCACTCGATAACGCCTATGTGCTCGCTCCCCAGGACTATGCCGTTCAGTACGATTTGAATCCCCTGTACACCGCCGGAACCAACGGCACCGGCCAAACCATCGCCATCGTTAACGAGTCCAACATCAACATCGATCTCGTGAATCAGTTCCGCAGTCTTTTCAGCCTTCCGGCCAACCCGCCGCAGGTGATCATCGACGGCAACGATCCCGGCGTGGACGGAATCAACAACCCGGACGGCCCGAACTACGCCTCCGGCGAAGCATACCTCGATGTCGAGTGGTCGGGAGCGGTAGCGCCAGGCGCCACAGTCGATCTGGTCATCGCCGCCGACACGGCCCTTGAAAGCGGCCTCATCCTGGCCGCCGAGCATGCCGTTTACAGCAACGTTGCGCCCATAATCAGCCTGAGTTTCGGCGGCTGCGAGATGTTTCAGGGCAGTTTCAACCAGTTCATAAACAACCTGTGGGAGCAGGCCGCAGCACAGGGCATCACCGTAATGGTTTCGACAGGAGACGCCGGCTCCGCAGGATGCGACAACGACAATTCGCAGTACTATGCGATTGATGGCCAGGCCGTCAACGGCTGGGCATCCACGCCGTACAACGTCGCCGTAGGCGGAACCGACTTCTATTACAGCTCCTATAATCAGGGCCAGACGGCCATCGACAACCAGCTTGCGACCTACTGGAACACGACCCCGAGCAACAACACGCCTGCGGTATCCATTAAGGGCGTCATTCCCGAACAGCCATGGAACGACAGCCAGTACGGCCTGGACATCTTTAGCGTTTACACCGACTCTGGCGACGCTGCGACCAGTATCGCGGGTGGCTCCGGTGGCGCCAGTAGCTGCTCCGCGGGTAGCGGCTCTGGGGCCAATGGCGGCTGGGGCACGTGCACCGGCGGATACGCGAAGCCCACTTGGCAGTCCGGCACCGGCGTACCCAACGACAGTGTGCGCGATATACCCGACATCTCGCTCTTCGCCGCCAACGGGTACAATGCCAGCTTCTATCCCATGTGCGCAACCGATGGCGATTGCCAGCCGGTTTCGAGCAGTGGCATAGTGCAGATCTCTGGCGTCGGCGGCACTTCCGCATCGTCGCCGTCATTTGCCGGCATCATGGCGCTCGTCAATCAAAAGTACGGACGCCAGGGTCAGGCCGACTTCGTGCTCTATCCGCTGGCAACGCAGTTCCCGGCGGCCTTCCATGACGTAGCCAACGGTACCAACTCTGTGCCGTGCGCCACGGGTTCGACGGACTGCATTTCCGTCGCCAACCCCATCACCGTGACCGATCCCACTTACGGCACTGCAACGGAAGGCGAGATCGGCACCGGCACGACTCCTGAATACAACGCCACAGCCGGATACGATCTGGCCAGCGGCCTGGGAACGATCGATGCCACCACGCTGGTCAACGACTGGAACAAGATCACTTTTGCCTCCACAACGACCACGCTCACACCCTCCGAAACAAGCTTCACCCACGGGACTCCAATCACGATCAGCGGCGCCGTCAAGCTAGCCAGCGGGACACCGACCGGGAGCGTGGCGCTTATGACCAGCAGCACCGAGGAGACGCAGCAGGGGCAGGGCTTGCCCAACTGGCTGAACGGCAGTGCGAGCGTCTTTACCCTGAACGGCAGCGGAGCCTTCAGCGGCACCGACAGCACGCTGCCCGGCGGGACTTACACGATCTGGGGCTCCTATAGCGGCGATGGCGCCAATGGCATGAGCACGTCTACCCCGGTTTCAATTACAGTGAGCCCGGAAGCCAGCGGAATTGACTTCAACATCTTCTCGACATCGGGCACATATACCTCGAGTTCAACGCCGGGGAACTCAGTCGACTACGGCACGCAACTGAATCTCAGCGCAAGAGTCACTCCGAGCTCGCAGCTTGCGGCATTCGAGAGCTGTACGACCACTTGCCCTGTCTTTACCGAGCCCACAGGGACGATCACCTTTCAGGACAACGGAACGGCCCTGAACAACGCCGTGATCAATGCCGAGGGCGACGCAGAATACAACGCTCCGTTCTCGGTAGGCGCGCATTCTGTGACTGCCAATTATGCCGGGGACCAGAGCTACAAGGCGTCCACAGCGGCGGCCATCCCCTTTACCGTAATCAAGGATAGTCCGCAGATTCAACTCAACGCTTCGATCGTCGATTCCTCCAACGGTGCTTGGGTGAACGGTCCGAGTCAGCCAACAGTGCTGACGGTGCAAATTGAAAACCTCGCCCAGGTCAATACCGCCCGGTCGTCTGCGGTGGCGCCGCCGACCGGTACGGTGACGTTGAACAGTTCGCTATCAGGATTCTCAGGGACCACGACGCTGAGTTCCGCGGTGGACCCAAGCACAAACGCGACGGAAGGTGTGGCCACGTTCACCGTTCCGGCAGGCTCGGTCTCCGGGAACTATAACCTCACAGTGACTTATAACGGAGACGGAAACTACAATTCGGTCTCGTCCACCACTCCTATCGCGATCGAGACTACCAAGGGGGATGGCGGGCTCACCTCTACAATCGCCGCAACCATGTCCGGAAGCATCTCGCCAACCACCACCGTGACGATTGCCGGTTCGGTGACCGGTCAAAGCGGCAAAGCGGCTCCCACGGGGGCCGTCTACATCTATTCGTCCGGGTATTATCCTACCGGTGTCAACATAGTGCCGGGCAGCGGAGATGTCTCAACCTTCGCGATCACTCTGAGCAGCCAATCCCTCTTCCAGGGAACGAACGCCATCACGCTTCAGTATTTTGGAGACAACAACTACAACCCCGCCGCCTATGTGCTGACCGCTCCGATCTCGAATCCGCTCTCGGACTTCACCCTGGTGCCGCAGAGCACGATCATCGCCGTTGCCGCACCGGGCGATAGTGGAACGGTTCCCATCAATATCGCTTCCGTGAACGGCTTCGCAGGCCCGGTTGCGATCACCGCCACGACGAACCCCGCAATCCGAGTCCAGATTCCGGCCTCGGTCACCCTTACGGCCGGCGGTAGCCAAACCATCAATCTCAGTCTGACCTCAGCAACCGCTTTGGGCAGCGGAACCTACAACGTACTGCTCACCGGGGTCGACTCCACTGGAAAATATGTGCATACCCTGGGCCTGGAATTGGTCGTCGCCGGCTCAGCAGCAGCTGTACCGGGCATCACACTCGCGTCCAATCCCGCCACTCTGCCCATTGTGGCGGGCGCAACGACCGGCAATACGTCAACGATCACCGTGACGCCCTCAGGCGGATTTACCGGAGCTGTTGGCCTGACCTGCGCTGTCAGTGGACCGTCAGGCGCCACCAGCCCTGCGACATGCAGCCTCGCATCGCCGTCGGTGACGATCAGCAGCACTGCAGCGCAAACGGACGTGCTGACGGTGACCACTACGTCCACCACCACTCCCGGAGCCTATACGGTTACCGTGACCGGCACTGGCAATGCGGGCGCAATCACGCAGACCACAACAGTGACTGCCAATGTGACCGCAGTGGGCGCTCCGAGCTTCACTCTCACGAACAGCGGCAACATCACCGTGAGCCCCGGCGCGACCACCGGCGACACCGCAACAATTACCGTGACACCAACTGGCGGGTTTACCGGTTCGGTTGCCCTGACCTGCGCAGTCAGCGGCCCGTCAGGCGCCACCAGCCCGGCGACCTGCAGCCTTTCACCAACCTCGGCGACGATCAGCGGCACTACAGCGCAAACCGCCACACTGACGGTGGCCACCACCTCCACCACCACTGCCGGAGCCTATGCCGTTACTGTCACTGGTAATCAAGGCACAATTACACAGACCACAACAGTGACCGCCACCGTAACCGCTGCTCCGAGCTTCACACTCACGAACAGCGGCAACATCACCGTGAGCCCTGGCGCTACTAGCGGCAACACCTCGACAATTACCGTAACGCCAACTGGCGGATTTACAGGGGCAGTCGCCATGACTTGCACCATGACTACCAATGCCGCCACCGATCCAGCAACGTGCAGTTTAGCCTCGGCGTCAGTCACGATCAGCGGCACCACAGCGCAAACCGACGTACTGACGATAGGCACAACCGCAGCCACCACCGCCCTCAACAAGCCGATGAAGCTCTTCTGGCCATCGGCAGGGGGAGCAGTTCTGGCAATGGTGTTCTTCTTCGGCATACCCGCGCGGAGGCGCAATTGGTTGTCGATGCTGGGTCTGCTCGTCTTCTTTGTTTCAATCGCTGCGATCGGCTGCGGAGGCGGCGGCAGCGGTACCACCCCGCCCTCGAACGCGGGCACCACTCCTGGCACCTACACAGTCACCGTCACCGGAACTGCGGGGTCGGTCACGATAACCACGCCGGTCACATTGACAGTGAATTAACAGCACAAAAAGAAGGGCTTCCTCGTATCGAGAAAGCCCTTCCTTTTTTGCCCAAGTTTCCAGCCTAACAAAGCAAGCCGAAATAGTACGCAATACGTAAAGGCAATCGAATCTGACTGATACCAGCAGTCAAATTGTTCCACGTGGAACAAATCTGCGTTCCACGCTAATACGCTCTCGCCCTGCGCATAATTACCCTCGACACGCGCACAATAGAAAAGGGAGCGGCCATTGCAAGGTCTCTTCAACCACGCCATCACAGAAGAAAGAAAGGGGGACAAAAGCAGCAAAAAATGCGCAAAAAGCGCACTTTAGAGCACCAAAAATTGACCTCAAGTATTCCAGAATCAAACAGATAGACAAAAAATGGCATACCCCCTCCCTTGGAGAAAATGCCGATTCGCCCTTTAAAGACCGGTTCAACCCTCAGATTTTGCCGTAAATAGTGGCTATTCCGCTTCAGCGTCCGCCGTCTCGTTCCATCCCTCGGCCATGAAACGATAGCCGATCCACGGTTCAGTCTGAATGTACTGCTTGCCCGTTTCCGCTTCCAGTTTCTTGCGCAACTGGCCGACGAAAACCCTCAGGTACTCAGGCTGATGCGCGGATTGAGCGCCCCAAACCGCTGTCAGCAGAGATCGATGCGTCATGACCTTCCCGGCGTTGCGCGCCAGGTAGAGCAAGAGGTCAAATTCCTTGGGAGTGAGATGAATCAGCTTTCCCATCACCGCGACCGAGTGCGCAGAAGCGTCCACCACGAAATCTCCGGCCTCGATGGCGTGCGTGGCGCGTTCCGGTGCGCGCCGCAAATGGGCCCGGACTCTGGCCAGCAACTCCTGAATATTGAAGGGTTTCGTGACATAATCGTCAGCGCCGGCGTCAAGCGCCTCGACCTTGGATCGTTCATGATCGCGAACAGACAGCACCACCACCGGCGTAGAAGCGATCAGCCGGATCGCCCGGCAGACATCCACCCCGGTCAATGTCGGCATCATCAGATCCGTAATCACCAGATCCGGGGCCCACTCGCGATAAACTTGCAGGCCTTCTTCCGGGTCGTTAGCTGTCCTGACCTGATACCCTTGCGCCGTCAACGCCGCTCTCAACACGCGTGTGATTTGCGCTTCATCGTCGATTGCCAAGATCCGTTCTTGCATGATGCCTTTTGGTCCTGTTTGAACTCTCCGGGCTTATCTGCGCCAAGCGCTGGCGGCCGCCCCGGTCCAGCCAGTTTTTGAACCACCCATCATGAACGATACAGCATTTGGCTGGCCGGATAGCAGAATCAGCGGCATTCAGCGAGCGGCAGCCCATCGTACCGCTTGTCCGGAACGCCAAAGCCGATGGGAACGCGCAAGACCGGCTAGAATCTGAATTGGATGGATCTTTCTCCGGCCTTCGACTGGTTGCGCGAGACTCTGCGATGGGTACTGGCTGCCGCAATCACGGCCTTTGTCACAGCGGTTCTGGTAATCATGCGTGCCGATTCAGGCACGGCGGGCATACTGTATCTGGTTCTGGTCGTGTGGGCAGCCACTCTCGCCGGACGCGCCGTTTCCGTGTTCCTGGCGGTTATCGCCTCTTTTCTGTTTGACTACTATTTTCTCTTGCCCTTGCATTCCTTCGGTCTCTCTGGCCTTCAGTCATGGCTGGCGATGGTTGCGTTCGTCGTCTCCTGCGTGATTGTGAGCCGCGTGGCGGAGCGCGCGCGCCGGCAAACCAGGCAGGCAGAGCGGCGCCGGGAAGACGTGGAGAGACTCTACTCGCTGAGCCAGGAGATGATGTTGCATGAAGACGCGGCAGGCCTGATCCGCGAGATTCCCCGGCTGGTCGAGCATAACTTCGCGCTCAACGCGGTTCTGCTGTATGTACGCGACGAGGACCAGCTTTATTCCTCCATCCCTGGCATCCCGGTTGGTGGAAGTTCGGCGCCATTTACGCCCGAGACAATGCGTGAGTCCCTTCGAAAGGTCTCAGCCGCATGGGAGCCGAACTCTGAGCTACCCGAGGGCTACACGCCCATGAATCTGGTTTTCGGCATGAACAGCGTCGGCACCCTCGCCTGGAAACCAGCAACGCTTTCCCGCGAAGTCGCAACGTCGGTGGCGGCCCAGGTAGCTATCGCCATCACCCGTGCCCACGCCATCGAAGCCTCGGCCCGGCTCGAAGCCGCCCGCGCGGCAGACCGGTTGCGGACTGCGCTGATTGATTCTTTAACGCACGAGTTGCGCACTCCGCTTACCGCTATTCGAGCGGCCGCGACCACGCTTCTCGACGGTCACGGACTGGATGACGAAACGCGCTATGAACTTGCTACCATCGTCGACGAAGAGAGCTCCCGTCTGGATTCCCTGATCGGCGAAGCGGTGGAGATGGCAGAGATTGAGTCGGATGGCATTCGCGTCAGGCCGGTGCCGCTTCACACGGGCACGTTTCTGGAACATGCCGTCGAAGAGTCGCACGATCAGCTGGCCACGCATCGCGTCACCATCGTCGTGCAGCAGCCGGACACTCCGCTCTGGCTTGATCCCCATGTGATGGGCCGCGTTCTCCGCCATCTCCTCGAAAATGCTTCCCGATACACCCCCGCGAATAGCCGCATTCTGCTGCGTAGCCGCCGCTCGCTGGGTAAGGTCGAATTTCTTGTAGAGGATGACGGTCCTGGAATCGACCCTCACGATCTTCCTCTCATCTTCGACAAGTTTTATCGCGGCAAACAGGGACTCGCGACCGCGAAGGGCTCCGGCATGGGGCTCTCGATTACCAGAGCCCTCGTGACCGCTCACGGGGGCGGCATTGATGTTGAGAGCGTGCCGGGGCGGGGAACAACCTTTCGCGTATGGATACCGCTCGTCGAAAAGTCTCCCAATATCGCGCAAGCTGAAGGCTCAGAGACCGCGCTCGACGATGCGGGCGCTGGAACAGCCGAAGGTTCAGGAACTAAGGATGCAACGCATCCGGTCGCTGGACCGGCAACGGCAGCCAGGCATCCATTCCGTAGGAAATC
>Ga0302326_10027090_pt1 | contig 11566 bp, 12 predicted proteins | sample Palsa_T0_3_FD_202264 | JGI IMG/M metagenome (GOLD analysis project Ga0302326, IMG submission 202264) | Peat permafrost microbial communities from Stordalen Mire near Abisko, Sweden - Palsa_T0_3 | ecosystem: Environmental > Terrestrial > Soil > Palsa > Peat permafrost | place: Sweden: Abisko...
CCGATGTCGAGATTGATCCCGATATACTTGGAGCGCCCGGCGATGGCCGTTTTCCAATCGTCGGGAGTGGAGAATTCGTTGGGTTTCATGCTGTCGTGATTGTGAAAGCCGACGTAAATTCTGTACTGCCGCGCGTACTTATCCACGCGCTCGGAAATATCGACGTTCGATGAAGCGGTGATCTTGTTTAAGCCCATCGCTTTGGCGATCTGGAAGCCCTGGTCGATTTGTTCGTCGCTGAAATCGTCGCGAAAACTATAGTTGAGGGCGTAGAGATCGATGCCCGCGTCGTCGAACTTCTTGCGCACCGCCTTCATGTCGCCGAGCGGCGGATGGGAGCGCCAGGCATCCCGCTGCTTGGGGTCCTTGGGTTCAATGTGTCCGTTGAAAAGTTCGGCGTAGCCCAGGCCGATCTGCTTCATGGCGGCGATGCAGTCATCGAGAGACATCTCGCGGAAGCTGTAGGTCTGCGCGCCGATGGCGACGCCGCCGAACGTGGAGTTGATCCTGGCCGCGAGCAAGGAGGCCACGGGCGCCGCGATTGCGATTTTAGAGAAGTCTCTGCGTGTCATGAGGCCGATGATAACAGTTGCGAGGAGGAAAGTGATTCGGCGATCGCTTCGGCGATCTTCTTGCCGTGGAAGCGGCCGTTCTCGATAAAAATCTCGTTGGTATGCATCCCGGCCACGATGACGCCCGCGAGAAAAATGCCCGGACGATCGCTCTCCAGCGTTTCGGGATTGGTGCGAGGCCGCTGGGATTCCGGGTCCAGGCGAATGCCGAGCGATCCCAGAAATTCGAGATCCGGCCGATAGCCGGTCATGGCGAAGACGAAATCGTTCGGGAGCGTGATCCGGCCTTCCGGTGTCTCCAGCACCACCGATTTCGGCAGGATTTCGACCAGCGACGAATTGAAATAGGCCGGGATCTCGCCGCTCTTGATGCGGTTCTCGATGTTCGGCCGAATCCAATACTTGACGCGATCCGAAATTCCAGGGCCGCGATGAACTAGCGTGACGCGCGCACCGGTCCAGTGCAGCTCGAGCGCGGCGATCGCGGCGGAATTCTTCGCGCCGACGACGATCACGTCGTGGTTGTAGTAAGGATGCGGTTCCTTGTAGTAGTGGATGACTTTGTCGAGATCCTCGCCAGGGACGTTCAGCTCGTTGGGAATGTCGTAGTAGCCGGTCGCGAGAATGATTTTGCGCGCTCGATATTCCGAGGTGCTGGTGCGCAGTTGGAAATCGCCATCGTCGCCGTGGATCGCCAGCACGCGTTCGTACTGGTGGATGTTGAGCTGATAATACTCGGCCGCGCGCCGATAGTATTTCAGCGCTTCGGTGCGGCCAGGCTTCTCGTTGAGCGAGGTCATCGGCAGGCCGCCGATTTCGAGCAGCTCCGGCGTGGTAAAAAACACCATGTGCGTGGGGTAGTGATAAATGGAATTCACCACGCAGCCTTTGTCGATGAGCACCGTGTTTACGCCGCGCTGCTTCAGCTCGATCCCGCAAGCGAGGCCGGTGGGTCCCGCGCCCACCACGACGACGTCGAAACGCTCCACCGTCAAAGCATCCCTTCCACGGTGGCGTACACTGCGTCGAGCGCGCCCGCGAGCGCGGCTGGATTCTTGCCTCCGGCTTCGGCCATGTCGGGGCGTCCGCCACCTTTGCCGCCGACGGCTTGCGCAACCGATCCGGCGAGCTTGCCGGCGTGGACCTTGGACGTTAGATCTTTTGTGACGCCGGACACGATGGAGACGTTCGAATCCTCCGACGACGCCAGCACCACAACGCCGCTCTTCCACTTCACGCGGAAGGAATCCACCATGGTGCGCAACTGGTCGCGATTCATGCCGGGGACTTGCGCGGCCAGAACTTTGACGCCCTTGATGTCCTTTGCGCCGCTCTCGAGGCCCGCTACCTGGGCTCGCGCAAGCTGCTCCTTAGCTTGTTCGAGCTGTTTTTCCAGGACGCGTTTCTCGGCGGCGAGCTTTTCCTGGGCTTGTCGCGATGCGCGCGCTTCTTCCTCGAATTTATCCAGGACCGCAGTGCCGGTTAGGGCTTCGATGCGGCGCACGCCCGCCGATATGCTGCCTTCGTAAACGATCTTGCAGACTCCGATGTCGCCGGTGCGATGGACGTGAGTGCCTCCGCACAATTCCTTGCTGAAGCCGGGAACGGAGACGACTCGCACCTGGTCGCCGTATTTCTCGCCGAACAACGCCATCGCGCCGGTGTTGAGCGCCTGATCGAGAGCCATGACGTCGGTGTGGACCTCGTCATTCTCCAAGATGTGCTCGTTCATGAGCCGTTCGATTTCGGCGAGTTCGTCCGCGTCGGTGGCGGCGTAGTGCGTAAAGTCGAAACGCAGGCGGTTCTTGTCGACAACGCTGCCGGCTTGCTTGACGTGCCCGCCCAGAACCTTGCGCAAGGCCGCGTGGAGCAAATGCGTGGCGGTGTGGTTGCGCATGGTGGAATGTCGCACGTCGGCGTCGACTTTCGCGATCAATTCGTCGCCTTCGCGGATGGGGGCGAGGGTTTTTATCTTGTGGACTGTCGCACCCGGGGCCGGTTTGTAAGTGTCCTGAACGATGGCAACGTCTTCGCGGCTGGAAGGAGAAATCAGGACGCCGGTGTCGCCCACCTGACCGCCCGCTTCGGCATAGAACGGCGTTCGATCGAGCACGAGTTCGGTTTTGCCGTCGTTTTCGATAACGCGCAGGACCTTGACGGGCGCTTCAAGCGTCTTGCGGCCGATGAACTCGGTGGCCGGCAAGTCGCGATAAACCGGCGCGATTTGGGTCTTGTCGGCGCCTTTCCAGCTTGCCCGCGCGCGCGTCCGCTGCTTCTCCATCTCCGTTTGGAAACCAGCGTGATCGATGCTCAGGCCGCGTTCGCGCGCCATCTCGTCCTGCTCGTCCAATGCCAAGCCGAAGGTGTCGTAGAGCTTGAACGCCACCGGGCCGGGAATCGTCCCCTGGGCGGCCTGCTTGGCCTCGTCGAGAAACATTTTCTCGGCCACCTGGAACGTGGTTGCGTAGCGGCGCTCCTCATCCTGGATTACGCGCGCGATGCGATGTATGTTATCCATCAGCTCTGGATAGCCTGGCTTCATGAGCTCCGCGACAAATCCGGCGAGTTCGTAGAGATACGGCTGGTCACGGCCGATCAAGCGTGCCTTGCGGATGGCGCGGCGCATGATTTTGCGCAGCACGTAGCCTCGACCTTCGTTCGAAGGTAATACGCCGTCGTGAATCAAAAATGTGGTTGCCCGTGCGTGATCGGCGTTGACATTGAGCGCCACCTTGATCGCCGTTTGCGCCATCGATGAAGCGTTGTCCGGATAGGAGACGTTGAACATTTCTGCGGCGCGGTTGATGATGGGGCGCAACAAGTCTGTGTCGTAATTCGAAAGCACGTCTTGCAGCACGCAAGCGACCCGCTCCAGCCCCATGCCGGTGTCGATGGATGGCCTGGGCAGCGGCGTCATGATGCCGTCGGAGGCGCGATCGAACTGCATGAAGACCAGATTCCACAGCTCGACGAAACGCTCGCCGGGATTGTGCGGAAACTCGCCTTCGCCGGCTTCCGGGCCGAAGTCGTAATGGATTTCAGAGCAAGGGCCGCACGGACCGGTATCGCCCATCTGCCAGAAATTGTCGGCTTCGTCCATACGGAAGATGCGGCTCTTTGGGACGCCCGCAACCTCCTGCCACAGCTGCTCGGCGTCATCGTCCTCGCGAAATACGGTGACATAGAGCCTGTCCTTTGGGATCGCGAAATCCTTGGTGAGCAGCTCCCAGGCGAAGGCGATGGCATCGCGCTTGAAATAATCGCCGAAGGAAAAATTGCCGAGCATCTCGAAAAAGGTGTGATGGCGGCGGGTATAGCCGACGTTATCGAGATCGTTGTGTTTGCCGCCGGCGCGGACGCACTTTTGAGAGGTGGTGGCTCGCTTGTAGTCGCGTTTTTCGAGACCGGTGAAGACGTCCTTGAACTGGTTCATGCCCGCGTTGGCGAACAGCAACGTGGCGTCGTTGGCCGGCACCAACGACGAACTGCGGAGGATCTTGTGGCCGTGCGCCGCGAAGTAATCGAGAAACTTCTGGCGGATTTCGTTCCCTGTCATGTACCTTTATTGTGACAGGTCCGGGTGGTTTATTTGCTGAGAACCACGATGCTTTCCGAGGCGGCCGCCTTCTCGAGATCGGAATCGCGCGTTGCCAATGGCAAAGAAAAGCGCTTCGCCAGATCGAGATACGCCACATCGTAGGAGGTCAGCCGGTACTTCGTGGCCAGCTCGTGCAATCGGGGAAAATCTGTCACCTGTGGCGCGCGATCAATTCTAAAATTGAGTGTCGAGAATTGGACCAGGAATTCTCTCCCACGGTCGGCCGGGACCCTTTGGCGCTTTATGACCACACCAACGGCATTCAGGATTTCCCAGGCCCAAATGGATGGACGTGCAATTCGCTCCCCCGCCGCGCCCATTCAAGCATCTCTTCCGATGCCGGTGTCATCTCGTCCTCGCAGCACCAAGGCATGCAGGCGGATACGTCAAGAACGAACGACTGCATCAATACTTGTGACCGATGTGGGCTAACTCTCGGATTGACATTCCCTGCAGATCGAGCCGCACACCCTTGCGGAGTTCGCGAATGCGCGCGACGGCCGCACTTGCTCTTTCCGGGTCAAATCCACTTTCAGGGAGAGGAAGCGCGCCGATCGCGGTTTCGATGAACTCATCGACCGAGCGGACCAAGCCGGCGTCGATAGCCCGTTTGATGGCCTTTTCCTGATCGGATGTGAGAGTGATGGTCATACAAGCTCCCTTATCTCCTAGGTTAACTCGATTTGGCGGTGTGGCATGCCGTATAATCCGTAAAAGCTGCCCTTAAGCTGCGTCCGACTGACCCACATTCAAACCGACCGACTACGCGCTGCGCACACGGCCTTATAATTTTAAGGGTATGGCGTCGCCATTTCGCTACAACAAGAACGAGCGCAGGCGCTGGCGGCCGCAAGAGCTAGTTTTAGATCTAGCGCCCAAACTGGAAGAGATTAACCCGGAGATCGCCGCCTACGTTATGCGGGGCGCTGAGCTATATGTTCAGATCGCCAACGCGAAGCGCCGCAAGACGAAGTCCAAGACTCCAAACTGACCCGAAGGGCCCATGCCGTATAATCGTAAAAGCCCTCAACCCGGAGTGCTTCCGAAATAAGTCATGTTCGATAACCTGTCCGATAAGCTGCAGCGGGTGTTCAAGAACCTGCGCGGCGAAGGAAAACTGAGCGCCGAAAACATGGAGGCCGCGTTGCGCGAGATCCGCGTCGCGCTGCTCGAGGCCGACGTCCATTTCCGCGTTGTCAAACAGTTCATCGAAAACATCAAGGAAAAAGCCATGGGCGAGGAAGTGCTCACCGCGCTTTCGCCTACCCAACAGGTGGTCAAGATCGTCCGCGACGAGATGATCAAGACACTCGGAAGCCATCAATCAAAGCTCCGGATGGCCAATGAGCCGCCCACTACCATCATGATCGTCGGCTTGCAAGGCTCGGGTAAAACGACCACCACAGGCAAGCTGTCGCGGTGGCTATCGAAGAACGGGCACAGTCCACTGATGGTCTCGGTGGACGTGTATCGGCCGGCCGCTCGGCAACAGTTGAGCGTGATTGCGCGCGACATCAAGCTTCCCATTTACGACGGCACGCCGGAGGAAACCAAGCCGGTGGAGCTGGCTCGCGGCGCGCTGCGCGATTCGAAACAGACCGGCCGCGATATTCTGCTGGTGGATACCGCCGGCCGCCTGCACATCGACGATCAGCTCATGCAGGAGCTCCGGGAATTGAAGGAACTGCTGGCGCCCACGGAAGTGCTGTTCGTCGCCGACGCGATGACCGGGCAAGACGCGGTAAAATCCGCCGACGAATTTCATAAGCAGCTCGGAATCACCGGCATCATTCTGACCAAGATGGACGGCGACGCGCGCGGCGGCGCTGCGCTTTCGATCCGCAATATCACCGGCCAGCCGCTGAAATTCGTGGGCGTGGGCGAGAAATTCGACGCGCTCGAACCGTTCCATCCGGATCGCGTGGCGCAACGCATCCTCGGGATGGGCGACATGCTTTCGCTGATCGAAAAGGTGGAAGAGACCATCGATCAGAAGAAAGCCGAGGAAATGCAGCGCAAGCTCATGGACAATGAGTTTACGCTGGAGGATTTCCGCGACCAGTTGCGGCAGATCCGCAAGCTGGGTCCGCTGGAATCGCTACTCGGCATGATGCCGAACCTTGGACCGTTGAAGAATCTGAAAGACGTCAAAGTGGACGAGAATGAGATCACGCGCGTGGTGGCGATCATCGATTCGATGACGCCGCGGGAACGCGACAATCACATGATCATCAACGGGGCCCGGCGCCGGCGTATCGCCAAGGGCAGCGGCACCAGCGTGCAGGAAGTGAATTCACTGCTCAAGCAGTACGCGCAGGCTCGCAAGATGATGAAGAGCATTACGGGCGGCGGAGGCATGCTCGGAAAGCGGCTGGCCAAACTCAAGCTGCCAATGCTACAGTAGGAGAAAGAATGCTAATGATACGTCTGGCGCGATTCGGCGCCAAGAAGAAACCGTCTTATCGCTTGGTTGTGATCGACAAAGAGCGGGCTCGCAATAGCCGTTCGGTGGAAGTGGTGGGCACGTATAATCCGATTATTCAGCCGCCCGCGGTTACTCTGAACCACGAGCGGATCGAATATTGGTTGAAGAATGGCGCGCAGCCTTCGGACACCGTGACCCGTTTGCTGAAAAATCACCCCGCCCCGGCGCCCGCGGCAGCCTGACGCGCCGTAAGGCTGCACAAGCTAAAGCATATGCCACCGTCGCGCGCCCGCGGCTGATTTACTATTGAGACTATGAGCACTCCATCCGCGCCCGTGAAAACACGCATCGATATTAAAGGCTCCGTCGAAGGCCGCCACGCCGAGGTTCTCACGCCCCAAGCCGTCGACTTTTTGGGCGAACTCGCGCGCAAGTTCGAAGGTCGCCGCCAGGAGCTGCTGGCCCGCAGAAAGGTTCGGCAGCAAGAGATCGACAATGGCGCGCTTCCGGACTTTCTGCCTTCGACCGCCTCCATTCGCGCGCAGGAATGGACCGTGGCGCCGATCCCGAAAGACATGCAAGATCGCCGCGTCGAGATCACCGGGCCGGTGGATCGCAAGATGATCATCAATGCGCTCAACTCCGGCGCAAGCGTGTTCATGGCCGATTTCGAGGACGCGAACTCGCCGACTTGGCGAAACAATCTGGATGGACAGGTGAACCTCGGCGACGCGATTCGCGGAACGATCAGTTTTGAGAGCCCCGAGGGAAAGAGCTACCGGCTGAACGAACGGATCGCGACGCTCATGGTGCGGCCGCGCGGGTGGCATCTGGTGGAAAAGCATTTTCTCGTGGATGGCGCTCCCATTTCCGGATCGCTTTTCGATTTCGGCCTGTACTTCTTTCACAACGCGAAGGCGCTGGCCGCCAAGGGTTCCGGCCCGTATTTCTACCTGCCGAAGATGGAGAGCCATGTGGAAGCGCGTCTCTGGAATGACGTGTTCAACCATGCGCAGGATGCTTTGGGCGTCGCGCGAGGGACCATCCGCGGAACGGTTCTCATCGAGACGATTCTGGCGGCGTTCGAGATGGACGAGATCCTGTGGGAGCTGCGCGAGCACTCCGCCGGGCTCAATTGCGGGCGCTGGGATTATATCTTCAGCTACATCAAGAAATTCCGCAACCGGCCGGATTTCGTGCTGCCGAATCGCGCGCAGGTCACTATGGAGCGGCACTTCCTGAGCTCGTACGTGCAATTGCTGATCAAGACTTGCCATCGCCGAGGCATACACGCCATGGGCGGAATGGCGGCGCAAGTGCCGATCAAAAACGATCCGGCGGCCAACGAACAGGCGCTCGAAAAAGTCCGGCAGGACAAGCTGCGCGAAGTCCGCGCCGGGCACGACGGCACGTGGGTGGCGCATCCCGGCTTGGTGCCGGTGGCCAAGCAGATTTTCGACGAACACATGAAAGGGCCTAATCAACTGGGCGTGCGGCGCGATGAGGTACGCGTTACGGGGGCAGACTTGCTGGCGGTCCCGGATGGCGAAATTACCGAGCAGGGGTTGCGCTGGAACGTTGACGTCGGCATCCAGTACCTGGAAGCCTGGTTGCGCGGATCGGGATGCGTTCCGATTTATAACTTGATGGAAGACGCGGCGACGGCCGAGATTTGTCGCGCGCAGGTTTGGCAATGGGTCCGGCACGGCGCCAAGCTGACGGACGGGCGACCGGTGACGGCGTCGATGGTGCTGGACGCCACTAAGCAGCAGCTCGATAAGCTGCACGGCGAACTGGGCGCCGAACGTTTCGCGCAGGGCAAATTCTCAACCGCGGCTCAACTCTTCGACCAGATGATGACCAACGCCGATTTTCCGGAGTTTCTTACTCTGGTGGCGTACGATTATATCGATTAAGACCGCCGGTTATTTTTGCGGCGCGTCTGTCTTCGCCGCGTCGGTCGGCATGTCGAGCTTCGGGTAGTACGGCTGATCGAGCTGCTGGAATTTCTGCATCCACTTCTTGCCCGCTTCCTGGGGCGTGAAACTCCACTCCTGGCGATGGTAGTTCCAATCTTCCGGATTCAACTGCTGCGCGCGCTGCCAGTATTTGCCCGCCAGCTGGTTGTTGCCGTTGTCATGGAACCAGACGGCAAGCTTGAAGCTGGCCTCGGCTTCCATTTCGGACGCAGACCTCGGTCTGACGCGGCGCGCGAATTCATCGTCGGAAAGCGCATAGACGCTGCGCTCGCCGTTCTTCACCCAATCGCGCAGGCCGGCGACATATAAGGCGCCTTCGATGGCGATCTTCTTGCCGCCGAACGTGTCGGTGCGGCTTTCGGTCCAGGATGGTTCGGCGGGACGCACCACGCGCCCGGCCTCATCGATCCAAATCCCCATAGGCACGTTGATGAACTGGTACGCGGAACTAATGTCGTGCTTGGCATCGATCAGAGTGACGAAGGTGGCGTGGGCTTTGTCGTACCACTGTCCGGCCGCGGCTTCGCCTCCGGTGTCTTCGGCCGCCGCGATCATCTCGAAATTCTGGTCTTTGAGTTCAGCGTAGATTTTCTGCCAGCCTGGCAGATCGAGGCGGCAACCTCACCAAGAGGCCCAGGTATGCACCAGCACTTTCTTGCCCCGAAAATCCGAGAGATGCACGATGCGCCCTTTGCGATCGGGAACCGCGAAATCGGGCGCGATGCGGGATTGGTAGAAGCTTCCGCGCAGCACGGGGATGTCTCCGAAACTCCAGACGCCGGCGTCGGCGACGTACGTCTGTCCCACCTTGCGCGAAAATCCGGTCAGGTTGAACCACTCGCCGCTCCTCAGAGCTTTCGGAATCGGAATACACATATCCGCGCGGCAAGCGCCCTGTGGCTTCAGCTCGAATTGATTGATGCGCGGGAGGTCGGCGGCGCGCACCCATAAGTCCTTGTCGTCCGGCCGAGTCTTGTCGAGCTTGACGGTGCTATCGGCATAAAGCACCGTTGTGGCGGAGGTGGTTGGCGCTCCCAAAGCTACGGCGGCGCTGGTGGATGTCAAAAGAAAGTCGCGGCGATTCATTTTATTTGGTCTCCGAGTTTCCGGCTGGGCCGTTTTCCGACGGGTAATCCTTGCTGAACCAATCCGTGTGCATATTAGTGGCGATGTCGAGCACGCGCACGCGCGTGAATCCGAGTTCCTTCAGCGTTCGGTAAGCGGGCCTGATGTTGGGGCATTTCTCCATCGGACAGCAGCCGCAATAGATGACGATGTCGGCGTCCTTCGAAAGACTCGCGACGGCTTTCTTGAGCGCCTCGATTCCTTCGGGCTTCGACGTGGGTCCCGCGTCGACAGCATGCACGATGTGCTTGCTGCGATAGAGGACGGGGAAGGCGACTGAGATAACGATGGGCGTTTTGCCGGATTCGAGCTGGCGCGCGAACGATGCCGGTTCGATCACCGCGCCGTTCGGCCACGGGTCCGATGCGCTCTGGCCGAAGAGCAGCGCCGCGACCAGCGCCAGGCCGACCGGGATTAGCGATCTCATGAACTCAGCATAGCCTAAGATCGGGGCGAGTATACTGGTATCCGTAAAAAGCGACAGCGCGCTGAGCGCGGGAGGAAACGATGATCATTAGCCGACGCAGGATGTTCGCCGGCGCAATCGCGGGGTTGCTTCCCAGGGTTTTGCGAGGCGCCGATCACCCGGATCAGCCACGGATGATCGTGCTATCGCCACGGCCAACCGATCTCGAGATGCCGCTCGAAGGCTTCACCGATTGGATTACGCCAATCGACCGATTCTTCGTCCGTTGTCATACGTACACACCGAAGGTAAACCTGAACGAGTGGAGTCTCAAGATCGATGGCGTAGTCGAACGCCCGATGACGCTGTCGCTGGACGATCTGAAGAAGATGCCGCGCGTGGAAATGGTCGGCGTATTGGAGTGCGCCGGCAATGGAAGAAGCTTTTACGAGCCGCGCGTTGCGGGGACGCAGTGGGCCTTCGGTTCGGTCGGCAACGGACGATGGGCGGGCGCGCGTCTTCGGGACGTCCTCGAAAAAGCGGGCATCAAGAGTTCTGCCACGGAGATTCTGTGCGATGGCGCGGATGTCCCGATCGGGAAGATGCCCGATTTCCAGCGCACTATTCCGGCTACCAAGGCGCTCCATCCCGATACTCTTCTTGCGTACGAGATGAACGGCCGGGCGTTACCGGTCGAGCATGGATTTCCGCTGCGCGTGATCGCTCCGGGCTGGGCAGGCGATTGGTGGGTGAAATGGTTGCAGCACATCGAAGTGCTCGATCATGAATTCGACGGCTTCTGGATGAAGACGGCTTACCGCCATCCGACGCACCCTGTCCCTCCGGGGACGGCCGTGGACCCTTCGGAGATGGCGCCGGTCACGGATCTCAACGTAAAGTCGGTGATCGCAACTCCCGACGGGTGGGCTAAACCCGGGGCGGTGCGCGTCCAAGGCGCGGCGTGGTCGAATACGTCGCCGGTGGGTCGAGTGGAGGTTTCCACCGATGGCGGGAGTAGCTGGAAATCGGCCAAGCTAACCGGGCCGCAGACCAAATATGGCTGGCGCCTTTGGCACTACGATTGGAGACCGGCAGAAGGTAAGTACACGCTCATGTCCCGCGCGACGAATATGGCCGGGCAGACGCAGCCGCTCAATCAGGAATGGAACCCATCGGGCTACTTGTGGAATGTGGCTCAGCCGGTAGCCGTTACGATCTCGGCGTATGCTCCTCCGTCGAACGCCGACGACGGACTGGCCGGTGCTCCCGAAACGGATTATCCGGATGCCTACAAGGCCGCTTGCCTCGGTTGTCATAACGAGTTCATGATGCAGCAACAACGCCTGACCCGCGCACAGTGGGAACGGGAGATCAACAAGATGACGGGCTGGGGCGCGGAAGTGAAGGCGCAAGATCGCGAAGCCATACTGAATTATCTATCTACCCGGTTTAAACAATAGC
>Ga0302326_10027091_pt1 | contig 11566 bp, 5 predicted proteins | sample Palsa_T0_3_FD_202264 | JGI IMG/M metagenome (GOLD analysis project Ga0302326, IMG submission 202264) | Peat permafrost microbial communities from Stordalen Mire near Abisko, Sweden - Palsa_T0_3 | ecosystem: Environmental > Terrestrial > Soil > Palsa > Peat permafrost | place: Sweden: Abisko...
CGACGACAACGGGGCGATCAACCGCCAGCGCCGCGTCGAACAACTCGAGCGCCTGCTCAGTGCTCATCGCGGCCACCCCGCCACGGTTGAGCCGGGCTAGATCGCGGCTGCTCAAGTGAGCGGTCATTGCGCTGGAACGTGCCCACATTCCCCACGCGAGGGACACCCCTGGCAGCCCCGCGGCCTGGCGACGCGCGGCCAGTCCGTCCAAGAACGCGTTGGCCGCTGCGTAGTTACTCTGCCCGGCTGCACCCACCGTGCCCGCGATCGAGGAACACAGCACAAACATCGACAGCCCCAGATCACGAGTCAGCTCGTGCAGGTTCCACGCCGCGTCCACCTTGGCTCGCAGCACCGTATCTACCCGATCCGGCGTCAGCGACGTGATCACCGCGTCATCGAGCACCCCGGCGGCATGAATCACTCCGCGCAGCGGCGGGCAGCGTCGCTGCAGCTGAGCCAACATCTCCACAACGGAACGTCGATCCGCCACATCGCAGGCCAAGACCTGCACCTGAGCGCCCGCACGAGCCAAATCGAGGGTCAGCTCTGCGGTCGACTTCGAGCGACTCCCCCGCCGACTGACCAACACGACGTGACGCACTCCGTATGCGTTGACTACGTGGCGGGCCAACTCCCCGCCAGCCATGCCGGTGCCTCCGGTAATCAACACCGTGCCTCGGGCAAGGTCGTCGGCAAGCGCCGACGGCATAGTCAGGACCACTTTGCCGGTGTGGCGGGCCTGGCTGATGAATCGGTACGCCTCCACCGCGCAGCGCACATCCCAGGTGGTCACCGGCAACAGGTCCAACACTCGGGCGTCGAACAGCTCCGTCAACTCGTTCAGCATCGCCTTCATGCGCTGCGGGCCGGCCTCGATCAAGTCGAATGTCTGATAGCCCACGGCGGGATATTGGTCGGCGATCAGCTGCGCGTCACGGATATCGGTCTTGCCCATCTCGATGAAACGTCCGCCGCGAACCAGTAGCCGCAACGAGGCATCCACGAACTCGCCGGCCAGCGAGTTGAGCACCACATCGATGCCGCGGCCTTCAGTGACCGACAAGAACTTTTCTTCGAATCCCAGCGTGCGAGAGTCGCCGATGTGGTCCTCATCGAAACCCATGGCGCGCAACGTGTCCCATTTACCGCGGCTGGCGGTGACGAAGACTTCCGCGCCCCAGTGCCGGGCCAACTGCACTGCGGCCATCCCGACTCCGCCCGTGCCGGCATGTATCAGCACTGCTTCCCCGGCACGAGTCGCGGCCAGATCCGCCAGCCCGTACAAGGCCGTCAGAAACGCCACCGGCACCCCAGCCGCCTGCGCGAACGACCACTCCTTCGGCATCGTGACCAGCAGGTGCTGGTCAGCCACCGCCGACGGACCTGTCCCGTCGATCAGCCCCATCACTGAGTCACCGACGGCGACATCAGCGACCTCGGGACCGGTCTCGACCACCACCCCGGCGCCTTCTGCACCCAGCACCGGGGCCTGACCGGGATACATCCCCAACGCCGCCATCACATCGCGGAAGTTGACCCCGGATGCCGCCACCGCCACCCGCACCTGCCCTGCTTGCAGAGGCGCTTGCGGCTCCGGGCAGGGCCGGATCATCAGACTCTCCAACGTCCCGCCCGCACCGGCCGTCAACCGCCACGCGGGGTCTTCCGCGGGTAGTTCTAGCAGCGCAGGGGCCGGGGCCAACCGGGCGGTGTGCACACCACCGGCGCGCACCAGCAGTTGGGGCTCGCCGGTTGCGACCAGCTGCGCCGCATCGATCGCCGTGTCAGCGTCGATCAGCACGATGCGGCCCGGATGTTCGGCTTGCGCAGAGCGCACCAAACCCCACACCGCTGCGCCGGCCAGGTCGCTGACCGCCTCCCCGCATAGCCCCATCGCGCCACCGGTCAGCACAACCAATCTGCCCGGATTACTACCCGCCAGCCAACGCTGTAGCACGTCCAGGGCGGCGTAGGTCGCAGTGCGCACCGAGCTCACCACGTCGTCACCGGCAAACCCGCACCGCCACACCACCACACTGTCGGCGGTAGCCGTCTCACCGTCAGCGTCGGCAGCCCAGTAGTCATCCCAGGTCACTACCGGGAGCTGGGCCAACCCGTCGATCAGTCGGGACTTCAGCGGCAGCGGAGACCACACCACTTCTAGCGGTTCGCAATCGGGGCGCGCCGCTGCCGCGGTCACCGCGGCGTGCAACTGCTCGCCGGTCATCGGGCGGGTCATCAGCGAGCGCACCGTCAACACCGGCAGGCCCGACGCGTCGGCCACGTCAATCGACATCGCGCCCGCATCCAGCGCGGAGAAGCGAGCCCGCACCCGACTGGCGCCGCCCGCGTGTAGCGACACTCCCCGCCAGCAAAACGGCAACACGGTCTCGGCGGTGTCGGCGCCAAGCCCGAAGGCATGCAAAACCGCATCCAACAGTGCGGGGTGAATTCCCATCCCGTCGACCCGAACACCGGCGTCCGCGGGAGCAGCGGCCTCTGCGAAGAGTTCCGGTCCACGCCGCCACAGCGCGACCAAGCCGTGAAACGCCGGGCCGTATTCGTAGCCGCGCACCGCAAGACGCGCGTAGCCGTCCGATATGTCCACGCTTTCCGCGCCATCCGGCGGCCACACCGACAGATCGACCGACGCCTCGGCGGCCGACACCCCGAGCGTGCCCTCGGCATGTAGCGACCACTCCGCATCGGGTTGATCGCGCCGGGAGTACACCGACACCGGCCGGCCGGCCGACTCGTCGGCGGCTCCGACGACGACCTGGACCTGCAATCCGGCGCCCTGCGGCACCACCAGCGGCGTGGCCAGCACCAGCTCGTCGATGACTGCGCACCCGACCTCGTCAGCGGCGCGGATCACCAACTCAATAAAGCCGGCTCCGGGAAACAGCACCACACCGCCCACCACGTGATCGGCCAACCACGGTTGAGCTGCCAGCGACAACCGACCGGTCAGCACGATGCCGCCAGAATCGGGTCGCTCCACGATCGCACCCAGCAGCGGGTGCCCGGTCCCGTCGACGCCCAAGCCGGTCGCGTCGGCGGCGCCCACCGAGCCTTGCGCCCAAAACCGCCGGCCCTGAAATGCGTAGGTGGGCAACTCCACCCGCCGGCCACCCGAGCCGGCAAACACCGCAGGCCAGTCCACTCCCACCCCTGTGGTGAACGCATGGCCGACAGCACCGATCAGTGCGGCCACCTCAGGGCGGCCTTTTGCCAACGCCGGGACCACCACGGCCTCGGGGGACGACAGCGACTGTTCGATCGATGCCGTCAGACCGCTGGCGGGACCTGCCTCGATGAAGTGGGTCGCACCGCGGGCTCGCAGGCGGCGCGCGCTATCGGCGAACCGCACCGGCCGGCGGATGTGATCCACCCAGTACTGCGCCGACCCGAAGCCGGAATTGGACCCGGCGAGCTCGGCCGTCACATTCGAGACGACCCCGATCTGGGGCTTTCGCACCTCAACTCGCGCGGCGAGACACCCGAACTCTTCGAGCATCGGCTCCATCAACGGCGAATGAAACGCGTGGGAGACCGACAACGGGCGGACCCGCCGGCCCTGCTGAGCCAACTGTTGCGCAATCGCGTTCACCGCGGGCTGTGCTCCTGAGATCACCACCGATTGAGGGCCGTTGATCGCCGCGATCGCCACTCCACCGCGCAACAACTTCGCCACCTCGTGTTCGGCTGCGACCACGGAGACCATGGCGCCGCCCGCCGCCAACCCCTGCATCAACCGCCCCCGCGCAGCGACCAACATGGCCGCGTCCGCCAGCTTCAACACCCCGGCCGCATACGCCGCTGACAACTCCCCCACCGAATGGCCCATCACGAAATCCGGGCTCAATCCCCATGACCGCAAGACTGCGAACAACGACGTCTCCACCGCGAACAACGCCGGTTGGGCGAACTCGGTGGTGTCGAGCAGACCCTGATCGTCACCCCAGACGACGTCGCGCAGCGGCAGTCGCAGGTGCCGGTCCAACTCATCTGTCACCGCATCAAAGGCCTGAGCGAATAACGGTAAGTGACAGTAGAGTTCGCGGCCCATCCCGATCCGCTGCGAACCCTGCCCGGGGAACACGATCACCGTCTTGCCGACATGCCCCGCCCGGCCCATCACCACGCCCGCATCCGGCTGGCCATCGGCAACGCCGGCCAGACCCGCCAGCAACTGCTGGCGATCTGCGCCGACCACCACAGCTCGATGCTCGAACACCGACCGCCGTGCCAACGACCACCCCACATCGACGGGGTTCAGCTGTTCGTCGGACTGCACGCAGGTCAACAATCGGTCCGCCTGCGCGGCCAACGCCTCCGCCGATCGTGCCGAGATCACCCACGGCAAGGTCGACAATCCCATCCGACCGGGTCCATCTGAATTCGTTGCGCCGCCGGGGCTCTCGATCAGCTCGGCTGAGCTTTCCTCCAAGATCACATGCGCGTTGGTGCCACTGATCCCGAACGAGGACACGCCTGCACGGCGCGGACGCCCGTCGGCCGGCCAGCCCCGAGCCTCGGTCAAGACCGAAACCGCTCCGCTCGACCAATCCACGTATGGCGAAGGGACGTCGACGTGCAGTGTCGCCGGCATCACTCCGTGCCGCATCGCCTGCACCATCTTGATCACGCCGGCCACCCCGGCCGCGGCCTGAGTGTGAGCCATATTCGATTTGATCGAGCCCAACCAGAGCGGCCGTCCTTGAGGACGGTCTTTTCCGTAAGTGGCCAGCAACGCTTGCGCCTCGATTGGATCACCCAGTTTGGTGCCCGTGCCGTGGGCCTCCACGACATCCACGTCGGCGGCGGTCAGTCCTCCGCTGGCCAGCGCCGCCCGAATCACGCGCTGTTGAGAAGGACCGTTCGGTGCGGTCAGACCGTTAGAGGCGCCATCTTGGTTGACTGCGCTACCGCGCACCACAGCCAATACCGGATGCCCCAACCGTCGCGCATCCGACAACCGCTCGAGCACCACGACCCCGGCGCCCTCACCCCACGCGGTCCCATCAGCCGCGCCGGCAAAAGACTTACACCGCCCGTCGGAGGCCAATCCCCGCTGCCGACTGAACCCCACGAACACCGCGGGAGACGAGATCACCGTCGCCCCTCCGGCCAACGCCAAATCGCACTCCCCCGACCGCAACGACTGCACCGCCCAATGCATGGCGACCAATGACGACGAACACGCGGTATCCACCGACACCGCCGGGCCTTCCAGCCCCAAGAAGTACGCCACCCGCCCCGAGGCCACGCTCGACGCCGAACCTGTCAGCCGATACCCCTCCAGGTCGGTCGCCTCGCTGGCATAGCTTTGGCCGAAGATCCCGGTGAACACGCCGGTCGCCGAACCCCGCAACGATGTCGGTTCGATTCCCGCGTGCTCCAGTGCCTCCCAGGAGCACTCCATCAACAACCGTTGCTCAGGATCCATCGCCAATGCCTCCCCCGAGGCGATCCCGAAGAACCCGGCATCGAAACCCGCCACGTCCGCGACGAAGCCGCCCTGCCGCGCATAGGTCTTGCCCAACGTGTCTGGATCGGCGTCGTACAACCCGTCCACATCCCAACCTCGATCGTTGGGAAACTCCGACACCACATCCCGGCCGTCCGCCACCACATCCCACAGGCCACGCGGGGAATTGACCCCACCCGGGAACCGGCAGCCCATCCCCACCAGAACCACCGGCTCGTCCGATTGCGCCGAGGAGGCAAGCGGCACCGGGCTGGCAGATCCAGAGAGTTCAGCGTCCAAATGCCGGGCCAGGCCGGTAATCGAGCCGTAGTCCCATCCGACCGTGTCGCGCAGCTGCAGACCGGTCACCGCTGCCATTCGATTACGGAGCTCCACCGTCATCTGCGAGTCGAAACCCAACTCGGCGAACGTGAGATCCGGGTTCAGCGACCGGGCACCCCGCGCACCCAAGATGTTCGCGGCCTCTGCGCTCACGGCCTCCAGCACCAGGCGCTGACGTTGTGCCTGCAGGGCGGCCAGCCCCTCGTTGAGCGTCGCGTCACTCGGGTTTTCAGCAATCCGCGTGTTCGACGCCGGTCCGCTGTCTGACGATGATGCCGTGTCCGACCGAGGGGTATCTGACGGGAGATCCCAGATCGGTTGTGCTGCGCTCTGCGCGCGGAGCGCGCCTCGCATCAGCTTGCCGGTCGAAGTTCGGGGAAGTTGTTCGGCGATGACAAACCGGTGCGGCACCTTGAATGCGGACAGTTGAGTAGCCAGCCGGCGGTGGATGTCGCGGGTAACCACTTGTTCGTCGAATCGCCCGCTGCTGGGGACGACGAACGCTTGCAAAGCCCACGCCCCGGTGGATTCCCTTACCGAGACAACAGCAGCCTCGGCGACATTGGGGTCCTCGATGATGAGCCGCTCGACCTCGGTCGGATCGACGTTGAGGCCCCCGACGATTTCGATGTCATCCGCTCGGCAGCGGTAAGTGACCCATCCGTCAGCGTCGACGGAGACCCGATCTCCCGTGTTGAGCCAGTCCCCGTCCGTCAGAAGATTGGTGGATCGGTTCCAGTAGCCTGCCGCGATCGACGGTCCTCGGACCCACAGATCGCCCTCGACCTCCGGTTCGGTGGTCGCGCCGTCCAGGGCCACCACGCGAATCTCGTACGGTGGTAAAACCTTTCCGAGGGTTCCCGGGCGCCATTCCTCGACTGTGTTCGACACGAAGGTCTGCCCGACCTCGGTAGATCCAATTCCGTCGAGTATCGGAATACCGCCGAAGAACTCTGCGAGCCGCTCGGCGAGCCGGATCCCCAGGGCCTCTCCCGCCGACACCGCGCACCGGAGCGACCGAAACGAATCCGGCGAGCAGGTGTCGGCGACTCTCGCCAGAAAACTCGGCACTCCGTAAAGAACCGACGGCGCGAATTCCGCGCTCAACTCGGCCGCCAAATCCACGCTGACCGGGCCCGGGTTGATTACCGACGAACCACCTGTCGCCAATGGAAACCAGACCGAATTACCCAGGCCGTACGCAAAATACATGCGGGCGATACTCAGCCCGACGTCGTGGGGAGTGAGCTGCAAGGCTTTGCGACACATGGCGTCGACGTACACCAGAACATCGCTGTGCCGATGGATCGCAGCTTTCGGCGAACCCGTGGTACCAGACGTGTAGGTCGCGTAGGCGAGCATGTCGCTGCTCACCGGCTCGTAGTCACCCGGCTCGACCCGGCTCGCATCGGACAAGAGCTCATCGGCTGACACCACACTCGACCGCTCGAACCGAGCGCGGAGCGAGCCAGACGTGACGATGAGCGCCGGCTCTGCGTCGCGTTCTTGAAACGCGTGCTCATCAGGATGGGACTCCGGGTTCGCCAAGAACGCCAGAATCCCGCGACCCAGGCAGGCCAGCAAAAGCTCCACCAGTGCCGGCGAATCCGGAAGGCACAACAGAACACGGTCGCCGCCGGCGATACCGCGGTTTCTCAGTACTTCGCCGAGACGCGCGGCGCTGTTATGGATTTCGCCATGCGTCACGACATGCGGCGCATAGTAAGCGGGCTTCTCGAGCCATCCAGCTTCCGATGCCTGTTCGGCCAATAGCCTTGCCAGGTTCCCATTCGGCACTACTGAACCGCCTCCCCAGTTGACCACCGGGACCGTGATCCATCGATCTCGCGCGAAACACTTTCGATTCCCGGGCATGACTGTTGTGGCGTGACGATGTCGGTACTGCTCACGAGTACCAGGGATCCGCGGGCTGAATGCAAATCGATCTCCAACTCAGTGTATTCGGTGTGATGTGAATCTAAGCAACGATCAGATCCACGTCACCGACCTTTTTTGGAAATCATCTCGAAGAAAGTACTCGGTGATGATAATCGCTGGTTGCCCGTCGCTAATCACGCGATATCGGCGAGCAACAATTGTCGGTTCCGAAGTCTGGTAGCCAGCCAACGCGAGCCAATCAGGCGGTCGCCCTACCCATACGTCAGCTGCTTCCTTGAAGGTTTCAAGGGCACTAGCAGCCATGATTTCGCCGATAGGACGCTCGGTCTCCAACAAGCTAGTCGTGATCGCGTGCGGCAGCAGGTCAACAGCAACCAACGACTCCGCAGCGACAAATGAGTGACCCGAACTCCGACCGTTGAGCAAGATCCGACGCTGAAGAATTCGGCCACCCGGTAATTGCTCCAGACCAGATATTTGCGGCGCCGCACCGTGAACGTGCTGCTCGACAATCTGGACGACGACCTCATCATCAGCGACAATGCCAAGAATCCGAGTGAGAGTGCCGTTACTGGCAATCAGTATCCGAAGGTCACGATCAAGCTTTCGAATTTCGTCCTCGGAAAGAAAGCACTCGACCGCTTCCCGACCAGCCGAGAAGCCGAGCCCGGCCAACTGGTGGGTTTCCGACATCATGCCGGAACGTCCGTGCGGGTGAACGCGAGCCTTGCGCCACCAGAACGAGATTCGCAACGCCACGAGCTCTCGGCGTTGGTTGTATCGGCACTGACCACCTCCTTGGTCCCCCTTTCGCGTCTCGGCACGAGTTTAAGCAAGTGTTGTGCATATGTCGCGCCCACAGGTGGTCGCGTACACCCGCGCGCCATCGAGCGAGACCCTGACCGATCAGCCTCACGGGTGGGCGGGCGTTCCCACATCCCCACCTGCATCCAAGCACACCGCGAGAGCTCCGGCACCGACGTGCAAAGCGAGGACTGGGCCGAGGGCGGTCACGATCGCCGGTTCAGCACCAGGCAACCGCTCGGCCAGCACGGCGGCCAGGTTCCGGGCGCCGTCGGGGTTGGCGACGTGATGTACTGCGAGCGAAGCGGATCGCTCCCCGACGATCTCGCTCACCCGGTCGATCATTGTCGCGACCGCTTTGTTGGCCGTCCGAACTCGTTGTGCCAGAACAAGTTTACCGTCGTCAATGCGCAGCAGCGGCTTCAGTGACAGCTTGGTGCCCAGCCACGCACCGGCACCACCGATGCGCCCGCTTCGCCGCAGGTTGTCCAACTGGTGCACAACGATGAACCCGTGATTGCGGCTCACCGCAGCGGTGGCGGCTTGCACGACGGTATCCAGGTCAGCGCCGTCTGCTGCGGCCCGTGCCGCAGCGAGCGCGATGAAGCCGGTGTTCATCCCGGTGAATTTCGAGTCGAGAACCCTTACTGCTGAACCGATCTCGGCCGCGGACATCTCGGCGGCACCGAGGGTTCCCGACAACGCCTTGGAAAGGTGCACAGCGATCACCCCGTCGCCGCCGCTGTCGGCCAGCGCCTGCCGGTAGACGTCGGCCAACTCGGCCGGTGTCGCCGCGGCGGTGGTGGCGTCTCCGTATTCGTGGATGTTGTCCGGAATGTCGTCCACGCCGTCGCGCAAGTCGGTGCCGTCGAGCAGAATGTGCAGGGGGACTTGACGTATCCCCCACTGCAGACGCAGTTCCTCGGGAAGGCGCGCCGACGAGTCGGTCACTACGACGACAGGCATGAAGTCAGCCGCGCGGTTTCTCGGCTTCGATGCCGGCCTCGGCGAGCGCCTTGAGCATCAACTCCGCGACGGCCTGGTGCGCTTCGAAATTCCAGTGGATTCCATCGGGATTGCCGCGACCGCTCAGCACGTGTTCGGCGACAGCGGCTTTCAGGTCGACGAGCGGCACGTCGTGTTCGTCGGCCCACTCGGTGATCGCCGCGACGGTGCCCGGCCGGCCGTGATGGGCTTTCCCGTAGGTCTCGGCGACGTGCACCGACGGAAGCGATGCCACAATCGGGATTCCTGGCCGGTTGAAATCTATTGCGTTGCGGGTCTGTTCGAGGTATTCGACCGAAAGGTGTGGCGGTAGAGCGGCTCTGGCCACCGGAGACAGTCGCGGCTGCACCCAACCGTAGCCGTCGCGAGCCCATCGCCGCAGCCACGGCGGGCGCACGTAGCGGATCAGCTCCCGCAATGCGGTGGGCAGCGGCGACGGCAGCGAGTCCATGCCGCCGGTCGCGAAGATCACCGCTCCGGCGTGGGGCAACGCCGCCCACGCCCGCGGGTCCTGGGTGGCCGCCCACCAGATGTCCCGGCACGTCCAACCGATCCGGCCGATCAGTTCCAGTTCCCAACCGAGCTGTGCGGCAACGATATTGGGCCAGATCCGCGGGTCGTCTGCCGGTAGCCCGCCGGTGGGCCCGTAGTAGGCAAGGGAGTCGGCGAAGACCAGCAGCGTCGGCCGCGCCAGTCGGTCAGAGGACATCGCCGGCGACCTGTGCCGATGCGTTCCACACGTCAAGCCGCCACCGGATGGCATCGAAATCGTCGGCGCCGGAATCGGAGTCGGCGGTGTGCCCGGACAGCTGCGTCCAGCTGGTGTTGCCCATGCCGCCCAATGCCGGCCAGTTGTCGATCGGTAACCGCAGCAACGCCGCGGTCAGTGCGGCGATCAGGCCACCGTGAGCAACCAGCACCACCGGTCGCACCGGTTCGTCGGCGGCGCCCCACTCGGGCTCACCGGCGACCAGCTCGGCGATCAGCGGCACGCTGCGGGCGGCCACGTCGACCCGGTTCTCCCCGCCGTGCGGTGCCCACCTGGCATCGTCGCGCCACGCCAGTCGTGCGCCCGGGGCGATGGCGTCGATCTCGGTGTGGGTCATGCCCTGCCAGTCGCCGAGGTGGGTTTCGCGCAGGCGTTCGTCGACCCGTACCCGCAGGCCGGTTCGTTCCTCCAACTCGATCGCGGTGTCGTACGCGCGGCGCAGATCCGATGACACGACCAGCAGCGGCTGCTGTTTGGCCAACGCCTCGGCCGCCGTGATCGCCTGGGCCCGGCCCAGCTCGGTCAGCTCGGTGTCGAGCTGCCCCTGCATCCGGCTGCCGAGATTGAACTCGGTCTGACCGTGCCGCATCATCACCAGCCGGCGCACTGTCATGAGACGTCCACCGTGACCAGCGGACAGTCACGCCACAGCCGATCCAGCGAGTAGAAATCGCGTTCGTCTTGGTGCTGGATGTGCACGACGATGTCGACGTAGTCCAGCAGCGTCCAGCGGCCTTCGCGGGTGCCCTCGCGGCGGGCGGGCTTGTAGCCGGCCTCGCGCATCTTCTCTTCGACCTCGTCGACGATGGCGTTGACTTGCCGTTCGTTGGACGCCGAGGCGATCACGAAGCAGTCGGTGATGACGAGTTGATCGGACACGTCGATAACGACGACGTCGTCGGCAAGCTTCGACGCGGCCGCGCGGGCGGCGACGGTGGCCATGTCGATCGCCTCGGTCGCGGCCGTCACGCCTCCTCCTGGGGTTTGCGGTAGAGGTCGCGCTTGGAGATGTACTGCACGACGCCGTCGGGCATCAGGTACCACAGCGGCCGGCCTTGCGCGGCGCGCAGCCGGCAGTCGGTGGACGAGATGGCCAGCGCCGGGATTTCGACCAACGACAGTGCGTCCTCGGGCAAACCGTCGAGGACATCGGTGAGATGCTCACTGCCGAGCTCGTAGCCGGGCCGACTGACTCCGACGAACCGCGCCGCCGCGAACAGCTCGTCCAGGTCCTGCCAGGCCAGGATGGAGGCCAGCGCGTCGGCGCCGGTGAT
>Ga0302326_10027092_pt1 | contig 11565 bp, 15 predicted proteins | sample Palsa_T0_3_FD_202264 | JGI IMG/M metagenome (GOLD analysis project Ga0302326, IMG submission 202264) | Peat permafrost microbial communities from Stordalen Mire near Abisko, Sweden - Palsa_T0_3 | ecosystem: Environmental > Terrestrial > Soil > Palsa > Peat permafrost | place: Sweden: Abisko...
CCGCGAGAGGTAATAGGCCGTTCGATGTGGTTCCCCTCCTGGACGTGAAGGCAACGCTCTATGCCGACGGCGGATCCCGCGGCAATCCCGGTCCGGCCGCATCGGGGGCAGTCCTGTACGGCGAGGACGGCGAGGTGCTCGACGAGATCGGCACGTTTTTGGGCGTGACCACGAACAACGTCGCCGAGTGGAACGGCCTCGTCGACGGCCTCAAAGCGGCGGTCGCGCGCGGGGTCGACGACCTCGACGTGCGGCTGGACTCGGAGCTGGTCGTGCGGCAGCTCAGCGGGGAATATCGGGTCAAGCATCCGGGTCTGATCCCGCTGCACGCGCAGGCCAGGGCGCTGCTGCGCAAGATCGCGCACGTCGACGTCCAGCACGTGCGGCGTCACCGCAACAAGGAGGCGGACGCCCTCGTCAACCAGGTGCTCGATGCCAACCGCTGACACCTCGGCGCCCCGACCGCGGTAGAAAGGCCGGCAATGCGCCGCTTCCCCACCACGCTGCTGATCGTGGTCATCGCGATCATCGGGATCATCGTCGGCATCAAGCTCTTCTGGCCGACCGAGTCGGCGCGCTATGCGGCCGTGAATGCTGTGCGCAACCAGCGCTCGGAGCTGCACGTCGACGAGTCGGTCGCCCACGCCAAGGGGCCGATCGCGCGTGAGGAGTGGCGGCTCGACAACGACAACGGCAAGTCGAGCGCGACGTACCTCGCCGAGAACCGCGCCGGGACGCGGATCGCGAAGTTCACCGCCCCGGTCCACGGCTACGACGTGACGTTCGCGTTCCAGAAGCTCGTGCAGGACGGCGTGTGGGAGCTGCAGACCCGCCCGCTGCGCGGCAACTCGAACAACGTCTACACGATCTCAGTGTCGCAGGTGGCGGGCGACCGCAGCGGATCGCACAGGTTCACCTTCACCGATCCGCATTATCTCGCGACGACCGCGGGACAGCAGTACGAGATCCATCTCGACAAGAACAAGCCCGTGCCCAACCTGATCACGCTGAACTCGACGTCGTCCGCCGATGCACGCTACGGCCAAATCGTCGACGACTTCGCGTCGTTCGGCCCGCCCGAGTTCAAGGCGACCGTCGAGTCCGCGCGGGAGAAGCTGCTGCGCTCGTGAACGCGCTGCGCGCGCTCGCGGCGCTCGTCCTGCTCGCCGCCGGCGGCTTCGGCTGGTACGAGCTGGTGGAGTCGCCGTGCAGCGGCGCGTTCGAGCCGGTCGTCACGCACGGCCGCGGCCACGCCGTCGCGCTGACCTTCGACGACGGGCCTACGCGCGGGATCACCGATCGACTGCTCGGCGTGCTCGAGCGCGAGCACGTCCCCGCCACGTTCTTCGTGGTCGGCCGAGCATCGCTGCGCGAGCCGGCGCTGCTGCGCCGCATGCGCGCCGACGGCGACGAGATCGAAGACCACTCGCAGAGCCACGCGCACCTCAACACGCAGATCGTCCCGGGCGCGCTCGACGCGCAGATCGGCGAGACGGCCGACGCGGTCGCCGCGGCGACCGGCCGCGCGCCGCACTGGCTGCGGCCGCCGTTCGGCGCGCGCAACGCCGCCGTGCTCGACGCCGCCGCAAAGCGCGGGATGCGCGTCGTGCTGTGGAGCGCGATGCTCGACGAGACGTCGCCGCACGCCGCGCCCGACGTGCTCGCACGGCGTCTGATCGCGCAAGTCGGCGACGGCGCGATCGTCGTGCTGCACGACGGCGACCAGGGCCGCGACGACGGCGGGGAGCGCGCCTACGAGGCTTCGCTCGCGCCGCTGGTCATTGCGGCGCTGCGCGCGCGCGGCTACCGCTTCCTCACGCTCGACCAGCTGGTCGGCGCGTCGCCCGGCTGAGGGCGCCCGACGGGTCACCCTCGACGAGCTCAGGGTGACATGGTTTCGGCCGGCGTGGTAACATGGGGCGTTGCCCTCGGGGATGCCCGGGGCCGTGCTCGGTTGCTCACCCCTGCCGCCGGCGCGTTCACTCGTGGGGGAGATGGCTCGGTCGCTTCGCGGTCCGCGCCCGTCGAAAGGACACCATGGCCAAGAAAGTCGTCGGGAAGATCGGTCTCGCTCTTCCCGCCGGGAAGGCGACCCCTGCGCCTCCCGTCGGTCCTGCGTTGGGCCCCTACTCGCTCAACATCATGGACTTCTGCAAGCAGTACAACGACCGGACGAAAGCCCAAGAGGGCTTCATCATCCCGGTCCAGATCACGGTCTTCGAAGACCGCACGTTCACCTTCATCACCAAGACGCCGCCCGCGTCGTTCCTGATCAAGCGCGCGCTCGGGCTGGAGTCGGGCTCGAAGGAGCCCAACCGCAACAAGGTCGGGAAGCTCACCCAGGCTCAGGTCCGCGAGATCGCGCAGGCCAAGATGCCCGATCTCAACGCGAACGACGAAGCCGCCGCGATGAAGATCGTCGCCGGCACCGCGCGCTCGATGGGCGTCGAGGTCGCTTCCTGATGCGCAAGCACGGCAAGCGCTTCCGCAACCTGGTCGCGGCGTTCGATGACGAGCGCTTGTACGAACCCGCCGAGGCGATGCAGATCGTCAAGCGCAACGCGACCGCGAAGTTCAACGAGACGGTCGAGATCCACATCAAGCTCGGCGTCGACCCCAAGAAGTCCGATCAGAACGTGCGCGGCACCGTCAACCTGCCGCACGGCACCGGACGCGTCGTGCGCGTCATCGCGTTCGCACGCGGTGACGCCGCCAAGGCCGCGCAGGAAGCCGGCGCCGACGTCGTCGGCGAAGCGGACCTCATCGAGCGCGTGAAGGGCGGCTTCTCCGACTTCGATGTCGCGGTCGCGACGCCCGACATGATGCCGTCGATCGGTAAAGAGCTCGGCCGCATCCTCGCGCAGAAGATGCCGAACCCCAAAGCGGGTACCGTCTCGCCGAACATCGGCAACGCGGTGCGCGACATCAAAGCCGGTAAGGTCGAGTATCGTCTCGACAAGACCGGCATCGTGCACACGATCGTCGGCAAGGCCTCGTTCGAGGAAACGCAGCTGACCGAGAACGTCGGCGTGCTGCTCGACGCGATCCTGCGCGCGAAACCGTCGGCCGCCAAGGGCACCTACCTGCGCTCGATCACCCTCGCATCGACGATGGGCCCGGGCGTGCGCGTCGACCCAGCCCGCATCAAGGTCACCGCCAGCACCGCCTAACCGCCGCGGGCGCGGATCATCTCGATCGTCTTCTCGATGCGGCGCTTGCGCGTTTCGGGTTTCTTGGCGTCCTCGATCGATTGCACGAACTCGCGCCGGTGTGTGTAGGAGAACGCATCGAAGCGCTCGCGCTCGGCCGCGCTCATCGCGGCGAGCAGATCGGCGGGCGTGGTGACCGTCCGCTCCTCGGTATCGAGCGCGACGGTCAGCTCGACGACGTCGGCCGCTGCGAGTTGCGCGCTCTTGCGGGCCGTCGCGTTGAAACCGATCATCGGCCCGCCGCCCATGTCGGCGATGGTAGTGCGGAAGGTGAAGCCGTTGACGGTGACCTTCACGGGGACGCGCTTACGCGGCGTGAACGCCGCCATGGTCTTCGGCGGGACGCGTACGAACAGCGAAGAGACGCCTGTGACGGGCTCGACCTTGGCCCGAAAGGACTGCTTCACGCGGCCGGTTCGTTCAACACGCGCGCCGGAGCCTCCGGCGCACGCTCGATGGAACGAAGCCGTGCTTGAGCGCGGAGTGTTCGGCCGGCGAGTCCTTCGTCGCCTTGACGACGGCGTTGCCGGCGCCGCGCGACGCGGCCAGCGCCAGCCGCGCAAGCAGCAGCGCAGCGTGAACGCCGCGCCGCCGGAACGCCGGCAGCACCCCGGCCGAGAAGAGGATGGCGGTGTCGCCGGCGATGCCGAGCGCTGCGGCTCCCGCCTCGACCCCGTCGATCGAGGCGACGACCAAGGCGTGGGCGGCGGCGGCGTTCGCCAACAACGTTTGCCGCATCGTCTGGTCCGGCCCGTCGTCGCACGTGCGGGCGAGCAGGTCGGCCCAGGCACGGCGATCGTCGGTGCGGCGAACGGCGATCCCCCCGGTGCTGTCCCCGGCCGTCACCGACCGCTCGAGAACCGCCAGCGACACGCCTTCGTCGGCGTAGCCGCGCCCGCCGAACAAAGCCTGGTCGCGTTCGAGCACGTCGGTGTCGAGCTCGAACTGCGCGGCGGCGCCGCGAGCGCCATAGAACTCCTCGACGACCTCGCAGTCGTCGGGGCGCAGGGCCCGGGCCGAACCGGCGCCGACGACCCGCTGGATCAGGGTGCCGCCGACGAACAGCGCGTAGCCGCCGGCCACGGCGACCGCCCCGTCGCCTGCCGTGACGGCGTCGACGTTGCGGTTGTGCAGGAAGGCCGCCCAGAAGGCAGCCTCGGCGCGGCCGGCGTTCATCCTTGACTCTGCGTCGCGCGGCGTGTTACAACGTGCGTTGGCTCCAATGACCGCAGGTCGACCTCCGCGTCGATAATGTGCGTTCCCACGAACGCCCGCCTGCCGAGGACGTACCGCCAGCACCTGCCGGCCAAGCTACTCAGCTTGTCCGAGCTCGTTCGAAGGACGCCTCGCCGAGTCGGCGGAGGCGTTTTTGTTTCCCTCGGAGAGCACGATGCCGACCGCGAAAAAAGAAGCGACGATCGAAGAGCTCCGCCAGAAGATCGCGGGCGCGAAGAACCTATTCTTCACCGATTACGCGGGCCTGTCCGTCGACCAGATCACGAAGCTCCGCAACGAGCTTCGCAAAGACGGCAGCACCTACGGCGTCGTGAAGAACACCCTCTTCAAGCGTGCGGCGAGTCAGGAGCTCGCGGCGCAGCTCGATCCGATCCTGGCTGGACCGACCGGTGTCGTCTTCGCCGGCGAAGATCCCGTCGCGCCGGCCAAGGCCATCAAGACCTTTTCGGATTCGACCAGGCCGGTCCAGGTCAAGGCCGCGTACATCGACGGCAAGATCGTCGACGCCGCGCAGGTCATGGTACTCGCCGCGCTTCCCCCCAAGCAAGAGTTGCTCGCGAGACTCGTCGGGTCACTCAAGAGCCCGCTGTACGGATTGGTCTACGTCCTCAGCGGCAACCAGAGCGGCCTCGTCCGCGTCCTCAATGCGATCCGCGAGCAGAAGAGCTCCGCCGATCAGCCCGCTGCGTAAATAGGAGCACCACGTCATCATGGCACTCGCCGAACTCATCGAACAGATCGACAAACTCACCGTCCTCGAGCTCTCCGACCTCGTCAAGCAGCTCGAAGAGAAGTACGGCGTGAGCGCCGCCGCGCCGGCCGCGGCTGCCGCCGCGCCCGCCGCCGCAGCAGCCGCGCCGGCCGAAGCCAAGACCGAATTCGACGTCATCCTCGAAGAGGCGGGCCCCGAGAAGATCAAGGTCATCAAGGCCGTCCGCGAGGTCACTTCGCTGGGGCTGACCGAAGCCAAGGCGTTCGTCGAGAGCGCCCCCAAGCCGGTCAAGGAAGGCATCCCCAAAGACGAGGCCGACGCGATCGCCAAGAAGCTGCAGGAAGCCGGCGCAAAGGTCAGCGTCAAGTAATCCGCGGAGAGCCGCGTCGCAAGGCGCGGCTCTCAACATAGCGTTAAGCTATGTTTCAGACCGATGCGGGTCGCTTGCGCCCTTCTCGGGCCTAGCGTACAATGAACGAAGTCGGCGGAGCCTCGTATGTGCTCCGCTCGGTTTCGTCATGGAGGACGCCCGTGTTCGGTCATCCCTTCGCTTATCTGCGCGCGATGCTCGGAGCTCCGGCTCGCACGTTCCGATACGTGGACAGCGGCGCGCCGAACGTCGAGGATCACGTCTGGCGCTGCGGCTGCGCGGCTCGCGAGAGCGCCGGCGCCTGCGAGCTGATCGCCTGCGACGAGCACGGCTCGCTCGAACGCATCTCGATCCTGCGCACCGGAACCTGGTAGCGCTCAGCGCAGGCGGCTGATCCTGACGATCTTGATCGGCGGGCTGAGCATCTCGGGATTGGTGGTGACGTTCGCTCGCTGGATCTTGCGCACGACGTCCATGCCGCGGATGACCTTTCCGAACGCGGCGTAGCCCGGGCCCGTTGGTCCGCCGGCGTCGAGATACGAGTCGTCGCCGATGTCGATGAAGAACTCGGTCGTGGCGGAGTTCGGGTCGCTGGTGCGCGCCATCGCGATCGTGCCGTCGGTATTGCGCAGGCCGGTGCGGTTGGTCGGCTCCAACGCGATCGGCGGGGTCATCGGATTCGACTGCAGCGGGTTGAGGCCGCCCTGGATGACCTCGATGCGCGACTGCGGCTCGCGCGCCTTGCTCACCGAGCGGTAGAAGGTCGCGCCGTTGTACGTGCCCAGGTCGACGTAGTGCAGAAAGTTCTTCGTCGTGTTCGGCGCTCGCGCCGGATCGAGCCGCACCACGATCGTCCCGACCGTCGTTTGAATCGCGACGTCGACCGGCGCGGGTCGCGGCGCCGCGGCGGGTGCGGTCAGCATGACGGCCGCCGCGAGCAGTCCGACCTGGTCTATGCGCATCGCGGCGTCTAGGGCATTTCGCCCGCGGTCTCCTGTGCGCCGTCCGCCGTGCCGTCCGCCGGCGCGGCGTTGCGGCGCAGCGCGTCGAGCATCGCCTGGACGCTTTCGACGAGCAGGTCGGTCTCGGAGACGATCGCGGCGAGGTTCGGTTCCGGGTGCTGGTCGAGCGCGCGCTTGAGCTCGACCTGCATCGCGCGCAACTGCGGCATCTCGACGACCTCGTGCTTGCGGCTGCGCAGCGCTTCGGCGACGGCATGCAGCGCGTCGTCGAGCTCGGTCGCCAGCCGTGCCAGTTGCGGGTAGGCGACGGCCTGCTGCGCCGGCAGGCGCGAGTAGAGCGTCAACACCGCGACGCCGTAGCGCCGGCTGGCCGCCTGCAGCGCGAGCGCGGTGCGCGCCCGCAGCCCGCGCGGTTTGACCGGTTCGGCCAGCATCTGATCGACGGCGGACTCAGCGGTCGAGCGCGCCCGCCAAGCCGTGAGCTGCGCCGCACGCGCGGCGCGGACGTCGTAGTGCGCCGGATCGAGATAACCGCGCAGCACGATCGATACTTGGCGCCGCTGTGCTTCGATGAGGTCGGCCAAGTCGTCGGGAACGTGCGCGTGCGACCAACTCGGCCAGATCACGTACGACAACAGCGCCAGTATGCCGCCGACGAAGGTCGCTACCACGCGGTCCACCGCCGATAGGTGCTCGGGCGCGCCCGCGAACGCCAGCAAGAACACGACGTAGCAGGTGATCGTCACGCTGAACACCGCGTAGTTGACGTTGAACAGCATGTACCCGGCGGTCGCGAATCCGATTGCCAAGACGAGCAGCACTTCGCCGGCCGGCCGCAGCAGCGCAGTGATCAGCGAAGCGATCACCGCGCCTGCGATCGTTCCGGCGACGCGGGCGATCCCGCGGGTGACCGTTGCGGTGAAGTCCGGGCGCAACACGATCACCGCGGTCAGCGGGATCCAGTACGCGCGCCGCAGCGGCAGGACGTGTTCGAGGAATCCGGCGACGACGAGCATCGCGGCCAGCCGAACGGCGTGCTGCGCGAAGACCGAACCCGGCGAGCAGTTGGCGCGCAGGGTCTCGACCGCTTCGCCGATCGCCGACAGCGCAAAGGGCTGCCGCGCGTGCGGCCTCGACGGCGACGCCGAAGGTGCGCGCTCGGCCGGGACGCCGGCGGACCGCCACGCCGTGCGCATCGCGGCCAGCAGCGCCCGCGCGTCGTCGACGACGGGCTCGCCGAACGGTACGCCGGCGACCAGCGCTTCGATCGCTTTCGCGTGCAGGTCGATCGCGTGCCACACGCTTTCGAGCTCGGCCGGCGCGCGGCCGTCGGCAATCGCCGCCGCGATCTCGGCGAGGATCGGTTGCGCGCCGGACGCGAGCTGTCGGATCTCGGCGGCCGCTTCGCGCGCGTCGTGCTCGGCGAGCACGTGACGATCGGTGGCCAGCGCCGCCAGCTCGCCGCGAATCCGTTCGCCTTCGTCGAGCAACGACTCGAACGCGACCAGTTCGCTGCGCCGCGCGAACGGTTGCGGATCGGCGAGCGTCTGACCGACGCTCGCGAGCATGGTGCTCGGCGGCGCGCCGAGCACGGAATCCGGCAAGTTGCCGGCATAGTCCGCCAGCGACCGATAGGCCGTCGCCAACACGCGCCGTTCGGCATCGAAGCGCTGCAGCGGCCAGATGCTCACCAGCAGCACGGTCTGCAGGGCGCCGCCGAGAAACATGAATCCCGCTTGCGGCAGCGCGTCGGACGGAACGTACGGCGGATGACCGCACACGATCAGCGCGATGAGCGAGTTCACGCCGACCGTCGTCGCCGCGTTGCCCAGTGATCCGAGCAGTCCGAGCGACAGCCCCCAGATCGCGAACAGCGCGATGCCGGCGGCCGGATACGGCCCGCTCAGCGCGCCGACGAAGGCGGAGATTGCCATCGCGGCGCTGGTCACCAGCATCGCAGCGGCGCGCGTGCGGTATACGCCCTGACGCGACGCGAAGCCGGCGGCCATCGCGCCGATCGCGGCGGAGACACCGTCGAGCGGCTGGTGCACGCCGTAGGCGATCAGCAGCGGAACGGCGACGCCGACCGCGCAGCGCAACCCGAACCGCACTTCGACGGCGCGCGGATCCAGCGCGAGCGCTTGGCCGACGAGCCGCCGCGCCGCGATCATGCCGCGAAGCGGCGCCCGCGCATCAGGCCGGCGAGAGCACGTGGATGAACCTGCTCGCGATCCAGTCCTTCGTCGCCGCGCCGTAGGCGATCATGTGCGCCGAGGCGGCGTGCGCTTTGAGCGCGTCGATGCTCTCCCACTTCTCGATCACGACGACGACGTCCGGACCGAGCTTGGTCTGGAAGCTCGGCCCGTCGGCGTCGACGGCGGCTTCGTATGCGATGCAGCCGGCTTCCGCGCGAACCGCCGGCAGGTTCGCATGATATGCCGCCAGCAGGTCGTCGCGCCGGCCGGGTTTCGCCGTGACGATCGCTACGACGTGGATCACGATGCGGCACCGACTTGGGCGGCGCCGCGCAGCGCGGCGGCCGCATCGCTCACCGCTCGACGTCCCTGGTCGAAGACGGCGATGTAGGAGAAGAAGGCGTGGATCATCCCTTGGTACTCGCGCAGCTCGACCGGCACGCCGTCGGCGCGCAGTCGTTGCGCGTACGCCGCTCCCATGTCGTGAATCGGATCGCACTCGGCCAAGATGATCGTCGCGGGTGGCAGGCCGCGCAGCGTCTCCGCGTTGTTCGCCAGCACGTACGGCAGATCGGCGAGCTCGGGCCGCGGGATGTAGCAGCGCGAGTAGAACGCCATGCGGGCGGCGGTGAGGCCGTGTCCCTCGCCGTACTTGCGGACCGACTCGGCGCCTTCACCCGACGCGACGGCCGGATAGACGAGCAGCTGGTGGATGATCGGCGGGCCGCCGGTGTCGCGCGCGCGCAGCGCCACGCTTGCGGCGAGTCCGCCGCCCGCGCTGTCGCCGCCGACCGCGACGCGGGCGGGGTCGGCGCCGAACGCCGGGGCGTTCTCGCTCAGCCAGACGAACGCCGCGTACGCGTCTTCACCGGGCGCCGGCGCCGGAAACTCCGGCGCGAGCCGGTAGTCGACCGACGCGACCACGTAGCCGCTCTCGCGGGTGAGCAGCCGGCACACCGCGTCATAGCTGTCGAGGCTGCCTAACGTGTAGCCTCCGCCGTGAAAGTAGACCAACAGCGGCAGCCGCGCGTCGTCGGACTCGGGCCGGTAGATGCGAACCGGGATCGGTCCGCGCGGCCCCGGCGCCTCGACGTTCCGCACGCTGCCGACGTCGAGCGGCGGCCCGCCGAGCTGCGTGAAGGTTTCGTCGAACCGCGCGCGCGCTTCGTCGAGCGGCAGCGATTCCATCGGCGGCAGGTTCAAGGCGGCGACGCGGTCGAGGTAGGCGCGAACTTGCGGGTCGAGCACGGATCGGGGTTTGGACGTCCCGTAGGAACTGCCTTCAGCGTTAGCGCAAGCGTGGCCCATGAGTACCGCCGACGCTGTTCTTGGAACAGCGGTACCGTTGTGCAGGCATTGCGGAGCTCCGCGAGCGACGCGCTTCTGCGTCGCGTGCGGCGCGGATCCGGCCGGCCTCACGCTGCCGCTGGTGCAACCGTCCGCCGAGGTGCGGATGCTGATCCGCAAGCTCAACTGGGGTGCGGCGCTGCTGCCGGGGTTCTGGAGCTACACGCACGGCGCGCCGGTGCTCGGCACGTTCTTCTGGATCATGCTGCTGCCGCTGCCGCCGATCTCGATCGGCATCATGCTCTACCTGCTCACCAACGGCAACCGGATCGCGCTGCAGCACCGGCGCTACCGCGACGAGGCCGAGTTCCATCAGGTCGAACGCGCCTGGGGCGTCGCCGGCTGGATCACGTTTCCGTTCTCGCTGATCCTGTTCTTGACGTACATCGTCGCGCTGCTCGCCGCCACGACGAAGACGGTAGCGCAATGACGGCGGTCGGCGCGAAGTGCTGGTCGTGCGGCTGCGCGATCGGCGACGGCTGGAAGTACTGCGGCGACTGCGGCTGCGACACCGCCTCGCCGCCCGGCGACTGGCAGGCCGGCGTGTATCTTGGCCGCGGCCGCGCCGCGCTCTACAGTCGCGCGCCGCACGAGATCGGCGAGCTGCTGCCGATCCTGCTCGCGCCGTTCCGCCACCTCAACGCGATCCCCGCCAACCGCTGGCGCTGGATCGCGCTCACCGCCGTGATGGGACTGTTTCCGCTGGCGCTGGTCTCCGTCGTCGAGCGCACCGGCGATGCGTCCGACGGGTTCAAAGCCGTCGCGTTCTACTTCTCGGCGCTGTGGGCGCTGTTTTTCGCATCGGCGTTCCGTGCCGCGGGGCTGAGCTGGCGGCTGAGCATCTTGACCTATTTCGGCACCATCATCGTCTCGATGTCGCTGCTGCTTGCGTCGCTCGCGCTCAACCTCGAGGTCTTGCGCGACCCGTTCATCAACGCGTCGAGCCTCGTGATCTCGATCCCGTCGTCGATCCTGTTCATCGGCTTTCTCGAGGAGACCACCAAGGCGCTGGTGCTGTTCGCGATCTGGCGCTGGGCGAAGCAGCTTCCCGGTCTGCGCGCGTTCATGTTCTACGGCATGCTGGCCGGTCTAGGGTTCGGGATTCAGGAGGGCATCGGATACGTGCTCGGGCCCTACAGCGTCGAGTATGGGAAGAGCCACGATGTCGCCACGTTCCTGTTCGAGATCATGCTGCGGTTGAGCTCGCTGCCGTTCTTCCATGCGACCTGGACCGGCAGCGCGGCGTTCCTGATCTGGTTCGCCGCCCGGCTGCCCAGCGCGCGGGCCGGGTTGATCTTCTTGGCGATCCTGATCCCGGCGACGTTCCACGGACTGTACGATGCGCTGGTCGGGCCGCACGTCGGCTGGGCGCTGGTCGTCGTCGGCGCCAGCACGGTACTGCTGGGCATCTACGCCGCCTCGGCCGCGCAGTTCGAGCGCTGGTTCGGGTTGACCGTCGACGATTCGGACGAGCCGCAGACAGCGGCGAACCCGGCGCCGAAGATCGTGGTGGCCCAGACGTCGTGATCCAAGG